>Ga0134122_10000430_pt1 | contig 28082 bp, 16 predicted proteins | sample KB302_FD_96461 | JGI IMG/M metagenome (GOLD analysis project Ga0134122, IMG submission 96461) | Terrestrial soil microbial communities without Nitrogen fertilizer from Kellogg Biological Station, Michigan, USA - KB3-0-2 | ecosystem: Environmental > Terrestrial > Soil > Unclassified ...
TCACCGTCAATGCCATCGCACCGGGTTACATCGATACCGACATGGTCGCCGCCGTGCCGGAGGACGTGCTCGGCAAGATCGTCGCGCGAATCCCGGTCAACCGCCTTGGCAAGGCTGACGAGATCGCCCGCGGGGTCGCCTTCCTGGTCGACGAGAATGCCGGCTTCATCACCGGCTCGACCCTGTCGATCAACGGCGGCCAGCACATGTATTGATGGCGCCGGACTACGCTCCGCCGCAGAAACGGTCGGTCCTGATCGCCGGCCACCAGACGTCGATCAGCCTCGAGCCGATGTTCTGGCGCGCGCTCGAGACCGCGGCCCGCGAGCGCGGCCGCCCGCTCAACGCTTTGGTGGCGGAGATCGACGCGGAGCGGCTCGACTCCGAGCGCGTGCCCAATCTTACCTCGGCGATTCGGCAGTGGCTGTTCGCGCGGCGCGCAGCACCGCCCGGCTGAAGGCGTCGCCGCCGTCCGGCGCATGTTCGAGGAACAACGCTGGCTCGATCAGCTCGAGCTCCATGATGCGCAGGGCGCCCAGATGGTCCGAGACGATGTCGACCCGCGCGTAGGTCGCTTGAGCCGGAGCGGCGGCGAGCGCCCGCTGGGCGAGCGTCACGGCCCCGGGGGGCGGCGTCGAGGGCAGCGTCACGCCGCCAAGATGCGGCTGGACCCGGAAGTCGCCGTCTTTCGGGCGCTTCACCACCGTGTGGCTGTGGACTCCGTCGAACAGGATGAGCGCATGTTCGCCTTCGGTCGCGATGCTCGAGACGAATGGCTGGATCATCATCCGCCGGCCGCGCTCCGACGCCGGGATCGGCTCGCCGACGCGGATTCGATGGGTCCCGGCAGCCGACGCGGAAACCGGCGGCTTCACGACGAGCTCGGGAGTGCCGAACCGTTCGGCCGCCGCCGCGAGGCTGGCGTTGTCGAGCTTGTCGACCTCGACCGTGTCCACGGTCGGGACGCCGCTCGCGGCCAATTGGGTCAAATAGGTCTTGTCGCTGTTCCACCACAGCAGGCTGGGCGGGTTGGCGACCGGCAGCTGCTCCGCGTCGAAGCGGTTGAGCAGCCGCAGCCACGGCCCGTAATGGTGATGATATCCCCAGGCGACCAGCGGCAGCACCAGATCGTAGCCCGACAAGTCGCCGGGATCGGTCCACGGCAGCGGCTCGACCGTGACCCCATGCCGGGCCAAGGCGGCGGCCTCGGCGTCATAGGTCCAGTCCCACGGCTCCGGATAGTCCGGCTCCGGGACCAGGATCGCGATGCGCATCTCAGCGCGCGAGGAGAATGCGCGCCTGGCTTGCGATCTGCGCGAGCATCGCCGCGCTGGCGTTGCCTTCGGTCCGGGCGCGCGAGACCAGCCCGCGGAACTGGTCGATGCGCGCGCCTTGGGTGTCGATCCAGCGCAGCACGGCGTCGTGTGGGTCCTTGTCGCGGGTCCGTGACAGGAACTCGATCCGCAGCTGCTCGAAGTCGCGGGCGAGGCCGGCGGTCAACAGCCGCTCCCACTGATCGGCGGGAACGAAGCGTGCGAGCTGCTGCTGTGCCCAGTCGAGCCCCAGAGCCTCGCCGATCTTGGTGTAGGCGCGGGTCAGCAGCAGCTCGTCGAACTTGCGCCGCGCGGCCAGCGCCGAAATGCCGAACACGCCATCGAGCTCGTAGAGGCGGACCAGGCGCCGCACGACGTCCTCGCTGGCGCCGCGCGACAGCAGGTGATCGCGGCGCGCATCGGCCTCGTTGCGCACCTCGGTGCGGATCAGCCGGTCGGCCTCCGCGGAGATGCTGCGGAGCCCCGGCTCGAACAATTTGCACAGCGCCCCGACCCGGGTTTCGCCGGCGGCCGCGCGGAGAATGTCCGAGAGGTGCGAGCGAATGCTTCGGGCCGCGACCGTGAACAGCTCGATGCGGACGTCCTCGCGCAGCTTGTCGCGCTCGAGCTTGTCCCACAGCACGTCGAGCTCAAGGAGTCGCTCGGCGACCAGGAAAGCGGCAATCACCTGGCCGAGCGACGCCCCTTCCTCCTCGGTCAGGTCGAACGGGGTGACCGGGCCAAGCCGGTTGACCAGGCGATTGGCAACCTTGGTGGCGAGGATTTCGTGGCGCAGCCGATGGGCGCGAACCGCATCGGGATGGAGCTTGCGCATCGGCTGCGGGAACGCCGCGAACAATTGCGGTTCCAGCAGCTTGTCGTCGGCGAGGCGCAGCTTCTCGGCGGAATCCTGGAGGGCCAGCTTGGACATCGACAGCAGCACGGCGATCTCGGGCCGGGTCAGGCCGCGGTTCTCCTGGACCCGGCGCAGCAGGCTCTCGCTCGGCTCGAGGCCCTCGACCTTGCGATCCAGCCGGCCCGATGCCTCGAGCAGCTCGATCGTCCGCACATGGCCGGGGAGGGCATTGGCGCCGAGCGATTCGGCGATCGACAAAGCGAGGCTCTGCAGGCGGTTGTCCTCGAGCACCAGTTCCGACACCTCGTCGGTCATGCGCATCAGGAGCTTGTTGCGCTTCTCGAACGGGAGCCGCCCTTCGCGCATCTCGCGGTTGAGGGGGATCTTGATGTTGACCTCATTGTCCGAGCAGTCGACGCCGGCCGAATTGTCGATGAAGTCGGTGTTGATCCGCCCGCCCAGCATCGAGAACTCGATCCGCCCGGCCTGGGTCACGCCGAGGTTGGCGCCCTCGCCGACGACCCGCGCGCCGACCTCGGTCGCATCGACTCGCAGCGTGTCGTTCGCCGGGTCGCCGACATCGGCGTGGCTCTGGGTCGAGGCCTTGATGTAGGTGCCGATCCCGCCGAACCACAACAGGTCGACCTTGGCCTTGAGGATCGCGTTGATCAGGCTCATCGGGTCGAGGCTTTTGGACTCGATCCCGAGCAGCTTGCGGATCTCGGCGTTGAGCTCGATCGACTTTTGCGTCCGCGAGAAAATCCCGCCGCCTTTGGACAGCAGCTTGCGGTCGTAATCGTCCCAGCTCGAGCGGGGCAGGTCGAACATCCGCTTGCGCTCGGCCCAGCTTTTCGCCGGGTCGGGGTTGGGGTCGATGAAAATGTGACGGTGATCGAACGCCGCGACCAGCTTGATCGCATCGGACAGCAGCATACCGTTGCCGAACACGTCGCCCGACATGTCGCCGCAGCCAGCGACGAGCACCGGATCCTTCTGAACGTCGATGCCCATTTCGATGAAATGCCGCTGGACCGAGATCCACGCGCCCCTGGCGGTGATCCCCATCGCCTTGTGGTCGTAGCCGTTCGACCCGCCGCTGGCGAAAGCGTCGCCGAGCCAGAAGTTGCGCTCGAGCGCGATGGCGTTGGCGACGTCGGAGAAGGTCGCGGTGCCTTTGTCGGCGGCAACCACGAAATAGGGGTCTTCGCCGTCGTGAATCACGACCGAGTCGGGGTGGACGACCACATCGTTGACGAGATTGTCGGTGACCGAGAGCAGCGAACGGATGAAGATCCGGTAGCTTTCGGTGCCCTCGGCCAGCCAGGCATCGCGGTTGGCGGCCGGCGGCAGCTGCTTGGGATAGAAGCCGCCCTTGGCGCCGGTCGGGACGATCACCGCGTTCTTGACTAGCTGAGCCTTCATCAGGCCGAGGATCTCGGTGCGGAAGTCGTCGCGCCGGTCGGACCAGCGCAGGCCGCCGCGGGCGATCGGCCCGCCGCGCAGGTGGATGCCTTCGATGCGCGGCGAATAGACCCAGATCTCGCGCCACGGCACCGGCCGCGGGAGCCCGGGCACGAGCGACGAATTGATCTTGAAGGCGAGCGCTTCCCCGGCCGCGGGGGCGAAGGCGTTGGTCCGGACGATCGCCTCGACCAACGCCCGCAGCCGGCGCAGGATACGGTCGTCGTCGATCGAGCGAATCTGCCCCACGGCATGGTCGAAATTCGCCCGCAGCCGGTCGCATTTGGCGTCGCGCTTGCGGACGGCCGGATCGTGGAGGGTGGTGAACAGCTCGACCAAGGCCGTGGTCGCCTTCGGCGCCCGCCGCAGTGCATCGACCACCGTGACCAGGCCGAAGCTGCTCCCGGTCTGACGCAGGTAGCGGAACCAGGCGCGCAGCCAGACCACCGGGCGCGTGTCCAGCCCGGCGTAGAGTACGAGCTGGTTGAATTCGTCGTTCTCAGCCGAGCCGCGCAGCACATTGGCGATCGCCAGCTCGATCTCGCCCTTGCGCTCGAGGATCATGTCCATGTCGGCGCCGCTGCCGACCTCGACCCTGAAATCGTGGATGTAGCCGTTGCCGCCCGACAATGCGGTCGGCATCTCCTCGAGCACGCGGAAGCCGAAATTCTCGAGCACCGGGACGGCGTCGGACAAGGGGATCAGCGCGCCGGTACGGTAGGTCTTGAGCCGCAGCTGGCCGGGCGGGTCGCTGTCGAGCCGGCTGATGCGGACGTCGCGGTCGTTGTCGTCGTCGAGCTGGCACAGCCGGAGGATGTCGGCCGCGCCTTCTTCCGGCGCGGACCGCAGGCGGTAACTGTCGGGGAAGGTCCCGATGTAAGTCAGCGCCAGACGGGTCGCCCGCGGGACGCCGGCGGCGGCGACCAGCTCGCCCTCGACCGCCGGGGCCCAGCCGCGGACCATCTCGACGATCGCCGCGTCAAGCGCCTCGCCGTCGGGCAGCGCCGCCTTCTCGTCGATATATTGAGTGTAGCGGATCAGCGCGAGGTCGCCGTCGCCCAGCTCGACCGACCAGCTGGTGACCTCGCGCCCCACTTCGCTTTCGAGCAGCAGCGCGATCGCGGTCCGGCGGGAGGTGGTGAGCTCCTCGCGCGGCAGCCAGACGAAGCTGAACAGCTGGCCGTGGAGGATGCTGCGGACCTGGAGCAGGCCCGGGCGCGGGCGGTCGGCCAGCGACATTGCCATCATCACCAGCGACCGCATCGATTCATATTCGATCGTGATCAGCAGGTCGCGCGGCAGCGACGCGACCGCATGGCGCAGCGCCTTGCCCGAATGACCCTTCGGATCGAACCCGAAGTCGTCATCGAGCTGTTGCAAGCGGCGACGAAGGACCGGGACTTCCTCGGGCGGAAGCCGCAAGGCTTCGCTGGTCCACAGCCCGGCGTGCACGCCGATACCGACGACCTTATCCTTCTGATGGAGCGGAACGACGACCAGGTCGAGCGGTACCCGGCGGTGGACGGTCGACTTCCGCTCGGCCTTGGCCATCAGCGGAGCTTCGCCGCTTTCGAGGTAGTGCATCGCACCGAGGCAGCCACCCTCGTCGGTCGGCGCTCCCGGGATGCTGAAGATGCCGAGCGCCTCGGACGGCGCCTCGTAGGGCCGCTCGACGTGATAGCCGAGCAGGGTCATCGCGCCGTCGGCGAACCATTCCAGGAGGGCGCGGCCCTCGGCATCCTCGATCGCCGCTGCGTCCTCGCGCATCTTGCTTTGCAGCGCGCGCCAGTCGCGCACCGCGAGGCGGACGTCATGCAACACGCGGCGGAGGTCGGTCGCGAGCTCCTGCCGGGCGCGTGCATCGGCGCGGTCGAGCTCGAGGTACATCATCGACTCGCGCCGGCTCTTGTCGCCGCACAGCTCTTCGAGCTCGGTCAGATCCCCGTCCTCGTCGCGTGTCACGCACACCACCGGGTGGAGCAGGCGATGGATCGTCAGCTGCCGGGCGGCGATCGCGTTGGCGACCGAATCCACCAGGAACGGCATGTCGTCGTTGACGATCCCGATGCGCATCCGGCGGTTGCCGGCCTCGCCGCCGATCGACTCGATGGACAGCGCGAGGTCGCCGCGCTGGCGGCGTGCCGCGACCTGGGCGAGGAATTCGGCGGCTTGCCGCTCCGCGTCTCGGCTAAGTCCATGGGTTTCCCCGGGCAACGCGTGGCCGGTCAGCGCCTTCCGAAGCGATTCGACCAGCGGCTTGGCCAGGCGCATGTGAGCAGTCATGGACGGGTTGAGCTCCGCGAGTAGGATGCGGCGCGCCTATAGCCGCGCGCTCCCAAGGGGGACAACCCCGCGAGCTAGATCGTGCGGCGAATTGCGCGTTCGACCAGCGCTTCGTCGCTGACGATCGCGACCGGCTCGTGCTGGCCGTCGGCGCCGCGGCGAGTGATCACCACCGCGAATTCCTCCTCCGCCGGAACCGTGGCGAGCGAGATCGACGGCGCGGCGCGAAGCTTGGCGCGGGCGGCCTCGCCGCGCGTGTCGGGCCGCGGCTCGGGCCGCCGCGCCTCGCGCTCGGCCGCGACCAGCGCCTTGAGCCCGCCTGGCTGGTGCTCGATCAGCTGCTGGAACCCGCCGGTCCCGACCTGCCGGCGCTGGGCGTAGGACAGGGCCGCCGCGAACTCGGTCAGCCGCGCCTTGTCGTAGTCGATCCCGAACACCAGCTTGACGATCGGAGTCATCGGCGCCCGGGCCTGCGCCTTGACGCCGGATTCCTCGAGCAGCTCGGCATAGTCCCCCGGATTGTCCTGCGACGCGAGCGCGAAGTCGTAGGCGAGAGAGAGCGCCCGGTAGAGCGCCGCGCGGGTGCGGCCGTCGGCGGACTTGACCGCTTCGGCGGTCTCGCGCGCGGCCCACAGGCGGTCGGCAAGCCCGGCATCGTCGCCGAGCTCGATCGCCGGCTCATCCTCAGCGGCGTCGGCGAGCGGTCCGTCTTCCCAGATCAAATGCTCTTCGGGCGCGTGCGGGGCGATCGCCGGCTCGTCATCGATGCCGAGCGGCGCGAATTCCGGCTCCGGCTCGACCTCCGGCTCGACCATCGGGACCTCGGGAGTGGCATCGTCGGCCACGAAACCCGGCTCGGGCGAAACGGCCGAGGCGGCCACCGGCTCGCCCGTCTTCCAGTTGATGACGCCGTAGATGAAATCGATCGTGTCGCCGTCCGACGAGAAAGGCATCAGGATGCCGCGATAGCAGATCGTTTCTGCGCGCTGGTTCTCGAACTCGGCCTCGAAGCCGACCGGAGCGCGATTGGCGATGATTTGCAGATAATGGTCGGTCAGCCGCGACAGCAGCGATCGGCTCGGCACGTCGGCGATGGTGCGCATGCTGTCGTCGAGCCCGCACTCCTCGCGGATCGCGCCGCCGATGTAGGGCACGGCCGGATTGTCGCGGCCGCAGGTGAAATCGAGCAGGACGCTGTTGGACGCGAAGTCCTGGACGTCGCCGGGCTCGAGTTCCTCGATCGACGGGAAGTCGCGGCCGTCGAGCAGCGAGACCCAGTAATTGTAGGCGCGCACATGCATGCGCCGCTCGTCGGTCCCGATCGCCGCGGCGACGTCCTCGGCCGAGGCGCTCTCGATCGCCGGCGGGTTGAAGTCGCCCGAATGCTCGCGATAGCTGTCCATTACGCTGGGCCCCACACTCCTATTTCGCTCGGAAAATGCAGGAGCGCAGTTACCAAAATGTTAAGCATATTTGTTCAGTGGCGGCGTCGGCCGCAACTTGCCCATCCTTGCGGTCGCTGTTACGGGCGCGCACGTCCTTTTCCGGGAACCAAGCCGCTTTAGCTCAGCTGGTAGAGCACATCATTCGTAATGATGGGGTCGCGTGTTCGAGTCACGCAAGCGGCACCACTCCAAAACGGCGTTCAGAGACGATAACCGGGCGTCCGTTCGGCAACCAGACGGTCCCGATTGCTCAAATCCTTGTAATGAAGGGTCCAAGCGGACAACAGGAGTACGCCAGCGGAGAACGCAACCGGCAGCGCACGTGAAACGGGCCCCTGAGCCCCCTTTAACCCGCCGGGATCATTTGACGGGAACTTCGCGCGATGCGCGGCGTCAAATGGGCATGGCGGAAGAGCCGCCTGAACCGACCGAGCCTGTCCAGAAGTGGCCTGTCACCGCGACCGGACGACATCCGGTCCTGAAAGTTCGCGATCGAAATCGATCCCCTGCGTGAGGCAGGGATCACCGCGCAGCTGACTAGACCCATGCAGATCATTGGGGCCGTCGCCTTCGCAGAATGGAGCAGCCGAGGTGGCAACGAGCACACCGTTCCTGGACGATGTCGTGGCGCATAAACGGGCAGCGGCTTGTGCCGCAGTCGCCGAAATCGAGGACGGAATGCTGGTCGGCCTTGGTACCGGCTCGACGGCGAACTTCGCCATCGCCGCGCTCGGTGAACGGGTCGCGGCCGGCCTCAAGGTGACGACCATCCCCACGTCGCTCGCCGCCGGCCGCGCCGCGCAAGCGGCCGGCCTGCCGGCGCTTTCCTTCGACACACTGGCAAAGCTCGATCTGGCCATCGATGGCGCCGACGAGCTCGATCCGCAATTGCGGGCGATCAAGGGCAAGGGCGGCGCCATGCTGCGCGAGAAGGTCGTCGCTGCCGCCGCCACGCGCATGATCGTGATTGTCGACGCAGGCAAACAGGTGACCCGGCTCGGCCGGGGTGCACTTCCAGTCGAGGTGCTGCCGTTCGCGGCCGGTTTCGTTTCTCATCGAATCGAGGAATTGAGGGCGACCGTCAGCCAGCGAATGGCCGGCGACGCCTGCTACCGAACCGACCAGGACAATATCGTTCTCGACTGCCGGTTCGGCCCGATCGACGATCCGCAGGCACTGGCCTCCGCCTTGTCGGCGATTCCAGGCATGCTTGGACACGGCCTGTTCCTCGACGAGATCGACGCCGCTTACGTCGGCGGAAGCAATGGGGTCGTCAAGCTGACCCGCGGCGCGTCATGAACGGTCCGCCAGCACAAGACGACGTGATGCAACCCGTCCTGCCCGATTGGAAAACCGAAATGGCCGCTGATCCGTCGACGCACGCGTCTGGTTCTATCGACGAACTCACGATCAACACGATCCGGACCCTGACGCTGGACGCGGTCGAGAAGGCGGCCTCGGGACATCCCGGCACTCCAATGGGGATGGCCCCCGTCGGCTATGTCTTATGGAGCCGGTTCCTGCGCTACGACCCCGACTGTCCCGACTGGCCCAACCGCGATCGTTTCGTGCTGTCGGTCGGCCACGCATCCCTGCTCCTTTATTCGCTGCTGCACCTGTCCGGCGTGCGCGAGATCGACCGCGACGGCAGGCTTACGAGCCAGCCGGCGGTCAGCCTGGACGATCTGAAGCAGTTTCGGCAGCTCGATTCCAAAACTCCCGGCCATCCCGAATATCGCCTCACCACGGGCGTCGAAGCGACCACCGGTCCGCTCGGCCAAGGTTGCGGGAACTCGGTCGGAATGGCGCTCGCAGAACGCTGGCTCGCGGCGCATTTCAATCGCGACGACGCGACCTTGTTCCACCACGATGTCTATGCCCTGTGCAGCGACGGCGACATGATGGAAGGCGTTGCGAGCGAGGCGGGATCGCTGGCCGGGCATCTCAAGCTGTCGAACCTTTGCTGGATCTACGACAGCAACGGCATCACCATCGAAGGCGGAACGTCGCTCGCGTTCAGCGAAAGCGTGGCCGAACGGTTTCGCGGTTATGGCTGGAACGTCCTGCACATCGCTGACGCGAATGACCTGGACGCTGTCGCGCACGCGCTCGAGACGTTCCGGCAGACCGGGGATGCGCCGACGCTGATCGTCGTTCGCAGTATCATCGGCTGGGGCTCGCCGGTCGCCGGCACGGCCAAGGCGCATAGCGATCCGATGGGCGCGGAAGCGATCCGGGAAACGAAGCGCGTTTATGGCTGGCCCGACGATTCGCAATTCCTCGTGCCGTCCGGGGTCGCAGATCATTTCCGTACGCGACTGGCTGATCGTTCCAGGCCTCTTCGCGAAGCCTGGGAACAGACCCTGACCCGCTATCGCGCCGGACATCCCGAGCTCGCCGATGAGCTCGATTGCATGCTCCAAGGCAGGTTGCCCGACGGCTGGGCCCGCGACATTCCAGGCTTTGCGGCCGATGCCACCGGAATGGCGTCGCGCGATGCCGGCGGCAAGGTGCTGAACGCGATCGCGCACGACATATCCGCCCTGGTCGGCGGCGCAGCGGATCTCGCGCCATCGACGAAGACCAGGCTGACCTTCGAGGGCGCGGGCGATCTCGAGGCACCGACGCCAGGCGGCCGCAACATGCATTTCGGCGTTCGCGAGCATGCCATGGGCGCGATCGCCAACGGCATGGCTCTGTCTTACCTCAGGCCGTTCACCGCGACTTTCCTCGTCTTCAGTGACTATATGCGCCCCCCGATCCGGCTCGCTGCGATCATGGAGCTGCCGACCATATTCGTGTTCACTCACGATTCGATCGGAGTCGGCGAGGACGGGCCGACGCACCAGCCGGTCGAGCATCTGGCGGCGCTGCGCGCGATCCCCGATCTGATCGTCATCAGGCCCGCCGATGCCAACGAAACCGGCGAAGCCTGGCGGGTGGCGATGACTCAGAACCGGATGCCGAGTTGCATCATCCTCTCGCGCCAGAAGCTGCCGACGATCGATCGCGGCCGCTACGCCCCGGCCGATCAGCTCGCTAATGGCGCCTATGTTCTCGCCGACGCGGACGGCGGCGATCCCGAGCTGATCCTGCTCGCCACCGGCAGCGAGGTTTCACTGGCGCTCGGCGCGCACGAACGGCTCGCCGCCGAGGGCGTCCGGTCGCGCGTCGTGTCGATGCCGTCCTGGGCTTTGTTCGAGCAGCAGCCCAAGAGCTATCGCGACGCCGTGCTGCCGCCTTCGGTCCGCGCCCGCGTCGCGGTGGAGCAGGCGAGCCCGCTCGGCTGGGACCGCTATGTCGGGCCCGCCGGCGCGACCGTGACCATGAGCACATTCGGCGCGTCCGCTCCATTCGCGCAGCTCAAGGAGAGGTTCGGATTCACCGTTGATCACGTGATCAAGGTCGCGCGAAGCGTAATGAGCGCGGAGAAACAATGATGACCAATCGACTGCACGCGCTCGAAGCCGAGGGGCAGGCGGTCTGGCTCGACTATCTCGACCGGAGTTTCCTTGCCGAGGGTGGGTTCACTCGGCTGATCGAGCAGGACGGAGTGACCGGCGTCACCTCCAATCCGTCGATCTTCGAGAAAGCGATCGGCCACGGCAGCGAGTATGACGAAGAAATCGCCGCGCTGGTTCGCCAGGGCGAACTGAGCCTCACCCAGATCTATGAGCATCTGGCGATCACCGACATCAGGGCCGCGGCCGACGCCTTGCGGCCGGTCTACGATCGGCTGGACGGTGCTGACGGCTTTGCGAGCATCGAAGTCTCGCCCTTTCTTGCCAGCTCGACCCTCGGGACGATCGACGAGGCGCGTCGGCTCTGGACCGACATCGACAGGCCCAACCTGATGGTCAAGGTGCCCGGCACTCGGGCCGGCGTGCCGGCGGTTCGCGAACTCACCTCCGGCGGCGTGAACGTCAATATCACCCTGCTCTTCGCGATCGACATGTACAAGGCGGTCGCCGAGGCGTTTCTCGCCGGCCTCGAGGACCGGGTCGCGAGAGGTGAGGATATCGCGGACATTTCCTCGGTGGCGAGTTTCTTCGTCAGCCGCATCGATACCCACATCGATGCGACGATCGACGCCCGAATAAAGGCAGGGGATGGCGAATCCGAAGCCCTCGCCGCGCTGCGCGGAAAGGTCGCGATCGCCAACGCCAAGCTCGCCTATCAATATTATCTCGAGCTGATCGCGAGCGACCGCTGGCGAGCGCTCGCCGCCAGGGGCGCCCGGCCGCAACGGCTGCTCTGGGCGTCCACCGGAACCAAGGATCCGGCCTTTAGCGACGTCCTCTATGTCGAGACCCTGATCGGGCGCGACACGATCAACACCATGCCGCCCAAGACGATCGAGGCGTTTCTCGACCATGGCGTGACCACCTCATCGCTCACCGCGGATATCGACGGCGAACGCCGGATCCTGTCCGAGGCGGAACGTCTGGGCCTCAATCTCGCGGGCGTGACCGCCGCTCTGGTCGTCGAAGGCGTCCAAAAATTCTCGGACGCCGCCGACGCGTTGATCGGCGCAATCGCGGGAACGCGCTCCAAAATGCTGGGTGACCGGATCAACAGGTTCGAAGCGAGCCTGCCCGAGCCCTTGCGTGGACTCGTCGAGGACAGGCTTGAACGGGCGCGAGGCCAGCGCTGGTCATGGGGACTGTGGACGGGCGGTGCGGCATTGTGGCCGGGCCGCAACGAGGATCACTGGCTCGGCTGGCTCGGCTGGCTGGCGGCGGGCCGCGGTGACGCCGTGGACCTGGAAGCGCTGAGCGCGTTCGCCGCCGGGGCGCGGGAATTCAGGGATATCGTGCTGCTCGGCATGGGAGGCTCGAGCCTCGGCCCCGAGGTGATCGGGCGCGTATTGGGCAGTTCCCCAGGTCATCCTGCATTGCATGTGCTCGACAGCAGCGACCCCGGCCAAATCCGGACGGTCGCCGCAGCGATCGATCCTGCGCGCACCCTGTTCATCGTCTCCAGCAAATCCGGTTCGACGATGGAGCCGGAGCTGCTGCGAACTTATTTTTTCGATCTGGTCAAACGCGCGATCGGGGGTGCGGAAGCGGGAAGACACTTCGTCGCGGTCACCGATCCGTGCTCGGACCTGGAGAAGGTCGCGAAGGCGGAGGGGTTCGGTCATGTCTTCGCCGGCGACCCGGAGATCGGCGGGCGTTATTCGGTGCTGTCGCCCTTCGGCATGGTGCCGGCAGCCGCGATCGGGGTCGACATCCCCGCCTTTTTTGCCGCCACTCGCCCGATGGTCGTGTCGTGCGGCGCCGACGTTCCGCCGCCCGCCAACCCGGGCCTGAGGCTCGGCGCGATCATCGGCGAGGCTGCCGTGGCCCGCCGTAACAAGCTGACGATCCTCGCGAGTGAGCGATTGAGGCCGATCGGCGCCTGGCTCGAGCAATTGCTCGCGGAATCGACCGGCAAGCAGAACAAGGGCGTGATCCCCGTCGATCTCGAGCCGGCCGGCGACCCCGGCGCTTATGGCGACGACCGGCTGTTCGTCCATCTCAAGCTGAAGGGCGACGATGATCGCGAGCTGGAGGCGCGGCTCGTTGCGTTGGAAGCCGCAGGCCAGCCCGTGGTGCGGATCGTCCTCGCGGACCGTGGCCGGATTGGCCAGGAATTCTTCCGCTGGGAGATCGCCACTGCGATGGCTGGCTCGATCATCGGCATCGATCCGTTCAACCAGCCGGATGTGGAAGCCGCCAAGGTGAAGACCCGCGACCTCGTCGAGGCATATGAGCAGACCGGCGAGCTCGATCGGCGCGAGCCCGTCCTGCGCGACGGGCGGCTGAGCTTTTTCGCCGCTCAGGCGGCCCCAAATGCAACCGCGCTGCTCAAGGCGCTGTTCGACCAATTGAGGCCTGGAGGCTATGTCGGGTTCCTCGCTTATATCGAGCGCAGCGACGCGCATGAAGCCACGCTCAGCGCGATGCGGACCGCGGTGCGGGACGCCCGGCGAGTGGCGACCGTCGCCGGGTTCGGCCCGCGTTTCCTCCATTCGACCGGCCAGGCTTACAAGGGCGGTCCGGCGGGCGGCGTGTTCATCGAAATCACCCGAACGGCCGAGCCCGACCTTGCCATTCCCGGCCACCGGGCGAGCTTTGGAACCGTCCAGCTCGCCCAGGCGATTGGCGATCTCGACGTGCTTGCCGAGCGGCGGCGCGGATGGCTGCGCATTCACATCGAGGGAGATGTCGATGACGGACTAGAGGCAATCGGCCGGCTCGTCGCCGCTTCCCTCACCTGAGAATTGAAAGGCTCGCTTATGCGCATCGGAATTATCGGACTTGGGCGGATGGGCGGAAGCATCGCGAGGCGCCTGATGCGGGCCGGACATGAGACGGTCGTCTGGGACCGCGATGCGGCCGCGGTCGCGTCCCTGGTTTCCGATGGCGCCACCGCCGCGACCTCGCTCGCCCATCTGGCCGATCAACTGGACGGCGCCGCCGTCTTTTGGGTGATGCTCCCCGCCGGCCCGCCCACCGAGACGACCATCGACGAACTGGCTCGTCTTGCCGATCCCGGCGCAATCATCATCGACGGCGGCAACAGCTTCTACAAGGACGATATCCGCCGCGCGAAGTCGCTTGCCGAGCGCGGCATCGAGTATATCGATGTCGGCACGTCAGGCGGAGTGTGGGGCGTGGAGCGCGGCTTCTGCCTGATGATCGGCGGACGCGAGGAGATCGTACGCCGCCTGGACCCGATCTTCGACGCACTTGCGCCCGGCATCGGCGACATCGCGCGCACCCCAGGCCGGGATGGCGGCGACGATCGGGCCGAGCGGGGCTATATCCACGCCGGCCCGCCGGGCTCCGGCCATTTCATCAAGATGGTTCACAACGGCATCGAATATGGCCTGATGCAGGCCTATGCCGAGGGCTTCGATATCCTCAAGGGCAAGGCGTCCGAGACGCTGCCCGAGGAGGAGCGCTTCACCATCGATCTCCCCGATGTCGCGGAGGTCTGGCGGCGGGGCAGCGTCATTTCCTCCTGGCTGCTCGACCTGTCCGCCGCCGCGCTCGCGAAGGACGGGGAGCTCGGCGAATTCGACGGCAGCGTCGCGGACAGCGGCGAAGGACGCTGGGCGATCGATGCCGCCATGGAAGAAACGGTGCCCGCCTATGTGATGTCGGCGGCGCTCTACGCACGGTATCGCAGTAGGGTCGAATCCACCTTCGGCGACAAGCTGCTGTCGGCCATGCGCCTGGGTTTCGGCGGTCATGTCGAGACCCCGCGATGACCGCAGCCGGGTTGAAACCCGCGCCGCCCGTGACCCTGGTGATCTTCGGCGTCACCGGCGATCTCGCCCGCCGTCTGCTGGTGCCGGCGCTAGTCAATCTGCGCCGCGAGGGTCTGATCACCGACGAGTTCAACATCCTTGGACTTGGCAAGCAGGATCTCGATGACGAAGCGCTCCGGAGCGCATTGGCTGAGTTCGTCGATGCCGGCGACCCGGGCTGGACGAAGCTGCGCGGGCGGATCTTCTATCTGAGAGGCGACTTCGGCGACGACGCCACCTTTCAGGCAGTCGGCGCCCGCCTGGGGCCGGGTAATGCCGCTTTCTACCTCGCGACGCCGCCGGCCTTCTTCGGCGAGATCGCGGGCAGGCTCGCGGCTCATCGCCTTCTCGATGAGGATCGGGGCCGATTTCGGCGGCTGCTGATCGAAAAGCCTTTCGGCCATGATCTCGCGTCGGCCCGGGCCCTCAACCAAAGCCTGCTGAAGCTGGTGAGTGAGCCGCAAATCTACCGGATCGACCATTATCTCGGCAAGGAAACCGTTCGCAACATCATGGTGGCGCGCTTCGCCAACCCGATGATCGAAGCCGTGTGGAACCGCCGCTATGTCGACCATGTCCAGATCACGGCCGCCGAAGCGATCGGCGTCGGCCGGCGGGGCAAGTTCTACGATGCGACCGGCGCCTTGCGCGACATGGTGCCCAACCATTTGTTCGAGCTGCTCGCAATGGTCGGCATGGAGCCGCCCAATAGTTTCGCCGCGAGCGCGATCCGGGCCGAAAAGACCAAGGTCGTGGAAGCGGTCCGCAAGCTCTCGCCTAGCGAGGTGAGCGAGAACGTCGTGCGCGGCCGCTATGACGCGGGACGCGTCGGCAACGAACCGCGGAAGGCATATTCGGACGAGCCAGCTGTCGATCCGAAGAGCCGCACGGAAACCTATGTGGCGCTGAAATTGTGCCTCGACACCTGGCGCTGGTCGGGCGTTCCCTTCTACCTGCGGACGGGCAAGGCGATGGCCCGGCGGGACACGGAGATCGTGCTCCAGTTCAGGCCCGTTCCCTGCGCCTTGTTCAGCCATGGCGGGGTAGCCAGCCCGCCGACCAACCGTCTGGTCATCCGGATCCAGCCCGACGAGGGGATCAGCTTCGATTTCCTGGCGAAATTGCCCGGGCCGGCCATTGAGACAGCGCCGGTCAGCATGGACTTCAGCTACGCCGATCATTTCCGGTTGGGCAAGCTCACCGGCTATGAGACCCTGCTCTACGACATGATGATCGGCGACCAGACCCTGTTCGAGCGCGCCGACGCGATCGAAGCGGCCTGGGCGGCCGTGCAGCCGATCCTCGATGTCTGGAGCCGCGGCCGAGGGCGGCCTCAGAGCTACAAGGCAGGGAGCAACGGGCCGAAAGCGGCCGATGCGTTGCTCGCCCGCGACGGCCGCGCCTGGCATTCACTTGACACATGAGCCGCGTCGAGCCTCTTCCCGAAGCGATCCGGCTGCTGGTATCGGACGTCGACGGGACGCTGGTGCGCGACGACAAGAGCCTGCCCGAGGCCAATCGCGATGCGATCCTCGCCCTGACGGCGGCCGGAGTGGCAACCACCTTGATCAGCGCCCGTCCGCCGAGCGGCATGCTGGCGCTGGCGGCAACGTTGCGCCTCACGGGTCCAATGGCCGCATTCAACGGCGGTACGCTTGTCGATCCGGACGGCACGATCCGCTTCGCCCACCGGCTCGACGCGGCGGACGCAGACGCGATGCTGCGCTTGATCGACGAGCCGGGCGTCGCACCCTGGGTCTATGCCGACGGCGCGTGGTTCGTCCCCGGCCTCGACAATTCCCATCTCGCGCGCGAGCGGATCGCCGCCGCGGTCGAGCCGGCGATCCGGACCGACTTTTCCGGGCTCGATGGGCGCATCGACAAGATTGTCGGGGTCAGCGACGATCATGAACTGCTTGTGCAGCTGGAGGAGCGAGCCAGGTCCATGATCGGCGCGCGCGCGACGATCGCGCGCTCCCATCCTTATTATCTCGATTTCACTCATCTCCTCGCCAACAAGGGCGCCGGAATTGCCGCGCTGGCGCAGGCGTTCGGGGTGGAGTTAGCGCAGGTCGCGGCACTCGGAGACATGGCGAACGATCTACCGATGTTCGCTCGCGCCGGGCTGTCGGTGGCGATGGGGCAGGCGCCCGCCTGCGTACAGGCGGCGGCGGACGCCACGGCCGCGACCAACGAGGAGGCCGGAGTGACCGACGCCATCGTTCGTTTGGTTCGCCCGAGAATTCCCCGGACGTGAGCCCGCCGCTGCTTGTCGCGCCATCGCTCCTTGCCGCCGACTTCACGCGGCTGGGCGAGGAGGTTGGCGCAGTCGATGCGGCGGGCGCGGACTGGATCCATCTCGACATCATGGACGGCCGGTTCGTTCCGGACATCTCGTTCGGACCGGGCGTGGTCGAGGCGGTGCGCCGGGTGACGGAGAAACCGCTCAATGTCCATCTGATGGTGGTCGAGCCGGAACGCTCGCTCGAGCGCTATGCGCGCGCCGGCGCGGATCATCTGCTGGTCCAGGCGGAGCCCGGGTCGACCGTTCATCTCCATCGGGTGCTGAGCCGCGTGCGCGAGTGCGGCTGCCGCCCCGGCGTGGTGATCGACCCGGCGACACCGGTGCTGTGGATCGACCCCGTCCTCCATCTCGTCGACATCGTCCTGGTGATGACTGTCAATCCGGGTTTCGGCGGCCAGGACCTCCTGCCCGAGACACTGCCGAAAATCGCGGCGCTGCGCGCGCGGTGCGGCGAACTCGGGCTCACTCCGCATATCGAAGCGGATGGCGGGCAGAATGGCGAGACCATAGGAGCGACGGTCGCGGCCGGCGCCGATGTCATCGTCGCTGGAACGGCCATATTCGGCGCGTCCGATTACGCAGCGGCAATCGCCGGTATTCGTGAAGCTGCCTCGCCGATCTGAAAGTCGAGATCGCCAAACGGGATCCCCCGCGCGCGCGAAAAACCGGTTTCCGCCAGCCGGTGCGCCATGGCTGCCGTGTCGTCGAGCAACCGCCATTCGACTGCGTTGCGGGGACCCTCCTGCGGGGTTCAGCCCATGATGACCAGGATTTCATGGTTCTTGCCGTCCCCGGGCAGATCCAGCCGGAGCGGCCGTCCGGTCACCTCGGTTCCGTCAATCCGCGCCGATGCGACCCCCTTCGCGACACCGTTGGGATTGTCGACGCGGATGTCGAATCGCGTAGAACCACGGCGGAGCGTGACTTGAAAGCCGGGCCAGGTCTCCGGAATGCAGGGATCGAGATGGAGGGCCGAGCCGGTCAGGCGCAATCCCAGTATTTCTTCCATTCCGGCGCGGTACAGCCATGCGGCCGAGCCCGTGTACCAGGTCCAGCCACCACGGCCGACATGGTCCGTCGCCGCGTAGACATCGGCAGCGACGACGTAGGGCTCCACCTTGTAGCGGCGGAGGTCCGAGCGGCTGCGGGCGTGATTGATCGGATTGAGCATCCAAAACAGGCTCGCGGCCTTGGCGCCTTTCCCCAGCCGGGCGAAGGCGACGACCGACCACGTGGCAGCGTGGGTATATTGCCCGCCATTCTCGCGAATGCCGGGCGGATATCCCTTGATGTAGCCTGGATCATGCTCCGTCCGGTCGAACGGCGGGGTGAACAGCAATGCCAGGCCGTCATCGCCGCGGATCAGCTCGCGCTCGACCGCCGCCATCGCCCGTCCGGCGCGCTCGGGATTCGCGACACCCGACATGACGGCCCAGGACTGGGCGATCGAATCGATCCGGCATTCGTCGCTCGCCGCGGAGCCGATCGGCGTGCCATCGTCGAACCAAGCCCGCCGATACCAGCCGCCGTCCCAGGCCTCGCGCTCGAGCGCCTTTCGGAGCGCCGAAGCCTGGTCGCGCCACTTCTTCGCGCGCGCCATTTCGCCGCGGGCCTTCGCCGTCGCCGCAAAAGCGGTCAGGGCCATGTGCGAGAGCCAGGCCAGCCAGACGCTTTCGCCCTTGCCCTTCTCCCCGACCCTGTTCATTCCGTCGTTCCAGTCGCCGCCTCCAATCAGTGGAAGTCCGTGAGCACCGCGCGCGAGACTCGCGTCCAGGCCAAGCGCGCAATGCTCGTAAACGCTGGCCCGTCTGTCGGAGACGGCGGGGGCAAAAAAGCTGGCCTCCTCGCCTTCCTTCAGCGCCGGACCTTCGAGGAAGGGCGTGGCCTCGTCGAGAATTGAGGTGTCGCCGGTCGCCTCGAGATAATGGGCGACACAAAAGGCCAGCCAGACCCTGTCATCGGAGATGCGCGTGCGCACGCCCTCGCCCGAATGCGGCAGCCACCAATGCTGAACGTCGCCCTCGGCAAACTGACGGCCTGCAGCCCGGATCAAATGCTCGCGCGCCAGGGACGGACGGATGGCGGTGAGCGCCATGCCGTCCTGGAGCTGATCGCGAAAGCCGTAGGCCCCGCTCGCCTGGTAGAATCCAGAACGCGCCCAGAGTCGGCAGGCGATCGTCTGATAGAGCAGCCAGCCGTTGAGCATGATGTCGATCGAACGGTCGGGAGTCTTGACCTGCACGGTGCCTAGCAGGCCCCCCCATTGCTCGCGAACCTCGGCCAGCACCGCGTCCAGATCGGCATCGCGATAATGGGCGATGAGCGCGGCGGCCTGCTCCGGACCGTCGGCATCGCCGAACAGGATCACGATCTCAGTTTCCGCGCCCGCTGCCAGTTCGACGGTCGCGCCCATCGCACCGCACGGATCGAGTCCCGCTCCGACCGCGCCGGAAAGCGGCGCCGGCCCAGCCAGGCCGGCTGGATCGGAAAGGCAGCCGTTGCGCCCGATGAACTCGCGGCGGTCCGCGGTCCAGCTCGTCTGCCGGCCGCCAAGGTCGAGGAACGTCACGCGCCCGGCGAAAGCCGCATTCCAGGATTGCGGGCGAACATCGCCCCCAGGATCGGATCGATCTCCGTCGAAACGAACGGCGCCGAAGCCGCGCGCGACGTGCCAAGCACCCATTCCACATAGCTTGTGACCGACAGCCGCCGCGGCCGATCGGTCCGGTTGCGCAGCGTCAGGCGTGCGATCCTGATCGGGTCCGCTACGGGCACATAGGTCAGAAGCTCCGATTCTATGCCGTGCGCTTCATGCTCGAACCGGCTGTAGCCCCAGCCGTGCCGGGCGACATAGACGCCCAGTTCGTCGCGAATCGGCTGCGCGGTCGGGCACCAGATCTCGCCGCTCTCTTCATCGCGTATGTAAATGGCTTCGCCCGGACGGTCGGTAACCGGGTCGTTCGACCATGGAGTTAGTTGATGTTCCCGGCTGTTGACCGACCAGGTAAAGCCGCAGCCTTCCGCCGACACCTGGAATCCGAAGCCCGGGTTGGCAATGACGTTGATCCAGGGAGCGGGAGTCGACTGGCCGGGGCCGAGGGTGACGACATATTCTCTTCCCTCTTCCGCAAATCCGCCGATCCCATTGAAGAATTCGAGCTTCCGACTGGCGACCGGCGGCTCCGCTTCGCGGACGGAAAGTCTCCGTGCCGAGCGCGCGGGACGGACAGGCTCCTTGATGCGACCTAGCTGCTCGGCAAGCCCGCCGTGATCGGCTGAAAGCCGAACGCGCGCGGCCGACGCCAGCAACGCGCACGTCTCAGGCCGCACGAGGTCGGCGCGCAGCAGGAACACTTGCCCTGCTGCCCCCTCGGTCGATGCCGGGGGCCACGCCTGGCGGGTACGCAAGACGTTATCGAGCGCGGATTGCAGGTCTTGAATGTAGGAGGAGGCCCGTTCGTTGAGGATGACGAGGTCCACCTCGAGCCTGCGGGTCCGCCAGTATTCCATGGCCTGAAGCAGCTGGTGAACGATCCCGAGATCCTCGACGTTCGCAATCCGCAGCAGGATGATCGGCAGGTCGCCCGAGATGCTCTGCGGCCAGAGACCGGATTGCGGTCCGGCGCCGCGCATGATCACCTCAGAGGACGGCCGCAGCGACGGCCCGGCATAAATAAGATGTCCGGCGAGGCGCTGGAATTCGCTCGCCTCGTCACGGTCGATGCCGAGATGATGGAGCTGCACCTGCGCCTGGGTCCAGGCGAGGGTGACTGCCCGGTCGAAAGCGCTGATGTCGTTGGTCCTGTCGACGGCGTCGAGCAGCTTGTCGCGGGACTCGGCGACCAATGTCCAGAAGTCGATGTGCGCGGCGCCGCCAGGCGCGAGGCTGACCCGCCGGCGCAGGACGAAGACCGGATCGAGAACGGCTCCGGTCGAGCGCGACAGCAGGCGCCCGTCCATCGCCGCGGCCGGCGTCCGAACGCCGAGCCCTCGGCCAAGGAAGCGGGCGCGGTCGGTCTCGAACTCCGCCTTCCCCACACCTTCGCCCGAGGCGACCGAATGATGCGCGGCCCAGATTTCGGGCTGGTCCGGCGAGCGGCGGCGGCGTGTGGCGAGGATGGCGCCGAAGCGCGCCATATATTCCGTCTCGACGGACATTTTGGAGAAGACCGGATGGGCAACATCGTCCGCCTGCGAGGCGATGGCGATCTCGGCATAGGAAGTGACCTCGATCTCCCGAATGCGCGTTCCATTGTTGGAGACCGTGAGGCGCCGGACCTCGGCGTCGTCTTCGGTCGAGACGACGACCTCGAGCGCGGTATGGAGATCGCCGTCCTGGCGCGAAAATGTCGCCCGCTCCTCGCTGAACGCCACTGAATATTGATCCGGCCGAGCGCTCGTCGGCTGGTAGGTCGCGGACCACAGGCGGTCGCTATCGACGTCCCGCAAGTAGACATAGGATCCCCAGTCGTCGCAGGTCGCGTCCTCGCGCCACCGGGTCACGGCAAGGTCCCGCCAGCGGCTGTATCCTGATCCGGCCGCGGTGAGCATGACGCTGTAGCGCCCGTTCGAAAGAAGATGCGTGGCGGGAGACGCGGCATGCGGATCGGCCAGCCGCCAGCCGCCCGCCACCTCGAGCTCGCGGATCTTGGTGTGGGGTTTCGCGTCGCTCGCCCATGACGGCGCAGCGGCGATCTCCCGGGGCATGCGCTCGTGCAGGAGCAACTCCGCGGCGCGCACGATCGGCTCAGCGTGGAATCGCTCTCGCATCGCCCCGCCGAGCAAGGCGTCGGCTATGGCAACGATGGTCATCCCCTGATGGTGAGCCATGAATGCGCGAACGACGGCGACGTTTTGCCCGTCCGACAGTCGGCGCGGCGTGAAGTCGAGGGCCTCATAATATCCAAAGCGGCCGCGCGCGCCGCAGTCCGCCAATCGCCTGAAATTGCGCGCCGCCGCGGTCGGGTCGATGATCGCTGCGAGCGCCGTGGCATAAGGCGCGATGACGGCGTCTTCACTCAGGCCGCGCTTCAGTCCGAGGCCCGGAATACCGAAGTTGGAATACTGATAAGTGAGTTGCAGATCGCGGGCATTGTAAGCGGACTCCGATATGCCCCAGGGCGTCGCCAGGGACTTGGCATATTCGATCTGCCTGCGAACGATCGCGCGATTGGTGCGCCCGATAATGCTTTCGGTCGGGGAGTGCATGATCAGCGAAGGCATCAGATATTCGAACATCGAGCCCGACCAGGACAGCAGGGCCGCACCGCCGTGGATCGGGGCGACGGCATGTCCAAGCCGGAACCAGTGCCGCGCCGGCAGGTCGCCCTTCGCAATGGCGATGAAGCTTGCAAGGCGCGCTTCGGAGGCCAGCAGGTCATAGGAGCTCTCGTCGAGCGCGCCGTCGCGAACCACGAAGCCGACGGAAAGGAGCAGGCGCTCCTTGTTCAGGAGGAAATCGAACTCCATGGCCAGCGCCATTTCCCGTGCCGTGTGGCCGATGGCCGAGAATCTGTTCACGAGATCGTCGGAAGAGGCGAGGTCCCGCTGGTGGCTGGCGACACAGCGACAGACCGCCTGAGCCCAGAATAGTATGTCCGAAGCGTCCTCGCCGCGCTCGATCGCGAAAGCCCTCGCGAGATCGACGAGGATTTCGGCAGGTCCAGCAAGCAAGGCAAGACGACCGGCCAGCGTCTCGCCGCCAGGCGGAACACTGGCCGCTTCGGCGAAGAGATGCGTGACGGACTCGTCGAGCTGACGCCAGGTGACGGTTTCGGTGCGGCGGCGATCCCGCAGCATGTCGACCTCTTCCCGAACGAGATTGAGCGCATCGAGGATTCCAGCGAGCCGCCTCGCATCTTCAAGGGACGTCTCGCACCAGTCCTGGCAGGCGTTGGCGAGCGCGATGAGATGTCCGGCGAGATTGCCGCTGTCGACCGAAGAGACATATTGCGGGTCGAGTGCGCGGAGGCCTTCCGTATCGTACCAATTGTAGAAATGGCCGCGGTATCGCTCGAGCTTCGCCATGGTGGCCATCGTAGCCTCGAGCCGTTCGATCGTGTCGAGCGCGCCCGTCCAGCCGAAATCGTGCGCGCTCGCCGTCGACAGGAGATAGAGTCCGAGATTGGTCGGCGACGTGCGGCGGGCGAGAACCGGCGACGGCTCCTCCTGGAAATTGTCCGGCGGAAGCATGTTGTCGCTCGGGGTGATGAAGGTCTCGAAGTAGCGCCAAGTGCGCCGCGCGATCAGCCGGAGTTCGCGCCGGTCGGCCTCGCTCGCCGCATGCTCCCGCACCGCGCTCGACGGCCGACTCACCCATCGCGCGATCGCGGGTGAGGCGATCCACAGGACGCCGAAAGGAGCGGCCAGATAGATGGTTCGGTCGCCGAAGTACCATGTTCCGGCGATCGCGACGGCGCCGGTAACTACCGCGCCAGCCATCCAGCGGTAATAGGCTCCCAAGGAGGGATCAGCCCCGATGGTCGCCTGCGCCCCCGGCGTCCATTGCAGGAGATTGCGCCGGGTGATGAACAATCGAAAGAGGGTTCGAATGACGGCGTCGGCCATCAGCCAGGCTTGGTGCGCGAGGAGCGTCACGATGAGCAGGACCTGAGCGAGCGCGCCGCCAAGATCGGAAAGGATTCTGGCGAAGTGGATGCGGGCGCGGATACCCGGATGACGAGCCGCGGCCGACGCCAGCACCGGCGACAGGCTCGGTAGCGCGATCGTCGCCAGGAAGAAGAGCGTCCATATCAGCGCCGCCTCGAACGGCAGCGCCCAACCCGCGAGCAAGGCGAGCACGCAGGTCAAAGGCGTGACCGAGCGGCGCAGATTGTCGACCATTTTCCAGCGGCCGCTCGCCGGCATCTTCGCCGGCAGGCGCCTGGATTTTCCCAGAAGTGCGCTCCAGCCCAGGATCCATGGCAGCAGTTGCCAGTCACCCCGCGCCCAGCGATGATAACGCAGCGAGGCGACGTCGTAGCGGGCCGGATAGGATTCCACGACCTCAACGTCGGAGGCGAGGCCGGCGCGGGCGAACACACCTTCGAACAGATCGTGGCTGAGCATGGTCGAGTCCGGAACCCGGTCGGCGAGCACGGCTTCGAAGGCATCCACCGCGTAGATGCCCTTGCCGGCATAGGAACCCTCGCCGAACAGATCCTGATAGACGTCGGAAACGGCGGCGGAATAAGGATCGATGCCATTGGGGCTGGAGAAAGCCCGCTGATAGGCCGAGCCTTCATCGCCGACCGGAAGGTTCGGGGTGACGCGCGGCTGGAGGATCGCATAGCCCTCGATGACTCGTCGCCTCGCGGGATCGACGACCGGCTGGTTCAACGGATGCGCCATCTTGCCGATCAGCCGCCGCACCGTGTCGGGGGGCAGCCTCGTGTCCGCGTCCAGGGTGACGACATATTGGACACCCTCGGGCACCCTCGGCGGGCGCCCGTCGAGGCTGAGGAAAGTCGTGTCGCGAGCGCCGCGCAACAGGCGGTTGAGTTCGTGCAGCTTGCCGCGCTTGCGCTCCCAGCCGATCCACAGCTGCTGGCTTTCGTTCCAGACCCGTCGGCGATGGAGCAGCAGGAACCTGTCGCCGCCGGGCGCCGGCGCGTGCCGGCGGTTCAGGCGGGCAACGGCTTCGACAGCGATCTGCAACAGCGCGTCGTCGCCTTCGGTCGTCTCGCTTGCCGCATCAGGCCAGTCCGAGAGCAAAGCGAACTGAATGTCCCCGCCGATACTTGCGAGATGATGGATTTCCAGTCGCTCGACCTGCTCGGTGACGGCTTCGGCCCGGGTCAAAAGAGTGGGCACCACTACCAAAGTGCGCAAGTGAGCCGGTACTTCGCCGCGCAGCTCAAGCCCCGGGACCTGCGAGGCGCCGAACCGGCGTGTTACCCCCTGGTTGACCAACGCAACCGCCGAATCGATCGCCGGCACTGCGCCGAGCAGCCCGAGCACGCCGAGCAATATCCAGTCCAGACTGGCCTCGACATGGAAGAAGACCGGGAATCCGAGCAGGAGCAAGGCCACGAGGGCGCCGGCGCCGGCATAGCCGCCGACTCCGAGAGCGCGATAGGCGCGGCTCGCGACCGTCGAAAAGGACGGGTGAAAGCCCAAGGCAGCCTCGAAGGCGGGACGGCCCTCGGCGGTCAGATGATAGCCCGGGTCCTTGCGGCGTCGCTCGGTCGCCGCGGCAGCGGCCTCCACGGCGCGATTGGCGACGGCCAGCTCGTCGAACCGCGACCCGCGAGCGAGTTCCTCGACGGCCGTGCGATAGAGGTTGCGTGTCGCGAAATCCATCTGCGCGAAAGCGCAGCCCCGGGCGAGCACGGGGTCGACCAGCGATACGCGTTCGAAGATGTCCGACCAGTCGACGTCGGAGATGTGGCGCATGCTGGTGATGATGTTGCGAACGGTGACGTTGGCCGAGATCTGCCTTTGCTGCTCGTCATGGATCGCGCCGTCGGTCGTCCGCCCATCTGCCGCCAGCCGTTCGTCGAGCCTGCCGAGCATCGCGGTGAGCGTCGGGCTCTGATCCCTCAGCCGGTGAATCAGCTGGACTACGAGCGCGTCGGACGGCTCAGCGGGGCCGAGCTGATCGAGCAGCCTGTCCTGCGATTGCTGGGGGCCGTCGACCCTCAACAGATGATCGGCGATCGAGTCGGCCTTGCGGCGCTCGTCGCGGCTGTAGACGATGCGCTCGGCAATCCGCCTCAGATTCTCGACCAGGATGATGCGCAAGGTGATCGCTGAAGCCCACAGTTCGCCGATCGTGAGCGGTTGCTCTTCCTGATAGGCGTGGAGGAAGGCGCACCAGGCATCGACATCGAAGCGGCTGTCGGTATGGGCGACGAACGCCCAGACCAGCCCGAACACCCTCGGCAGGGTGGCAAAGGGACCATCGGCGAGCTTGGGCAATTGGCGGTAATAAGCTGGCGGGAGGTCCAGCCGCACTTCGCGGATCTGGCGCTCGACGAGATGGAAATTGTCGATCAGCCATTCCGCAGCGGGGGTGATCGCGGCCTTGTCGTCGACCGCCCCCAGGATCGAGCGATAGGAGTCGATCAGGCTCGCTTCGTTGGCTGCCAGCCGGTCGAGGAGCGGGCTGCCCAATTGGCGGTAGGGCTTGACGGCCTGGCCGCGCGCCAGGCTTCGCGCATGCTCCTCCATCCGCTCGGCGCTCGAGAGCTCTTCGCGAATGGCCGCCGTATCGTTCCACGGCGCCGCAAGCGCGCGCTTCAAGGCCCGGCCAAGGACAGGCGCAAGGGCAAGGTTCAAGGACAGAGGCATCGCATTATCAAAGGACTGCCGGCGGCGCGGAAAGGTTCCCCCGCGAGGCGAAGCCTGCGTTCACTCGCCTATCGAGCTTTTCGAAAGCGTTCGCTTCCGCGTCTGGTCATGAAGTGTGCGCGGGCCTGTTGCGCGGCGCGGAGTGCCGCCGACCGTCGCGGGCCAATGCCTGCCGACCTCTCGACAAGGCTGGCCATCACGGTGATGTCGGCAGCAGCCAGTGCTTTCGATACCGGGCAAGTCGTCCTGGCGACCTCGGCATGAGCCGAGAAGCTTCTCGAATCCAGTCCCGGGACGTCGCCCTCGGTCACGAGCGCGATATGAGTGATCGCGAAGCTGTCGTCCGAGCGCTCGATGGTCACCTCCGCAACCGTCTTGATCCGCGTCGGCGTGTAGCCGGCTTCCGTGAGGAGCAGCGACAGGGCCATGGAAAAGCAGCTCGCATGGGCGGCCCCGAGGAGTTCCTCGGGATTGGTTCCTGGTTCCTCCTCGAAGCGCGATCCGAAGGAATAAGGGCCCTCGAAAGCTCCGCTGCCCAGGCTGACGCAGCCGCCGCCGTCCTGGACGCGACCGTGCCATTCGGCCGTTGATGTCCGCACAACCATTTCGCTACTCCTTTTGAGGGCGATGGCCTGGCCGTTCCCAGATCCATCCCGGGGGGTCGCTCGCCGGGAAGGATTCCTTCGAGGCTTCGTCGACCGGATTGTCCGCTGCCGTCCGAGACGCGTCATTGAGGCGGAGCTCCACGCGGCCGCGCACCTCGTTCAGTATCTGGGCGTGGGTGCCGGACAGGTGGTCCTCGAGGTCATCCTCGATTCCGAGCACGCACGCGCAGATCGTCCGCGCGACCGCTTCGCGGACATGCTCGTCGAGCGAGCGTTCGGGCGCGGCCCGACGCAGCTCGAGAGCCCTTTCGACGGCCAGCTCGATCTGTTCGGGTGAGATGGGATCGCCATATTCGCTCATGCCGCCGTTCCCTGAGCGCCGAAACCGACGCGAGGCAGGACCGATTGGGTCCCCACCCGATCGTAGAGGGCCCGGTCAAAGGGAAACTTGCCCGACAAAGCCGCGCCGAGGTCCGGACCAAGCAAGCGCTGCAGGCGCCGGCGCGCCCGCAGATGCCCTGTCTTGACGGTGGCCGCCGGAATGCCGAGCGTCTCGGCTACTTCGGCGACGTCGAGCTCGTCGATCTGGCGCAGGACGAAGACCTTGCGGAACGGCGCCGGGAGCTGGTTGATCGCGTCATCGACAATCTTCCTGATCTGGCCGCGTGCGACCGCGCGTTCGGGAGACACGGACATCGAGCCGCGCATCAGCATTTCGCGATAATCGTCGAGGATCGGGATTTCGCTCCCCTCGAGCAGTGATCGACGCCGCCTGGCGGCGCGTACATGAGCCAGCGCATTGTTGGTGACGATGCGGGTAAGCCAAGTCGAGAGCGAGGATCGGCCCGCGAAGTCCTTGATCGCCGCGAACGCCTTCAGATAGCCGGACTGCACCGCGTCCTCGGCATCCTCGCGGTTTCGCAATATTCGCCACGCTGTGCGAAAGAGACGTTGATTGTTGCGCCGCATGACGAGGCGCACCGCCCCGGCGTCGCGACGCGCGATACCTGCCGCCAGCTCGAGGTCGGAATGTCTTTCATAGACGAGTTCAGCCGACGCGCTCATGCCGGAGCGCCGATTCTGACGACTGAACGGTCGACTGCTCGGGCATTCGGGTAAGTCCGGTTCTCCAGCCTTCGATCGGCGGAATCGGAGGAAAAGACGCGGAAGCCGCCAAGGCAGCGCACCGCCACTCCGTTGGTCTTGTCACGGTCCTCGTCCGCAAA
>Ga0134122_10000431_pt1 | contig 28051 bp, 26 predicted proteins | sample KB302_FD_96461 | JGI IMG/M metagenome (GOLD analysis project Ga0134122, IMG submission 96461) | Terrestrial soil microbial communities without Nitrogen fertilizer from Kellogg Biological Station, Michigan, USA - KB3-0-2 | ecosystem: Environmental > Terrestrial > Soil > Unclassified ...
GAAGGCCACATGCTCGGCTGGTTCGGAACGACGGGGAAAAAGGTCGGGCAGTTTTACTGGGTGCACGAGATCGAATGCGTCAGCGAGAACGAACTGTACACGGGCGAAGCGCAGAACTGGCGCATTCAGCACCTCACGCTGCATCCCGGGCAGAAGCCGGCAGCTGCCAACTAGGACCGGCGCGTTCTCTTGCCACTGAGCCGCCATATGGCGAGAGCGCTGATGATCGCGATCCCTGCCAGGATCTGGCGCGCGGTTGATGGATCGAAGGGATCGGTTGCATCTTTTAACGTCATCCTCAGACGCGTCACGCGCGAGCTCGCGTACTGGTTGTGATACTCGGTTTCCTGCGCGTCGTGCGCCGCAACGGCATCGCCGTTGTCGTCGAGCCCTAGGGGCAATGGCTCCGGCATTGTCGGCAGCGAGTTGGCGGGATCCGCCAGCCAGGTCGCTGCCTTCAGCGCCAGGCTGCGACCATGGTCGGGCGGCCAGCCGAGGATCACCAACAGAGTCACAATCCAGATGATCCACCACTGAGCCGTGTTCGGCTGCCACACATGCGCCTCCTGAAAACCAAGTTCAAATCAACCAGACGACTGCAATTCGGTTACCGCCTGGTCTCGATCCAGACGTGATTCAGCTTCATCGATAAGCATATAGCCCTGTGGCTTTTGCATTGGAATGTCCGGCCATGCGTTGCGCGACATTGCCCCCGCCGTGTTTCTTTGGTGGTGCAGGGGGCATTAGCCCCCTGCACGCGCCGTTATTGGGGCCAGTCCTGTGCCGCGTGGAGAATGCGAACGATGTGGATAATCTCGTCACGAACCTGATACACCACAAGGTAAGGCAGCGGCGGCAGCACCAGCTCACGCGTGCCTTCTTTCCTGCCCTGCCGGCCTCGGTGCGGGAATTTCAGCAACGCCGACGGTGCGTTGTAAATCGTCCGTGCAATCCGCTCGGCGTGTTCCGGCGCGTGTTCAAATAAATAATTAACGATGTTTTCCAGATCGTCAGCAGCTTGTTCTGTCCAGCGAAGTTGCATCAGGCGCGGGAATGTTTATCAGAAAGGAGCTTGTCCAGACGTGCACCGACCTCTTCATGGGTGATTACTTCCCCACGCTCAATTTGAGCCAGCCCCTTTTCCACTTCAGCAACGAACCAGCCGTCATAGTCCACCAAGCGCTCAATTGCTTCCTGCACCAGAATTTCAGGCTCGCGCCCACGTTGCGCAGCCAATTTTGCGAGCTTGGCCTGGAGATCGGGATTCAGATGTATGTCCATGCCGTCAGTGTAGGGACCGCTTGTGGCAGTGTCAAACGTGATGATGACGCCGCTAAAAAAGGATAAGAGGCCCTGGAGCGGAGTTTCGACTATTATTTCGCATAATCCGTCCGATGTGGGAATGCGGCCGAGGCGCCGGCGGCCATGCAATCGCCACGGCGAAGTTCTATTTATTCGATATGGGAGTGACCCATACGTTGGCTGGCACGAAATATCTGGAGCGCAAAACCGACGGCATCGAAGCTGCCATGAAACGTCAGCCGGTAGAACTCACAAGGACCTCCTCTCAAGTGTTGAATTGAACTCCATACATCCTGTACTCTCGCTCGCACGAATGACACCGTCAGGTATTCACTGCCCGGCATGTGCGAGCGAAGTCCCAGCAGAGAGCCGCTTCTGTCCTGGGTGTGGACAGGCGATATCCCTATCTCAAGCGCCAACGGCTGCACCGACCGGATCCGCCCACCATGCTGCAACGGTAAAAGTCGGCCGAATGTCTTCCGATTCGATTTCGGCTGGCGGCTTTACTCCTGGAACGATTCTGGATGAACGCTATCGGATCATTGGGCTGCTCGGCCGTGGCGGGATGGGCGAAGTCTACCGTGCCGATGATCTAAAGCTCGGTCAACCGGTGGCTCTGAAGTTTCTTCCGCGGGCGTTGGCTTCCGATACCGTACGACGTGAGCGATTCTTTGCCGAAGTCCGTATCACCCGGCAATTGGCGCATCCGAATATCTGCCGCGTGTACGTGGGCCGCGGTCGGCGTATGGCTGCTCTTATTGTCCCCGAATGTGTTTATGAGCGACGCGAAGTGGATTGATGGGCCAATGACCTTAATTTCGGGTCTATTGCTCCTTCTCGTGATGATGCGCTTCGGATTGATAGCAACGTTCTTTACTTTTTGCATTGACCAGATCTTCCGTAACTATCCCATCACATTCCAGACTTCCGCCTGGTATGCCGGTGCGGGCTACGCCGCCTTTCTCGTCATTCTCGCCGTGAGCGTCTACGGCTTTCACACCTCGCTCGGTGGCCGCCGGATTTTCGACCTGTCCAGCGTCGATTGACCGGGACAAGGGTGTGTGGTGCAACATATTCAAAGTGGAAAAAGAACATCGGAACTTGTTCCTCACAGACGGCCGCTTTCTTGTGACGTGGACTACGCTTCTTTCCCGGAAGTGCCGTCGCGCCCAAAATGCCCCGCAGTTCCCGCTCCCGATTTGCAGCTGTGATTTCGGCCCCTGTCACCCGCATACGCACATTTCGCACCCGATCCTCGGCGGCGCAACTCGAAAAAGACAACGTTTTCAAATCGATGACCGAGAGCCGGCGACATCTGAGGGGAATTGGCGCTCCGCAGGCCATTATCGATATGCTGCAGGCCGCCTGAAAGTACGGCAAGGTCTACGTTCCGCTGAGTATATAATCCCCACAAATGAAGGCGTTGCTCGTTACAGGGTTCCTCCTCGCGTTCGCGAGTACCTCGACGACCGCGACTCAGATCTCATTTGAAAAGAGCGGCACGATTTCGGGAAAACTAATCGCGAAGGACGGCTCTCCGCTGGTGGGTGTGCGTGTGACTGCACTAGCCGTCCCGCAACCTGGCGCTCCGAACGACGATGCGTTGGTGCTCGCCAGCCTGGCGCAAACGGATTCGCAGGGGCGATACGTGTTGGAAAATGTCCCGCCTGGTTCTTACTACATCACAGCCGGCTTTCTGAGCTTTCCAACGTATTATCCGGGAGTCACCATTGCCACGAGCGCGAAAGCCGTCGACGTGAAAGCCGGCGCCACATTAGCTGGGATGGATTTTTCCGCAGTGGCGCCGTCGTCGTTGGGTGGGGCCATCAGCGGACTTGTGGTCTCGACGTCTGGAGTGGATGTTGTCATGTTAGGAGGCGGCCTTCCGCAGTCTCTTCAGGTGTCCCCAAAACCGGACGGCACGTTTGAGTTTCCGAAAGTGCCGCCGGGGACCTATTCGATTGATGCCAGAGGAGGACGCTCCTCCAGCAGTGGGCCCACAGTGTTTGCCACCACGTCCGTTACAGTCACGGATAGCGATGTAACGAACGTTCGTATTGTGCTCCCCAGGCAATTTGTTGTCAGTGGCCGAATTGTGACCTCGGACGGAAGCCCGTTGCCGGAATTGCCAAATGCCTCCGCTACTGCAAAGTCGTCCAATCGATCGGAATCGACAGGCATTCGATATGGTGGGCTATTTACTCTGCATCTCCTGGAAGGAGACAATCAGGTCGGACTTACCGGTTATCCAGTGACAATGTCCGTCAAATCCATCTCCTACGATGGCCGCGATCTGGCTAACGGCGCACTCAAGATTGACGCCGTGGCTAATGGGGAAATTCAAATCACTCTTGATGTGACGGCAGCGGTTCGTGGCGTGGCAGTTCGGGGGGCCGCAACGAATATTCCAATCGAACTGGACGCACAGCATTCCGTGTTTCATCTTTCATCCTTTAATGGCCCGCTACTGGCAGCGACGATGAATGCGGATGGGACGTTCGAGTTTCCGCGAGTGCCGCCTGGGACCTACGTTATTGATTTCGTTTTACCCACCAGCCGCCTGGCGAACTCCAGCGTCGTTGTTGGCAACGCCGATATTCGGGATCTGAAAGTGGACCTGCGCAATAACCCGTTTCCCGAATTTCCTGGTGCTTCCGGCGCCGCAGTTTTCAACCAGAGAAATCCAGTCGTGCTGCATGGGATCATCACAGAGGCGATTACGCAAATCCGTCCCGGCTTCCCACCGCACTATTTCAGGATGGACGTGAAGAACGATAAGACCGGGGCATGGGAACACTGGGCGATTAATTTTGATTACGTGGGAGGAGTCAGCGCTGGAAATCCTTATATTGAAAAACTAAAGGCCGGCATGGAGGTCACTTTGAACGTTTTTCCGGATCGTAGTGGATTGCACCGCGGTTACCTCGAATCAACGCCAGGACCGAACGCACTCGACGGAATCGTCATCGAATCTTCAAACCCCGTTCGCCAATGATGCAGAATCCTATTTCCTCAAGGAAGTCAGTGTGACGCTGACACTCACACCGGCCGTCACCGTGGCCGGCTTGCCCTGATCGGCATAGGGAGCGAGGAATGTGCGGAGCGCGGCCGGCGATTCGGGAATGGAGCCCGGCGGGAAATCCGAAACGCTCAGCGCATAAAGACTGTAGCCGCCCATGGCTGCGATTGGAATCGTGAACCGTCCTGCAGCATCGGTGGACGTTCTTTGAATCAGAGCAGAATTCCCTTCGTTCGGCGATGCCGGGAGCAGCAGGATCTCGGCGCCAGCGACGGGCTGCTGCTGCCCATCGCGGACAATGCCGTCGATCGCGCCGACGGGCATCAAGATTATCTGAATCGGTTCGGGCGTTTGATCGCTGACGGCAAATCCATTTTCAAAAACACTTTCCGCTCCCTGACGCACATCGATAACGACAAGGTCGTTCTGCGGACTCCGCCATTGTCCTTTCCACACGCCATTAATCACAGCAGGAATCGTGAACGATCCGTCGTCGCCGGGCTTGCCGGATTGCGTCGCGACATCTTCCGAAGCGAGCCGGAGATAGGCAAATCCCGTGGGCTTAGTGCCGGTCTCTTCCCTGACAACGACTTGCCCGCGGACTTCAACACCGCCGGCAGTGATGGTAATGTCCTCAATATCCTCGTCGCGCACCGTGATCGTCGCCTTTCCGGCAACTCCCACCTCCGAGTGCGAATATCCTTTCCTTACATCCGGGTTTACGTCCACATAGATGTCGTAGTTTCCTGGAAACGCGTGGAACTCGAAATTGACATGGTTTGCATCGCCCTCAACATCGCTCTCGTTGTTGATGAGCGTCTCCCTTATGCTGTGTAGGGCCGGCGAATCCGTTGGAATCAAATAGATTTCACTGGCTCCGCTGAATTGCGTGTAAGCCCCCGTTGGACTGACAACCTTTCCCGATATCTTGAAGGTCTTTCTCGATGACGGGGGCTGCATCGTGATGTCCAGAGACTCGCGTACTTCTCCGATGCCCAGTGTCACGACTGTCGCCCTGGAATCATCGACGGTACGCGGGAAGTAGGTCTTCGCGAAATCTCCCGCAACATCCGCAGTGTTGTTTGGATTTTCCGCAGCGATCAGATACTTACCGGCCTCCAATCCAGGGATGCGGTATTCCCCGCGATCGTTCGTTTCCGTTCCGGCTCCGAGCCAGTAAGGGACCCCGTCCAGATTTTGAGAACTTGGAGCTGCGAACCTGGCGTCCACTCGCATTCGGACCAGGGGCTTACCATCCGGATCCAGAACACGGCCTGCCACGACTGCGCCTGGAACCAGCGTCAGATCGGCGTTTTCGACACGCTGGCCCGGACCAACGGTCACAGCCCGTTCTGCGCCGCCATCTCTCAGACGCACGCCGTTGACTGCCGGGTTGACATAGCCACTGCGGCGGGCAAGCAGAACGTACTTTCCGGGAAGGACATCGCGTATTTCAAAATGTCCTTTTGCATCGGTCACGGCGTCGGCCAGCGCTCGTCGATTGAATCTCGTTCCTCCTATAGCGATCTCGACATTCTGGAGGGGGTCGGATGTCCCGAATCGCGTCACGGTTCCTTCAATGACGCCATCGGCACGCGGTGGCGGCGTTTGGGGAGAAGCGAGCATGAGCATGACGGCGAAAACTATCGCGCTCACGGGACCGCCTTTGGGATGACCGTCACTTGAACCGAGACCGTCTGATTGGCTTCCACCTGCATCGATTGTCCGGGCTGTTCATACTTCGCCATGAATTCTGCGTTCCGCCAGGGCTCGCCGAAAGGCGGTTTCGCCCACGCAAAAACTTTGTAGGCACCCGGGGCGACATTTGGAATGCGGAACTCGCCTTTTTTGCCGGACCTCCACGTACGAAAGAGAAGCGGATTTTTCCGGCGCTCGGGTATAGGGACGAGGACCACGGTTGTCGGCGGAACAGAATTTCCCCGTACATCCCGAACTTCGCCCTGGACGATGCCTCCCGAAGTGGCGATCGCGATTTCCAGAGGTTCCGGCGTCCGGTTGTCGATGATAAATCCTTCATCAAATACACTGCGTCCGTTTTGCCGGATGTCCGCGATATACGCGTTTTCAAGCGAATCCGCCCGGTACTTCAGCCGATATTGGCCTGGCGGTACTTTCGGCAATACATACTGCCCGGAATTCTTATCCGACCGGTAGCCTTCCAGTATGGAAAAGAGGCCATTGTAATAAGAGGGAAATATCCCGGCGATGGGGATCAGGTCCGGGTCGTTTTCTCCAAAGACTCCAGCAGGCGGGGATCCATTCACAGTGACGCGGACGCGAATGTCGACACCCGGCTGCATGGTGATTTCGAGATTTTCGATATTGCTCGAAACCTCGATGGAAGTTTTCGACGCGTATGCGTTTCTCTTGTCGTCTTCAACCCACGAGTACAGGTCGTACACTCCGGGGCGCACGCCACGGATTTGAAATTGGCCGTTGGCGTGTGTGCTCACGTTGTTGCTGAACCGTGAATCGTTCGCACCGGTTTCGCCCCCACGAGGTATCAGCCGGACAGACGGACTGGAATCGCGATCGGTGGCGGCTGGTACGCCGTGGATCACACCCGTAATCGTGAACGTTGGCGCAATCGATGGAGTGGGAAACACGAAATCGATTCCCGTGAGGTCCGCGCCGGGACGGACGACGACCAGTCTGGCGGCCCTCTCTTCAAAAGTTCCGGGAAAAAAAACTTCGGAGGATTCGAGCCCGGGACGAAACGGGGAATACTCGGCCAGTAAATGGTATTCGCCGGGCATCAGCCAGAATAGACGGTACCGGCCTTGATCGTCCGTCGTCGCGGATGGTCCGCGGTCATCGCGAATTCCGTCGACGTATGCCGGCTCGGCAGCAATAACCCGCGTCCCGACGACCGGTTCACCATTGGCACCGAATACTCGCCCGCTGATGCTGCCACAAGGAACCAGTTCAAAAACCAGGCCCGCTACGTTCTGCTGCGGGCCAACTTGAACCTCCGCTTCCCACCATGCATCATCATTCGGGCTCAAGTAACCGAGGCGCCGCTTGAGCAGACTATACTCGCCGGGAGCGACATCCTTCAGAAGGAAGTGTCCTCTGTTGTCCGTGCGGACGGCATGAAGCATCGCCGCGGCGGTCGCTTCGTTCCCTCCTTTCAATGCCACTTCCACACCCTCGATCGGCTCACGGTTTTCCGCGTTGCGGACAATACCTTCAACAGTTCCACTATTCGCAGGATTCTGCGGCGCGCTGTAAAGCAGCGCCAGCCCGAGCATCGCAGTGAGAAACGGCATCTTCATGAGTGTTTACCAGAGCTAAAATTCAAATCGGCAGGCAGTGTATTTCCTCTCTCCCCAAATTCCCTCAGGTGCCGGTAATTCGGGGCCGTGCTACTCGAACCCCGAATTCGAATTATAGAATTCGGGGTTCGAGTAGCACGGCCCCGAATTCGGCCAACAGAGTATTTCCTCTCTGTCGCCAAAGTCCCTCATGAATGTACGCGTCTGTACAATTTCCACGCAAGGAATCCGAGCGAGGACAAAACCACCAACCAAACGATCAAGGCGGGCCCATATGTCAGGCCCCACAGAGCGATGCCCAGAATCGTTTCGGAAGCGCCCTCGTAGCCTTCGACGGCGGCGTTATGAATTCGCGTCCCGGCGCCTGGTGTTCCCGGCTGCACTTGCGCGTGATACTCCTCCATGAGTTCCACTTGAACGGTTGCGTACTGAACTTTGTTGTCGAAGCCCTTGCGTTCGGCTTCCATTCGTTCGATCTCTTCGCGGACTCTCGCAATTTCCCCTTCGGCAGCCACAACATCCTTCAAGTTTCCGGTCCTGTCCCGCAATAGCGCCAGGAGCCGCTGTTCGGTGTTCCGCGCGTTATTGAGGCGGGCGACCAGATCGGTATATTGCCCGGTAATGTCGGAACTGTTCTGGGTTTCCTCTTTCGGCTGTCCAAGTTTCCGGAGATCCGCCAGACGCGCATCCAGCGTGTCCGAAGGAAACCGCAGCACAGCAGACAGGCTCTTTGAAGAACCCGGATCGGAGCGGACCGTTAAATGATCGATGTAGCCTTTGGATTCTCGAACGATCGCTTCAATTCGGGCCCGTGCTCCATCGAACTCTTTCGTGATCAGGGTGAGCTGGGCGGTTCGGATGACCATTGGACCGGTTGGCGAATCCGCCGTCGATTTCGAAAGCTGACCCAGCGTGCCTTGTTGGCCTTGACCTTGTCCGGCTTCCCCCGAAACGATTTTCTTGATATCCGACTGTGGCATTTCCGTCGATGGCGACGAAGCGGGAAGTTGGGCATTCAGCTGCTTATATTCTGAAGTTGCCTGCCGCGAACGCAACAGAGACGGGACTGCAACCACAAAAAGTATCAAGACGGCGAACGCGCCGCCGAATCCCCAGGCCAGCACACGCCCTCTCGTCCACCCTCCGAATTCAGACCCTGAATTACGCCGGTGCGGGCGAGTATCGAACGCGGCCAACACCGACTCTGTCAGCTGCTTCGGCGCTTGTTCAATCTGCCAGGTTGCCATTAGCATCGAAAGCCTCCTTGCATCGGCGACAGCTTTTGCGCACTCGGAGCAAGATTCCATATGGGCGGCGATCTGCTCCGCATGGCCGTCCTGAAGCTGACCATCGGCGTAACCCATCAACTCTTCCTGCAATAGCGGATGTTCCTGGTTCATCGCGACACCCCTTTGATCGATTGCTCATCCAACAAGGTTCGGAGTTCGGCGCGGGCGCGGAACAATCGAGACCGGACGGTGTTCAATGGAACTCCAAGCACCTCTGCGATCTCCTCGTAGGACAATTGTTCGTACTCCCGCAGCATCAATACCTCACGCTGGTCCGGATCCATTCGCGAGAGCGCGCTCCGGATCCAGAGACCGTTCGCGGGATCTGCATTGCGGCCTTCTTCGAACGGTTCCGCTGCCGTTCTGGCCTCCCGCATTTCCTTACGCCGCTCCGACCATAGCTGCTTCAATGCGATAGCAAAGACATACGTTCGGAACGTTGCTTTCGGTTCGTACCGTTCCGCGCCACGGATAATGACGACGAACGTCTCCTGAGCCAGTTCTTCGGCTCGCGCGGCGTGATTCAAGCGCCTGCGAAAGAAGCCATAGATCGGATTCCGGTATCGGGAGAAGAGTTCCTCGAAGGCTTCCCTGGAACCACCCTGGAACTCCAGCATCAGTTGTTCGTCGTTTTGCATGTTTGCGGCCTTCATTGACGATAATGCCGGAGAACCGCAAAAAGTTCCCAACGGGTGCGTTTGACAGGAAAAAAGGACAGGTTCGGTTTTAGGACTGTGATTTCCGTGGGCCGTTACTGAAATTCAAGATCTCGAATGCTTTCGCGGTAATCCGCACCGCACCCCACGCCACTGCGAAGTAGAACACACACTCCATGATCATGATGCCAAGATGATAGAAGTAATTCCGCCAAGGATGCCACGGTATATCCGGCAAGCGAAAATAGGACAGCGGGGCGTTGAACAACACATGACAAAAAGCAGCGAACAAGCCGGCAAAAAGACTGAGGCGATGTACATTTCGTGCCTGCGCCATAAAAAACATTCTGCCTTCCCTCCAAGCCACGGATTGCCTGGGATCATACAGGAAGCGTGAGCGCAAGTCGTCTGCTTCGCTACATTCCTTATCCGGGATTGAAGTCCGGACTGGGTCGAGTAGAATGTGCGGATGAAAAACTTCACTCTTACCCTGCTTGCCTGCCTGATGCTCGGGGCCCTGACTCCGCTGTTTGCTCAAGACGTGACGATCACCAACGCCCGCATCATTGTCGCCAACGGCACCGTCATCGAGCGCGGATCCATCGTTGTACGTGCGGGAAAAATCGTTTCCGTTGTGGCTGGCACGCCTGCCGGAATGAACGGCACTCTCATCGACGCCAAAGGCATGACTGCGATGCCCGGCTTCATCGATGCGCACCGCCACATCAATACCGGAGCCAACGAGAAGGCGCAGATGCAGGCGCAGCTCGAAGCCGGATACACCACGATACTTTCGGGAGGCGGGCCGGCGGAGGGCAACATCACACTTCGGGATCACATCGAGAAAGGCCAAATCAATGGCCCACGGATCATTCCTTCCGGATCAATAAGATTGGCCAACAACACTGCTGAGAATGCCCGCGCCGAGATTCGCAAAATGGCCGAAATGGGAATCAAATTTACGGGAGAGATTTCCCTCACTCCTATCCCCGGACCCAGCGAAAAGGAATTGGAAGTCCTGCGCGCTGTGGTGGACGAAGCGAAAAAAGCCGGCATCTTTGTTCAGGTCCATGCCGTCAGCACTCCAGCAATGATCGCCGCCATCGATGCCGGTGTGAAGCTGCTCGTGCACCTTCCCAACAAAGACTTCATGAGCAAAGATGACGCGAAGAAACTTGCCGCCTCGGGCGCCAGAATTCTCGGCACAGTGGGATTTGGCACGCCCGTTTTCGGCGTGTTTGCGGATGACAACAACGCGCGGTTCCGGGACGGACGGCCGTGGCCCGATTCCATCGTCGATGGAGTTCGGCTCGGCGAGGAAGCAGGAATCATGCCGGTCAATGCGCGCACCGCCTGGGATGCGGGTGCCGTCCTGGGCTACTGCACCGATACGACTTACGATCCGCTGGCCGGCCTCGATCACGAACTGAAAACCATCAATCCGATGTTCTCCATGAAAGACATCATCAAGATGATGGGACCGAATACCGCAGCCTACATTCAAATGGGCGACCAACTCGGGACGCTGGAGCCCGGCAAACTCGCCGACATCATTCTTCTGGACGGCAATCCCCTCGAAGGCTATTGGAATATGCTCAAAACCAAAGTCGTGCTCAAGGGCGGGATGCTGGTCGTCGATAAACGCTAGACCGGGCTTGCAACGCCTCACATCAAGAATAATTGATGGCGCAGGACACGGCGTGGGCCATAAAAACACCGGACTGTGCGTTAGTGCACAGACCTAGGAACCAAACTACCCGACAATTCCCGGTTACGAACCGCACTGCCTGGAAGTGAGGCAGAAGTTCAAGTTTGAAGCAAGTGCGGAAACCCGGAGGACAGCGTCGTGAAAAAGCTCTGGCTGATCTTCAGCGCGATATTTGTATTTTCTTTTGCAATTTTAGGCTGGGTCGGAATCGAGATTTTCCATCAGGCTCCACCGATTCCGCGAGAAGTCGTGACTACGGAAGGTCAGGTTCTGATTCCCTCGGAGGAGATATCCGATGGGCAGAACGTCTGGCAGGCTATGGGCGGAATGGAGAGCGGTTCGATATGGGGACATGGCTCTTATGTTGCACCCGACTGGTCCGCGGATTATCTGCATCGCGAAGCGATTTTCATCCTGAACGAATGGTCGCAGAAGGAATTTGCAACCGGCTATGCCAATCTTGCATCTGAACAAAAGGCGGCCCTGCGTCAACGCTTGCAGAACACGGTTCGAAAAAACAACTACGACGCAGCAAGCGGCCGGCTGACGGTCGAGCCGGTCCGCGCTCGCGCCTTTGAGGACAATCTCAGACATTATTCGGATATTTTCACCAACGGTAACAGTGCCTATGCGATTCAGCGCAACGCACAGAGTGACCCTGCGAAGCTTCACCAACTGAATTCCTTTTTCTTCTGGACGTCGTGGGCCTCAGCGACCAATCGTCCAGACAATACAATTTCCTATACCAGTAATTTTCCTTCGGAACCGCTGGTTGGAAACGTGCCGACCAGCAGCGCCATTATCTGGACAGGAGTCAGCGTGATCATGCTGCTGGCCGGAATCGGCTGGCTGGTTTGGTATTACGCTTCGCGCGAAATTGAAACCGTTTCCGGCGATGTGCCGTTTGGCGATCCTCTCATCGGCGCCCGCATTTCCCCTTCACAGGGAGCGACGGTCAAATACTTTCTGGTCGTCACGCTGCTGTTTGTTCTGCAGATAATCATGGGAATGTTGACGGCACACTTTGGCGTTGAAGGTCAGGGGTTTTACGGCATTCCGCTCGCCGACTACCTGCCTTATGTCGTGACTCGCACCTGGCATACCCAACTTGGAATTTTCTGGATCGCTACGGCGTGGCTGGCTGCAGGGCTGTTTATTGCCCCCTTCATCTGCGGTTACGAACCGAAGCGGCAAAAACTGGGCGTCGATATACTTTTCGGTGCCCTGTTGGTCGTTGTCCTCGGATCCATGGCCGGGCAATGGATGTCCGTGATGCACCTGCTGCCGGGCAGTTTGTGGTTTTGGTTCGGTCATCAGGGTTATGAATACGTGGACCTGGGCAGAGTCTGGCAGGCAGCGCTCTTCGCCGGTTTGCTTCTATGGCTTTTCCTGATAGCCCGAACCGCAATTCCAGCCCTCAAGCAAAAGGGCTCTGAGAAATCCCTGATTACTCTCTATTTCCTGTCGACCACTGGAATTGCATTGTTCTACAGTCCAGGGCTTTTCTGGGGCATGCGTTCGCACCTCTCCGTGGTGGAGTATTGGCGTTGGTGGGTCGTGCATCTTTGGGTCGAAGGATATTTCGAAGTATTTGCCACCGTGGTGATTGCGTATCTATTCGCCAAGCTTCGTGTGATTCGAGCCGAGAGCGCCGCGCAGGCCGCTCTGCTTTCAGGCGCAATTTATCTAAGCGGCGGAATCATCGGCACCTTGCATCACCTGTATTTTGCGGGCACGCCAACGGTGGCGATCGCCTTTGGTTCGGTGTTTAGTGCTCTTGAGATCGTCCCACTCCTGCTGGTAGGACATGAAGCGGTCGCCAATATTCGCCGTTCCAAAGCACGTCCATGGCTCAGTCAGTACAAATGGGTCGTCTATTTCTTCGTCGCAGTGGCGTTCTGGAATCTGGTGGGCGCGGGAATTTTCGGATTCATGATCAATCCACCGATTGCGCTTTACTACATGCAGGGTTTGAACACGACAGCGGTGCACGCACATGGCGCCCTTTATGGAGTCTATGGCACGCTCGGGCTCGGGTTGATGCTGTTTTGTCTGCGAGCGATGCATCCAGAACTCAAGTGGAAGGAAGGTCCAATCTGGTTTGCGTTCTGGGCCATCAACATCGGATTGATGCTGGAAATTGTCCTGAGCCTGCTGCCGGTCGGATTGATGCAAACCTATCAATCCGTTTCCGTTGGCTACTGGTCGGCCCGGAGTTCCGAATTCATGCAGACAAACCTGATGCAGACTCTGCGCTGGATGCGAATGATTGGAGACACCATATTCGCCCTGGGTGCAATGTCGTTTGTCTATTTCGCGCTCAATCTGATGTGGCAACATCCTGCCAAAGACGCCGCAATCCATCCGGACCCAAAGCCCACCACACCGGCTGTCGCTGAAGTCACCTAGCCAATGGCGGCAGCCGTTGTGAGAGCGATATTATTGCGCGCCTCCCATATCCATTGTCATCAGCGTGTCGCACAGCCGGTCTACTTCATATTCGACGGCGTAGTAACATTCATCCACTCCGGATAAGTCGCCATGAGATCCCTTTTCTTCCAGGGCTGCCGTGGCGCGCATTGCCGGTTCCGCAGCGAAATTCCCCAAAGTGCCTTTGAGGGTTTGCGCGGCGGCACGCAACCTTTCAGCATCCCTGCCTTTCGTCGCATGACGGAGTTGCTCCAACTGGCAGGGATAAACTCTTAGAAACATGTCAATCTGTCCTCGAATGTATTTCGCGTTGTTTCCCGCACGATGCCGGAAGGTGGAACAGTTTATGACTGTACCGACGGCCTTCTGTTCAAGGGACATGCGAACCTCCGTTTCCAATGTGATCCATTTCGGGACCCCTGGGTCCCGCGTTTCGAACAGCTCCTCAGCAGACTTGCAGTACGTTCCGCAGAACATCGGCCAGGTTCAGGATGCTGTTTTCTGCTCTTTTTTGAAATCCATGCCAACACGCGATTGCTGCTGCCGAGTTTTGCGCGACATCGTTGGCAAGTCTTCCAATTGTCTGCGGGACCTTTAAATCGACCAGACGGCGCTCCTGCAGACCTCGTTCCTGATCCAGTTTCTGACGTTCAAGCGCATCGCGGACGACACGAAACAAGATCGGACCATCGATGTTTCCCTTGATGAGATAGTTCGGCGCAAGCTGTTTGAACGCGCCCATTGCCATGTCCGAATAATTCAGATCCGTCATCACAACAACTGCAGTATCCGGTGACGCGTCGTATACCTTTGCCAGGGTGTTCAAACCCGACGAGTCCCGAAGATAGAGATTAACAAGGGCGACCGCCACAGGCTCCGATTCAAGAATGCGTCGGGCCTCCTCCAGACAAGTTGCGGTCAGCAGGTCAAAATCCCGTGATTGTTCCTTCGCAAACAGTGCAGTCAGAAACCGAGCGTCGCTCGGGTCGCCTTCAATCAAGAGGACTCGGATTGGTTTGAGACCGCCGCCGTTCTTTTCTTTGAACATGCCTATGAAAAAGCAATTGAGATACCACTATGGTGTGCGACTAAAGCCTTGACAACACTGGAGAGAAGACGAAGGAAGAGGCCGTTCCCATACCCAGCCCGCCACGTCTGACGAGCATTCTGCCGGATTTGGCAAAGATTTTTCTCAGGCCACAAGCTTCCGCGTAAGCGATTGCTACCGTAATGGCCTGGCGCAGGATATTTCGGACCGCCTATTTCTCGGAAGATTTGGCTTGCGTAGCGCTGGTCCGATTCTCCATCCAGAAAACCTTCAGCTGTTCCTTCTTAATGTTTGAATCACGCCAGCTCATTGAAGAAAGCTGATGAGCAATATCTTCGGGCGACAGGATATGGTCCACGTGGTCAATTTGAATGGCGTTAATGGGCATCGATTGAGATGCCGCAGAAGAAGGCTCTTGAGCCATGGTTGTACCACCGCTTTGCTCCTTCAGAATCTTGATTCCCAGGGCGCCATCGGAGCCTTCGCCTGAAAGAATAATTCCGATGGATCCCGAAGCCCGGTCCTCTGCCAATGAAAACAGAAAATGGTCAATGGCATTATTCACGCCCTCCCTGGGACGTGGCACCAAATGAAGCGATCCGTTTCGAATCTCCATTAGTTTATCGGGCGGAAGAACATAGATCTGGTTGGCCATGAGCTGTATTTCACCCGTAACCTGTATCACCTTCATTTTTGTGGAGTGCGACAGGATTTCAGGCAGCAAACTGTGAGAACCTCGCAGAATATGGGACAACAAAACAAAGGCCATGCCCGTGTCGTCGGGCAGTTTTTCAATAAGCCTTTGAAAGGCCTCCAGGCCCCCCGCCGAAGCTCCTATCGCAACTACTCTCGGGATGTCCACTTTTACCATGAGTAAACTCTGACCCTCTTCAGGCTTCTGGGCAACAGAAATTCGTACCGCGCACAGGTGGTGGATCCGCGATTGCCCCTTCGCTACCGTACGCCAGTCAGATCCAGATTGAAAAGTTTGATGGCGTTGGTTCGACCGATCCTCAGTCTCTGATCCTCGGTAATTAGAGTTTTATCGAACCAGTCGGCGGCGTCTTCCATCTTTTCGAACGGATAGTCGGCGGAAAACATCATGCGGTCGACACCCATCACTTCGAGCGCGCAGCGGAACGACGGATCGCAGAAGTTGCCGCTTGTCGTCACATAGAAATGGTCGAGAAAATATTCCCCCAGATATCGTTTGCCGGTGTATCCGCGCGGAGAAAACCTCATCCGTGCGTCGATACGCCACAAGTCGTAAGGAATGTGCTCTCCCAAATGGCCGATGATTATCTTCAGCGTTGGAAACTGGTCGAACAATCCCGAACCGCAAAGGCGCAGGGCGTGGATTGAAGTTTCCACGGCAAAGCCCCATGGCGCACTCATCAGCCAGGGATGCCCTTCATATGGCTTCGCACGCGCGGGAATCTGCATGCGGGGATGCAGATAAAACGGAACGTTCAGGTCGGCTACCGTGGCCCAGAAACTGCGGTATTCCGGAATATCAAAGTAAATCGCGGAATCGGGAACATCCTTCTGCGTGAATCCATTGACGAGCGCGCCTTTGAAGCCCATGTCCTTCACACAGCGGATCAATTCTTTTGCTGCGGCATCCGGGTCCTGCATGGGAAGCGCGGCGAATGCGCCAAACTTGCGCGGATGCCGGACGACCGCCTCGGCCATCCGATCGTTGGCCCGCCTGGACACATCGATGGCGCGATCGGTTTCCAGAATCGCCTGAACGGCCGGAGAGTTCAGCGACAGGATGGTGTATTCGATGCCATTGCGCTCCATTCCTTCCAGACGCTCCGCGTCGATATCGAGAATCTGGCGCGCAAATTCATCCCACTTCCCGGAGCCGCCGGCAAAACTTCGAGAGTCTTCCAGCGTTTCGGGCAGCGACATGTGTTCTTCGAAAGCAATTTTTCCCTTCATGGGTTGGAAGAATAGCAAAGATTGCGGAAGGCCATCAGGGCGCGGGTACGGGAATGAGTTTCAGTTCCACATGCTCACGCACGGACGCCATAGGCCGTCCGCCGCTATCGCGCACTCGACCGCTAAGACTCGCAGCATTCCACTGAAAATGCTTGCTCCAGATAATCGCCACTAGGGGGTTTCAGAAGCTGGCCTGGGGGCGGGTGCCTCGTCAGGACTGGGGCTCCTGCGAGAGGTGCGATCCGCAACGACAGTGTTATAAATGGCGGCCGAAATGTTGCTGATGATCTTCACGCGGAAGGCGTCGAGGTCTCCACCGGGAATTTGGTGGAGCGTATCGGCGGCGGCATAGAGGTTGTTGACAGCGACCTGCAGACCCGGACGGTCCAGAACTTGAATATCGGAGTCGCGTTTGCTGGATGGCAGAATGGGCGACTTCGCGGCGTCGGGATGCTCTTTAATGAAAGCGATGGCGGCGGCGACATCCGCGCTTGCCGCAGCGATGTTCGCAAGGGCTAAATCTCCAGGGCGGTCTACCTCGCTGGCTGTGGCGCCTCGTCCGCGTCTGCCGATATTGTTGGACATGGCGTTTCGAAGCGCGCCGGCGGCTCGTCCAAGGGAAGTGCTGGTAGCGTTCAGAGCCCTTTCGACGGTGAGCCGGGGCTGTCCATTCGGGGCGCCCGCCGGGCCCGGGGGGCCCGGCGGTCCCTGCGGCCCGGCTGGACCTTGTGGCCCGGCGACACTCGGAGTCCCAGGGGTTCCGCGCGTACCAGACCCATCTGTAATTAATGTGATGCCTTGCGTATCCGGCGGTCCGGCTTTCAACGCTGTCGGAGTCGCACGATAACCGTGAGTCTTCCCGTCATTTCCAGTAAACGAACCAACAATCTGACCCAGATCGTTGATTCCGCGCGCATCCCAGGAAGCAGGCGAATCGGGAAGTTCGAAGGCGACGTAGTTCCCACCACTGTGCCGGAAGCCGCGAAACGGCGCCTGAGGGCCGTCGATCTGCCCCACGATATCGCCCAGGTTATTCAGTCCCAGAGCTTCGGTGTAATTGGTGTTCGGAAACTGAATCCGGGAATACGCCCCTGCGCCGAACAGGAAGCCCTTCTCACCCGATCCGGATCCGGCCAGGCCCGCAATCTGGCCGGAATCGTTGATCCCTGCGGCAATGCCCGAACTGCTTCGGGGAACTCAATCGTGTTATAGGCGCCGCCGCTCAGCAGGAAGCCGTGACGGGAACCATCCGATCCAAGATAGTCGCCGACAATCTGCCCGCGATTGTTCACGCTGCGCGCGACCGTGTCGGTGCTGCCCGGAACATCGAACGAAGAGAAGCTCCCGCCGCCCAGCAGGAAGCCGTGACGGCCGCTGATTCCGTCCGGACCATACGAGCCGACAATCTGGCCGGAGCTGCTGACGCCGTAAACAGCGGTCCAGCCGGCGCCGGGAAAATCGATCGTCGCGAGCGAACCGTTGGTCAGTAGAAAACCGTGAGTGCGGTCTTTATCCACATAGTAGCCGGCAACGCGTCCGGCGATGTCAATGCCGGATGCGACCGTCAGAGTGCTCCCCGGAACGTCGATCGTGGAAAACGAATAGGCATCGGATTCCCGGCCTGCCGTCGCATGGACAACACCGATCGCAATGGGGCCGGCCAACGCCGCGAGTCCCGCAACCGTTAGCAAGACAGTCCGGCCAAGACTCAAATTGTGCGAGATGTTGCTTCTCATGATGTCCTCGATTCGTTTCTTCAGATCGGAGCCCGAAACTCCAGACACACACACCAGTGCGGATTCCTTGTAAAACTTGCAGACGCTCAGTATTCCTTCGGCATAAGCCTGGGGGTCGCTGCCCCGATGCAGCACCTCGTCATCGCAGGCGCGTTCCCGCTCCTCGACAAGCCGGTATTCGATCCACCACACCATGGGATGGAACCAGAAGAGCGCTTCCACCACCATGTGGATCGCTGCCATCAGATTATCCCGGCGGCGGACGTGGCAGAGTTCGTGGGTGAGAACGGCATCGAATTGCTCCGGAGTGAGCCGGTCCGTGAGCCCTTTTGGCAACAGCAGCAGCGGCCGAAGAATGCCGACGATGCCGGGCTCCGTCGGCATCTCGGTCATCAGCACTGGAAACGGAAGGTCCGATTCCACCGCAGACGCCGCATTCAGCGAAATCCGCATGCGGCGCCAATCGCGAAACCAAAGGAAGACGACAACTCCGGCGCCGCAGAGCCACACCACAAACACGATCAGCGGAAGTCGCTGTGCCGCGAAGTGAGAGCTATTAATCGCAGGTGTTGAAGCCGGTACTGAATATGCCGTCTCGGTAGTCCTTGCTGCCGAAGACGGTTTATAGGCGAAGGGCTGACTGAAACCTTCCACAGCGGAAACCAGCGATGCTGACGATTGGAATTTGCCCGCCGGCCATTCCAGCTGTTGTCCAATACCAATCAGCAAAGAAAACGGCACCAGAAATTTCAATGAAGCAGCCAGCCACAACCGGTAACGAACGGCCGCACGATTCTTTCTCAATACGAGCCCCAGCAGAGCCACCGCACCGGCGAACAGCGTGGACTGCCACAGGTGATTTCCGATCGCTGAGAGATACTCAGAAATCATTTCGAGCCGTCCTTCTTGGCGAGCCGGCGGAGGGCCTTCTCTGCGTCCTTGATGTCTTCCAGCGTGAGGTCGCCGCTTTCGACCAACCGCGCCATCACCGGCTTCGTGCGGCCGCCAAACAAACTCAGCAATTCATCAATGAGACGGTTCTCGGCATCGTCGCGTGAAATCGCCGCTTCGAAAATGTTCGCGTTGCTGATCCGCTTGGTGCACCGGACGGCGCCCTTGCCTTCCATGCGGTAGACCGTCGTCTGGATTGTGGTGTATGCGGGCCGGTTCTTCTCCGGGAAGGTTTCGTGGATCTCCCGGATGGAGCACGCTCCCCGAGTCCAAACCGCTTCCATCACTTGAAGCTCAAGCCTTGTCAATTTGGGATGTTTCATAATAGATCAACGATATGTGACGACAAGCTAACTATTCGTATAGTTAGTTGTCAAGAAGAATTCTGCGACGAAACGTATTATCATCCCGTCCAAGGTTCAGCACAGAATCCCGGCGGCGAATTTCAGAGGACATAAAAATGAAAAACAAAGTAATGGCGGCTGGCTTGACAGCATGGATTCTTTTCGCCGTTGCGCCTCTGGTCGCGCATCACGCATTCAAATCCGCGTTTGATATGGACAAGCCGGTTCATCTTGAAGGCAAAGTGACGCAGCTCGACTATCAAAATCCGCACGTGTTTTTCCACATTGATGTGAAGGACAGCCTGGGACAAACGGCGAGCTGGCGCTTGGAATTGGCGGCGCCGCACGAATTACAGGGGCTTGGGCTGACGAAGGGGACAATTAGCATCGGCAGCGATCTCGTTGTCGACGGATTTGCCGCAAGAACCGGAGATCGGAACATGGGCGTCATGGAATTCAAATTGAAAACCAACGGCCAGAGCTTTTCGATGGCGGAAGCCTGGAAGAAATTCGATCTTCCGGCCACTGGAACGCCCATTATCAAATTTCCGTCCGCTCCGACTCCGGCGAAGTGAGCCACCTTCCTGTCATTCACAGAGACCCATTCGAATAGATGCTTGTGATGAAAACTGCTTCGGCGTATCGATCCATCGTTGTGCTTACGGGCGCGGGAGTGTCGGCGGAATCGGGCGTTCCCACTTTTCGAGACGAGAATGGCCTATGGCACAATCATCGGATCGAGGATGTCGCCACTCCGGAAGCTTTCGAGCGCAATCCGAAGCTCGTCTGGGAGTTTTACTCAGCCAGGCGGCGTGGCGCATTCAGCGTCCGCCCGAATGAGGCCCACCGCGCGCTCGCCGCATTTTCCAGGTTCTGCGAAACGAAGGGTCTGGAATTCACGCTCGTTACCCAGAATGTGGATGGCCTGCACGAGACTGCCCACATGCAGGCAGGAGCCGCTCTGCCGCTGACGATGCACGGCCGGTTGAGGGAATCCCGATGCACGCGGTGCGAAAGGGTTTTTCCGGACGAAACAATATACGAAGTGGGTGAGCTGCCGCAGTCTCCATGCTGTCGAAAATTATTGCGGCCTCACATCGTATGGTTTGGCGAGATGCCGCATTTTATTCCCGAGATCGAGAACAAACTTGAGGGCTGTGAGTTGTTTGTCACGATCGGAACGAGCGGGAACGTCTACCCGGCTGCCGGCTTTCTCATGCAGGCGAAGCGTGCGGGAGCCACCACGATTTGTCTCAACAAGGAAAGAATTCCACAGGACCGGTATGTCGACCAACATCTGGAAGGAGCGGCGACCCAGCTCGTCCCCGAATTCTTCAAGTGCCCGGCGTGATACCGGGCCTCATCAGCGGGCTGCGCGAATCTCTGCCAGGAGTTCCCGCCGAAGCGATTCCATCCCCCGGTCCATCGCAACAAGACGAACGTCCACATTGGACTCGATACGGACAAAATCCGCAGACAGGGTTTCTTCCACGCGACGGATTTCCGCACTCAACTCCCGGCGAAAACTCTCAATCTTGCCATCGAGGAATCCGATCGAAAGAGTTAGTGCGTCAAACTTGCTTTCGAACTTGGAATCCACAGCATCGATCTTGGAATCCAAAGCATCGATACGGGTATTTACGGCCTTAAGTTCACCTTTAATGCCTTCCAGCTGTGGAGCTATGAAGGTCTGAAACAGCTCGCGGATTTCATCAATCATTGGCTTTTGTCCCAGGTTCACGCAAAGGGTGGACCGATCTTATCACAGAGCAAGACATGCTCGACCGGCGGCGAGTCCCTCGCTTTCGGTCTACAATGCGCTTACAGAATGCCGTTGAAGGGAGTCGAACGCTCCAGCCGATGAGATTACTTCCGATCGTCATGATTGCCTCTCTGCTTTTTCAGGCCGCTCCACCTGCGGCGCCGCAAAGCGCAAGGGGCTCCATTGGCGGCATCGTCCTGCGGCTGGGCGCCGATGAACCGCTCTCGCAGGTGCAGGTTGTCCTGAAGGGAAATTCCGTCAGTTCTCCGAGAGCCAGCACGGGCAGCGATGGCCGGTTCGTCCTGAACGATGTCGAGCCCGGTCAGTACACGCTTCAGTTCGGTCTGGCCGGCTATATCACGCAATCCTACGGCGAGCGCGTTTTCCAGAATTCCGCGATGCCTGTCGTGGTTCGCGCCGGACAGACCGTGAACGACATCGTCATGCGGCTGACGCCGGCGGGCGCTGTGAGCGGCCGCATTCGCAGCGCGGAACTTCAGCCCTTAGTGGGAGTCCCCGTTCGGATTTTTCATTATGTCTATAACTCGAACGGACGGCACGGGCTGCAATTAAGCGGCGCCACAACCACGGACGATCGCGGCGAATACCGTCTGTTTGGAATCACGCCCGGCCTGCATTATCTCGAAGCCGGGGGCGTCGCACCGTATCCCAATAAAACCGAGGATATCAACCTCAACACGGTTGTGAGCGAGCAGCCAATAACGTTCTATCCGGCCACACCGGACCTGAGCCTTGCAAAGCCATTGGATATCGCTCCGGGTTCGGATCTGAAAGGTATGGATTTTGTGCTTGAGCGGCAACGGCTCTTCCGAATTCGAGGTCGCGTCATCGGCAGCGCCCGTACAGGAACGCGTGTCACCGCCAGCCCGCAAGTCGGCATCGAGGGATGGAGAAATGGAAATGGCCCTGTGGATTCCCTCGGAAACTTCCAAATTGACGATCTGGGTCCAGGCGAGTACGAGCTCTCGGTGGAGTCCGAAGGTATAAGGGGACGCACCACCGTCCAGCTTGGAGAAGCCGATCTCGATGGAGTCGCGCTGACGCTGCGCACCACAGCAAACCTCACTGGCCGGATGATGCTTGACGGAGCGCCGTGGCGTTCAACGTTGCCCTTCCTCACAAACGTACGTTTGTTGGAAGCCGCGTCCGGCGAAAACGTTGGCACTGTCATAGAACCGGACGGAACATTCACGATCTCCAGCGTGCCGCAGGGATCCTATCGTCCGGTCCTCAGAATTCCCCCGGGGTTGTACCTGAAGGCCGCGACATATGGCGGCGTCGAAGTCATCGAGAACGGATTGAACTTTGATGGCATGAACGACACAGACCTCGAACTGCAGATAAGTTCAAAAGTCGCATCGCTCCGCGGCACGGTTCGAAACCAACGCTCCGGCCCGTCGCCCCGCGTCGCGGTGCTTCTTATTCCGGAACGGCGGGATCGCAAGGAACTCTATGCCATGGCGATTACGAAAGAGAACGGCGACTTCGAAATGACAAACCTGCCTCCAGGTAACTACAAGCTATTCGCCTGGGAATCGATCGAACCGTTTTCCTGGCATGATCCGGCGGTGCTGGCGCGATTCGAATCCAAGGGCCTGGCGATCCATCTTGATGAAGGGTCGAAGGGAACTTTTGATCTGCGAGTGATTCCAGCGGAGATCCAACCATGACGTACGCTCGGACCGCTGCAGCCATCGTTGTACTGTTCTGTTTCGGGAGTCTTTCCGCGCAAAAACCCAAGGATTCAAAAGCGGTGTCCTCCTTAGAGGGAATTGTCGTCGCCGCCGGCAATGGTCAACCCATCTCCGGAGCCCGCGTATCGCTTATGAAGAATCCAGGAATTCTCACTCGCTCCGGAACGGGTGGCCCTGAACTGCCACACGAGTTGGATTACCGTTACATTTCGAAAGTCAGCACTACAGACGCATCCGGTCGATTCGCATTCGCCGACATGGATCCCGAAGTCAACGGACTGGTTGTAGGAGCCAACGGATACGTGCGCCAGGAATTCGAACGCGAAGACTTCCCGGAAAAAGGCAAGAGTCTTGTCGTGCGCATGACAGCAACCGGCATTGTCAGTGGAGTCGTTCGAGGCGAAGGCGCCCGCCCATTGGCGAAGGTCAGCGTGCAGCTGCTGCGCTATGTCTATAGCGACTCCGGACAGCGACGCCTGAAGCCGTTCGGATCCGCCAAAACCAACGACCTGGGAGAATACCGTCTGTTCGGAATCACTCCGGGCCGTTACTATCTGCGCGCGGGGACAAACGGGCGGCCATACGACGATTCATTTGCGGGAATCGTTTCGCCATTGTTTTACCCCGGTGACGAGGATACCGCCCAAGCCACAATCGTAGAAGTCGAGTCCGGCCAGGAACGGAAGGGGCTGGACTTTATACTGAAGCAGCAGCAATCGTACCGGATCCGCGGCCGACTTGTGGAAACCAGCCCGGAGCATGCCGCCGATTCCCAAAATAGTTTGAGGCTCTTCTACATCGGCGGCGGTTTCTCGACGGGTGACGACGTCGGCAATCTTTGGTCAAGCGCGCGCCTTTCCGCGGATGGGACTTTCGAATTTCGCGATATCGTTCCTGGACTTTATGCCATCGCGGGCGGTGACAATTCCTATCGCGGACTGGCGACGGTGCGAATCGGAAACTCGGATATCGACAATGTCGTCATAACCCTGAGCTCTTTAACGGTGAAAGGACGTATTCACTTCGAGGGTACGCCGCTTTCCAGTGACGATAGCCGGTTCGTCGGGTTTAATCTTCTGCCCTTGCTGCCCTTTGGAACGCTTGACTCGGAAAGCTGGCTTGGAGGATCGACCTGGTTGCAAAGCAGCGGTCCCGAGCAAGATGGAACTTTTGCCTTCATTGACGTTATTTCAATGGATTACCGGCTCGAAATGGGATGGCTGGCTTCGGGCTACTACCTCAAGCGTGCCGAGCTTGATGGAGTCGATGTTCTCAGCCGTCCATTCCATCCCTACAGCGCAGATGGCATTCTGGACGTTATCCTCAGTTCGAACGGTGGCCAGATCTCCGCAACCGTCGTGGACGAAAAAGGCCGGCCGCTTCGAGGCGTTCAAGCGGCCCTCGTCCCCGATCGCACACGCGACCGCATCGATCTGTACCGATCTGCGACAGCGGATCGCGATGGCAAGGTCAGCTTCGATGGCATCCCACCCGGCGACTACAAGCTCTTTGCCTGGGAAAGCGTCGAGGACAATTCCTGGTTCGACCCGGAAGTCATCCGCCGCTTTGATTCCAAGGGAAAGTCGGTGCACGTTGGAGTGTCTTCGAAGCAAACAGTGCAGGTGCGAGTCATCCCGGCCTCGAAGTGACGATTTACTCCGGCAGGCGCAGCATCTCCACAACCATGGGCTCGCCCATCATCAGCCCTTTTCGTTTGGGTGTGTACGTAATGGCAGCGCTTCCCCCGATTTTGGTTTCGCCGCACGCAATAAATTCGATAGTCTCGCCATTATCCGTGACCCAGTCGATGCGTTCGGGTGTGTCGGAGTGAAGATTCTCAATGCGTTCATCGATACCGGGGGTGCCGATGCGGATGTAGATCGTCATTCCTTTCGAGCAGTCCACTTTGGTAATGCGGCCGCGTACGACCTTCCCCGGGTTTTGAGCTTTTTCGATTTTCGCCAGTCTCTTCCGGTCGTCTTTTGAAACAAGCCGGACGCTGAATCCCTGCACGGCGTCATTTCCGGAGTCGCCGACGGTAATTCCTCCGACCTCCGTGCGCTGCTCCGGCGTGAGATTCAATTGATTCAGAAAATCGCGCGCCTCCTGCTTCATCCGATCATCCGCGCTGACGCTGAGAATAAGCCGTTGAAGTATCCAGCCCGCCGTGGGCTTTTGCCCAGCCTCCGCAGCGGTCTTCGCCATTTCCATCAACAGACTTTCACGGCCGGGGGCGCGCTTGAGGCCAGTCAGCAATAATTTCGTCGACGCCGAAAGATCGCCATGCATGATGCGTTGCGTTTCGGCCAACAGTTCAGTTGTCTCCACGAACTCCGGTGCAATCTTGACGGACCGTGTCAGCGCGGCGCTCATTTCCTTCAGCGCGTCATCGGATGCATTCACACCGGATTCCCTGGCTTGCCGACGAATGAGCGCCGCGTCGTAGTAGTAGGAAAGGTAGTTTTCCGGATCCGCGCGCAATGCCTTGTCGATAAAATCCTGCGCCGAGGCGTAATCCTGTTGTTCGGATTTTACAGCGCCAAGAGACGCATATGCCGCAGACAGGCTGCCATCCAGTTCGATCGCATGGCGGAGATGCGATTCCGCGTCGTCCAGCCGGTTGCTGTGGAACAGAAGATCACCGCGATAGGTTTCAGTCTGTGCTTCCGTCAGCAAACGGACTGGCAGGATCTCCATCTGGGCTCGTATCGTGTCGAAATTCACCGGCAACTTTAGCGTACCCCTTCCCCATAGGATTAGGATGATTCGTTTGTTGGGGTCCAGCGATAACCCGGTGAACGTAACCCTCCAGCCCTTCATCTTGGACACCTTGATGTCGCGCCGGAAATTCTCTTCGAAAATCGGCAATGATAATTTGAATGCGTTGCGAAAGCTTTGCGCCACGGGCTTGCCATCCGCCATGTCGTTGATCATTTTCAAGGTGGCGGTGATGCGCCGGTTCTGCAGCAGATACTCGAACAGCGAGCAGGACTCGGAGACGAAAAACTTCTTCGTGTCCGGATTCATCGCGTCAAAATCGTCCGGCGAAACGGTAAAGAGAAAGGAGAGAGGCATGAGTTGCTTCTCATTCAACTTTTGCTTGTACTCATCCAGGCCCATCTTGACGACGCGGTCGTTGCCCAGCCTGCCGATTTTAAAGGATGTGAAGTACTCGCCGAGCGCTTCCTGAAACCACAGCGGCACGGGGTTGATGCTGTCTCGCACGAACTCGCGGACCAGGCCGCGCATAATGTCGTGGGAAAGATGGTTTCCCGAAGTGAGCACAAGATAGTTGATGTCCGAATTCTGCCGAAAGTACGGTTGGTCACTGGAGGCTCCCGCCTCGTCCAGCGGGCCGAACTGTTTTAGCGATTGCTTATCGCGAAACACGACGATTCTGGTTGGAACGGATGAAAGTTCCTTTGCGCGGGGAAACAATTGAGCGAAGCGGTCTCGGAAGAGTTCGGCTTCCGACGCCGCGAGACGAATGTCATCGAGATTGGCATCTCCCACGACGACAAAATTCCTGGATCTCAGTTCGATCCAATCGGTTTTCTTCTTGGTCCGGGCGGCCGTCGAATCGTCAATCGCCCTTCCGTTGACGTCGACCTGGATTTGGATTTTGGAATCCACCGGTTGTGGATCCTGCGCAGAAACGCTCGAGCCCGGAGCCGCGCCCAGAGTTGCAAGCAACACGATGGCTAGAATGCGCATGAAATCGGGACCTAGATTAGCGCTAACGGGAATTGCGTGCAGCAGGTTTTTGAGGAAGTTTGGATATGGAGAAGGTTTGAATGAATTGGGAGAGGGTGCCGCGACAGCCAGCAGGCTGGCGCTGCGGGTGAGGGGTACAGTAAAGGTGAATTCATGACCAGTTGGGTTCCGTCAATTTACCCCTCACCCGGCCCTTCGGGCCACCCTCTCCCTTCGGGAGAGGGATTGGTGGAAAGAAGCACGAAACCGTGAAAAAATCTTCCCGGATTTCTATAACGCTATGACATGCATTCGAATCACCGTCGCGCTACTGGTGCTGACCGCGAGTCTCCTCGCACAGGGTCCCGGCTCCATTCAGGGAGTCGTGACACGGCCTGGAACACAGGACCCCATACCCAACGTCCAGATCACGCTTTCCGGCGGGCAATTCGATCCGGAAGCCCTCCGAACTTTTCTGATGTTCCTCTCCGAGCGCGGTGTCCCCGCATTTGCTCTGCCGGCCGGCGGAGCCGATGAGCGCTTTCTTCAGACGGTCACCGACACGGCGGCAAGCCGCGGCGTATCCATGTTGAACCCCGAAGTGGCCGCGGCATTGCGAGCGTTTCGAGCGGCAAACGACGCGCGATTCAGCGCGTTGTCCGACAGCAGCGGACGATTCGCGATCCGCAACATTCCGCCCGGCACCTACACGGTTAGGGCCCAACGCGACGGATACTTCGGAATCGCGGCCAACGGAACCGACCCGGCTTTTGCAACAGCCACGGCCACCGTCGCCGACCGCGAAACCGCGGCGGTCTCCCTTGCGATGTTTGAGGGCGCCACCATCAGCGGACGCGTTCGCAACGCGGCCGGCGAGCCGCAGCCCAATACCACGGTGGAAGCGTATTCGATCAATTATCAGAACGGACTGCCGGTGTTGCGTTCGGTGATCTCCAAACAAACCGACGATCGCGGAGACTACCGCTTGTTCTGGCTTCCGGAGGGAGATTTCTATATTGCCGCGACACCGCGTCCTCCGGCAGCGGCGGCGCCCGCGGCAACAGACGCCAAGCAGCTTCGAGACCAGCAGGTGCCGACGTACTACCCATCGTCCACCGACGTGCGTTCCGCGGTTCCCGCGGCGATCCGAGGCGGCGA
>Ga0134122_10000432_pt1 | contig 28051 bp, 26 predicted proteins | sample KB302_FD_96461 | JGI IMG/M metagenome (GOLD analysis project Ga0134122, IMG submission 96461) | Terrestrial soil microbial communities without Nitrogen fertilizer from Kellogg Biological Station, Michigan, USA - KB3-0-2 | ecosystem: Environmental > Terrestrial > Soil > Unclassified ...
CATCAGCATGGTGAGCACCAGCAGGTTGACGCCCACCACCCAGTTGAACTCTCGCGGCGGCTTGTAGCTGCCGGTCATGAAGACCCGGAACATGTGGAGCCAGATGAAGATGATCATCCCGTGCGCCGCCCAGCGGTGCATGTTCCGCATCAGGATGCCGAAGGGGATGTCGAAGTCGAGGTACTTGATGTCGTAGTACGCGAACTCCTGCGTCGGCCGGTAATAGAACATCAGGATGACGCCGGTGACGACGGTGACCAGGTAGAGCAGGAAGGTCAGGCCGCCCGCGCACCAGGTGTGGCGGTAGCGGATGCCGTGGCGGCGGATCTTCGACGGGTGCAGGTGCAGCCAGACGTTGGCGGACACCTGGAGCACGCGGTTGCGCGGGGTGTCCGCGTAGCCGTGGCGGAAGACGGAGCGCCACACCGCGCTGGTGGCGATGCGGTCGGCGAGGCTCTGCTTGGCGGGCTTCTGCAGATCGGGCATGGGAGTTGGGGGCTCTGTTCTGGTTCCTACGCGTTGCCGGAGAACTTGAGGTACGAGCCGGGCTTGGTCCACTCGCCCAGCTCCTTGCGGAACTTCACCGCCTTGTCGATCAGGATCTGCCCGTCGTCGGCGCGGACGATCTTCACGCGCTCCAGCGGGCGGGGCGCCGGGCCCTCGAAGTTGGTGCCGTCGCGCCGGAAGCCGGAGCCGTGGCAGGGGCACTTGAACTTGTTCTCCGGGCCCAGCCAGCGCGGCGTGCAGCCCAGGTGCGTGCAGATGCCGGAGAGCGCGTAGAAGCCGCTCTCCTCGCGGACGATCCACACGCGGTAGTCCTTCATGAAGCGCTCGGAGACCTCGCCCACGTTGAAGGTGGACGGCGGGCCGACCTTGAAGGCGGTGGGCGGCTCGAAGAGGACGCGCGGGAACAACATGGCGACCAGCGCGGCGCCGCCGGCGTTCAGCGCGCCGATGATGCCCAGCCAGCCGCCCAGCCCCAGCACGTTGCGCCGGGACCAGATGTTCTCGCCGCTTCCGCCTTCCTGCAGATCTGCCATGAGGGTGCCTCGGAGCGAGGGGACCGAAAACGGTGGCGTATTAGCAAGGCGGGTCTGGTGTGTAAACGGCGACGGCGGGTGCGGTGCGAGCAAATCTGATGGGGAATCACAGGCTTGAACGACCTTGCCCACTTGACGGTGGCCGCGCGGTTGCCTAGAGACTCGGGCCCATGAAGATGTTGCTCCCGCTCATCCTGGCATCCGGCGGTCAGGTCACCTCGGACGTGGAGCCCAACTCCGGCTGGGAGAACCTGGGCCTCATCCTCACCAAGCCGGACAACGTGCCGATCCTGATCATGATCGTCACGTTCACCTTCTTCACGTACATGGCGCTGCGGGACGGCTTCAAGCACGACCGGCTGATCAAGGAAGGCCGGAAGCAGGACATCCTCAAGGCGATGCAGGAGTAGACGCGTCCGGCGCTTCTCCCGGCGCCGGCGCCGGCGGGGCCTCCACGGCCACCGCCTTCGCTTTCGGAGGCGGACGAGGCAACGCCGCCCGCCGCCTCGCCTCCTTCTCCACCGCCTTGTACAGGTCCGGGATGCCGGTGCGGTTCCCCAGGTCCGCCAGCCACGAGGGGATGTTCCCGCCCGGGTCCACGATGAAGCGGTAGATGGCGCGGCACTGGCCGTTGGGCAGTCGCCTCACCTCCCAACTCCCGTTGGAGAGCAGCGTGCGCACCGCGCCGGGCGTGTGCGGGACCACGCCCGGCACCGCCTCCCAGCGGTTGCGGAAGCGGTTGCTCCCCTCGTCGTCGAGCGACGCCTCCACCCACACGTGGAGCACCACGTCGCGCACGGCCACCAGGGGCGGCGCCACGCGCTGGTAGGTGAAGAAGCTGCCGTCGGTGGTCGGGAGCTTCAGCGCCCGGACCTCCTTCACGTAGGGCATGAACTTCGGGTAGCTCTCGCCGTCCAGGATCACGTCCTGGACGAATTCGGCGGGGGCGTCGAGCAACCCGCTGGCCCAGTACTCCCGGACGCGCGTGCCCGGGCGCACGCGGGTGCGGATGATGATCGGCCGCGACGAGACGAGCGTCCACGGTTCCGAGGGGGGAACGGTCGCGGCGCCGGGCTCGGCGGGCGGGTCGGGCTCGGGGGCGTCCGGCGGCTCCGGCGAAGGCTCGGCTCCGACCGCCATCGAGGCGGCGAGGGCGAGCGCGACCGCCGGAGCGCGCGCGGGCCTCATCCCCCGCGCCTCCGCGTGTCGGGCGGGCGCGCGGTCACGGCATGTTCCTCGCGCGGAACTGGACGGTGGAGCGGAGCATCTCGCCGCTCTGGCCGTACTCGCGGATGGTCCGCTGCTCCCCCACCACCTTCGCCACCACCCGCACCACCGCTTGCAGCTGCCCGCTGTGGTCGGGGGCGAAGCGGAGGGGCTCGGGCACCTGGGCCACCGGCCGAGCGTGCTCCTGCCCCGTGTTCTCGTCCACGAACACGATGGTTCCTGGATGGGGGGGCTGTGCGCTCATCGGCCACCCCCGATTCTACTGGGTCGGCAGGGGCGCGGCGAGCACCGCCTCCAGCGCGGACCACCGCTCCGGGAACATGGAGCGGTACTCCGCTTCGTACGGGGTGCCCTTGCTGAGCTGGTAGAGCGTGAGCGCTTCGGAGAAGTCCTCGGTGCGGCTGGAGCGCGCGTACTCGGAGGGCGCGAGGCCGTCCTTCTGCGTGGCCGCGTCCCAGCCCGACCAGCGCGGGTCGCTCTGCCAGTTGCCCCACGTGCGCCCGGAGAGGATGTGCCCGGTCTCGTGGATGAGCGACGCGTCGCAGGCGTGCTGGGTCTGCTGGTAGACGGTGGGGTAGATGTCCACCACGCCGCTGGCGCCGGCCGTCATGTACGAGCGGAACCCGGGCTGGTTGTAGACCTGCTCCCAGTAGGCGTCGGCCGGGTTGCGCTTGCCGTCCATGTTCACCTGCTTGATCAGCGCGCGCGAGGAGGCGGGCAGCGCGGACAGGCCCTTCACCACCTCCTCCAGCGAGTGCATCACGCCGTCCTTGGGCTCCACCGACTGGGAGAGGTAGACGGGGATGGTCTGGCCGGCGATCTCCACGTCGTAGCGGGCGGCGGGCGCGGCCCCGGAGGCGAAGGTGTTGTCGACCTGGGTGGGGCCGTTGATCTGGTACGGCTCGCGGGCGGGCTCGGCGATGGCGGGCAGGCCGGCGACGACGGACGGCGCGCCCGGCTCGGTGGCGAGCAGGTTCCGCAGCTGGTCCGCGGTGGTCTTCGGGCTGGCGGAGAGGCGCGCCAGCTCGTCGCGTCCGGAGGTGGAGATGGGGTTGCGGCCGGAGGCGTAGTCGACCAGCTTCCGCTGCTCGTCCGGGTTGAGGCCGGCGAACGCGGCGGTGCCGAAGGCGGTCTGGAGCTGGGCGCGCTCGGGGGCGCCTTCAGGCCAGGCGGCGAGGCGATCCGCGATGTGCTGCTGCACCTCCGGCGGGAGCGCGGGCGGCGGCGCCGGGGGCGCGGGGACATGGAGGAGCTGGCCGGCGCGGAGCTTCTTCAGGCCCGGGTTGGCGGCCTGCAGGGCGTCGGCGGAGAGGCCCAGCTTGTCGGCCACCGACTGGAGCGTGTCGCCCCGCTTCACGCGGTAGACGGACGGCTGCGGCGCGCCCAGCTCGTGCACCGCGCCGGCGAACGGATCGCCGGACCCGGGCAGCGGGCCGTGCGGCGCGGCCTTCTCGTGGAGCAGGCCGGAGATGTCCATCAACGGCATCGGCAGCGCCCAGGACTCGAGGCTGGGCCGCGGCGGAGGAGCGGCGGGCGCCGGCGTGGCGCCGATCTGCGGCTCCGGGAGCGGCGGCGAAGGCGGGGCCGTGGGAGTGGCGGCGGGTTTGACGTCCATCGGTGGCGTGCCCTGGCAGGGTAGTTAGAACACCTACCTTGTAGTTCTCGGCCCGACCGATGGGTCAGTCCCGTCGCGATATGTCAGGAATATTGACTAAATAGACCAATCTATCCGCGGTCTTTCGCGTCGTACGCGAACAGGACGGGGGTCGCCTTGCCGCCCATGATCGTGATCTGGGTGGTCTTGGTGCCGAACAGCTCGTGCCAGGCGGAGACGGTGTACTGGCCCGGGGGGAGGCCCTTGATGGTGAACTTGCCGTCCGGGCCGGTCACGTCGTGGAAGGGGGTGGGGACCACCACCGCGAAGGCCTTCATCCACGGGTGCACGTCGCACTTGAACTGGAGCGCGGGGCCGGCGGCGACGGCCTCCGCGATGTCCGCCGAGCCCGGGGGCTGGGCCTTGTTGAAGAGGGTCTTGGTGCCGCGCACCGCGCGCACGTTGTGGAGCGTGGTGTCGCCGTTGTGGATGGAGAGGGTCTGCCCGTCCTGCACCGCCTGCACGCGCGGGCGGTACATGCACGAGGTCTGCTGGAGCTTGGCCTGCTCGGCGGGGGCGGGCTGCGGCGGGATGCCCTCGGAGACCCAGACCACGACGTTCTCCAGCTTGCCGTCCTTGGACAGGACCTGCTCGTCGTTCATCTGCGTCTTGGCGCAGACCGGATCCACGCCGCGCTTGAGCGGCTGCATCTCCGGGGGCGTGCCGGTCAGCTTCACCTCGCCGGTGATGGTCGCGTCGCCGCGCACGGGGACCGCGGTGCCTGGTGGCTGGACCGCGGACTCCTTGGCCTTCTCCTCCTTCTTGTCCGCCATCGCCACCCTGGTGCCGGGCGCCTCTCCGCCGGCCCCCTCCGGCGCCGGAGCTCCTGCCGTGGGCGCGCCTGCGGGCGTGGCCGTCCCACCGGAGGCTTCACCGGCGGCCGGGGGTGACGCCGGGGCCTGCGCCTGCGCTGCCGGCGGCGGTGAGCCCGCGGACGGCGCCGGCGCCTCCTCCTCCTTCTTGCTGCAGCTGCTGTAGGCGAGCGCGATCAGGAGGGCGGCCGCCGCCAGCGTGGCGAGCGTGATGGTGCGGGAGCGGGAGTTGGGCGAGGACATGCCCGAACGTCTACCTACGCTCCCGCGCCCGCGCAAATTCGCGCATCAGCGCTTCTTCTCGCCGGTTACTTGAAGTCGCGGAGGAAGTCGCTCTGGGTCATGTCGGGGGTCAGCGCGCAGTTCTCGCCAGAGCCGCTCCAGACGACGAGTGGCTGGGAAGGCGGTACCAGGCTGCGGAACCAGACCGCCATTGCAGCGAGGTCCTCCTGAGTCGAGCGGCTGAGGAAGAGCGACCGCCCGTTCCGACCGAACGAGCCGACGACGTGGTAGTCCTCGGTGTCCCATTCGAAATCGAATGCCGAGGCTGGGTCAGAGTCCCGGGTCCACTCGATGTGGGCCTGCGGCCACCGTCTCTTCATTTCTTCGGCCATTCTCTCCGGGTCGATCCGCCAGTCCGTTTTCTCGGGCGGCATCATGACGATCGTGTTGGACATACGCTCACCCTATGGCTTGACCACGACCCGGCCCGGAACTTCGGCCTCCTGCATCAGTTCCTCGAAATAACCCACGGCTCCGGGTTCGTTGGTGATGATCTCCAGGCCCACCGCGGGCGTGCTCGGATCCCGGATGACGGCTGCATAGCGCTTGAGTTGCGCCAGTTCCCGGACCCGTACCTGGGCGCGGACGTCCGGTGGGAGCTTGGACCCGGGGACGAAGGGGCTGCGTTCCACATCACCTACGTACTTTGCTTCGAGCAGCATCGCGTCCTCTTGCCCGTGTGCCGTCCGCCCAGACCTTGCTTCCGCTCTCTGCTTGCACGAGTGGCTCCTTCTCTCCTCCGCATTGCTTCACTTGGTACTCATCCCGTGGTTTCCCTCGGTCAGCCGGCCTCTTGGGCTGCAAGTCCACCCACTGCTGGAACTGCTTCGGGTCCGCCCGCTTCGACTTCCCCGACGCCATCATCATCAGATTCCACGACGCGGCGGATAGGATCCCCGCATTCACCAGCGCCGCGATTTCCACTTCCGTGAGCGCGATGGCCTTTCCAGCCGCGGCGAACTGGAGCGCCACCGCTCCGCCCTCCCCCACGACCGCCAGCGCGCCGAACTCCGTTCCACCCGCCTTCATCATTTCGATCAGCCGGGTGAACATGACCGCGCCGCCGAATGAGAGCTCGACCATGCCCAGCGCGCCGCTCGTCACTGCCGCGGACTGGACGCCGGCCCGCATGAAGTTGGCGTTCGCGAGCTGATCGGCCGCGTTGTCCCGGATCTGGGCCATCCGAAACACGGAGCGCTCGATCGTCTCGACGTCCCTGTTGGCCCAGGCGGGCTCCGTCTCGAAGCGATCCATCGCCTCGACCAACTCGTCCCGCAGCTTGCGGGCCGATCGGTGCACCACTCCGCCCAGTCCAATGTAGGTCCCGCCTGCGTCGAGCCGGATGACGTCGTAGGCGAGCCCCGCGAGGTTCACGCCGACGGCGCCCGCCTGCAGTTCATCCTGCGTCGCGCGCTCCGGAAGCCGCCGCGCGGTCACCGCCACGTGCCGGGAAACGCGATCGACGGCATTGAGTTGGAACGACTTGCCCTGGTCCGCCACCAGCAGCGGCTTCACCCGGTCCAGCCCCACCTGGATCTGCGCCAGCCGCCCCAGCAACTCTCCGCGGCTGAAGAAGTGGTCCTCCCGCAGGGGCTCCAGCCCTGTAGTGCATGCCAGCAGCAGCGCCGGAATCAGCGCGGCGGACCTAGTACTCGTCCTCGTGGGGCGGGATCCACTCGTAGAAGACCAGCTCCACCGAATGAGCCCCGGCATCGGTGGAACAGTAGTCCTTGTCGAGGACCGTGAGGATCCCGCCGTCCAACTCCCAGTGCATGTGCGGGATCGCGCTCTCGTCGTCGATGTGGCAGGAAAAATGGGACCAGCCGTTGTCGTCCCGGTGGGGCACCTCCCCCACCACGAGGTACTGGCAGGGGTTGATCTGCTGGATGGGGACCGTCACCGGCGGCTTGTACGGATCCGAATACGACCGCTGCCGACGGCACCCGACCGGGCACCCCGCCGCGCTCAGCAGCACCACCCCCGCCACCACCAACCCGACCCTGCTCACGCCCGCCCGGCGCCGCCGTCCACCATCAGCACCAGGAAGATCGCCGACAGGTAGACCAACGACGCCAGGAACAGCTGCCTCGCCCACGGCCTCCCCAGCCGCTTCGCCACACCCCACGCGCCCAGCCCGAACAGCGCCGCGCCCAGCGCGAAGGCCGCCACCAGGTACAGCCGCCCGGCCACGCCGAGGAAGGAGGGCACCAGCGCCACCGGCCAGAGCACCGTGAGGTAGACCAGGATGTGCGCCCGCGAGGTCGCCTCCCCGCGCTCGATGGGCAGCGACTTCAGCCCCGCCGCCTCGTACTCCTCCTGGCGGAACAGCGCGATCGCCAGCGAGTGCGGCAACTGCCACACGAACATCAGCGCGAACAGCGCCAGCCCGCCCGGCTCCACCCCCCCGCTCACCGCCGTCCACCCCATCAAAGGCGGCAGCGCGCCCGGCACCGCCCCCACCAGCACCGCCGCCCAGGAGCGGGCCTTCATCGGCGTGTAGACGAAGACGTAGGACGCGAAGGCCACGAACCCCAGCGCCCCGGTGAGCAGGTTGGCCGACAGCGCCAGCGCCGGCAGGCAGACCGCCGCCAGCCCCGCGCCGAACCACAGCGCCACCTGCGGCTCCATCCGCCCCGCCGGCAGCGGCCGCGTCCGGGTGCGCGCCATGAAGCGGTCCGAGTCCCGCTCGATGAAGCAGTTCAAGGCGTTCGCCGCGCCGATGGTCCCCGCGGTGGCGACGAGCGCGAGCAGCGCCCGCACCACCGAGAGGTGCCCCGGCGCCAGCCACATCCCGCCCGCCGCCGTCGCCAGCACCAGCGCCGACAGCCGCGGCTTGGTGAGCGACAGCAGGTCCGCGGCCGCGCCGCTGGTCGCCAACGCGCGCTCGCTCATGCCAGCCCCACCTTCGTGGGCGCCGGCGCCGCCGCCCGCTCGCCCGCGACCGCCGCCGCGGCCACCGGGGCCGGCCGCGCCATCCACGCCAGCGACCACGTCGCCGCCAGCAGCGCCGCCCCCAGCGACGAGTGCGCCGTCATCACCGCCAGGTCCCGGAACGAGGTGACGGTGAGGAAGCCCAGCGCCACCTGCGCCACCACCCCCACCACCGCCGCCACCGCCAGCCGCTTCATCCACGCCGTGCCGCCCCGGCGGAACGTCGCCCACGCCAGCCACCCCACCGCCGCGCCGGCCGCCATCCCCAGCGCCCGGTGCAGCATGTGGATCTGCACCCCCAGCCCCGCGCTCAGCGGCCACACCGTCCCCAGGCACCAGGGAAACTCGAAGCCGCAGACCAGCCCGCTGCGCGTGTGCCGCATCACCGCGCCCAGGACGACCTGCGCGTAGACCAGCGCCGCCACCCCCACCGCCGGCCGGAACAGCGCGGGCGCGGACGACGCCGGCGCCTCCAGCCGCTGCCGGGTGACGAACGCCAGCGACACCGCCAGCGAGAAGAACGCCATCGCGATCGCCAGGTGCGTGGACGACACCCACCACGGCAGCTTCATCTTCACCGTCAGCGCCCCCAGCAGCGCCTGGGCGATGACGAGCGGCACCGCGGCCGCCCCCATCCGCTTGAGCAGCCGGTCCTCGCGCCGGTACTTGAAGATCAGCGCGCACAGCCCGAACGTCATCGCCCCGACGAAGGAGGCGACCAGGCGGTGGGTGTGCTCGAACTGCTTCCCGTCCTTCATCTCCGGGATGTACTGGCCGTTGCACAGGGGCCAATCCGGGCAGGCCAGGCCGGACTCGGTGGTGCTGACCAGCCCTCCGGCGACGAGCAGACAGAAGGTGGCGAGCGCGGTGGTGACGGCAAAGCGGTGGACGCCCATCGGTGGCCGGCGGGGATACCACAAAAACGAACGGGGCGACCCGTCGCCAGGTCACCCCGCCCTACTGCGAACCGACGTCCGGGCTACTTGAACGAGATCTTCGGGTCGGCGGACTTGCCGTCCTCGACGGTGACCTCGAACTTCTGGGAGCCCAGCTTCTCGTGCCAGGCCTCCACGGTGTACTTGCCGGCCGGGACGTCCTTGATCTCGAACGAGCCGTCCGCCTTGGAGACCGCGAACAGCGGGCTCTTGCTGTACACCACGTAGCCGCGCATCCAGGGGTGCACGTCGCACTGGAGCTTCACCACGTCGGACGCCTTGGGGTCCTTGTCCATCGCCGCCGCCTTGGGCTGCTGGGGCGCGTTGAACAGCGTCTTGGTGCCCGAGAAGGCGTGCACGTTGTGCATCGTCTGGTCGCTGTTCTTGAACTCGATCTTCTGGCCGTCCACCGCGCCCTGGACGCGGGGCCGGTACATGCAGTCCTCCTGGTCCACCACCACCGGCTCCGTCGGGGCCTTCATCCCGGCGGGCGGGTTGGTGATCCGGACCAGCACGTTGGCGACCGCCTTGCCGTCCTTGGACAGCTGGACGGTCTCGTCCGCGAAGTCCTTCTTGGCGCAGAACGCGTCGCCCTTGCGCTTGAGCATCTCCGCCTTCACCGGCGCACCGGCGTACGCGACGGTGCCCTTCACGGTTCCGTTGGCGAAGGCCGCGCCGGCGCCAATGACGCCCGCCAGCCCGATCACCAGGTTCAGCTTCTTCATGTGCGTTGCTCCTTTGCGGATCCCGACGCAGCGGCGCGCCGGATATTCGAGCCGCGCGCGCTCTTTAGGTGCCGCTGTGGGCGCCGTCAACGGTCAGACGTGCCGCGCCACTGCCACGGGCGGTAAGTGTTTCTTCACCAGCGAAAGGAGCGAGGCCCCGTCCAGGAGCTCGAGGGGCGCCCCTTCGGCCGCCGCGCGCGCCTCCGGAGAGAAGCCGCCGCCGGTGGCCACCAGGGCCTTGCCCGCCATCTCCGCGCGGGCGGTCTCCAGCGCGGTGCGGACCTCGTCCTCGTCCACCAGCCCCAGCGGCGGGTGGCACACGCCGCGGATGTAGATCCGCCCGCCGGTGATAGGCGTGGGGTTCACCGCGAACAGGTCCACCCCGTTGGCCGAGACGCGCGTGTCCTGCACCTCGAACTTCAGCTCCGCGAAGAGCATCTCCAGGAGCTTGCCCAGCTCGTCCGCGTCCAGCTGGGCGATCCACGCGTGCGGCGCGGCGTCGCCGGGGTTGGGCTGGTTGGCCGGGTCGTCCTCCGGGCGCGGCGCGGTGATGGAGATCAGCGCGATCAGCACGAAGCCGACCACCAGCGAACCGACGCCGATGAAGACGATGCCCACTTCAGCTCATCGCAGCAGCCGCTGCGCCTCTTCGGCGTACGGGCCCTTGGGGTCCATCTGCATGTACTTCTGCAGCGCGGCGTGGCCCTGGATGTACGTCTTCCGGTCCTCCACGAAGAACTTCCCGAGGAAGAAGTACCCGGGCGCGTAGTCCGGGTCCGTCTCCAGCGCCTTCTTGAACAGCTCCTCGGCCTTCGTCCGGTCGCCCTTGTCCGAGTAGACGCGGCCCAGCTCCGACTGCGTGCCGGCCACCTTGTAGTTCTGGCCGATGTACTCCTGCCCCGCCTTCTGGATCTCCTGCTCGGCGCGCGCCCAGTCCCTCTTCTCCCGGTAGAGCGAGCCCAGCGCCAGCCGCGCCTCCGGGTTCTTGGCCTTGGGGTCCGCCAGCGCGCGCGTGTACTGGAGGATGGCGTCGTCCGCCTTCCCCTGCCGGCGGTAGGCGTCCCCCAGCATGACCAGGATCTTGGGCGATTCGCCCATGGTCTTGATCGCGGTGAGCAGCGCGGACTGGGCCTCCTTCTCGCCGCCCGACCGCTCCATCAGCACCTTCGCCAGCTCGATGTGGAAGTGCGCGCGGGACGGGTCCTGCTTGATCGCCTCCCGGATCTCGTTGGCGGCCTGGTCCAGCTGGCCCTCGCTGCGCAGCCGGCGGGCGCGGATCAGGTGCAGCTCCGGGTCGATGCGCGCGAAGTCCAGGCCCTCCTTCTCCACCTTCAGCATCTCCGCCTTGGCCTTCTCCGCGTCCATGGGGACGCCGGTGGCGTCGGAGAGCTGCTTCTGCACGTCCGGCGCCAGGGTGGGCATCACCTTGGTCACCCGGGAGATCAGCAGCGCCTGCCCCAGCTGCGCCGCCGCCAGCTGCCGCGGCGAGGGCGGCGGATCGGCGGTGATCAGCTTCTTGAGCATCTTCGCCGCCGTCTCGTAGTTGGGGCTCTCCTGGTCCAGCATCAGGATCGCCTTGCCCAGCAGCGACTCGTGGTGGTCGTGCTCGTAGCGCAGCGCGAAGTCGAAGCTCTTCCAGGCGTTGGCGTCCTCGCCGCGGTCGCGCTGCAGCCGCCCCAGCGCGGCGTAGATGCGCGGGTCGTCCGGCGACTGGCCCTGGGCGACCTCCAGGCTCTCGCGGGCGTGCTCGAGGTCGCCGGCGTTCATCTGGATCAGCCCCAGCGTGAGGTACATCAACGGCGAGCGCGAGCCCTTGGCGTCGAACGCCTTCACCCGCTCCTCCAGCTCCTTGAGCGCGTCCACGCCCTTGCCGCCGTAGGTCTTGATCAGCGCCTCCGCGGAGTAGAGGTAGGCGGAGACCTCGCCCGACTTCTTCGCCTCCGCCAGGTGCTCCTCCGCCTGGGTGCGCGCCGCGTCCCCGCCGCCGTGCTCGCCCCAGCGGATGGCGTAGGCGTAGGCGAGGTACGCGTGGGCCGCGCCCGAGCTGGAGTCGAACCCGAGCGCCGCGTCCGCCTCCTTGGTGGCCTTCTGGTAGGAGTCGTAGCTGTCGTGCTTGAGCTGCTCGGCGGCGGAGGCGAGGTGGCGGTTGCGCTCGCGGTTGTTCCGGGCCTTGTACTGGCCGATCAGGTAGTAGCCGCCCATGACGAGCGGGACCAGGACCAGCAGGGCGATGAAGGTGGTCCGGGTGTTCTTCTTCTTCTCCTTGTCCGACCCGCCGCGGCGGCGGGTCCTCAGCCCGGACTCCTCGTCGTCCGCCTCGTAGTCGTCGTCCGCCGGCCGGTAGGCGGCCTGCGGCGGCGGGGCGGGGCGAGAGGGCGCGCGCGGGACGGCCGGCGCCTGGGCGCGCTGCTGGGGCGCCTGCGTGCGCGCCGGGGTGGTCACCGGCGCCTGGGTGGCGCGCGCGGGGGACCCGTTCGGGGCCGGCGGACGGCGGCTGGCGGTGCCCGGCTCGCGGCCCATCTGGGGCGGCGCGGCGGCGGGCGCGCCCGGGCGGCGGACGCCGCTCTTGGGCTCCGGGGCCAGCTGCGGCGGCGCGGAGGGCGGCATCACCTCGTTCTGCTCGGTGGCGGCCAGGTCCTCCACCGGCAGGTCCTCGGCGACGGGCTTGGGCGGCTCGATCTTGTACTGCTTGAGCGCGGCCTCGGTGTCCTTGTCCGCCGGGTCCTGCTCCCACGCCTTGAGCAGGTTGGCCTTGCCGGCCTCCGCCTCGCCGCCCTTGAGCTGCAGCGAACCGGTCATCCGGAGGACGTTCTTGTCGGTGGGCGCGACCTGCAGCGCTCCGGCCAGCTCCTCCAGGGCCTTCTTGTCCTTGCCCTGCTCGGCGTAGACGCGCGCCAGCAGCATGCGGGGATCAGGCGCGTTGGGGTGCGCCTTGACGCCCTTCTTGCAGACCACCATCGCTTCCATGAAGCGGCCCATCCCGAGGTACGCCTCGGCGAGCGGCTTGTAGGCATCCGAGGCGGGTTCCGTCGCGAAGGCGTGCTCCAGCTTCGCGAGCTCGGCCGGGCTCAAATTCTTCTGAGGCGTTGGGGGCATTCGTCAGGCTGAAAGGGATTTTTTATGGCATCCGCTCCCCGGTCAGTCAAATGTAGAAACGAGGCCGGGAGGGCAGCTTGACAGGGGTTTTTCGCCCGGGTACTCACCTGGCGCGGTTCCCCGCCGGGGGTGTAGCTCAGTTGGGAGAGCGTCGCGTTCGCAATGCGAAGGTCGTCGGTTCGATCCCGTCCACCTCCACAGCGTGAAAGGTAGCCGAGGGGCGCAGCGCTCCGCCCCTCGGCTGCCTGCCGTCACCCGGACAGGATCGCGTCCACCAGCGCCTCCAGCGCCACGGCGTCGAACGGCTTCTCCAGCCGGCGGTTGGGGATCGAGTCGAGGAACTGGCGCGCCGCGCTGGTGAACGCCCCGCCGGTGAGGAACACCATCCGCTCCGCGGTGGAGGGCGAGCGCGCGTTCAGCCGCTCGTAGAGCTCCGCGCCGCTCAGGCCGGGCATCATCACGTCGCACAGGATGAGGTCGAACGCCTCCCCGCGCTCCAGCAGGCGCAGCGCCTCGTTCGGGTCGTGGATCGCCGTCACCTCGTGCTTGCGGCTGAGCACCCGCTTGATGGCGCGACCCACCAGCACCTCGTCGTCGACCACCAGCACCCGCCGGCGCCGCGCGGTCGCGCCCGGCCCGGCCCCCGGCTCCGGATCGGCCTCGTCGCCGGCGGCGGGCAGCAGCACCTCGAAGATGGTCCCCCGGCCCGGCGAGCGCCGCACCCGCAGCTCCCCACCCATGGCGGTGATCGCCGTGTGGCCGACGAGGAGCCCCAGCCCGGGGCCGGCGCCCGGCGAACCGGACGCGAGGTCGGGGCCCAGGCCCGAGCCGGTGTCGCTCACCGAGACGAAGACCCGCCCATCCGGCGCCGGCCCGCAGCAGACGTGGACCTCGTTCGACTCCTCCGCCCCCGGCGGCAGCGCCTGCGCCGCGTTGGTCAACAGGGTGATGAAGACCTGGCCCAGCCACACCTCCGAGGCGAGCACCCTCGGCGCGGCCTGCAGGTCGCTCGTCAGCCGGCCGCGGACGCGCACCTGGTTGCCGGTGGCCCGCAGCGCCCACCGGAGCACCTCGCGCACGTCCACAGGCGCGCGCTGGTTCGAGGCGGGGCGGCCGAAGACGTCGAGGTCGGAGACCACCTTCCGGATCCGCTCCGCCCCCATCCGCACGTCGTCCACCACCTCCACCATGTCCTCCACCTGCGAGGCCAGCTCCGGGCCCAGGTGGCCGTCGTGGATGGCGGCGTCCACCCGGTCCAGCCCCGCCGCGAGCACGCCCATGCTGGAGTGCACGAAGGCGAGCGGGTTGTTGATCTCGTACCCCACGCCGGTGGCCATCAGCCCCAGCGACGCCAGCCGCTCGGTGGCCTCCGCCTGCCGCTGCAGCTGCCGCTGCTCGGTGACGTCGCGGAAGCACAGCACCGCGCCCAGCACCGCCCCGCCGAGCTCGATGGGCGCGGCCGAGTCGTCGATCTCCGCCGGCTCCCCTCCTTCCCGCGGGACCAGCAGGGTCCCGGGCGGGAGCGTCTGCCGCGCCCGCGCCTCCAGCGCGTCCTGGAGCGGGCGCCGCGGGCCGGCCGCGGAGCGGATCTGGACCACCTCGTCCACCGGGCGGCCGCGCGCCTCCGCCTCCTTCCAGCCGGTGAGCGCCTCCGCCGCCGGGTTCATCAGCGCCACCTTGTGCTCCGGGTCGCAGGCCACCACCGCGTCGCCGAGGGAGCGGAGCGTGGTGGACAGCCACCGCTCGCGCTTCGCCACCTGGGCGTCCGCGGCGTGCTTGTGCCGGGCCACCTCGATGGCGCTCCTCACCTCGCGGCTGGTGAACGGCTTGACCACGTAGCCGTAGGCCTGGGAGCGGGCGGCGCGGGAGAGGGTGGCGTCGTCGGTGTAGGCGGTGAGGTAGACCACCGGGACGTCGAACCGCTCCGACAGCGCGGAGGCGGTGGCGATGCCGTCCGCGTCCCCGTTGATCCGGATGTCCATCAGCGCCACGTCCGGCCGCCGCTCCGCCGCCACCCGCAGCGCCTCGTGGCTGGAGTCCACGGTGGCGATCACCTGGTAGCCCATCTCCTTCAGGCTCCGCTCCAGGTCCCAGGCCACCATCCACTCGTCCTCGACGATCAGCACCGAGGTGGGGGGGCCGGCCTCCAGCTTCTTCGCGGTCGCTTCAGTCATGGCTTCACCTGGAATGCGAACCGGACGCGGGCGCCCGGCTCTCGGTCCACGGACAGCTCGGCTCCCAGCTGCTGCGACAGCTTCTGCACCATCGCCATCCCCAGCGTGTCGGGGGCGGTCAGGTCCAGGGACGCCGGCAGTCCCACGCCGTCGTCCTTCACCTCCACCACCACCGACCGCTCCCCCGCCCGGCGCACCGCCACGTCCACCCGCCCGCGCCGGCCGCCGGGGAAGGCGTGCTTGAGCGCGTTGGTGAGCAGCTCGTTGAGGAGCAGGCCGCAGGGGATGGCCTGGTCCACCCCCAGCGACACCGGCTGCGCCTCCACCTGGACCTGCACGCGCCCCGGCTGGCCGATGGCCGCCTCCACCATCCGCACCAGGTCCCGCGCGTAGGTGGCGAGGTCCACGTCCGCCAGCGACTGGGACTCGTAGAGCTTCTCGTGCACCAGCGCCATGGAGCGGATCCGGATCCGCCCCTCCTCCGCCGTCGCCGCGGACACCTCGCCGGAGGCCATCTGCAGGTTGATCAGGCTGGAGATCAGCTGGAGGTTGTTCTTCACCCGGTGGTGCACCTCGCGCAGCAGCACCTCGCGCTCGCGCAGCCGCGCCTCCAGCTCCTCGTTCAGCCTCCGGGCGCGCTCCTGGGCCTCGCGCAGCTCGGTGATGTCGATGCAGGAGCCGATGAAGCCCTCGAACTCGCCGCGCAGCGAGAAGCGGGGGACGCCGGTGTCGAGGACCCACCGGTACTCGCCGTCCCCGCGCCGGAGCCGGTACTCCATCCGGAAGCCGCGCCGCTCCACGAACGCGTCCATGTACGTGACCATGCACCGCTGGACGTCCTCCGGGTGCACGCCCTCCGCCCAGCCGGAGCCCAGCTCCCGCTCCAGGGGCCGCCCGGTGAAGGTCAGCCACACCTGGTTGAAGTAGTCGCATTCGGACGTCCGGCCGGAGCGCCACAGCATCACCGGCGAGGAGTCCGCCATCAGCCGGAAGCGCGCCTCGCTCTCCCGCAGGGACTCCTCGGCCAGCCGGCGGTCGTGGACGTCGCGCACCACCGCCAGCGCGTTGCCGTTCTCCAGCCGCACCAGCCGCGTCTCGCAGTGGCGGCCCTCGCTCGCCGGCCCCAGCGCGTGGTCCAGGACGCACAACCCGCCGTCCCGGCAGACCTGCGCCACCGCCTCCGCCGCCTTGTGGCCCACCGCGGGCGGGAGCACCGCGCGCACGTCGCGCCCCAGCAGCTCCTCCGGGCGGGCGCGCCACCACTCCAGCTTCCCGTAGCATCCCAGGTAGCGGCCGTCCGGAGCGAGCTCGTAGGCGACGTCGCCCAGCGCCTGGAACACGGCGTCCATCCGTTCCGGGGGCACGGTCGGCCCGGCGGTCACGGCCCTGCCTCCGAAGTCGTCGGTCACCAGCTCCTCCATGCTTCGCCGCTTCGCTGGAAATCCCCAGATAGTCCAGGCGCGGGCGATGCGCTGCAAGCGGCTCAGGGCGCGCCGAGCCCCACCGCCCCGGACCGGGCCAGCGCGTCGATCTCCGAATCCCCGTATTTCAGCACGCCGGCGAGGATCTCGCGGGTGTGCTCCCCCAGCGCCGGCGGCGGCGACGGCGGTGGAGGTGGGGTGACGCCCTCCAGCGGGAGCGGGTTCGCCACCAGTCGCACCGACCCGGCCTGCGGGTGTTGCATCTGGGCGATGCCGCCGCGCGCCAGCAGCTGCGGGTGGGAGAGGGCCTCCTCGAGGTCGCTGATGGGGCCGGCGGGGATGCCCGCCTCGGCCAGCCGGTGCAGCCAGTGGCGGACGGGGTGGGCGCCGAAGATGTGGGCCAGGAGCGCGGCCAGCTCGGGGCGGTGCTGCACCCGGAGCGGGTTGGTGGCGAAGCGCGGGTCGGCGGGCCAGGCGGGCTGGGCGATCAGCTCGCATAGCTTCTTGAACTGGGCGTCGTTGCCGACGGCGAGGTTGAAGTAGCCGTCCTGGGCGCGGAACGTCTCGTAGGGCGAGATGGACGGGTGCCGGTTCCCCAGGCGCGTGGGCCGGGTGCCGGCGGTGAGGTGGGCGGCGGCCTGGAAGGTGAGCACCTGCACCGTGGAGTCCAGCATGGCGATGTCCAGGTGCTGCCCGCGGCCCTCGCGCTCGCGGACGAAGAGCGCCACCGCGATGGCCTGGAAGGCGGTCATCCCGGTGAGGATGTCGGCGATGGGGACGCCGGCGCGGGTGGGCGGCCCGTCCGGGTCGCCGGTGAGGTGCTGCAGGCCGGACATGCCCTGCACCACCACGTCGTAGCCGGGGAGGCGGGAGTGCTCCGGGAGGCCGCGGTGGCCGAAGCCGGAGATGGAGCAGTAGACGAGCTTCGGGTTCTCCGGGTGGAGGTCGCCGTAGGAGAGCTTGAGGCGGGCGGCGACGCCGGGGCGGAAGTTCTCCACCACCACGTCGGAGATGCGGGCCAGGCGCTTGACGATCTCCAGCCCGCGGGGGTCCTTGAGGTTGACCGCGAGGGACTTCTTGTTGCGGTTGATGGAGAGGAAGTAGGTGGAGACGCCGCCGGCGAAGGGCGGGCCGAAGGCGCGGGTGTCGTCGCCCTGGCCGGGCTCCTCGACCTTGATCACCTCCGCGCCCAAATCGCCCAGGTTCATGGTGCAGAACGGGCCGGCCAGCACGCGGGAGAGGTCGAGGACGCGGAGGCCGTGGAGCGGCTTGGGGGGTGGGGTCATTCCAGGAGCCTTCCCAGGGTGACGTCGAGCTGGCTCTGCACCAGGCGCAGGATGCTCTGCAGCTGGTCGTCGGAGACGCGGAGGCGGCGCTGGAGGTCGTCGCGGACGCCGCGCTCGAGGCCGGCGCGGGCGCGCTGGAGCCAGCGGCTGACGGTGTTGACGTGGACGTCGTGGGCGGCGGCCAGCTCCTCCATGGAGAGGCGGGAGGCGAAGCGCTGGTGGAGGAGGACGCGGTCGTCCACGTCCAGCGCGGACACCGCGGCGGCGAAGGCCTGCTTGAACTCGGCGCGGTAGAGCCGGCGCATGTGCTCCAGCTCCGGGTCGGCGGTGGCCAGGGGCTCCGCGGCGAGCAGCTCGTCCTCCAGCGGGGTTTCGCGCGGGCCGCGGGTGACGAGGTTGGTGAGCAGGCGCAGCGCCGCCACCCGGAGCCAGACGCGCAGGGGTCCCTGGCCGGAGTAGTCGAGGATCTTCGGGCGTTCGCCCACGAAGAGCTTCTCCAGGACCTGCTGGCGGACGTCGGAGAGCTGGAGCGCGCCGGCGTTCATCCGGCGGAAGGCGCGGTCGATCTCGCCGCCGTACGCGCGCTCGAAGCGCTCCATCGCCGGGCGGGAGCCGCGGCCGCAGGCGAAGGCCAGCCCCAGGTCCTCGGCGAAGAGGCGCTCCAGGGCGGAGGGCGGGTCCTCCTGGGACGCGGCGCGCTCGGCGAGGGATTGAGCGAAGGGCTCCGGCTCCACGCCAATGTCCCCCAGCGCCGCGAGCGCCGACCGCGCGCGGGCCCGCGCCGGCTCGAGGAGGTCTGGGTTCGGGGCGACCATGGGGGGACCCGCATCATGCCTCACGCGGCGCGTGGCCGCCGCCGTCGCGTAGCATCGCGCCCCCGTGGACCACCTGGACGAGAACGCGCTGTCCGCGTACGCGCGCCGCGAGCTCTCGGGGGCCGCGCGGGCGACGGCCGAGGAGCACCTGCGCCGGTGCGCCGAGTGCCGCTCGCTGCTGGAGGACCTGGCCGCCCTCTGCGCCGATCCGGAGGCGGAGCGGCCCGCACCCGCAGCGCCCACCACCTCGGCGCTGTCCAGCGGGACCGCGGTGGGCCGCTACGTCATCCTCCGCCCGGTGGGCGCGGGCGGCTTCGGCGAGGTCTACGCCGCGTACGACCCGAAGCTGGACCGGCTGATCGCCCTCAAGCTGCTGCGCGCCGGCTCCGAGCAGGACCGCCTGCTCCGCGAGGCGCAGGCCATGGCCCGCCTCTCCCACCCCAACGTCGTGCACGTGTTCGACGTCGCCGCGCTCGACGACCGGATCTGCGTGGCCATGGAGCTGATCGAGGGCCGCGACCTCCGGCAGTGGCTGGCCGAGGGCCCGCGCTCCTGGCGCGAGGTGGTGGGCGTCTTCGCCCAGGCGGGAGCCGGCCTGGCCGCCGCGCACGCCGCCGGCCTCGTCCACCGCGACTTCAAGCCCGCCAACGTGCTCATCGGCAAGGACGGGCGCGTGTCCGTCACCGACTTCGGGCTGGCGAGGCTGGAGCGCGGCCAGGCCGCCCCGTCCGCCGCCGCGGAGATCGCCGCCCGACCCGAGGCGCTCCTGGACCTCACCCTCACCTCGGCGGGGATGGTCGTGGGCACGCCGGCGTACATGGCGCCGGAGCAACTCGGGGGTGATCCGGGCAGCGCCCGCGCGGACCAGTTCGCCTTCTGCGTGGCGCTGTACGAGGCGCTGCACGGCCAGCACCCCTTCCGGGCCGAAGGCGAGGGCGCGGCGGCGCTGATCCGCGCGGTGCAGGCGGGCGCGCTGAAGGAGCCTCCGGCGTCGAGCGCCGCGCCGGGCTGGGTGCGGCGCGCGGTGCAGCGGGGACTCCAGCGCGATCCCCAGGCGCGCTGGCCCTCGATGGACGCGCTGCTGCGCGAGATCTCCGTGGCGCCCCGCGAGCGCCGGCAAAGGCTGCGCCTGTGGGCCGCCGGCCTGGCGCTCCTGGCCGCCATCCCGGCGGCGCGCGTCTACGACAGCTACCGGCAGCGGGCCAGCCTCTGCACGGGGGCGGCGGCGAAGGTGGACGAGGTGTGGGGGGACGCCCGGCGGGCGGAGGTGCGCCGCGCCTTCGCCGCCTCCGGGCAGCCGCGCGCGGAGGCGAGCTTCTCCTCGGTGGACCGCGCGCTGGCCGGCTACCTGTCGCGCTGGGCGGAGCTGTTCACCGAGTCGTGCCGGGAGACGCGCCTGCGCGGCGAGCAGTCCGAGCAGGTGATGGCCGCGCGGCTGCTGTGCCTGGAGCGCGCCCGCACCGGCGCCCGCACCCTGGCGCGAGAGCTCCAGGCCGGCGACGCCGACGTGGTGGAGCACGCGCCGGGCGCCGCGGGCGCGCTGCCGGACCTGGAGGAGTGCCGGAGCCTGGAGGGGCTGTTGCTCCTCCCCACGCCGCCGGCGGGCTCGCGCGCGGCCATCGACGCCACCTTCGACCAGCTGGCGGAGGTGAAGGCCCTGAGGGCGGCGGGCCGCGCGGACCGGGCGCTGGCGCTGGGCGGAGAGGCGCTCAAGGCGGCGCGGCAGCTGCAGTATGCGCCGCTGCTGGCGGAGGCGCTGCTGGTGCACGCGCGGGGGCTGATCGTCCGCGGGGACGCGAAGGCGGCGGAGGCGGAGTTGCACCAGGCGGTGCGGGCGGCGGCGGAGGGCCGGTTCGACCGCATCGCCGCCGAGGCGTGGGTGGCGCTGGTGACGCTGGTGGGGGTGGTGGAGCGGGACCTGCCGAGGGCGCTGGCGCTGGAGGAGGCGGCGCAGGCGGCCATCGCGCGCGCCGGGCAGGACCGCGCCCTGGAGGCGGAGCTGCGCGGGGCGCTGGGGATGGCGCTGCTCTACCAGGGGCGGGCGCGGGAGGCGCTGGCGCACGAGGAGCGCGCGCTGGCGCTGGCCGGGGACGAGGGGCCGGGCGCCGGGCCGCGGCACGCGCGGGTAGCGGAGGCGCTGCGCGAGCTGGGGCGCACGCAGGAGGCGGAGGTCCACGCCCGGCGCGCGGTGGAGCTGATCGAGCGCGAGTCCGGCGCCGACCACCCGCTGCTGGCCCTGCCGCTGGAGATCGCCGCGGAGGCGCAGTGCGCGCGCGGCGAGGCGCCGGAGTGCTTCCAGACCATCCGGCGGGCGGGGGCGCTGCGCGCGGGCCGCGGCGCGGAGGACCCTGCGCTGGTGCCGGAGCTGTGGGTGCTGGCGGAGGCGCTCGAAGGGATGCATAGGTCCGCCGAGGTGCGCCCGGTGCTGGAGAAGGCGGTGGAGCTGGCGCGGCGCGGGCTGCGGCCCGAGGACCCGCTGGTGGCGCTGGCGGACGCGCGGCTGGCGAAGGCGAAGGGAGAGCCGGAGGCGCTGCGGCGGGCCATCGCGGCGCTGGAGAGGGTGGAGGGCGCCGGGCACCCGGACGTGGCGCGGGCGCGCGACGCGCTGGGGGAGACGCTGCGGGCGCGTTCGGACTGGACCGCCGCCCGCGCCGAGCACGCCCGCGCGCTGGAGCTCCTCCAGTCGGCCCAGGGTGAGCGCAGCCCGCTGCTGGCGCGGCCGCTGGTGGGGCTGGCGGCGTGCGAGGCGAAGCTGGGGCGGGCGGACGCGGCGAAGGCGGCCCTGGAGCGCGCGCTGGCGGTGGCGGACCCCGGGGAGATCACGCTCGCGAAGGACGCCCGGCGCGCGCTGGAGGCGCTCCCGCCCCGGTGATCTACGGGGTAGCGGAGGCGGAGGCCGGCGCCGGCGCGGTCGCCACCGCGGCCGCCTCGGCGCGCTTGCCCAGGGTCTCCAGGCCCTTCTGCATCTCCTCGCCCAGCCCGTCCTCGGCCAGGAAGGCGCCGAAGTAGCGGTGGACCGGGTTGTTCCCGTAGTCCATGTCGCACGTCCAGGTGACCGCGGTGGTCTGCCCCTTCGGCTCGCAGCTGAAGCTGGAGCCCAGCCGGTAGCTGCCGTGCATCAGCACCACCTCGTAGTCGACGCCACGGGTCGGGTCGGCGCGGAGGATCTTCATCGTCCCCTCGCCGGTCGTCTTCCCGTCCCAGGCCTGCATCGCGCCCACACCCTCCTCGGGGCCCGAGTAGCTGACCTGGTAGGTCTTGTCATCCGGAGAGACGAACGGGTTCCAGGTGGCGAACCCCGTCTTGAGGTTGTTCAGCAGCGGGAAGACGGCGGCCATGGGCGCCTTCACCACCACCGTCCGGTGGATGGTCGCGTGCGACGGGAGAAGGAAGCCCACCGCGGTGAGCACCACGAGGAGCGCCACCACGGACGCTCCGGCGATCTTGAGTTTCTTCATGACGGGACTGCTCCTTTCGTCAGGGAGGACACGCCCGGCGGGAGGATCCACCATTTCGGGCGCGCAGATCCGCCCCGCCGCGGCGCGCGAGGTGGCTCGGGCGCCGCGTTCGCCAGGCGATCCGGCGGGTTACGGCCAGTTACGCCGCTGGCCCTTCGACCGGGGAGGCAGCCTCCGCCGGGGCGGAAGGCTCGGCCGCCGGGGCCTCCCGCGGCGCGGGGCCGGAGGGCGCGGGCGTCTCCGCGAGCAGATCGGCGTCCGCCTCGGCCGGCGCGACCTCGACCTCCGCGGCCTCCGGGGACCCGGCCGCCTCGATGACCTCGATCTCCGTGGCGGGCGCCTGGGCGCGGTCGACCTTGGGCTTGGGGACGCCGGCGCCCGAGCGGCACCCGCGGCACCACGGCTGGTTCCGGATCGCCCCGTCCGCCATCTTCCGCAGCCCGAACTGGGCCAGCGGCTTGATCGACCGGCACTTGAGGCACATCAAGGTGATCAGCACCTCGTGGCCCTCGTGGTCGTAGACGGCCGACTTGCGCTTCTTGCGCGGCTCCCCGGGCTGCCGCGGTTTCTTCGCGGCCTTCTCGGGGGGCGCCATCATCGGCGTCACCTTGTAGAGCATTGTCGAACTCCCCTCATCGCCCCTGGGGACGGATCCCGCCCGCCCGCTCTGGCGGAGATCGGTCCCAGGCTGCGTTCGACGCTAGATCCGGGCTCTGACATTCCGAGCCCAACCCGCGGAATCCCCCGCCATTGCGAGGGCTTGCGTGGGGTGATCGCCGGGCCGCGCCCGCCCCCGCCTCCCCGCCGCCGCCTGATCGGCCCCGACCGGATCAGCCAGGCGCCTACGGCCGGTTGTGGAGGTCCAGCGCCGCGCCCGGGTTGCACCCCGCGCCGTCGTCCACGAACTGCACCCTTCCCGGCTTGGGCACCTGCAGCGTGGTGTTCTTCTTCCCCTGCCAGTACGCCACCAGCGCGTCGCGGAAGTTGTCCTCCCGCTGCATCCCCATGTCGACGGACTCGGGCGCGATGGAGGACATCACCGGGCCCAGCCCGTCCCCGCCGCGCGCGAGGAAGTCCGGCATCACCACCTTGTACTTCTTGTCCTGCTTGAGCGGCTTGCCGTTCTCCAGCGTGAAGCCGCGCAGGCGCGCCTCGCTGGGGCACTTGGCCAGCTGGATCTTCAGCCCGGAGACCTGGAACACGCCCTTGCGCGAGCCGTACGCCGCGTTGAGCAGCCGGCGCAGCTCCTCGTAGCTCAGGGTGACGGTGGCCACCGTGTTGTCGAAGGGGATCACCTCGTAGAGGTCGCCGTAGCGCAGCTCGCCCGCCTTGAGGTCCGCGCGCAGGCCGCCGGGGTTGAGCAGCGCGATGTCCGCCTTCTCCCGCTCGCGCAGCGCGTCCGCCAGCACCATCCCCAGCGCGCTCTCCGACTCGTAGCTCCGGGTCAATGGCGCCGCCGCGGTGACCCCCAGCGGGCGGTTCTGCAGGTCCTCCACCTTCGCCAGGGTCGGCGCCATCAGCGCGGTCATCCCGTCGTCCAGGGCCACCGGTTCGCCCATGAAGGCGGTCTGGACCAGCTTCACGTCCGACCGCTCCTTGAGCGACTTGGGGTTGCAGCTCAGCGACTTCTCGTCGACCTTCTCGCAGATGGGGACCAGCGGGATGATCCTGGTCTTGTCCTCCATCACCCGGTGCTTCACCGGGTCCACCGCCAGGTCGATGACGGAGAAGTAGCGGCCCAGGCCCCACGTCTCCACCACCGGCGTGCCGTTGACGAAGTGGCCCATGGGCGCGTGGGTGTGGCCGGCCACCACCGCGTCCAGCGTGTGCGGCGGGATGTTGTCGAGCATCTCGAACACCTCGCCGTGGGCCCGGTCGCACGAGGAGAGGTCCTTGGGATCGTCCCACTTGGCGCACTTTCCGCCCGCGTGCACGATGCCGATGATCACCTCCGCGCCGCGGTCGCGGAGCATGCGCGAGGACGCCTCCGCCTCCGGGGCGAGCGCGCCGAAGCGCAGCGACTGCACGTTCACCGGGTTGGTGACGGTGGGGGTGGAGGGCGTGGTGAGGCCGATGAGGCCGATCCGCAGCCCCTTCATCTCCAGGATGAGCGTCCCGGGGTTGCCCAGCCACTTGGGCCGCCCGCCGGTCTCCGCCTCGGCGATGTTGGCGGAGAGCACCGGGAACCTGGCCTCCTTGAGCCGCGCCTCGAGCGCGCCGAACGGGTCCTGCTCCGGCCGCGTCGCCACCGGGGACGGACCCTCCGGCCCGTAGTCGAACTCGTGGTTGCCGATGGTGGCGGCGGTGTAGCCCAGGCGGTTCATCGCCTGGATCACCACCGACCCCTCGGTGAGGTTGGAGGCCAGCGTGCCCTGGAACATGTCGCCCGCGTCCAGCAGCAGCGTGCCGGTGGGGTTCTTCTTGCGGAGGATGGAGACGTAGCCGGCGAAGGCGGCCATCCCGCCCTCGCTCCCCTCGGTGCCGTCGGGGAGCTTGTACTTCTGCGGGTAGATCCACCCGTGGACGTCGTTGGTGGCGATGAGGGTGAGCCGGATCGGATCCGGCGCCTTCTGCTCGCGCCCGGAGCCGGCCCGCCCCTGGCTGAACGGGGAGATGTGGCAAGCGCTACCGATCAGCACGGCGAGGAGGGCGGCGAATCGATGGGAACGCATCATCGAGCGTCGGTACCCGACCCGTGACGCCATGGCAAGAGTGGTAGACGTCCCGGGAAGATGCGATCGCCGCCACCCCTGAGACTCGAGAGAAAGCTGGACAGCCGCCTGTGGGGAGGCCGCGCGCTGGCGCCGTACCTCGGCCTGGCGCTGGCGCCGGAGAAGCTGGCCGAGGTGTGGTTGGTCTACGAGGAGAACCGCGTCGACGGCGGCCCCTACGCCGGGGAGCCGCTCCGCTCCGTGGTCGACCGGGAGGGCGAGGCGCTGCTCGGGCGGCGGCCGGTGGCGCGGGCGGAGGCGCGCGGGAAGCGGCCGGAGTTTCCGCTGCTGGCCAAGCTGATCGACGCCGCGGACCACCTCTCGGTCCAGGTGCACCCGGACGACGCGTACGCGCGCGAGCGCGAGGCCCACACCGGCTTCCAGGGAAAGAACGAGGCCTGGTACCTGCTGCGGGCGCAGGGCGGCGCGGAGCTGGTGCACGGGTTCGCGAAGGACACGGCGCGGGAGCAGGTGCGGCGCGCCGCGCTGGACGGCACGCTGCTGGACCTGTGCCGGCGGATCCCCGCGCGCGCCGGCGACACCGTGCTGGTGGAGGCGGGGACGGTCCACGCCATCAACGCCGGGGTGATGCTCTTCGAGATCCAGCAGAAGTCGGACCTCACCTACCGGCTCTACGACTACGGGCGGACGGACGCGTCCGGCAAGCCGCGCGAGCTGCACGTGGACCGCGCGCTGGACGTCCTCCGCTACGGCGCCGCGCCGCCGCGCGAGTCCGCCGCGCCGGCCGCGCTGGGGCCGGGGCGGGAGCTGCTGGTGACGTGCGCGCACTTCGCGATGGAGAAGCTGTCCGGCGCGCGGGCGCAGGCGCTGGAGACCTCGCCGGAGACGTTCGAGATCCTCGCGGCGGTGGAGGGTTCGGCCGACGTGTCGTGGGACGGCGGGGAGACCTGGTTGAAACAGGGTGAGGCGGTGGTGCTGCCGGCTTCACTCGGGGCGTACCGCGTGGCGCCGCAGGGGAGCGCGACGGTCCTCCGCTGCTACGTGCCCTGAGCGGCGCGCTACAGTTCCGCTCCCATGACGGACCTCCCCTGGACCGACGAGCAGCTCCAGCCGTACCGCGAGATGGGCGATCCGCCGGCGGACGAGATGATCGCCGCGCTCGTCCAGGGCGGGCAGGTGCCGGCGGTGAACGTGCTGATGCGGCACCTGGTCCAGAACGAGTACCCCATCCCGGAGTCGCTGCCCCCGGCGGTGCGCGCGTACCTGGACCGGACGGACGACCTGCCGGACTGGGCGGACCGCGCGCGCCTCGAGGCCGGCGAGCGCGTCTTCGTGCGCTACGGGCCGGAGCTGGTGGTGATCCTCCACTGCTACTCGCTGCCCTTCTGCTACCTGGGGATGAACGGCGTGCAGGTGCTGAACCTCACCGACCGGCTGGAGAGCAACCCCACCCGGCGGATCCTGGAGACGGCGCAGATGCTGGTGGACGTGATGCAGCCGGGCGGGCTGGCCGGGAAGGAGGGCCGCGGGCGGCGGACGATCCAGAAGGTGCGGCTGATGCACGCGGCGGTGCGGCGGATGGCGCGCCTGGCGCCGAGCTGGAGAGAGGCCTGGGGCCTCCCCATCAACCAGGAGGACCTGGCGGGGACGCTGATGTCCTTCTCGTGGGTCGGGCTGGACGGGCTGAAGAAGCTGGGCGTGGAGCTGAGCGCGGACGACCGCGAGGCGTACCTGCACTGCTGGAACGTGGCCGGGTGGCTGCTGGGCATCCGGCGCGAGCTGCTCCCGCGCGACGAGGCGCGCGCCACGGACCTGGCGCACGCGGTGGCGCGGCACCAGTTCGGCCCCAGCCCGGCCGGGCGCGACCTGTGCGGCGCGCTGGTGAAGCACACCGCCTATCACCTGCCGGGCAACGCCTTCGAGCACCTCGCGCCGGTGATGATCCACTACTTCCTGGGCGAGCAGTGGGCGTCGTGGCTGGGCCTGCCCCCGGGGCTGAGCTTCGAGCGCCTCGCGGGGCTGGTGCGGGCGCTCGACCTCCGGGTGAGCGAGCTGTTCGCCGGCTCGCGCGCGCTCTCCAGGCTGGTGGAGCTGGCGGGGCTGAAGTTCCTGGAGGCGGCCATCTACTGCGAACGCGGCGGGAACCGCCCCAGCTTCGCCATCCCCCAGGAGCTGCGGCAGGAGTGGGGCGTGAGCTGCGTGCCCTGAGGGTCGCGCCTCAGGGCCTGGGCGCCGCCACCAGCTTCACCCGGATCTCGATCTCCTCGGCGTTGGCGATGGCGCCGAAGAGCAGGCTCACCGGCTTGAAGCCGAACTGGGCGTGGGTGATCTCCAGCTTCCCCTCGCCGCGCAGCGACCCGTCCGAGGCGGTGAGCGTGACCGGGAGCTTCACCTCCTTGGTGACGCCGCGGATGGAGAGCTGGCCGACGACCTCCAGCTTGCCGCCGGGGAGCGCGCGCACCGCGGTGGACTTGAAGGTGAGCCTGGGGACCTTCGCGCCGTCGAGCTGCTCGGCGGACTGGATGCTCTCGCCCACCTTCTTCCGGTCGTCCGCGGAGAGCTTCGCCTCCAGCCCGTGGCGCTTCAGCGTCGCCGGGTCGTCGTTCACCAGCTTGTTGGTGGGCGCCGAGATCTCGACCGAGGACTTCTCCGGGGCGGCGGCGTCGTGGACGATCTGCCCCTCCAGCCCCTTCGCCTCGATGACGTGGTGGTGCGAGAGGCCCGCGCCCACGCCGGAGGGCCTGGTGATCGCCACCACCTCCGACTTGTCCGGGTCGATCCGGTAGGTCACCGGCTCCGCCCGCGCGGCCACCGAGACGACCGCCACCGCCACCACGAGAATGAAGGAGCGATTCATGGCGCGCAGTGTACCTGCGAGGATGAGCGGGTGCGCCTCTCGATTCGCGGGGACGGGCCGGTGGAGCGGGCGGCGCTGGCGGCGGGGCTGGGGCCCTTCCCGCTCGCGCTCGCCTTCCACGGGATGGCCGCCGCGCGGGCGGTGATGGCCGGCGAGGAGCTGGGGCTCTACGCGCGGCTGGCGCGGGGGCCGGCGGCGGCGGCGGAGCTGGGCGGCGCCGGGGTGGAGCACCTGCTGGAGGCGCTGGCGGGGCTGGGCGTGCTGCGGCGGGACCGCGCCTCCCGGTACCGGCTCGCGCGGCGCGCGGCGCGATGGCTGGACCCTGCCTCGCCCTGGTGCATCGGCGATTTCTTGAAGCTCAACCGGGCGCAGTGGGACTGGTGGGCGCGGCTGGACGAGGTGGTGGCGGGGAAGGTTCCGCCCTTCGACCTCCACCGCCTCCCTCCGGAGGATCCGATCTGGCCGCTCTACGGGCGGGCGATGCGCGTGCTGGCGCGGATCGCCGCGCCGGAGGTGGCCCGCGCGGTGAAGGTGCCGCGATCGGCGGCGCGGCTGCTGGACGTGGGCGGCGCGCACGGGCTGTACGCCGCGGCGATCTGCAAGCGGCATCGGGGGCTGCGCGCGGTGGTGATGGATCTCCCCGGGGCCGTGCGCGAGGCGCGCGCG
>Ga0134122_10000433_pt1 | contig 28027 bp, 22 predicted proteins | sample KB302_FD_96461 | JGI IMG/M metagenome (GOLD analysis project Ga0134122, IMG submission 96461) | Terrestrial soil microbial communities without Nitrogen fertilizer from Kellogg Biological Station, Michigan, USA - KB3-0-2 | ecosystem: Environmental > Terrestrial > Soil > Unclassified ...
ATGGGACCCGGCGTGTCGAGCGTCGGCGTGAGCGGGAGCACGCCGTAGGTGCTGATGCGCCCGATGGTAGTCTTGAGACCGGTGATGCCGCACCATGCGGCCGGCACGCGTACCGAGCCGCCCGTATCGGTGCCGATGGCGCACGGCACCATGCGCGCCGCAACCGCCACGCCCGACCCGCTGCTGGAGCCACCGGGCGTACGCTGGGTCTTGTCATCCCATGGATTCCAGGGCGTCCCCAAGTGCTGGTTGGTACCCCAGCCGCCGAAGGCAAACTCGACCGTGTGCGTCTTGCCAATGACGATCATGCCGGCACCGATCAGCTTTCGTGCCAGCGTCGCGGTGCGGCTGGAACGGCGTTCGCGCCACACCGCGCTGCCGCCTGTGGTCACGCGCCCCTCGAGTTCAATCAGATCCTTGAGGGCGACCGGAATGCCGTGCAGAGGCCCCACGGCGTGACCCGACCGGATGGCCTTGTCGGCCGCTTCGGCGGCGGCGCGCGCCTCCGCGGCGAAGACGTCGACGAAGGCGTGCAGCTTTGCATCCAGCTTTTGGATGCGCGCAAGGCAGGTATCGAGGATATCGACGGGCGAAATGCTGCGCGCCTTCAGCCTTGCGGCAAGGGCGTGCAACGGAAGCTGTGCAAGATCTGTATCCATGAGCGGTTCCTAGGCGATGGTTAGCGATTGGCTCGCCGAAGCGCGGCGTTGAGCAGCAGATTTGCCCCAGGCAGCGTGCGCGTGAGCTCTATGTCTTCATTGGTGTTGTGACTGATACCATTACGGCAGGGTGTGAAAATCATGGCAGTCGGCACCAGGTCGGCGACCGCGTAGGCATCGTGGCCGGCCTGACTGAGCATTTCGCGGAACGGCAACCCAAGGTCGGACGCGGTATCTTTCAGCAGCTCGATGCATTGCGGGTCAAACAGGGAGGTGCCCCAACTCCAGCCCTCGGCCACCGTGATGATGACGCGGGCCTTGGCTTCGACCGCGGCGATCGCCGCCGTTATTTCCGTGTGCATGCGCTCGAAGCCGGCCGGCTCGGGATGCCGGAAGTCGACGATCAGTCGGACCTGCTCGGGAACGATGCCGGGCAAGTTGGGAAAGCATTCGATGCGCGGCGTCGTGGTGCGTCCCTCTTGCGCCGCGAAGGCAAGGCCGATGTCGTTCACGGCGGCGATCAGATAGCCGGCCCCCACCAGAGCATTGCGCCGCTCGAGCATGGGCGTGCCGCCGCTATGGCCGGTTTCACCGGCAATATCGATGCGCAGCGCCAGGGTCTTGTAGCCACCAACGACGATGCCAATATCGCAACCCTCGCGGTCGAGCTGCGGTGCTTGCTCGATGTGCAGTTCGAGATAACAGTCGAGCCGTCGGCTGCCGAGGGGTGCCTTGCCGAGATAGCCGATCCTTTCCAGTTCATCGCCGAAGCGAAGCCCGGCATCGTCTTTGCTGTCGTGCACCTGCGCGCTGCTCAACTTGCCCGCGAAGGCAAGCGAACCCATCAGCGGCGGACTGAACCGGGCGCCTTCCTCGTTGGTCCACATGATCAGCTCGATTGCTCGACGCGTTGCAATGCCGCGATCGTTCAGGCTCCGAACCACCTCGAGACCGCACAGCACGCCGAGCGCGCCGTCGTACTTGCCGCCACAGATCTGCGTGTCGAGATGGCTGCCGATCGCGACCGCCGGCAGTGAATTGTCCGTCCCCGGCCGACGCGCGAAGATATTGCCGACGGGATCGACTTCGACCGTACAACCTGCCTCGCGCACCCAGGCAACGAAGAGATCGCGCACCTCCTTGTCCGCCTGCGTCAGGGCCAGACGGCGCACACCGGTGCCGCGGAAACGGCCGATTTCACCCGCCCGGTCGAGGGCGGCCCACAATCGTTCGGCATTGACCTCGAGCACATTGGCCGGCGTCATGGAAGGCCTCCGCCATCGCTGGGGAACGTGGGCACCTCGCTGCGCTCACCGAGATTGGGTCCCGGCAGCGCGATCTCATGGGCGGCCACGCGCAGGCAACGTGTCATGTGCACGCCGGTGTGGGCAAACTCCGGCGGCATAGCGCCGCGACACCGGTCATCGGCGAAGCGGCAGCGTGGCTGGAAACTGCATCCGTCCGGCAACGCCCCCAAGTCAGGGGGCATGCCCGGGATGGCCTCGAGCCGCTTGCCAAAAGCGGAACCGAGTACGGTAGAGGTGAGCAGGGCGGCCGTATAGGGATGCGCCGGCGAACCGATCACCGCTTCGGTGGGTCCGAGTTCGACAAATCGGCCCGCGTACATCACCGCGATCTGATCGGCGACCTCCACCGCGACACCCACGTCATGCGTCACGAAGATGACGGCCATATCGAGGTCTTGCTGCAATTGCCGCAGCAAAAGGATGATTTGTATTTGCACGGTGACGTCGAGCGCCGTGGTCGGCTCGTCGGCCAACAAAAGCGCCGGACGGCACGAAAGAGCAAGCGCGATCATGGCCCGTTGCCGCATGCCGCCCGATAGCTCGTGCGGGTAGGACTTGAGGCGCCGCGCCGCGGAGGGAATCTGCACCATGTCCAGCAGCTCCAGCGCTCGTCGGTTGGCAACACGGTAGGATACGCCCTCATGGCGCACGATGGTTTCGGCAATCTGTACCCCGATGCTGAACACCGGATCGAGCGCGATCATCGGCTCCTGGAAAATCATGGCGACCTTGCTACCGCGCACCTGGCGCAGGCCGGCCTCATCCAGCGTCGTCATGTCGTGGCCAGCTACGCGGATACGTCCTTCGACGCGGGTGCGCGGCGGCAACAGGCGCAACAGGGCACGCAAGGTGACGCTCTTGCCCGAACCCGACTCACCCAGGATGGCGAGTACCCGACCGGTATCCACGCCAAAGCTGACGTCGTTGACGGCGGCCACCGCCGCGTGGCGCCCGACGAACCGCACGCTGAGATGCTCGACCGTGACGACGGGTTCCTTCGGCATCAGTGCGCCACCGCCTTGTCGGCACGGCTGTGGCCCGAGCCTGCGACGCGCATGTGGCATGCGACCGCGCCTGACCCTTCAACGGGCAAGAGGTTGGGCGGCACGAGTTCGCAGACTTTTTCCGCAAACGGACAGCGGGTACGGAAGCGGCATCCCGACGGGGGACTGATGGGGTTGGGTGGATCGCCGCTCAGCGGCGCACGCAGGGTGCGGCGGCGCGGATCCATCGATGGCATGGCCGAGAGCAGCGCCTGCGTATAGGGGTGTCGGGGACTGCGGTAGATTCGATGCACGGGGCCGACCTCCACCACCTTGCCGAGGTACATGACCATCACGCGATCGCTGATGTAACGGACCACGTTGAGGTCATGACTGATGAAGATGTAGGTCAAGTCAAAGTGGGCCTTCAGGTCGCTAAGCAGGTTCAACACCTGTGCCTCGACCGACTTGTCCAAGGCGGAGACGGCTTCGTCGAGGATCACGATGCGCGGCTCGAGCGCCAGCGCCCGCGCAATGTTGATCCTTTGCCGCTGGCCGCCGCTGAGCTCGTGGGGATAGCGATTGGCGAACTGCAGCGGGTCAAGCCCCACCGCTTCCAACAGCTGCATCGCCCGCTTGAGCGCGGCGGCCTTGCCCAGCCCGTGGATGAATGGACCAAAGGCGATCGACGTCGCCACCGGCAGGCGGGGGTTCAACGAGGCATAGGAATCCTGAAACACCATCTGCATTTGCCGGTGCAGATCGCGACGGCTCAGGCCATGCGCGGCGCCAACCAGCCGGCCGGCAAAACTAATGCGGCCGCTATCGCGGCCGATAAGATGCATTATTAGCCGCGCCGTCGTCGACTTGCCGCAGCCGGACTCCCCGACCACACCTAAGGTCTCGCCGCTCCTCACCGCAAAGGAAACGTCGTCCACGGCCTGCACGACACCATTGGTCCGGTTCAGCCAGCCACCCCTAACGGCAAAATGTTTGGTCAGGTTCTCAACGGTCAAGAGCGGCACGGCGGGCCCGGCCCGCGCCTCCGCGCCGCCCGCCGCTGCCGCCGAGCCGCTCACAGACGCACATCCATGGCCTGGCGCAGACCGTCGCTCATCAGATTGAAGCACATCGAAGTGATGAAGATCATGACCCCCGGCAGCGCAGCGACCAAGGGCGACACCCAAAGCGCCTGACGCAGGTTATTGAGCATCAGCCCCCATTCGGCGCTCGGCGGCGTAACGCCGAGGCCAAGGAAGCTGAGCCCGGCGGCCAGAATGATGCAGATACTAATCAGGCTGCTGGCATAGACCAAGATCGGTCCGAGCACGTTGTTGAGGATATGGTAGCGCATGATCGTCAGCGGCCGGGCACCGCTGGCGCGTGCGGCCTCGACGAAGTCGAGATGTCGCGTTTGCGCGGTGACGCTTTCCGAAATGCGGATGACGGGCGGGATGAAACTGATAGTTAGCGCCAGAATCGTATTCTGCAGGCCGGAGCCGAGAATACCGGTGATGGCGATCGCCAGCAAAATCGAGGGGAAAGCATAAAGCACGTCGGTCAGCCGCATGATCGCGCTGTTCACGAAGCCGCCCATATAGCCGGCAAGTATGCCCAAGAACCCACCGACCACGAGGGCCAAGAACACCGGTACTACCCCCGCCAGCAGGGAAATGCGGCCACCCCACACCATGCGGGACCACAGGTCGCGGCCGACCTCGTCGGTTCCGAGCCAATGGCCGAGTGTGCCCACCGGCTTCAGGCGGCGCAGCACCGAACCCGTGTAGGGGTCATGCACGGTGAACCACGGCGCAAGGACCACCATCACGAACAGCAGCAGCAACACCGCCATCACGGCAAGCGTCACCTTGTCGTCGAGCAGCCGCTCCCACACACGCCGCCAATAACTCTTGCCCTGTTGCGCGCGCTTGAGCACCAGGTTGGCATCGGCGGGCAGCACGGCAGCGTCGACCATTGCAAATTTCCTCTAACGCCGCATGCGCGGATCGATCAGCGCCTGCAACACGTCGACCAGAATATTGATGACAACGAAGATTGCCGCCAGCACCAGGATGGTCGCGGACAGCACCGGCACATCCCGGCGAAAGATCGCGAGATTCATCAGCCCACCGGATCCAGGCCAGTTGAACACGGTCTCAACCAGGATCGATCCACCCAGAAGGTAGCCAAACTGCAGGCCCATCAGGGCCAAGGCGGAGGGAGCCGCGTTCTTGAGCGTGTGGTAGATGACGCGACGGTTGCTGAGGCCCTTCGCGTGCAAGGTGCCGACAAATTCCTGACTGAGAATCTCCAGTACGTTGGCGCGCACCAGGCGGCTCGTCACTCCCATCGGGATCAGCGACAATGTGACGACGGGCAGGATCAGATGCTTGATCTGATCCCAACTGCTGGGCACACCCTCAAAGCCCATGCCCTGGGCGGGGAGTAGGTTGAAAACGACGGAGAAGACCGCGACCAGCACGATGCCGACCCAGTAATGCGGCAGGCTGACCCCGATGATTGCCGTGGCGGAGAAAACCTTGTCGAGCCAGGTGTCGTGGTTATAGGCGGCCAGCGCACCGAGCACGATACCGAGTGAGAAGCCCAACAGCGCGGCCGGCAGGGCGATCACGAGCGTATTGCCGAGGGCACCAAACAGTTCCTCCGCCACCGGCCGGCCGGTGAAGAAGGAGACGCCGAAGTCGCCCACCATGAGACGACCGAGCCACGCCAGATACTGCAGGTAGATCGGCTCATCGAGCCGGAAGCGGTGGCGCAAACTGTCGGCGATCTCCTTTGGCACCTCCGGTGGCACCAGGATATCGACGACATCCCCAGGCGCCAGATGAATGAGCACGAAGACCAGCATCGAGACGCCGAGCAGCACGGGCACGGCGTAAAGCAGGCGGCGCAGTGTAAAGGCCCACATGGACCCTCATCGGGCAGGAAATTGCGGCGGGGGTCGCACCAACCCGCGTGGCGGTTCGGCTCGCTGGTTGGCCGGCGAGCGCGTGCCGTTAGGTATGGCCGACGCGCCCCTCAAGGGTCACTCCATCTCTACCCTGGTAAAGTCTTGGAACCAGCTTTGTGCGCTAACGAAGCCTTTGACCTTCTTGGCCATGGCGCGCGGATTGCGGTCATGCACGATGAAGGCCCAAGGCGCCTCGTCGACAATAATCTCATGGGCGCGCTGCGTGTCCTTGAGGATCTCGGCCTTGTCGGTGGCCTTTTCGATCCGGTCGATCAGCTTGTCGAATTCCTCGTTCTTCCAGTTCGCCCAGTTCCGGCCCTTTGGCGCCGCGTTGCTGGACAGAAAGTAGAGCGCGACCTGCGAGATGTCCGTCGACGGCGGCAGGCTGATGTTCATGGCGTCCGAGCCCAGCGCCTGCTGCGCGGTCGGCGCGTTGCGCAAGGCCACCAGCATGGTGCCCCATTCGACCACTTCGAAGGAGATGTCGAAGCCGCACTCCTTGAGGTTCTGCTGTAGGAATTCATTCATCGGCAGCGGCAGCATCTGGCCCGAACCGCTGGTCGAGATCATGACTTTGCTTTTGACCGGCTTGTCTGGACCGAAGCCGGCCTCCCGCAACAGGGCCTTGGCCTTCTCCGGATCGTATTTGTAATGCTCTTTGGGGGCACCGAATTGTGGATCGGTCGGCTTGAAGGCGCCAACGGATGGCTCGGCCAGACCATTCAAAAGTGTGACCAGGCCCTCCCGATTGAAGCAATAGTTGATCGCCCGACGCACGCGCACGTCCTTCCAGGGCGCGTCCTCCTTGGCAAGGTTGAGGACCCACGGCCACATGTGCGGATAGCTGCCGGTGACGATCTCGAAACCGGCCGCCTTCAGGCTTGGCACGGCGTCCGGTGGCGGCACCTCGATCCAGTCGACCTGTCCCGAGCGCAACGCCGCCAAGCGCGTCGTTGCCTCCGGCATCGGGAACAGGATCATCCGATCAAGTTTTGCAACCTTGCTCTTTTCCCAATAGCCGTCGTTGCGACTGAGGGTGACGCTGACGCGCGGCTTAAATTCGGTGATTTTGAACGGCCCCGTACCAGAGGGCGATTTGGCAAATTCGGTCCAAGATCCGCTCTTCTCGAACTGGGCCGGGCTCGAGTAGAGCATATAGGGCAGCATGTTGGGAAAGTAGCTTAGCGGCCGCGGATTGGTGATCTCGATCGTGTAGTCGTCGAGCTTGCGATAGCCGGCCACGAAGGGGTTGCGTGCCTGCGCCACGGCGCCGCCAGGCGGATCGAATTGCTTGGCGTCTTTTTTGTAGTAGCGGTCGAGATTCCAAATCGCGGCATCGGCATTGAAATCGCTACCGTCGTGGAATTTCACGCCCTTGCGCAGATGAAAAACCCATTTCGCCTTGTCGTTGACATCCTGCTCCCAGCGTTCGGCCAGCCCGGGCCGAATATCGGCCAATTTGTCGACCCGCGTCAGATCCCACAGCACCAGCCCCTCGAAGACCGGGTAGCCAAGAAAGCGCACACCCTCATAGCCATTGTCCGGAGCGCCCGTCGTCGTTGGGACGTCCGAGGCCGTCATGGCAATGCGCAGCGTCCCCCCCGCCAGCGCCGGACCTGCCGTCAGCAACGCCAGCACGGCGCCAATAGCACCATAGCCGCCTGCGCCCCTCATCGAGATCATCCAGAACCTCCAACAGCATCCGCCCGGATCGGCGTGTTCATCCCCCATCGAGCCGCTCAGCGCCGAAGCAAGAGATGGGCCAGCCACGGGTGCGGGCACGTCCTCGGATTGGATCACCCCGGTCGCGGCCGCTAGCGCCGCTTAAAGTTTAGGCACCACGCCATGCGCCTTGGCAAGGCCTATATCGCGGGGCGGCGCCCTCCAGCGGCAGGATTTATGGCTTGCCTCGACGCCAAGATCGCAGCGCCACCCACGCGGCCCTTGCGTCCACGCCGGCTCTTTTGCAGGTGCGCGGCACCCTGCTGGCACCGCGCCGGCAACCCGTGCTCTCGCGCCCGTGGGCCGCCCTGGTCCCGGTCTCGATCAGCGGCAAGCGCGCGGCCAATCGTAAGGGCGCTGGGCGCAAACGTCCGCCGCTGCCATCGCCAGCAGTGCTCCAACACTACCAGGGGCGGGGGGAAACCAGGGGCCAAGCGTCAGGGGGGCCTAGGCGCCATGGCATCCCGCCTGCACGAGCCTTCGCCAGCGCTGCACCCCCCAACCGGCCATTAAAGCAACCGTCTCCCGCTCACGGCCTGCCTGCTCCGGCGATGCCCGGGGGCGGCTCGTTGGACCTGCGCCAGATACCGCTTGGCCCTGCAGCCGTGCGCGTCGCCCTCGGGCCCAGACACGGGCCCAGACACGGGCCCAGACACGGGCCCAGGCACGGGCCCCAGGCATGGGCCCTAGGCATGGGCCCCAGGCATGGGCGAAGGGGGCGCCGCCACCCGTCTTATCTGCCTGGGGCTCGTGCCGCTTGCTCGCCGGCCTGGCCCAGCTTTCCCAAACCGAGCGCCGTTGCCATCACCCTGAAGACATAGGTGTTGTCAACACGGCCCCTGAATAGCTCCGCTCCGGGTCCCATGGCCGTCAGCACGACATCGTCCGCTGCGTGCACGCCTTGGCGCTGAGTGAACGGCAGGTTGCCCTCCATGCGCGTGGCCTGCGGCGTGCAATAGGTCTCGTTGGCGACCGCCTTGTCGTCCTTTTCCTCCGTGGGCTTGAACGGTCCGCCGAGCGAGGGCTTACCGGAGGCACAGTGGTCGGGAAAGCCCGCGAAAACGAAGGCCAGCCGCCGCGAAACGTCAACCGTGGCCGGATAGCCGTCGCCATCGGGTTTGGGATAGTTCGGAAATTTCGCCTCGTTGTAGACGCCAAGCTTATCGCGTAGGCGCTCGCCCGGTCGCTCGTCGTCATAGGTGCCGATGATGCTGACGGGGTGGGCATGATCGGCAACGACGATGATCAGCGTGTCGTCGCGTTCCGCAGCGAAGCGTTTGGCTACCGCTACCGCATTGTCGAGCATAATCGTGTCATAGACCGCGCGCTCCCAATCCAGCACGTGGCTGAATTTGTCGATCAGTCCCGATTCGACCAGCAGCAGAAAGCCGTTTGCCTGTTTGGATAGAATGTCGATCGCGGCTTGCGTCTGCTCTACCAGGTCGGGCTGATCGGGATAGGCGCTGACGGTACCCTTCTTGAGGATGTGGCGATCGAGTGCCCCATCGAGGTTGCCGGGATGGAACAGACCAAGCAGGCGTGCCGTGGTCTTCTCGGCCGCTGCGGTCTTCATCTCCGTGGCGGTGGTCACCAATACATAGCCGTTAGCCTGAAATTTCTCGAGGAAGTTGGCTTCATCCTTGCGCCGGCCCGCCTTGTCCGACTTGGGTAAGAAGTAGCCGCTGCCGCCGCCCATCATGACGTCGGGGCCGAGTTCGTAGAACATGCGCACGATATCGTCATAGTCGCTGCGCCGCCGCACGTGCGCAACCATGCCCGCGGGCGTCGCATCCTCGATTTCGGTGTTGGTCACCACTCCCACTGCCATGCCACCGTTGCTCCGCTTCGCCAGCTCGGCGATGGTTTCGACCTTTGGGTGCGCAAGCCCGTTCTTGTTGCGCGCGCAGTAGACCCCCATGGCATTGACGCAGGACTTGTGCCCGCTGCTGTAGGCGCTCATCGAATTGGCAGAATCGGTGACGATCGCGTCGGTACCCGAGGTCGATACCAGCGCCATGTGCGGCATGTCATCGATCGCAAGCTCGCCGCCGTAGCGCCCCTCCACGAGCCCTTTGGCAAGCACGCGGGCGGCGGTGCGATGGGCCATCGACAAGCCGTCGCCAATGAACAGGATAACGTTGCGCGCGCGACGCTCGGGCGCGGCAAAGGCCTCCCAGCGAACGGTCTTGGCGGCGCTGCCAGCCGTAGCCGTCACCTCATAGGAGCCGGCGGCGGCAAGAAAAGCATCGCGTATCCAATAGGCCGTGTGGCCAAGCCCCTCCTCATCGACCTCGATCGCCGGCGGCTTGCCAAGCACGGCCGCGGCATCACGACCGTTGATCGTGACCTTGATCGCTGCGGCTGCGACGTTGCCCTCCAGCTCGACCTTGAAGTCGAACTTCGTGCCGAGGAGAATCTCGGCCCGATTGAGCGGATAGATCGATTGCGCGGTCGCCGGCGCCCCCGCCAGCGCCGCCAATGCCAATCCGAGCAGCAGACTGCGCACGCATAGCATCGTTCGCTCTCCCGTGATGTTGCGCGCCGTCAATAGTAAGGCGTTGTGACAGCGGCGTGACAAGCGGCATGCTTTGCCCAGCGGCCGTGGGTCGGCCGGCTAGGCTTGCGGCATTCCTGCCAATGGACCGCTGCCCGGTGCGGCCAAGACGTTGTGATCGGCCACGAATCGCGCGCGCTCGCTCCAGCGCACGATTTGCAGGTCGCCGTCCCGCGTTTCGATGATCGCCGTGCAACTTTCCACCCAATCGCCGCAATTGAGATAGTGGATGCCGCCAAAAGCCCGATCGGCGGCGTGGTGGATGTGTCCGCAGATCACGCCATCGAGGCCACGGCGCCGCGTCTCGTTGGCAACGGCTTCTTCAAAGGCTCCGATAAAGGCCACCGCCCGCTTGACCCGATACTTCAAATAGGCGGACAGCGACCAATAGCCGAGACCGAGGTGACGGCGACACCAATTCAGCGGATGATTGAGCCAAAGGGCAAACTCATAACCGCGGTCACCCAAGATGGCGAGCCAACGCGCGGTACGGACCACGACGTCGAATTCGTCCCCGTGCAATACGCCATAGCGCCGTCCCTTGGCGGTGGTGTGCACGGTGTCCCGGCAGATTTCGATGCCGCCGAAGCGCAAGCCAATATAGTCGCGCAAACCTTCGTCGTGATTGCCCGGGATCAGCACGAGGCGGACGCCCTTGCGCACCTGTCGCAGTAGTTTCTGCACGACGTCGTTGTGTGTTTGCGGCCAGTGCGGCCCGCGCCGGACTTTCCAGAAATCGATGATATCGCCGACGAGATAAATGACCTCCGGCTCGTAGTGCTTGAGAAAATCGAGCAAGTCGGTGGCCTGTGCGGCGCGAGTACCGAGATGCACATCGGAAATGAAGAGTGCCCTCACGTGCCGGCGAAAGGCCAAGGCGGATCCCCAGGGAGTGTTCATGGGAGCTAAAGAGAGGATTCGCGTTGCACGGTTATGACAGCGCTATCCTCAAAACTGCGGCAGGCCCGGCAGCTTGCATCTGAGAGGGCCAGATCAACACAAGCTGCCGGAACCACAATTGGCGCAAGACGTCCGCGCAGCGGCGTATCGCGGGTCTGCAACCAACCAGCTGCTGCGACTCTACGCCCATTCAAGCGGGGAGCGAGAGCTGAGCCGAGCAGCTTTAGCCGCTCACGATCGGATGGACACCGCCATCCGCCTGAAGTTTGCCACAGGCGCACTACAAAACCGTGACACGCTTGGGTAAGGCAGCGTCAGCAGGCTTCGAAACTGTAGCCCGCACCCCGCACGGTTCGGATCGGGTCCGACTGCCAACCCTGCAGCAGCGCCTTGCGCAGTCTACCGATGTGCACGTCCACGGATCGCTCGTCGATGTAGACCTCGCCGCCCCAGACGCCATTAAGCAGCTGCCGACGCGTAAACACCCGGCCGGGCGACAGCATAAAAAACTCGAGCAAGCGGTAGTCGGTTGGACCGAGATGCACCGAAGTGCCCTGCCGCAACACCAGCATGGCATCACGATTGAGTTCGATGTCGCCCACTTTCAGCTTGTCGGCGATCAATCGCGCGTCTCGCCGTCGCAAGAGCGCGGCCGCGCGCGCCAGCAATTCATTGACCGAGAATGGCTTGGTAACGTAGTCATCGGCGCCCATCTCCAGCCCGCACACCTTATCCATCTCATCGCTGCGCGCGGTGAGCATGATGACGGGCAAGGTCTTGGTGACCGGCGCGCGGCGCAAGCGTCGACAAAGCTCGATGCCCGACAGCCCGGGCAGTACCCAATCCAGCAGCACCAGGTCGGGCGCGGCTTCCTTCAGCCGCGCATCGGCGCGATCGCCGTTACTGATGCTTTCCACCAGATAGCCCGCCTTTTCGAAGTTGTAGCGAAGAACCTCCAACAGGCAATCTTCGTCTTCGACGATCAGAATGTGCGGCGCCATGCTTGCTCTTTTCGTTGCTGGCGGTCCCAGGCGGACGCTTGCTGCTGGCTAGGATGCCTATCTATCTGACAAAGACTCCCTTTGGTCTTGAGACTCCACACCGCGCCCGCCGGCACCCCGGGGGCACTCGGGCTCGCAGAAAATTCCACCCGACAAGGGGGCAACGCCACCGGTTGCGAGCGGCAGCACGTGCACAACCCCTCTACTCCAGAAGTGTGAATCCGATGTGACAGGGTGGCGCTAGCGCTACCGGCTGCATTGTCATTGAAAACACATAGGCCTGTGACTCGCGCGTCATCAGCCCCACCTAGCTTGCGGCACGAATCGCCGAGCTCAAATTGCCCGGAGGCACGATGCGACGAGGTGTTGAGGGCCAGCCAAGCCGCCGCGAGGTCATCACGGCGGGAGCCGCGTCGGTGCTGACCCTGAGCGGCGGCTTGGGCGTTGCCGCAGCGGCGGTGGCCAGCGGAACCGTGTTCCATGATCGGCGGGGCATGAGGACACGGCTGCCCGGCGATCCCGGCATAGCCGGCGTCATGGTTTCCAATGGCCGCGATGTCGTCCTGACCGATTCGGAGGGTCGCTGGCGCCTGCCAGCAGCCGCGGGCGACGACGTCTTCCTTATCAAGCCGCCGCATTGGGCGACGCCGATCGGCGCGGGCGGCGTGCCGTGCATCAGTGCGCGGCACAATTTTGCCAACGGCGCCGGCGACAGGCTACCGCCGACGATCGACTTTGCTCTCACCCGCTCGCGCGAGAACACTCGCTTCGACGCCGTGCTGATGGCCGATACCCAGCCGGCAAATGCTGCCGAGCTCGGCTACCTTTGCGACGATATCATCAGCAGCGTTGTCGGCAGTGGCGCGGCCTTCGGCATCAATCATGGCGATGTGGTTTTCGACGATCTATCCCTCTATCCGCGCTATCTCCAAATCCTCGGTGCGTGCGGCATCCCCTGGCACCACTGCCCGGGCAACCATGACATCGACAAAGGGGCCGTGAGCGACCAGGCCTCACGCGACACCTGGCGGCGGACCTTCGGCCCCCGCCACTATGCCTTCCAGTATGCCGAGGCGACCTTCATCATTCTCGATAATGTTTACTATCATGGGCACAACCCGGGGAATCCGAACAGCGGCGGCTATCACGGGCTGATCGGGGCGGAGCAACTCCAGTTCGTGCGCAACGTGCTGGCTCACGTTCCACGGGATCGCCTCGTGGTACTTTCCATGCACATCCCGCTCATGAACTACCAGAACGCGGCGGCTGCCGCCGACACCACGGTCGATCGGCAGGCCCTGCTCGCGCTCTTGTCGGGGCGACCGCACACGGTGAGTTTCGCCGGACACATGCATCTCACCGAACACCACTATTTTGGGGCGCAGGCCGGCTTTTATGGTGCGGCACCGCATCACCATCACGTGCTGACCGCGGCCTCGGGCGGCTGGTGGAGTGGGGCCAAGGATGCCCGCGGTATTCCCGCGGCCGATGCGGAGGACGGCAGCCCGAACGGCTATCACATGCTCGCCGTCGATGGCGCAAAATACGACACGCGCTTCGTTCCCGCCGCCGGCAAGCCGGGACGGCAGCTGCGTGCCAGCATCGAAAGGCCATCCACCGGCATGCCGCGCACGGCCCCTCTCGGTCCCGCGGACGTCCGGCACAGCGAGCTTGTCGTCAACGTGTTTGACGGCGGGCCCGCCACGCGCGTTCGCTACAGCATTGCCGGTGTCACCAGCGAGCCTCGCCCCATGCAGCGCGTTGCCAGCCCCGACCCGCATGTGGCTCGCGTGTTTGCGGACCATCGCGATCTGCAAAAGCCATGGATGCGCGCGCTGTCGTCCTCGCACATTTGGAGGGCACCGTTGCCCACCGCCCTGCGGCCGGGCGCTTACTGCGCCTCGGTACAGGCGGACGACGAATACGGCCGGCCGCTTCGGACGCACGTCCTGTTCGAGGTGATGGCGTCGGATCTCGGCACGTGAAAGCATTCCCGCCCTCCCCCGTCAACCCCACCGGGCACCGAGCCGCGCGGCATCACCAGGCACGAGAGGCGCAGCAATGACCGTGACGGTTTGGCTGCTGATCGGCTACTGCCTGATCGCCCTTATTCTGCACGCCGCCAGCATCGCCGCGGTTTGGGCCCGCAGCCGATGCCCCGCCCCGGTTGTTGGCGCTCGCGGCCGCGGGCAAACCGTCAGCGTTATTCGGCCGGTTTGCGGTCTGGAAGACCTCGAGCAGGTGACCTTGGAATCGAGCTTCCATCTGACCTGGCCCGAGACGGAGCTATTGTTCTGCCTGGCATCGGCGGCGGATCCGGCAGTGCCATTCTTGCAACGGTTGATCGCTGTGCACGCGGGCGCAAACGCCCGCATCTTGATCGGAGACAATTGCGAGACCGCGAACCCCAAGCTCAACAATCTGATTAAGGGCTGGCAGGCGGCCAAGGGCGAGTGGATCATTTTGGCGGACAGCAATCTGCTGCTGCCGCCTGACTATGTCGAACAACTGTTGGCGCGCTTTACGCCGGATGCCGGCCTGGTGTGTGCACCACCGATTGCCTCTGCGCCGCGAGGCTTCTGGGCGGAGGTCGAGTGCGGCTTTCTCAATACCTATCAGGGGCGCTGGCAATACGCCGCCGATGCCCTTGGCTTCGGCTTCGCGCAGGGCAAATCGATGCTCTGGCGCCGCGCCGACCTTGATCGACTGGGCGGCATTGCCGCGCTCGGCGGCGAGTTGGCCGAGGATGCAGCGGCAACGAAGCTCGTGCGCGCTGGCGGCCGCAAGGTGCGCCTCGCCGGGCCATCCTTCCAACAGCCCATTGGCGAGCGTTGCGCCGCCCGCGTCATTAACCGCCAGACGCGGTGGGCGCAGCTGCGCCGTATGACGTTTCCCCGCTATTTCCTCCCGGAGATCTTAACCGGAAGCTTGCTGCCCGCACTTGCCGGCGCACTTGCAAGCGAGCTGCTCGACGGCCCAGGTGTGAGCATCGGCGTGGGATTTATCACCGTCTGGCTCGGGCTCGAAGCATTGCTGGCACGTGCGGCGGGCTGGCCGCTGAGTTGGCGATCGCCGTTTGCTTGGTTGGTCCGCGACGCCTTGATCCCGGTCATTTGGGTACGCGCCTATACGGCGGGCGGCTATGAATGGCGCGGCAATAGAATTTCCATTGCCGGCGCTGGCACTGCGGCCCTGAGCCCCGGCACGGCCTAGCGGCCTGCTGCTGCGCGCGCCCGCAGCACTTTTGGCAGCGGGCCAATGCGTCCAAGCCCTGATGCCCCCTAGTCACGGGGCGCGGCCGGGCGCACGTCGCGACGGCGCCACGCCATGGCTTCGACCGGTGGGCGACAGCGATGGGGTCGGCAAAATCCTGCCCGCAATGTCACACGAGTGAAATGTGAAGCAGCGATGCTGCCGCTCGCATTGAGGTCGAGTCGCATCACGACATTTGGGCTTGCACGAAATCGCGACAAACACGCGGTTGCCGATGGAGGGTGAGGCAGCAGATGAGAATTTTAGTTGCAACCGATGCGTGGCGCCCGCAAATCAGCGGCGTGGTGCGGACATTGGAATCCTTGGCCACCGCCGTGCACGCTCGGGGCTCGACGCTCGATTTTCTCACGCCGGATGGCTTCGCCTCCCTACCATTGCCGACCTATCCGGGTCTGCGTTGCGCCTTGCCGAGACCGGGCGAAATCGCGAGGCGCATCGAACGTGTTCGACCCGACGCGATTCACGTTGCCACCGAGGGTCCAATCGGTTTCTTCGTGCGGCGTTACTGCCTGCAGCGTGCCCTGCCATTCACGACAAGCTTCACGACCCGCTTCCCCGAGTATATCGCCGCGCGCGTTCCGTTCCCCGTGGCGTGGAGCTACGCGGCGTTGCGCCGTTTTCACGCCCCTGCGGTTGCCACCATGGTCTCGACGCCGACGCTGGCGGCAGAATTGACCGGCCGCGGCTTTCAACGCCTGAGGATGTGGAGTCGTGGCGTCGACAATGAGCTGTTCCACCCGGATCGAAAAGTGCAACTGGAATTGCCACGGCCGATCTTCATGAGCGTCGGCCGGATCGCGCCGGAAAAAAACCTGGAGGCGTTCCTGACCTTGCCGCTGCCCGGCAGCAAGGTCGTGATCGGGGAAGGGCCGCAGGAAGCCGACCTGCGCGCGCGCTTCCCGCACGCGCATTTTCTCGGCTGCATGGGCGGAGAGCGGCTCGCCGCCCACATGGCGGCGGCCGATGTGTTCGTATTTCCGAGCAAGACGGACACCTTTGGTATTGTCCAGCTCGAAGCCTTGTCCTGCGGCGTGCCTGTCGCCGCCTACCCCGTGACTGGCCCCCTCGACGTCATTGGCGACAGCCCGGTCGGAATACTGGATGACGATCTCGAGCAGGCGTGCCAGCGCGCGCTGGCATTGCCGCGCGCGGCATGCCGTGCGCATGCGCTGCAATTTTCCTGGGAAGCGAGCGCGGCCCAATTCCTCAGCCATGTGAGCCAGATCGCGGTCGGCGCCTTCGAACCGGCGGCTGAGCCGCAAGCCCGTTGGGAAGACAAGGCGCTTGGCTCCCTGAAATCCGACGTCCGATGGTCGTAGCCGATCAAACCGGCGTTTCCGGGCAGCCGCGCCGCGCCAGGCGGGTAGCGCAGGCGTCGGGGTCAATTTTTGCCAGCTGGCTTCGTGGAGGCTAAAGACATGCAGCTCACACCGGGATCGGAACATCTGAACCGCGATACGGTCATCAAGACCTACGCGCGCTGGGCACCCATCTATGACAAGGTGTTCGGGTCCGTTTTCGAGGAGGCGCGCCGAGCCGCAGTTGCAGCCTGCGAGCAGATCGGCGGTCGTGTGCTGGAGGTCGGCGTCGGTACTGGCATTTCGCTGCCTTACTACTCGCCGAACTGCCGCGTCACTGGAATCGACATTTCCGAAGAGATGCTGGAGGTAGCGCGCCAACGCGTGGCGGACGATCGCTTGCAGCACGTCGAGCGCCTGGAGCTGATGGACGCAGAGCACCTCGCCTTTCCCGACGGATCTTTCGACGTCGTCGTCGCGCAGTACGTCGTCAATACGGTTCCCAACCCCGAAGCCGCGCTCGACGAGTTCTTGCGCGTGCTGCGGCCCGGCGGTGAGCTTGTTATCGTCAACCGGGTCGGCGCGGAGAAGGGGCCACGGCGCGCCTTCGAAGTTCTGTTTCAGCCTTTCGCACAACGGCTAGGTTGGCGCTCAAAGTTCGAATGGGAGCGCTTTGAAAACTGGGCCGAGCACACGGTCTCGGCCTACCTGGTCGAACGCCGGCCGGTACCGCCGCTCGGACACTTTTCCCTGATCCGCTTCGGCAAAAGCGCGGCGGTGTTGCGCGCTGGCGAAGACCCGCTTGGTCGGAGTTTCCAGAAATCGGCAGATAGCAATGAGGGCCGGAAAATGCACACCTTCTTCAAAGAACTGGCGACGCAGCGTTGGGACGACCACCGCTACTATCATCACAGCCGCATCAATCAGAGCCTGCATCTGCTGAGCGCGATCAGCTTTCTTGTCGCCTACGGCCTGCTCCTCATCGATCCGCCGATGGCGGCCCTCCTCGCCTGGCTGGTCGGCATGACCACGCGGCAGGCCGGTCACTTCTTTTTCGAGCCGAAGGGCTACGACCATGTGAACGAGGCCACGCACGAGTACAAGGAGGATGTCAAGGTTGGCTACAACTTGCGGCGCAAGGTGGTACTGATGGGAATTTGGGCGTTGTTTCCGGCTCTACTCCTGCTCGAGCCCGCCCTGTTCGGCCTCATCACACCCCACAGCGACTGGACCGGATTTGCGCGCAATTTGGGCATGATCTGGTTGGGGCTCGGCGTGATCGGTGTGCTCTTCCGTATGGCACAGCTGTTCGTCATCAAGGACATGCAGGCGGGCCTGGTATGGGTGACCAAGATCCTGACCGACCCGTTCCACGACGTTAAACTTTATTACAAGGCGCCACTGTCTTTGCTGCGCGGCGAGCTGATCGATCCGTCGATTGCCTCTGAACGCGCACCTTGAGGCAAGGCGGGCATCGCTTATCGGCCTGGTGCCGTACGCGCGCCGAGCAGGCCTGCAAATCGATGCTGCAGCATTTCCCGCAGGATTTGCCGTTTGATGTCGGCGCGCGGCGCCACGCCGCGTTCCCCTTGCCACCACCAGCCGTCGGCCCGCATGGCTTCGGCGGCGGCAACGAACCTATCGGCAACGGCCGAAAAGTCGCTGTCGGAATAGTTGAGACTGAAGATCAAGCGTCCGGTGCCCACCCAACTCAGCGCCAGCCCCTGGCTGCGCAGGTAGTATTGCAACATCCAATGATATCGGCTTGGCTGCGTGTAGTAGACCGTCCAGATGCTCGACAGGTTGGCCACGCGGACCGGCAGGTCGTTGTCCGCCAGCCGCTGATTGAGCGCGCCGGCACGCCCTTTCCAGGTTTGCTCGAGATTGGCGTAGAGCGCCTGCAGCTGCGGGGTGTCGAGCTGTTCGAGGAACTCGCACATCGCGCCCATGACGTAAGGATGGGAGTTGAAAGTCCCGCGCGCGAAGCAGACGTCGGCGGGCCGGTCCTCGCGAAAGCGCCGCATCAGCTCGCTGCGCCCACACACCGCGCCGACCGGAAGCCCGCCGCCCAGGGTCTTGCCGTAGGTAACTATATCGGCCTTGACCCCGAAATACTGCTGTGCGCCGCCGGGCGCCAGGCGAAAGCCGACGAACACCTCGTCAAAAATCAGAACGATGCGGCGCTGCGTGCAGACTTCGCGCAAGGCGCTGAGCCACTCGGCGTAGGCGGCACCCTCGAAGCCGGCGCGGCGGGCGCCGTCGAGCAAAGCAGAATCGGCGGGCGCCGATGCGTTTGGATGCAAGGCCTGCAGCGGATTGACCAGCACACAGGCAATGTCGCGGCGCGTGCGCAGCACCTTGAGCGATGCCTCGGACATGTCGGCCAGCGTGAAACTGTCGGTGGCGGGTGCGGGGTTGCCGATGCCCGGTTGCACGTCGCCCCACCAGCCATGATAGGCACCGCAAAAGCGCACCACCTTGCGCCGTCCCGTATGGTAGCGTGCCAGCCGCACCGCCTGCATCACCGCCTCGGTCCCGGACATGTGAAAGGAGACTTCGTCGAGGCCCGATATCTCGCGCAGTCGCCGGGCATTGTAGGCAATCACCGGATGGTAGGCGCCGAGTACCGGGCCGAGCTCGGCGACGCGGGCCGCCCCGCGCTCGATGCAGCGCTTATAAAAATCGTAGCCGAACAGGTTGACGCCGTAGGAGCCGGCGAGGTCGTAGAACCGGTTGCCGTCGACATCGGTGAGCTCGACGCCGCTGGAAGATTGCAGCAGCGGACTGCCGCCCAGATGCTCCCGCACCCGCCGGCTATACTGGTAGGGCACGCGGTAGGCCTCGGTGAACTGCAGATCGGAGAGCGCCCCCCGAATGCTGGCATTGAGGGCAATGGTGCGGGCAAATCGATCCTTGTATTGACGCGCCAGCGCCTCGAAGCCGGATCGGCGTCGCGCGGCAACCTCGCCGGGGGCGCCATCGGAGCTGAAAAAGCTTGCCGCATCAAACTCATAGAACGGGATCAGGCCGGCGATCCTTTTCGCCCAACGGGGGTGACCGGCGAGCGAGGCATGCTTGGCCCGGGAGAGTTGCAGCCGCCGGCCGACCTTGGCCAGCGTTCCGGCAGCAACCACCGTACCAAGGCCGGCGACGACATAAGCGAGAGCTTGCGAATCCATGACGCAACAGGATGCTGAGGAACACTACAGGACTATGACACTACGTGCGGTCATTGCCGGCATGACCGAAAACGAACGGCTGAATTTTTTTCTCACCAATCGCATCCCGCGTCGCGCGCTCACGCGTTTTATGGGTTGGTTCAGCAAAATCGAACAGCCGCTGATCCGCAACGGCTCGCTCGCCATCTTCAAACTAGTTTGCGCTCCCGACCTCACCGAAGCGAAAAAATCCAGCTTTCGCAGCCTGCACGATTGTTTCATCCGGGAACTCCGGGCTGGGGCGCGCACGATCGACCGCACGGGGAATGTGCTGGTGAGCCCGTGCGACGGCATCGTCGGGGCAAGCGGTCCCGTTCGCGACAACACGTTGCTGCAGGTGAAGGGGTCGCCCTATTCACTGCACGAGCTCGTGCGTGCCCCGGAGCTGGTGGCTCACTACCGTCATGGCACTTATGTCACGCTGCGCCTAACCGCCGGCATGTATCATCGTTTTCATGCGCCCTTCGACGGCCGGGTGGAGCGGGTCATGCACATCCCCGGCGATGCTTGGAACGTCAATCCCCCAGCCCTCAAGCGCATTGACCGGCTCTATTGCAGGAACGAACGTGCGGTGCTGGGCTTGCAGCTCGACTGCGACGAGCGCCCGGTGACGCTGATTGCCGTTGCCGCGGTGCTGGTCGCAGGTATCCGCCTGCGTTTTCTCGACCTCCCCTTCGAACGCAACAGCGATCGTCCAACGGTGATGCCGTGCACGGCGCGCTTTCAAAAGGGCGATGAGTTGGGCTGGTTTGAACACGGCTCAACCATCCTGGTCCTTGCCCCGCCCGGCTATCGGCTCTGTAACAACGTCGCCGACGGCGGCCCGATCAGGATGGGGCAACCTCTGTTGCTGTGTCCCTAGGCGGCGGCCCGGCGGGGCGGCATATTGGGCGTAGGCGTCGGGGAAATCGGCGAGGCTCGGCGAGGCGAGCCCGCCAATCTTGACCAGTCTGGAAAAATGACTGCCATCGGGCTTGAGCAGGTGCTCGACGTAGCCGGTTTGCTTCAATCCATAGTGGGGCTGGCTCGCATCCGGGAGAATGAAGCCCGTCGAGGGCGCCCAGATGTGATGGCTGCCCCAGCGGTCGTGCGAGACGAACTGGTGCACATGCCCCGAACCGATCAGCGCCGGCTTGGCAGCACCGAGGGCGGCCAACAGCATGGCCCTTGGCCGCGGATTGACGAAGCGGCCGCTGACCTCCTGCTCGTCGGGCGACAGGTGGAACAGGGGTCTATGTGTAAACAGCGCCAGCTCCGCCTGCCCGGCCGTCGAGGCGACCTGGCGCACAAAATCGATCTGGTCGTCGGCGGCCGCAAGGTCGCTGCCCAGCAAGAAGTCATTAATGGCAAGCACCCGCCAGCCCGGCACGTGCAAGCACCAGTAGTCCGCGCCGAAATGGCGCAGATAGCGTCGGCGCGTGGTCGCGGAGAGGATCGGTAGCCCGCGTGACCTCGGCGCGTCCTGGCTTTCGCCGATGTCGTGGTTGCCTGGAATAAAGCGTAGCGGCAGAGCCAGCGTATCGTGCAAGCGCCTCGCTTCAATGAGATCGCTTTCCTGCGCCGAGCCATCAAGCGACATGTCGCCGCTGTTCAATACCAGGTCGGCGCCGCCGCTGGAGATCTGATTGACCACCTCGAGGAAGTTTGCCGCGAAATAGGGCTTGCTGGCACTCAGGTGGGTGTCGGATATGTGCGCAATGCGGAAGGCCATGCCCGGGGAAGGCTAATGAAGCAACATGACAATTGCTTGAAAGCCAGGGGGTGCTTGAAGGTCTGAGGGTGCTTAAAGTCCAGAGGGCCGAAAGCCCCGAGGGCGGCGTGGCACGCCCCGGCTCTGTCCGCGGCGTCAAGAAACGGGCAAGACCGGAGAAAGGCAGCCCATTCGTCGACCGCAGCCATTAAATTGCAAGGACTCAGTCGGTACGGCGGTGGTGTGCCAGATCGCCGGTCCGCAACCAGTGACAACGCCCCGGCAGACTTTGGTAGAAATGGCGCGCGATCATGACAGCGGGCGGGGACCACCGATGCTCCGGCTTGCCGCCGGCGCGGGCCGGGCGCGCGAGAGCCTCACGCTCGCCGAGGCATGCCACGTCGTTCAGGGGTGCGTCGGATCGGTGACGCCAAACCGGAGACTTAGGGCGGGGCGTCCCAACGTGGGATGCCCGGTCGTGCCCATTCCACAAAAGGCGTGCTACCGATCGGCGCCAAGGGACACCGACGCCCCTTGCACGCAGCGGCAATCCGCGCGACCGTGCCTGCAGGGGGACGCTCGGGGACGAGATGGCCTAAGGCCAAGTTCGATCCGACAAGACTTGCGGAGGCAATGATGTTGACACGAGCCGCACCGGTTTGCGCCGTACTCTTGGCGCTCCTGCAAGTGGCGAACCCACATGAGGTCGAGGCACAGCAGGCCCCTGCCGGCGTGCCGGGCGTCGTAACGGGTGGCAGCGCGTCGACGTCGATCGGCGGCCAAGCCGCCGCGCGCAAAGGCGACACCACGGATGCCGGCGGCGCCATCATCGAAGGCTCAAAGGATGTGTTCATCGACGGTAAGCCGGCCGCGGTGCTCGGCGACAAGACCAATTGCGGCGGCATCACCATCGGTGGGGCGGGCAACGTCTTCATCAATGGTAAACCGGCTGCCCGCGCCGGCGACCTCACCACGGGATGTGCGGGCAAATAGCAAAGGATTTGGTGCGTCGGGGGATCGCTATGAGGCTCGTGTCACCTTGGCGCCGCTGGCGCTTCGTTGCGGTGTCGCTGTTGACATTGGCGGTCGTCGGGTCCGCCGACGCCCAACAGACCTCCAAGGACCTGAGTGACCTGCGCGAGACGGCCAGCGACCTCTACAAAAGCGGCGACTTCGCTCAATCGCTGCGCTTCTATGAGCGCGCCACCCCGCTCGTGATCCGCGATTTTGGTGCCGAGCACGAACAGACGGCGATCCACTACCACTCGCTCGGGCTGGTGGCCGAGGCGGCTGGAAACCTGGCGGCCGCCGAGAGGTACTTCCGCGCCGGCATCCCGATCCGCGAGAAGGTGTACGGTCCCGACAGCGCCGGCACCGCCATGGCGCTCGATCAGCTGGCTGCCGTCTACCTCAAGATGGGCCGGCCCGATGCCGCCGATCCGCTCGTCAAGCGGGCATCCCAGATCCGACAGGATATCGGTGCGCTGCTCGGGCCGAACCACGCCTTTTTCGCTGGAGATCATGCCAACCGGGGCGACCTCGGCCTGGCGCGTGGCGACTGGCCGGCGGCGCTTGCCTCCTATCGCGAGGCGATCCGGCTCTTGACGGGGCAGGACACCTCGCAAACGGTCGTGCAATCGGTTGTCCAAGAGGAGATCAAGCGCTACCGCGAGACCTTCATCGGCCTCTGCCGCGCCGCTTGGCAAATGCGATCGGCCCCGGGCGCCAATGCCTCCCATTTGTTCGAGGAAACATTTGCCGCCGCCCAGCTCGCATGGGCGACCTCGGCAGCCTCGGCGTTGGCGAAAATGAGCACCCGTCTCGGTGCCGGCAGCACCCCGCTCGGCCAGCGCATTCGGCGCGTGCAGGACCTTTCCGATCGCGTGTTGCGCCTCAACGGCGAGGACAATGCGCTCTTGACCAACTGGAGCGCCGTGCAGCGCCAGGATGCTCGCTATAGCGCCGCGCAGGAGGAGTTCCGCGCGGCGAGCCTGGCCCGCGGCAAGGTGACGGCGCCGACGGTCAAGCGGCAGACGGAGTTGGTGCAGCAGCTTACCGGCTTGATGCAGCGATGCCCGCCCGGACAGAAAAAAGCCGGCTGCGAGGGGAGCGAGGTGGAAATCAAGGCGATCGGCCAGCAACTCGCGGAGCTGTCGAAGGCCTCCGCCAGCGGCTCGGACGAAATCATGGCCATCCACCGACGCTTGGAGGCGGCGGAGAAGGCGCTGCCGGGCTACGCGCAGTTCACCGCCCGGCGGGCCGGTTTGCGCGGCGAACTCGACAAGAGCGAGGACGAAGTCCGCCAGGCGCGCATCGAGATCGTCAAATCATTTCCGCAGTATGCCGCCCTCACCGATCCCAAGCCGCTGGCGGTCGCCGACGTGCGCGCGCTCCTGAGGGACGACGAGGCGCTGATTGCGATGCTCGTCGGCTCCACGCGCAGCTTCGTGTGGGCGCTAACGCGGGAGCGTACCACCTGGGCCGAAATTCCGGCTGGCAGCAAGGAGCTGGCCGAGCACGTCACGGCGCTGCGAGCGGGACTCGACCCGCTGGCGCAGCAGGATGCGGAGGGCGGCTCGGCAAGCAGGGCCGGGATCGTGCAGGGTTTCGATCTTGACCGGGCGCACGCGCTCTACCGGCTGGTGCTCGGTCCCGTGGCCGAGGTCATCAATGCCAAGCGTCATCTCATTGTTGTGCCGACGGGCCCGCTGACGAGCCTGCCTTTGCAAGTACTGATCAAGGAAGCGCCCGCCCAGGCCGCGACCCCACAGGAGACCTTGCGACGTGCCGCTTGGCTAATCAAAAGCCACGCCCTCAGTGTACTGCCATCGGTGCAGTCACTGAGCGCACTCCGTCGACTGACGGCCGCGGGGGCGGCAGTCAAGCCCTTCTTCGGCGTGGGCGACCCGATTTTGCGCGGCCCGATCGACAGACAACAACGCAGCGCCCAGATGAAGCTTGCACAGCCCTCGCGCTTTTATCGCAACGGCCTCGCCGATACCCGCGCCGTGCGCGAGCTGCCGCCGCTGCCCGACACGGCCGACGAATTGCGTACGATCGCCAAGGTGCTCGGCGCCTCCGCCGATGCCGTCAACCTGCGCGAGGCCGCCTCGGAAAAGCGCGTCAAGGCGGCGCCTTTGCGCGAGTATCATGTCATCCATTTCGCTACCCACGGCCTCGTGGCGGGCGATCTTTCCGGGCTCAACGAACCCGCTCTGGTGCTGACGCCGCCCGAGGTAGCAACCGAGGTCGACGACGGCCTTCTCACCGCATCGGAGATCGCAGCCCTTGAGCTCGACGCGGACTGGGTGGTGCTATCCGCCTGCAACACGGCCGCAGGCACCAGCGAGGGTGCCGACGCGCTGTCCGGCTTGGCACGTGCCTTCTTCTACGCGGGAGCGCGGGCCTTATTGGTTTCGCACTGGTCCGTCTTTTCGACGGCGGCGACACAGCTGACGACCAAGACCTTCGCCACGCTCGCGGCCGACCCGCGCCTCGGTCGAGCCGAGGCCTTCCGCCGCTCGATGCTGGCTCTGATCGATGAGGGACACGGCCCATCCTATTGGGCACCGTTTGTGATCGTCGGCGAGGCGGGGGCAGCGGCCCGCTGAGCCGGGCGGTGAGCTTCGACCTCAGCCGCCCGGGGTTTTGGCCGCGGTCGATTTGGATGCCGTGGCAACGGCCATCGCCCCTTGCCTGCCTTGGCTGCGCCGCTGCCACCATTCGATGGCGGTGCCGAGAATACCCTTCGGCATATAGATGATGAACAGGATCAGCAGCAGCCCATAGATGGCCTGATCGAGGGCCAGGGCCGAATTGCCGAGCAGGCCACGCAGCGTGGCCGAGCCCTGGATAACGACGCGAAGGCCCTCTGCCAGCAGTTGGGTGAAGACGGCGCCGACGGTCGGTCCAAGCATGACGTACAGTCCGCCGGCGATGACGGCAAACACGATATTGAGCGAGACGCTGAGGCCGGCAATCGTGTCAGGCCCAATGTACATTTGATACTGCGCAAAGAAGGCGCCGCCCAGCGCGCACACGGCCGAGGACAGCGCCGTTATCTTGAGCTTTTCGCGGGTGACGTCGATACCGACTGAGGCGGCGGCATCTTCATCCTGGCTGGCGGCATCGAGCGCGTAGCGGTCCATGCTGCGATCGACCCGCATCCAGATGTAGAGCCCAAATAGCCACAAGGCAAAAGCGATGTAGTAGGCGAGCACCCGGTCGGGCTCAAATTGCAGGGCATAGAGCGAAACGCCGCCGCCGTACCGTCTCGGCTGCGTGCCGAGCGACCCGCCGGTGTAGTCACGCAGGCCAACGATGCATAGGCGGACAAACTCAGTCAGCGCCAGCGTCAACAGGGCGAAATAGTGGCCGGTGATGCGCAGGCGAAAGCACGGGTAGCCGACCAGGACAGCAACGATAGTGGCCAGCAGCACGCCCACCAGCATGCCGATCCAGGGCGTGAGACCGGCGTAGTTCCAGAGCAAGACAGTGGCATAGGCACCGATGCCGGTAAAAGCCCCGTGGCCGAGCGAGGTCAGGCCGAAGCGGCCCATCAGCGACCATCCCGTATAGATGAACGACCACAGTAGGATTTGGATCAGCAGGTGCAGGTAGTATTTTTCCGAGGCCGGAAATAGCACACGCACAACGAGTGGGAGCGCCGCAACCGCGACGATACCGACAAGGACAGCGGGCGTTGGGCGCAAGCTGGTCATGATTTCGTCCCAAACAAGCCCTGCGGCCGAATGAAGATCGCCACCATGAAGAACAGGAAGGCGACCGCATATCCCCATTCCGTGTGGAAGCAGCTCGAGCCGACGGCGATGAACTGGCTGATGATGAAGGCGGCGATGAAGCCGCCGATCATGTTGCCAAGGCCACCCAGCACGCAGATCATGAAGATCAGCGGCCCGAACTGCAGGCCGATCTGCGGGTAGATGTCGTACTGCAGCACCATCAGTGCGGCGGCGAGGCCGGCCAGGCCGCCGCCGATCGCCGAGGTGACGAGGTAGAGCCTGCGGCTGTCCACCCCCATCAGCGCGATCACCTGACGATCCTGGGCGATGGCGCGGATGGCCGTGCCCAGATAGGTGCGCTTGAGAAACAACCAGAGCGCCAAGGCTCCGCCCAGGGCAACGAGGAAGGCGCAGATGCGCGCCCAGGAAAAACTCATGTCGGCGACATTGAGCGATCCGAGGCGGATGCCCAGTGTCTTGAACTCGATGCCAAAAGCCATGGTGGCGGCGGCCTGCAGCAAGAAGAGCACACCACCGGTGACCAAAAGCTGGTTGATCGGCGGCGTTTCGAGCACCGGTCGGATCACCAGGAAGTGCAGGATCGCCCCCGCCAGCGCCACCAGAACGATGCCGAACAGTGCCGCCAGCAAAAAGGGTGCACCGGCCTTGTGCGCGTAGTTGATGCCATACATGCCGACCATTACCAGCTCGGCATAACAGATCCACACCACGTCGATGACGCCGAAGATCAGGTTCAATCCGAGTGCAAGCAAAGCCAGCAGACCGGCCAGCAGAACGCCGTTGAGAATCGCCTCGGCGAAAAAGATGTCGAGCTGGCAATCCATGCTGAACCACTCCAAGTTGCCGCCGCAGGCCGCGCCTTGCGACGGCAGGATTGTCAAGGCGCGCGCACCGCCTGCGTCAGATCCCCATGTAGGCCGCGCGGATCTCGTCGCTCGCCGCCAGCTCGCTGGCGGCGCCTTGCGCCTTGACGCGACCGACCTCGAGCAGATATGCGCGATCAACCACCTTCAGCACCTGTCGGACGTTCTGCTCTACGATCAGGACGGTGTAGCCCTCGCCGCGAATGCGCCCCACGAGGTCGAACACTTGCCTGACCACGACCGGTGCCAAGCCCATCGATGGTTCGTCCAGCAGAATAAGCTTGGGGCCGCTCATCAGCGCCCGGGCGATGGCGCACATTTGCTGCTCACCCCCCGACAGGGTGCCCGCGAGCTGGCTGCTGCGCTCCTTCAGGCGTGGAAACAGTCGATAGACGTACTCGAGCCGCTCGGGAAAGCGCGTCCGCGCCGCCGTGATAAAGGCGCCCATGCGCAGATTTTCCTGCACGCTGAGCCGCGGGAACAGCCGGCGACTCTCCGGCACATGCGCAATGCCGGCCGCAACGATGCTGTGCGCCGGCATGGTCAACAAATCGCGTCCCTCCAGCGTCATGCGACCCGACGTCGGCGGCAAAAGCCCGGAGATGACGCGCAAGAGCGTGGTCTTGCCGGCGCCGTTCGCTCCGATCACGGCCACCGCCTCGCCAGCCGCCACCTGCATGGAGACCCCGAACAGCGCTTGAAAGCCGGCGTATCCCGCATTGATGTCGATGAGCTGCAACATCCCGTCACCTCAGTCCTGATCCGGTCCGAGGTACACTTCGATCACGCGGTGGTTGGATTGCGCCACCTTCGGCGCACCGTCGA
>Ga0134122_10000435_pt1 | contig 27960 bp, 37 predicted proteins | sample KB302_FD_96461 | JGI IMG/M metagenome (GOLD analysis project Ga0134122, IMG submission 96461) | Terrestrial soil microbial communities without Nitrogen fertilizer from Kellogg Biological Station, Michigan, USA - KB3-0-2 | ecosystem: Environmental > Terrestrial > Soil > Unclassified ...
ACAGCGGCAAGCTCTATTGGTGCGACCGCGAGGGCATGCGGGTGATGCGCGCGAACCTCGACGGCTCACAGGTCGAAACGCTGGTCGAGACCGGCCGCGGCGACAAGGATCGGCGCGATCAGACCCGGTGGTGCGTCGGAATCACCATTGATCCGAAGCTTGGGAAAATCTACTGGACGCAAAAAGGCCCGACGAAAGGTGGACTGGGCCGTCTCTGCCGCGCAAACATTGACATTCCCAACAGCGAGAACCCAGCGAACCGCTCCGACATCGAAGTGCTGTTCGATCAGCTGCCGGAACCCATCGACCTCGAGCTCGATCTGGCGAACCGCGTCCTCTATTGGACTGACCGCGGCGATCCTCCGCGCGGCAACACCGTCAATCGCGCACCGATCGACAAAAAAGCGGTGCCGGAGATCCTGATCACGCATCTGATGGAAGGGATTGGCATCGCCCTCGACGTTCCCGGCAACCGGATGTTCGTCACCGACTTCGCCGGTTCGATCTATTCCGCCGATCTCGATGGAAAAAACGAGCGCAATTTCCTCTACGCTCAGGGCAATCTCACCGGCGTCGCCTATGCCGAAGTCTAACAAACATTGGAGAAAAAACATGCCCGACACCAAGCCCATTCGCCGCATCGCCATCATCGGAACGGGCGTGATCGGGGCGAGCTGGACCGCGCTGTTTCTCGCCAAGGGACTGCAGGTTGTCGCGACGGACGTCGCGCCGAACGCTGAAGCCGCGCTGAGGAAGTTCGTGGAGACCGCCTGGCCAGCGCTCAAACGATTGGGCCTGTCGCCGGGAGCCTCACAGTCGAACCTGAAGTTCACAGCCGACCTCGCGCAAGCGGTCGCCGGCGCCGATCTCGTCCAGGAGAACGGACCCGAGCGGATCGACTTCAAGCAAAAGCTCTATGGCCAACTCGACGAGCTGCTGCCGCCCGACGCAATCATCGCGTCAAGCTCGTCGGGGCTCACCATGAGCGAAATCCAGAAGGGCGCGGCGTCGCATCCCGAGCGCTGCGTTATCGCCCATCCGTTCAATCCGCCGCACCTGATCCCCCTGGTCGAGATTGTGGGCGGGGCAAAGACCTCGGAAGCGACAATCCGGCGCGCAGCCGAATTTTATACGTCGATCGGGCAGCGGACGGTGCGCCTCAACAAGGAAATGCCGGGGCACGTTGCCAACCGCTTGCAGGCCGCGTTGGCGCGCGAGGTTTATTACCTCGTTGCCGATGGCGTCGTCAGCGCCGCCGACGTCGACACCGCCCTGTGCTGGGGCCCGGGCCTGCGCTGGGGCGTTATGGGCAATATGATGCTCAACCACCTCGGCGGCGGCCCGGGCGGTATCGAGCACTTCTTCCAGCAGTTCACCGGTCCGATGGGGGCTTGGTGGAAGACCCTCGGCTCGCCGGTGCTGACTCCGGAAGTGCAAAAGAAGCTCATCGACAGCGTCCATGCCGAGGTTGGATCACGTTCTATCGACGAATTGGCAGCCGAGCGAGATGAGATCCTGCTGGGGCTCATCGAGCTACGCACCAAGGGTGCGAAGACCCCTGCTGCATCGAAACCTTCGGTCAGCGTTGCCTGATGCGGCGCCAGATCTTGATGGAGAAACGGAGATGACAGACGTTCTCGTTATCGGCGCTGGATCGGCAGGCGTGGTGGCCGCTCTTCGTGCTGGGGATCTCGGCGCGCAAGCCGCGCAGGTGACGAGTGGCGTTTCCGGTGGCATGGCGGCCAATGATAGGCCGGTACCGATCCGAGCCCATGCACACACCTATCGACTGATGCGTATGGATGACCTGAGCCGCATTGCGGGCATTCTGGTTAGCGTCGCCGTCAAGGCAGCACACAAACTTGGCCTCACGATCGGCTGGCAAGCTCACCAGGCGGAAAGAGCAGTTTGGCGGGTGTCAGTCGGGCTTCTCAAGCTGCGAGCAGAAACCGACCTCAACAAAGAGAGCATCCGATCGATAGCCGCAGCTTAAGAAACTCAACGATAGAAAGAGAACTAGATCGATCCTGCAAGACTTGAGAAAAAGGGAGAGCCACCAATGAGCACCGCGACAATAACTGACCGAGCGGTTGAAACGAGTGGCGAGAGCAATCGGTTAACAGAAACCCTAGAAGAGAGGTTGAGTCATCCGGCGACGTCGCCAGACTTCGATCTGAAGAAAGGCGTGAATGAAGTCCTCGTGGATGTCGGCATGACGAGCAACGATTGTGGCGGAGAACTCAGTTTCTACGGAAGCGATCCAATTCTCCAAAGCCCGCTGCGGTTTGGGACAATGGCTGCGATCGGTCTGGCTGCAAGGAGCGTAGCGGTGGCCGCTCTTTGGAGACAGGCCACCGGCGAAGGACAGAATATCTCAGTGGACGTACGCAAGGCGCTGCGGCGTTTCTGCGGATTTTTTGATGGCAAATGGGAAACCGTCAATGGCCGACCGCCCTCGCCAGGTGGCTATGCGGTTAGCCCATTCCTAAAGATGGGGGATGCGTTCTTTCGCGAGACACGCGACGGCCGATACGTGGTGGCGCTGGACATTTATCCTCAACTGCTCGTGCGCACCCTCGATTTTCTCCGCTGCAGCCCAAGTACCGAATCCATTAACAAGGCCATACTCAATTGGGACGCTATGGAATTAGAGCAGGCTGCGGCGGCCGAAGGGCTGGTTCTAGCGATGATACGTACGTTCGAGGAATTTCGTCGCGAACCCCAATACACACAGGTCCTCTCCAAAATGCCGCTGGTCACGGTAGAAAAAATTGGGGAGAGCGACCCCGTTCCGCTCATGGCGAGCGGCAATCTTCCCCTTGCTGGCCTTCGCGCATTCGGGATGGGTCACGTCATCGCGGGAGGCGCGATAGGAAGAGACATGGCACTATATGGCGCGGACGTGCTCAACATCTGGAGACCTCGCGATTCGGAGATCGAAGCCTTCGCGTGGGACGTCCAGGTGGGAATGCGTTCGACCATACTCGACGACTCGAAGGAGGATCGTGCACGGTTCAATCAGCTTCTCCAGGATGCTGATGTATTCTTTGCCAATAAACGCCCAGGGTTTTTGAAAAAGCACGACCTCGATGCCGATGCGCTTTGCAAACAGAAGCCCGGATTGATTCACGCAACCGTCGTTCTCCACGGTGAGAAGGGACCATGGTCGAACCGGCCTGGGTTCGATGAAATCGGCGCTACAGTGTCTGGCCTCTTCACGATTGAGGGTTCCTCAACTCGGCCGAAGCAGCCGCCGATTGTGCCGATTTGCGATAACGTGGTCGCCTGGTTAGGCACGACGGGAATCCTAGCAGCACTGCGCCGGCGCGCGATCGAGGGAGGCAGCTATCGCGTTGTCGTTTCGCTGACAAGGACTGTGCTTTGGTTGCTCTCGTTAGGCATCTTCGACAAGGCTTACGCAAAAGCGACCGCGGGCTCGACCGACGAGCACACGTACATCGCCCCGGATCTGTTTACCGCGGAAACGCCGCTTGGAAGCTATCAGGGAATGACGGACCAGATCGTAATGTCGCGGACGCCCGGCTCCTTCAGAACCGTGCTTGTGCCGCGAGGCTCGAGCAAACCCGAATGGCTGGCGGGCTAAGAGCACTGTACTGGAAGGGAGTTCGCGGAAGCCATGAATGACAAAGGGCACAAACAAGGTGGCCCATGAGCGCGATGCTGACCGATGCTCGGCCTGATAAGGCAACGGCGGTCGTGGAGACGCGGCGGCCGGAGCGCAAGCGTGTCGTGATCGTCGGCGGCGGCTTTGCTGGGCTTGCGGCGGCGCATGCTCTGCGGCACGCGGAGGCCGAGGTCGTCTTGATCGACCGGCGCAACCACCACATATTTCAGCCGCTGCTCTATCAGGTGGCGACGGCGGTCCTCTCACCCGCCGAAATCGCTGCGCCGATTCGCCAGCTGGAGGCGAAGCAGCGAAACGCCATCGTACTTATGGCGGAGGTCACCGGTGTAATATATCAGGCGTACCTTGGCGCAGCATGGTCGGTACCATTGATTTATTCTTTATTCATCGAGGCCACCGTTGGGGGCGCTTACCATGACGGGCCGCTCAGTTCGCACGGGCCAGAGTATCGTTCGTCCTACGGCTGCCGGTTAAACTTTCACGAATCGGGAAGCCTCGGCCTTGAGCTCGACCAAACCTGGCGGATAATGGCAACGGTTGAACATATGTCGAACGGTGGGCTTTGCGAGCCCAATGCCGGTCTAACGAGCTACGGCGTACGGCTCGGCTATAAACTCAATCCTTGAGTGAATCTTCTGCAGTTCCGTCTGTGACGCCAACGGAAAAGCACGTTAAGACGTGCCGCATTTCGTGCGCCAAATCCTGCCAAGCTGGCAGCGTCGAGTATTAAGTGGGTTGAGTTTGGCCGATTCCTGATTTCACGCTGTTCGAAACACTCCTTCCTTGGCCTTATTTCTTCAGAGGGTTGGTGCATAAGCAATTTGAAAGGGTAGCCGGTGAACTGAAAAAGGGAGCCGAGGCAACCGCCTTGATCCGTCTTCGCAGATGAAACTCATTTTAGCCCAGCTGCCCACGCTGGCCGGTCTTGGCTGGTTGGGACGACTCGCCGGTCGCGAGCACGCTGAAGGGCTCCAGCCGCCCAACCCCTGGACCCAACTGAAGACAGAAGGGATCAGATCTGGCACAACGATGACGCGCCGGCGAATTGTCGTGACGACCACGCGGCGCTACAACTAGAGGGCGGGGTGGTTATCAAGAACGAGGGAATTGCTTGCTGTTCGTCGAGAGATTGCAAGCTCGCCGGCACGCCGTCGAGGAACGACTGACCAATCTTCTCGCCGAGACGAGGAGCGGCCCGCCTGCGGCTGCCCGCCTCGCCAAGGCGATGCGCTACGCCGCACTCGGGGCCGGCAAACGCTTTCGGCCGTTTCTGGTCATCGAGGCAGCCGCGCTCTTCGGCGTGCCACAAACGCAGGTTCTGGACACCGCCGCGGCCGTCGAATGCGTGCATTGCTATTCGCTGGTGCACGATGATCTACCCGGCATGGACAATGATGACTTGCGCCGCGGGCGTCCAACTGTCCACAGGGCCTTCGATGAGGCAACGGCCATTCTTGCTGGGGACGCGCTGCTCGCTTTCGCCTTCGAGATTTGGGCCGGCCGACGACCCATGCCGACCCCGCGGTCGGTGCAGAACTGTGCTCGGGCTGGCACGAGCCTCTGGTTGGCAGGGCATGGCAGTTGGACAAATGCTCGAGCTCGAAGCCGAGGGCGTGACGGCCGTAGAGGATCAGCATGACCACCGCGTTGTTCATGATCGGAGCGACGGTGGCGGCAGTGCTGCTGGGGCTTCTCCTGCTCACGCTGCTGTTCCCGCCTTTCCATATCTGGCCAACGCCTGGCTCAGGTAGCTGGCAGGGCTACGTGTTCTGGTCCCTATTCCGCTCACTCAATGTGCTCTGCTTCGCCATGGCCATGGCTGACCGCACGAATTTCCTCTGCCTACCCGCGTGGTCGCGCCTTGCTGCCGTCGCACTGCTCGCACTTTCGATTGCGCTCTTCATCTACTCGTTCTGGATCCTCGGTCGGGACAACAGCTACGGCGCACAGGATGGGCTCGTCACTAACGGGATCTACCGATGGACCCGCAATCCCCAAAACCTGATGCTCATCGGTGTCTACGGCTGCCTCGCGTTCGCCGCCGATAGTGCGCCGACCTACGTACTCTGCGCGGCCATGATCGCCGTCTACTTCCTGATGGTGTTGGCCGAAGAACCGTGGCTCGAGGCGGCCTACGGCGAGCCCTACCGGCGCTACCGCAGCCGGGTGCCCCGCTTCTTCAATTGGCGACGGGCCGCGGTTCTGGTGCGCGGCGTGCAGCGGCGGCACTAATCCGGCAAATGCTGACCCCCACACCTTTTCTGGATCGGACCTGTGGCACGCTAGCCCACGAGCGTCCTGCGTAGCAAAAACCTGAAACCCAATACCTTCAGCCTAGCACGAAATCCACCAAGATACGGGCGTGGGTGTGTTGTTCCATAGATTGGTTCGGGCCGCTGTTTCGGAGAGAACGACCCTCGCCACCGTCCGCGCACAAACAAACCAGCGCTGCTGGTAGATGTTGGGGGTTAGCGGACCCATGATGAACCGAGCCAGAGAGACCGAGGGTGACCGGAGCCGATCTCGACTCTGTGCTCTTGTCGCAGCGCAAACTGTCCGTTGCGCTGCCTGCGCGTACCGTCGAGGACTGATACTTTGCTTGCATCTGCTCGAGGTCGAACGAGGCGATCAAATCGTTGCTCGGTGGCGCGTTGGTCGCCCGGCCCCTCGCTGCACTTGGAGCAGCAGGCGGGGAAAGTCTACCGCGTTGGCGTCATCTTCACCATGACCCCGGTCTCGGAGAAGGTGGGACCCGAGCCTGTCCAACACGCCTTCAGCGCGTTCGTACACTGTTTGCGTGCCCTCGCTATGTTGAAGGGCAGAACCTCATCTGGAACTCTTGTCGGCCGAGGGACGGTTTGAGCGATTTGGTGACTTCGTTGCCGAACTGGTCCACCTCAAGGCCGACGTGGTCGTGACCAGCGTTAGGCGGCGCGATCCTACTCGTCGCCTCGTGCACGCGATTGTGAAGTGTGCCGTCTTGACGGCGGCATCGCGCAGAACAATACTAAACCATATGGTTGACTTTAGCGACGTCCGGCTCGATCGCGCGTTTGCCGCGCTGGCTGATCCGACGCGGCGCGCGATCCTCGACCGGCTCGCACACGACAGCGAGCTGGCGGTGACGCAGATCGCCGGACGTTTCGACGTCTCGCTGCCGGCGGTGATCAAGCATCTCGACGTGCTGGCGCGAGCCGGCTTAATCGAGCGCGCCAAGACCGGACGCAGCGTGCGGTGCCGCTTGCGGACGGAGCCGATGGAAACCGGGATGCAGTGGCTGGCACGATACGAGCGCTTCTGGACCGAACGGCTGAATGCGCTGGCGAAGTTCGTAGAGGAGGACCAATGCTCACCAAGCCCAGCCTCACTCTCAAGCGCCGCCTCAAAGCCTCGCCGGCCCAAGTCTTCTCGGCCTGGGCGGATCCGGAAAAAATAGTGCGCTGGTTCGGGCCGGCTGAGACCTCCAGCAGTTCGGTGCGGGCGGAAATGGACGTGCGCCCGGGGGGCCGCTACCGCATCAGCTTCCAGACCGAGGACGGCGATTATCACGAGGTCGGCGGCGTCTATCACGAGGTGGTGCCCGACACGCGGCTCGTCTTCACCTGGGCCTGGCACTCGACTCCGGAGCGCGAGTCGCTCGTCACCGTCACCGTGGCCAAGGACGGGGACGGCGCCATGCTCACCCTGCACCACGAGCAGTTCTTCGACGACATGGCCCGCGACGGACACAAGCGCGGCTGGACCGGCACGCTCGACAAGCTCGAGCGCTACCTCGCGTCGTAACGAACTAAGATAGGAGACGACCATGGCAACACAGACGGCTCCTAAGCCGCGCTCCCGCAAGCCGGCCAAGGCACGGCGCTCGTGGGCACATGGGCATTTCCACTGGAACGAGCTCAGAACCCGTGACGCTTAGCGCCAAGGTGTTCTACGCGACCACCATCGGCTGGACGTTCGAGGCGGCGTCGACGCCGGACGGTCAACCCTATTGGGTCGCCACGCTGGATGGCAGGCCTCTTCCCCCCAGAGCTCGCCGGAGTTCAACGATATGCCCGAGGGTTGGATGCCGGTGTTCGATGTGCCCAACGTCGGCCGCATCGCCATGCTGCGGGAGCCCGGCGGCGCCGGGGTCGGCTGGATGACGCCGGTCGACTGACCCGAGCCCTCAGTGCTAAAGCCAACAACGAGGAGAGAAGCGACATGAATGACCTCTACCCCTGCCTGTGGTTTGACAACCAAGCCGAGGAGGGCGGCGGCCGGCGGGGCGATCCAGAGCTGCGGCTGGTTGCAGGACAAGTATGGTCTCTCTCCTGGCAAATCGTGCAGACGGCACTCCAAGAGCTGATGCGCGATAGCAACCGGGTCATGAAGCCCTGCTCCAGATGGGCAAACTCGACCTGCAAGACGTAAAGAACGCCGCGGCCGCGTGATGCCTCGCGTGATCCTGACCGGCTCGATCTGCCAGCACGTCGGCGGACTGGGCGCCGTCGATGTGGGCGGCGACACGGCGAATGCGGTGGTGAGCGCGCTTGAGGCCGCCTATCCCGCGCTGCGCGGCTGGGTGGTCGACGAGCGAGGCACGCTCCGCCGGCACGTAAAGCTGTTCCTGCGCGGCACCGCCGTGGGGCTGGACGCGGCGCTCGGGCACGACGACGAGCTGCATATCGTTGCCGCCATCTCCGGAGGATGAAGACATGAGAGAACTACTGGTGGGGACCAGGAAAGGCCTGTTCGTGCTGCGCGAGCCGCGCGGCAGGGGCGGCAAAGGCGCATTCGCGATCGCGGCGCGTTCCTTCCCGGGCGAGGTGGTGGAGTTCGCGATGCGCGATACGAGCAGCGGGCGCTATCTCGCCGGCGTCACACACGGCCAGTTCGGGCCGCATCTCTTCTATGCCGACGACCCGGCAGGCGCCTGGCAACAGGCGGAAGGGCCCGCGTTCCCGGCGTCGCTCAATGCGGCGGTGGAGCGCATCTGGGTGATCGAGCCCGGCGTCGGCGACGGCGAGCTATGGTGCGGGGTGGCGCCGGCGGCGCTGTTCCGCAGCGGCGACGGAGGCAAGAGCTGGGCGCTGGTGCAAGCTTTATGGGATGTGCCAGAGCGGGCGCAGTGGAACCCGGGCGCCGGCGGCATGTGCCTCAACTCGATCTGTCCGTGGCCTGGCGACCGCAATCGGCTGGCGGTGAGCATTTCGGCCGGCGGCGTCTGGATGACGGACGATGGTGGCAAGAGCTGGCGGCGTGGCGTCAAGGGCCTGGTGCCACGCTATCTGCCGGAGGAGGCTCGGCACGACACGCACGCGCATTGCGTCCACCACATCGAGCGCGCGCCGCAGCAGCCCTCGACCCTCTACATGCAGTTCCACGGCGGCGTCTATCGCTCCGATGACGCCGGCGAGAGCTGGATCGACATCGGCACGGACCGCGGGCTGCCATCCGACTTCGGCTTTCCGCTGGCGATCGATGTGCACGACCCCAACCGCGCCTTCGTGATCCCGCTGACGTCCGACATGGACCGGGTGACGCCGGATGGCAAGGTCCGCGTCTACGAAACGCGCGACCGCGGCGGCAGCTGGCGCGCGCTCGAGGAGGGGCTGCCGCAGTCCCAGGCCTATCTCACGGTGCTGCGCCAGGCTTTCTGCACCGACGGGGCCAGTCCGCTCGGCCTCTACTTCGGCGTCCAGAGCGGGGAGGTGTTCGGTTCAGCCGACGGCGGCCGCAGCTGGCACACCGTCGCATCGCGCCTGCCGCCGGTGGTGTCCATGCGCTGCGCGTGAGGGTTTGATCGGGGGGGTGCGACGGCTGTCTTTCCTGGAAGGTGATCGAACCATGCCGCATCAGATCGTGTCGCGAGACGAGTGGCTTGCCGCGCGCAAGGCCCTGCTCGCCAAGGAGAAGGCCTTCACCACGGAGCGTGACGCCCTGAGCCAGGAACGACGCCGGCTGCCGTGGGTGAAAGTTGACAAAACGTATGTTTTCGAGGGGCCCGCCGGCAAGGAAACGCTGGCCGACCTGTTCGACGGGCGAAACCAGCTCCTCGTATATCACTTCATGTTCGGGCCGGACTGGAAGGAAGGTTGCCAGAGCTGCTCGTTCTGGGCGGACAACTACAACGGCGCCGTGGTGCATCTGAGCCACCGCGACGTGTCGCTGGTGGCGATCTCGCGCGCGCCGCTTGAGAAACTGGAGGGCTACCGGAAACGTATGGGCTGGAGCTTCAAGTGGGTGTCGTCCTATGGCAACAACTTCAACCGCGACTACCACGTCTCCTTCACGCCCGAGGAGCAGGAGACGGCGGTCTACAACTACAAGGCCGGCGGGTTCGGGTCGTCGGAGGCGCCGGGGGTCAGCGTGTTCATCAAAGGCGCGGACGGCCAAATATTCCACACCTACTCCTGCTATGCGCGCGGGCTGGACATGCTGAACGGCGCCTATCACCTGCTCGACCTGGTACCCAAGGGCCGCGACGAGCAGGGCCTGTCCTACCCGATGGCCTGGGTACGCCGGCACGACCAGTACGAGGATTGACAAAGGCAGCGGAAATTGCGCCGCCAATGTCGGGGTCGGCGAATTTGCAGCAGCGTTCTGGCAGGAGCCTCTGCCACGCACGAAGGAGAAGGCCAATGAAACTCTATTGCTTCCCGCCGTCGCCCAACACATGGAAGGTGCGCGCGTTTGCGCATCAGATCGGCCTGCCGCTCGAGCTCGAGATCGTCGACCTGACCAAGGGTGCGCAGAAGAAGCCCGAATACTTGGCGCTCAATCCTACGGGGCGCACGCCGACGCTAGTCGACGGCGACTTGAAGCTTTGGGAATCGAGTGCCATCATGCAGTACCTGGGCAGCCAGAAGAGGACGCTGCTCTGGCCCGACGACGCCAAGAGCCGGGCCGACATCATGCGCTGGCAGAGCTGGCATCTGCAGCACTGGAGCCGCGGGACTACGACCTTCGTGTTCGAGAACCTCGTGAAGGGGATCCTGAAAAACGGTCCTCCCGACGAGAAGGCGCTGGCGCAGGCGGCCGAGCTGTTTCACGCCGACGCCGCCGTGCTCGACAAGCACCTGGGCACCCATCCCTACCTGGTCGGCGACACCCTCACGCTCGCCGATTTCACCGTGGCGGCGCCACTGTTCCTGGCCGAGGCCGGCAAGATTCCGCTCGAGAAATACAGCAACGTCAACCGCTGGTTCGGCGCGCAGGCGGCCCTGCCAGCGTGGCAACAGACAGCGCCGAAGCGGTGATGTTGCGCACATAGCCGAGGGCCACGGGATCGGCTCGAATCTTCGACGCGCATAGAGGCGCGGAGCTACGCGCCGGCGCAATCAACCGCCGGGGCCACCCACGTCGGCTCGCGGAGGTCTAGCGACTGCAGCCATTAGTTTGCGTCAGCACTCCAGCGAATGCGTTGGCGTCCAATTCGCTTCGGCGACGCATTCTCAGGCTAGACTAGCGTCAGCGTCTCGCACCCCTCCGCCGCTGCCGATGGAGCACTCGAATCCGATTTGCGCGACCGTGGGAACCCCCTGTGGCTGTTCCGATCCACATCAAATAGAAAGCGCTCTAGCTCGTCGGCGGGCGGCGTTCATTTGCTTACTGAAGGCGGACGATCCTTCGTTGTCCGCTGATGAGTTTTGCAGTGCAAACGAACGTATGGCAGAAATCGGCCTGCCATCGTCTCAGGCGCAAAACTGGTGTCGCTACTTTGTGTCGTTGGCTAGCGCCCGAGCAACCAGCAAGAGGTGCTGTTGGTGCTCGAAGTCGAGGTTTTGGAAGTCCTCTATAAGGGTTGCGATCCGATCAGTCTCCGTCGCGACGGCAAATGCCGAGTTCGGCTTGGGTGCCATTGACTTGTCGTCTCCGACCTGCAGGTCCTCAAAAAAGTAGAACACGGGCACGCCGAAGAGTTCCGCTATTTCGGCGAGTTGATTTGCCGGAATCAGTCGTTCGCCGGTCTCGTATTCTTGATACGTTTGCGGGGTGACACCGAGATGAGTGACCGCTTTCGTAACGGTTATGCCAAGTTGCTCGCGACGGAAGCGGATACGGCTTCCCAGATGCAGCCAAATCCTCTCACGGCGAGCGTCGGCCGCCTGCTTGAAGCGAGAATTCTTGGCCATCGACGACAAGCTCCAATGACAGAGGAAAAGCGTAGTTCAAGTCTCGCAGAGAAGCGGCCTTTCAGACCCTCAGTGTCGCGACGTATTTGACGGCTGAAAGCCGGCAGTAGCCGATCCGCCATTCAAGCGGAACACGATCCAAAGAATAAATGATGCGGTCCAGCCTTAGGAGCGGCACTCCGGGGTCGACCCCCAACAGTGTGCCGACTGTCATATTTGCTTGGGTGATCTCTAAGCTCTCGACGGCATCACCCACCAAAACTCCATGTTCTTGGGCAAGCACTGCGAGCTGGTAGGGCTCCTGCAATTCTGCGCTTTGAAGACCGCAGAAGCGCGAAGCGGCGAGCGCAATTTGTTCCAACAGGAACGGGCCCTTGTAATTCCGAACCTGTTGACTTCGACCAACGAGTTCAGATTCTTGCAGTTCGAGCCATTTCTGCTCTTCGGGACTGGCGCATTCAATCGTCGCGCCAAGAAACTGGATCGTGAAAGGTATCGGTTCATCATCTTTGGTCCGTAAATTATCGAAGGTGAAAGGAGTGTCTACGGCGTGGTCGCGAACGAACGTCCCGCGCCCATGGCGTCGCGTGATCAGGCGTTCCTTTTCAAGCGCTTCCAGGCCCTTGCGCAACGTTCCAAGGCTTACCCCTAGCTGATCTGCGAGTTCCAATTCGTTAGGTAGTAGCGTCCCGGGCTTCAGAGCACCTCTCGCGATCTGATGCGCAAGATGGTCGCGTACTTGGATGTAAAGGGCACGCGTTGACACATTTTTCGCGAACGACACCCTATGCCCCGCAATCAAGGAGTTGGTGGCCTTAAAATGAGCGATCATCAACCGTGAGACTCGCTTTGGCAAGCAAAAGCTAAAAACTGCGACGCCGTTTGAAGAGATCGGTTCAGGGCGACGGTTGCCCTCAGTTGAGGCCATACGCTAGGCTCGCGCTTTCGATTGGCCGTTGTCGGAGAGTCGCGTGTCGCCATTCCTGATCGACGATCGAGGAAAGGTTTGGGATCCCCACTCCCTTGTGCTCAGGGCGCGATTGCACGCCTCGGTCGGCCCTCAAGAGCTACGCGATTTCGTGGTGCTGAACCTAGGCTTTATCGCGTTGGCGATCGGAAAGGCTAGCATTCACATCCAGTTGCGCCCCGCGCTTGCCAGGCCAGCAGCGCTCGGCGCGCTCTATCTTGCTTTGCACAGCCATGTTCCTCAGCGCATTGTGGTGAGATGGTACAACGGCGCTTGGCGAGACGAAATTATCGGCTGGAACCGTGACGGATGGCGCCGCTTAACCTGTCTGTTTGAGAGCCCAGAAAATCCACCCCTCGGTTTCTCGCGGAGGCGAATTGGGCCCGAGCGGCTCCCGCGTGAGAACCCCTTGCGCCACGTCCTGGTGGATACATCCCGGCTGACCAGCATCGTCGCCAACCCGGCACAGGTGCTGCCGGTGCCGCTCTCCGATCGCTATCTTCTGTTGACGGAGGACGATGATCGAGAATTGCGCGTGTGCGATTTCGGGAACGCCTTGATGTCGCGATCGCCGCAGTGGCAGAGCCGAGCGCGCGGCCGGCGCATCGATGACCTTCCAGACTGGTACTATGGACAGTGGGTCGCCGACGCCTATCGCGAGGCCGGGCGCAGTGGTCAGCCCGTACTCGAGGAGGTGGCGGCAATGATCGATTGGCCGAAGCTCGGCACGCTGTCGCACGCTTATTGGCGCTTGATCGTAACGGGAACTGACCCCGGTGGCCGCACCCGCCTGCTAGGCGTGACGCTCGATGACGCGCGCGTCGGCGTCCACAAAGCGGGCTAGGAAATTCTCGAGATCGGCGACGATTTCGTCGCGGGGGCTCCACAGCAGAGCTGTCGTGAGCGTTCCCAGTGGCGTGTTTTTGAGCTCGACGCTCCAGTCCGCGTTAAGATAGCCGGCACGCCGCGCGACCCCGCGTGCGAAGACGTCCTCGACCATGAGCGTACAGGCAAAATCGACATTCCAGAGCGCAATGGCCAATGCCCGAGCGATGCGCGGCGTAATCGCGGGCAGGCCCTTTCCTCTGAAGTCAGGATGACACCAATGTGCTCCGGTGTAGGCCACGTTGCCCGTGATCAGGCGCGCCGTCGGTGCTGTCACCTCGACGGCCTCGTCTTGCTGCCGCCACGCGTCGGGGTCGCGATAGAGCAGGCGCAGGCTGGTCGCCTCGTCATGTAAGGTGGTGCCACGCCAATCGAAGAAACGTGCACCCTGAGTAACGACCACATCTCCGGCGGCGTTGCGGCCCAAAAGACAGATCGCCAAGTTTGGTTGTAACTGTCCGCAGCTTGGGTCAAATACGGGCAGGAGCGGTCGCCAAGTGGCACGATTTGCTCGGTTGATTGCGACAAGCTCCTCGAGCGTTGCAAACGACAGGAAAACGCCGCGCTCCCTGGCTGCAGTATCGGCGGCGAGGAGGAGTCTACCTAACAGCTGGACGGGGCCGTGATTTAGAACGAGGCCCGCAATAAAAGAGTCGGGGAGGGGCGTGCCCAGACACGAGTCTCGCGTCGATACTTGCATTGCAAGGCCAGCCGATGGTTGCGCTGGCCGCAAAGCTTCGTGAGCTCGCGCAAATCCGCAATGCGGGAAACAACTTAACCCTAAAGGCGGTCGTCCTGCAGCCCACCTATGCGTGGCCGGCCACAATGCTTTCGGCGGGTCAAGACGAGCGCCTGACGGGGCATGGCCCCGCGGCTGCCGCAATGCTACCCTGCACCCAGCGTGAACGCGCTGCTTGCGCGGCCATTCAGAATGCGCGCCACGTGCGGGGCGGCTGGTCCCCTAGGGGGTCGGCCGCCCCGCTTTCAAACACGCGGGGAAAGGAGGACCGGCAACTGACCGAAAGCCAGGACCGGTCCCCCAACCTCTGGCGGACCGGTGCGGGGTAAGGTCTGCCTGACGCACTAATCGACACCATGCCGTTATGGAGCGCAATCTATAGGACTTGTGCACCTGCCTGACGTGCGTCAACAGCGCATTGGCACCTTCGCGGAGGTAGCGCCTCAGCATTCCGTCGTCGCATTTGCAGATCCGGCCAGTCCGGTCCGTCTCTTCGCAAGCGTATCGTCGGGTCGTTAAATCCACGTGGGCTCCAACGCTGCGTGTTTTTTTTGAACCGCGTCATCATCGATCGTCGCCAGGTAGAAGAACGCAGTAATAGGAGCTACGCCTCGCGCATCGATGAAGCGACGCACTTGTGGCACGCTGCGCGCCAGGCCCAAGACCTCGCGATGCAGATTGGCAACCTGCTGGCCGACAGCTTCTAGCGGTCGGGCACCAGACCTTCGGGGCCGTGATTGTCGCTGACTGCCTGGCTCCTTATGGGATGTGTTGGCGTCCCAGGTAGTGGGGTAGGAGGCAGGGGCGGCGGCGTTGCCACTAAAGTGAGCTTGAGCCCGCGCGAAGGAGAAGAGTGAAGCGAACCGGTCTAGCCGGTTGGGTACCGGGACGGCTAGAGCGGACAGGCTGCAGTAAAGATGCAGTAATTACTGCGCTTTCAGCGTCAGTTTTGGCGGAGAGTACCTCCGCAAGGAGTAAAGTCAGATGCCAGAAGGCCAGCGGAACGACGGCGTTATCAGCGAGAGGCTTTTGACGGTCCAGGTGATCGCTATGGGGGCGGCATTCGTGAGCCTGGTGGTCGCCGTCAATTGGCTACCGGAAGGCTCAGGCCCTATTCTCGCCGCGACCACGCTAACGCTCTTCGTCCTCGTCCAGGTCGCCGTGCTGATCGGGCTCGCCGAGACAGCGTACGGGCTTTTCGGCAAAGAAGGGCGACGCCAACGGCAAACGCTCAAAGGTCATCGAAACCGCTAATAATCACTGCCGAGCGGCCTTGTTGCGTGCCCGGGTTGTGGCCGCCCGCTGGGCTTGTTGCTGGCGCTTCCGCATGGCTTCCAACAGGGCTAGCGTCTCTGCCCTCGGCAGGTCGCCCGTCGCATGCTCGACGCCGTCAATACCATCCCAGTAGCGGTGGGTAGGTTTTGTGCTCCTTGTCGGAATCAATGAAACACGCGCCATCGCATTCATCGGCCAAGTCCCGGAAACCGAGGGGGACGTTTGCATCCAAGACACTGTTCTCGAAAAACAAGAGGAGCCGCGGCCTGTAGGTCAAGGCGCCGCAAAAAAATTATGCTCGGGTAGCCTATAGTTGTCGGCACGGCCCGGCTATCCCACGGTCATGGTGCCTTTTGGGATGGTGCCGAATGTGCCAAGCCCCCCACTACCCAAGGGATTCAACGCCAAGTCGTCACCGTTTGGGGTCAGCTTCGCGGGCGGCGCCTGCAGCGAGCCGCGGCTCATCGAACTCGCCTACGCGTTCGAACAAGTGACTAGGAAGCGCATGCCGCCTGCTGCCACCCCGTAGCTTACCGTGGATCAGTACGACGTTCATGCACCTCACGTTGCCTTCTCGTGCGGGTGAACCTAGGGCCCCTAGGTTCTGCGCCTCAGGGGCGTCTCATTCTCCTTGGTCCCAGTGATCCATTCGCCCCTCGATAGCTGCTGCGTCGGCAGGAACGCCGGCCAGGTGCGAGGGCTTTTTTCGGCAACGGCGCTGACGCTTTTGTGATCTGCCCTCGTGAAAATCGAGCTTGCGGCCGAGTTAGGTTACCTCACTGCGGCCGCACAATCTGCGGGTAGCCAGCGAATCGAGCGCTTGATGACGAAGTTCCACAATGACCCTCAAAGGCCCGATCGTCGTAGCGTGATTCTCGCGGGCGCCGCACTGGCTGGTGCGTCCGCCCTTCCACATACTCCTATCGTCGCGGCCGAGACGGGGCTCGCGCCTGCGGCAGATCTCCTCGCGCGCACAGACCGGTTCCTTTCCAGTCTCGCGCCGGATCAGCGGCAGACCGCCTCGTTTGCGTGGGATGGGAAGGAGTGGCGTGGCTGGAATTATTTCGGTAGCAGCGACTTCATCAAGCCCGGCCTGAGGCTGGAGCAAATGAGCGCGCCGCAAAAAGAGGCTGCCTGGGACTTGCTTGCTAGCGTCCTGTCGCCTGTCGGCCTTGAGAAGGCGAAAAATGTCATGACGCTTCAGGATGTGCTTGCAGCGCAGGGCAACGGGGCAGGCACGCGTTCGTCGGAGCGCTTCTCCTTCGCCGTGTTCGGACCACCCGCGCAAGCCGGCACCTGGGGGTTTCGATTTGAAGGCCATCATCTGAGCCTGTCCATTGCCGTGCGCGACGGGCGCATCACGGCAGTGACGCCATCATCGTTCTCGGCCAATCCCAACCGGGTGCTAACCGGAAAGCATGTCGGTCTCATCGCGCTGAAAGCGGAGGAGGCCCTCGCACGCCGGCTGTACGGCGATCTTGCCCCGAGCCTGCAGGAACGCGCGCGGCAGTCCGAGACGGCGTTGAGCAACATTCTTTCTTACGCAGGCCGGGAGCGAGCGAATGACCAAAAAGTCGGCATCGCAGCTGCTGCTCTCGCGCCGGGGCAACGCGATCTCCTCTGGCAGATCGTCGAAACATACACCGTTGAGCATTTGCCGCCCGCGCTTGCGAGCGCCCAGAAGGTGCGCGTCATATCCGGCGACCGTGAGGCCGTCCATTTCGCATGGTACGGGCCCAATATCGCTGAGAAGGCGTTCGGATACCGGGTTATCGGTGATGGCTTTGTAATCGAGCTCGGCTCGGTCGACCCGGCTGCCCAGCATCTGCACACGATCTATCACGATCTTGCCAGCGTGCTGGGCCGCGCGGCCTGACACCCGCCATCGTTGTGAGCCTGCCCTTCGCGTTTCGAGGCGCGTGTGACGCCGAGATCTTACCCCATTGCCGCAGCAACAAGATCGACCTGACGCTACACGCTGGCGAGTTCTGTGCGGCCGCTATGCACCATCGGGGGGCAGTTTTCCGTGGCGCGAGGGGCACGTTTTCATGGTGCCGGACACGCCCGGCCCGGTCGCTAAATCTTGGGATGGTTACGCCCTTGTGCGAAAAATGCGGGCATCGCAACCTGGCCACCCACCGCTCGAAAGCCTGGCGAATATCCCGCCACCGCGAACATCCTAGGCGCAGCAGTGATGGGGAGGGATCGGTCGACCGGTGTGATCGACCGGTATAGTCATGCTTTCGGCTGCGAAAACCTTCTCGTGCGAGACGGCGCCATGCCGGCCAATCCTGCCATGAACCTCTCGCTGGCGATTACGCAATGACCGAGCACGCGCCTGCATGGCTTTGATCGGACCCTGGACGTCGAGGATCGCCATGATGATCGTGGCAAGATCCCACTATCCAACGAGGCGTCGAGCATCCATTCGGCACGATCAAGACATGGATGGGTGCGACGCGCTTCAAGACGAGTTCGCTGAAGCGCGTGGCCACCGAGACGACGTTGCGTGCCCGTGGGTTGAAGGTGAGCGGCCACGGATTTAGGGCCGCGCTTGAGACGCATTCTGGAAAGCTGCGCACTCGAGGGAATTCCTGTGGGCCACCGACATCGCGGTGGCTTAATTGTGCCCCGTTGATCCAGAAAAGGGGGTGCCGCAATTGCGTCCAATCCCAAGGTTACGCAGCGGCAACCTGAGGGAGCGAATCATGCGGCGGGGCCGAGCTATCTGCGGCGTGGTAGTGGCGCTAAGCCTCATGGTGAGCTTTGGCAATCTCCTACCGCGTTCTCCGCTTGACCTGGAGCAAGCTGGTGGGCCCAGAAAGCGATTTGGCGGACTTTCGTCTCGTGTCGACCTGCAGCGCAACGGAGAGCTACTGATCGCCGGCCAAGCACTTCGGTGCGGACGCCTGCGCAACGTTCTTGATCCGGGGTTGCCTAGTTTGGGCTCGGCGGGACCAGGTGTTGTCGTTTTAAATCCCTATCTGCTCAACAAGGAGTCGGACGCCGTGCGCCTCTTCGTGTTCCACCATGAGTGTGGACACCACAATGTTGGACGCAGCGAGATTGGCGCCGACTGCTGGGCGGTCAAACAGGGAGTTTCGCAAGGCTGGTTCGATCATCAAGCCATCGAGCAGGTGTGTGGCTCCTTCGGCGATTTCCCAGCGTCGGCCACGCATCCCTCTGGCGCCAGGCGCTGCGCCAACCTCCGACAGTGTTTTGCGAATGTTACCGCTAGCGCAGCCAGGCAGAAATTCGCGGCGAAGCGTCTTGCCAAATGGTGAGAGCTACCGCATCGCTTGCTTCCCCGTTGGGCCCGCGCCATACCTCTGGGCATACCATTCCGTCTTGGGAGCCTATACCTAGAGCGTCGCTTGGGTGCGAGGTCCTCCTGTTTCGCCATGCATCCTGGGGCGGCAGCAATGCTGAGCTTGCCATTCGGCGCGCTTCCACTAAAAGCGACGGCTCGGCAGACACGGTCGATTGTCGGTGACCAAATTGGACTGCATCAGCCGTCAATGGCGACCATCAAAGCAAATCCGCACCTTGATTCTTGGACGCTGAAATCTTCCACCAGCTCTGAAAGAAAAGTCGGATGAGTTGATGCCTTGACGCTAGGGTTCCGAAAAGCAAAGCCACTAGGCGCATAGCAACAGCTGCGTTGTCGCAGCTTCGGGCCCCTTCGATCACCGTTCCAATTCTAAACATTTCGGAACGACCCTGCGCCTTGGGGCGCCAAGGTGAAGCCCGCGATGACCGGTGTGCCTCGGGAGCGGACAAATGCGTTGCGTCGAAATGGACCGGAGCGGACATATGGGCTCCCGAAAGGTAGGGTCTGCAAGGCTAATCGTCGGGTATTATTGACGCTACCGCACGACCATCAGTTCGGTCGCTCTTGCACAATCACTCGATTCCGCCCGCACGATCGGCAACGTTGCGGTTCCGGCTCATCTTCTGCTTGCCATCGATTGATACCCTAAGCCAGCGTCCGCGCGTCCGTCAGTCATCGCGGCCGCCGTGCATCGGACGCAGCATGGGCCGCCGAGCCGCGTAGGGATCGTCGTCATAACCTCCGAAACGTCGATACTCCCTCAAATCTCTGAAATCCTGGAAGGGCCTCAGATATTCGCGACGATAGTCGTAGCCTTCGTAGGCACCCCTGGGCGGTGCGTCCTCCGCATATCGCGTGTCCGGATATCGTTGCTCGAAGCGAGCTCGATCATCATCGCCGTCAGCATTGTCATATCGTCCGCGCTGTTCGGGGTATGCTGCTTGCGGTACACGCGGCGGGACATAAGCGTCTCCCTGCCGCACGACGACCCGGTCATGACGCACGGGCGGCACGTTCATGTTCGCGCGTGCTGGCGGGCGCAACTTCACCTGCCGTCTGCCCGGCGCGGCAGTAGGCGAGCCATCATCGGCAGCCTTATGTGCTTCGGAATTGGCATTCGCATTCGCGACCGCCTTAGGGCTTGTCGTGGACACCGGTTGTTTCGGTGCGTCGCCAGCGGGGACTTTGTCGGCAGTCTTGGGGTTGATCAGCACCACGGGCGGACTTGAAGGTTCCCTTTCAGCTATGGCGGTGGATTGCGTTTTCGCCGCCTCCGTCAACGAATCCGCCGGCTTCTCTTTTGCCCCGTCCGTTGCCTCAGGCGGGTCCTTCGACGCATCCGACTGCACCGCAGCCTGGCGTTGCGCCACAGTACCCGTGGCCGCCGTGCTCTGCTCCGGCTTTGGATCGGTCTGTTTCGCGACGGACAGTGCTGTGGAAGCGGGGGCTTCAATCGACAAGCGGCCGACATAGAAGGCGGCACCGGCCGTTATCGCAAGCAAGAAGCCAATGCGGCGCCACGTCCATCGTTCACGCTGATCGCTCTGCCACGTGAATGAAGGGGTTGGAAACTCAGCGCTGGACATGAGAGGTAAGCTCGCTTTTTTTCTGGAAACTTTCGAGGTGCTTTGAGTTGCCGTTGCCTACTCCAGTTGGATTGCTTTTCCGGGCTCAGACCAAAAACGGGCCGCTCCTGCTTCAGTTCCGAGAGGCACAATGGGCCTCGGTCGCTTGTTGGGACAGCTCCCCAGCATGATCCCAAGGGAATACGACAGAACGGCGCCATTCCGTCGCTGTTTTTGCTACCAATCTATTGAATGCACTGAGCAAGCAAGGGCATGACCGTATGCTCCAGCTCAGCTCTAGCGGCCGCCGTAAATTAGTCGTGGGTACATGTCGTGCTGGGTCTGCAGCATTCGCGAGCCCACTGCGGCGGGGCACGGCCGCTATGCAGCACCGAGAACCCTCAGCGCGCCGTAACGGGTTCGGGGAAGACGTCCCATGTCGCAGAGGTTATCTTGCACTAAACCGCTACCACGGTACCGCTATTTGGATCGGGCGCCATTCATGTCGTGAGCGTCGGCGGCTCGTCGAGCGCGCTGCTCGGCGAGGAAGTCGCTCGTCTTCTCTCGGCTTCCCAGTCTGTATTTCGGACTGGAGAAGTTCTCGAAGATCGTCAGATGGCCGGTGAACGAACTTGGGGGTCTTGCAATCCCAATACGCCTCCGCCCACTTCAGAAGCTTTGTATTGTCTTGAGCAGTCGAACCCCGACGCGGACGACGCGCTAGCAGCCCGGCGTGACAAATAGCCTAGGGCACGTCCAACCATATGAGCGTGGTTGCCCTCGGCACCGCGACTTCCGCGAGCCAGCCAAATACACCTTCAATAATCCAGCGTGGTTCATCGGCGGCTGCGAGAACCAAATGCCGTGCCGCATTTTCATCGCGCTTAGCTCCGCATCCGTCGGCCTCCCAGTGCAACCGATTAAGATCGATGGCCGGAGCCTGCACCACAGTAGCGAGCTCCTGAGCCAACGTGCTCTTACCGCTACCACTATTACCGATGATCAGCGTTCGGCTGAGCGGTTCAATCATGTCACCAAAAGCTCTCTCGGTTTGCGCCCTGTCATCCGCCGGAAGGGAAGTGGCTCAACCATTCCGTACACGTCGCACAACATCTGTCGCACTATACCGCTACGCGGTAGTCACCGCAGACGGGTCATGATGCTCAAGAACTCAGTGCACGCCGTGTACGGATAATGTGTGCTCCGGGCGCATTCCCGGGCGGATCTTGCTCGCCGAAGTAGCGGATAGCAATGTCCCTAGGTGATAGGTCTTCGATTTCGCCGAACCCGATCGCTCAGAGCTCGCGCTCTAACTCGTCGGGAACGAAGAAGCTCAGCCAAGGTTCGCCCGCAGCCGCAGCTCTTGTGATCATGCACTCGTATCGAGCACGGCGCGCCGGCGGATACGCGTCGACCGGCTCGCCATAGTCGAAGACCACCTCTGCATCTTGCAACCTTGCAATCGAGGAAAGCGTTGCGAAGACGGTCTCTCGGGATAGGTATGGCACCACCCCAAGCCAAGTGAAGAAGGTAGGCCGATCGTCGTTAAATTCCACAGCTTTCAAGCGCTCAAGAAAGGCCTGCTGCTCAAAATCTACCGTGACCAGGCTCAGCCAGTTGGGAGTCTGCAAGTTTGCCTTAGCCAAACATTCACGCTTCCATTGCTGAGTTTCCGGACGGTCCACCTCGAACACTCGCAATTCCTTTCCCGCGTGGGGATTGCGAAGCCCGAAGGTATCGAGACCAGCTCCCGATACCACTGCCTGGCGCACGCCGCGAGCGACAGCACTCGCAATGCAATCTTCCGCGAAGCGGCTGCGGGCCACTGTGAACAGTCGTAGGCGATCGAACTCGGGATGATTGGTTCCTTTAAATGCAGACCCCGCGTTTCTACAAACCACCGTTGGCCTGCCCTCCATCTACAACTCACCCACCGGCAAAACTCCGCTACTCCTGTAACCAGATGTTGGGGAGGCGGGCCTCACGCGGAAGGAATTACTCGATCAAAATTATTAACAGAATTGGCTGATTTGACCTCGCAAATTGCCACAGAAATTCGCGAATCACAAACTCAGATGCAACCATGAGCAACAGGGGGAGCATTGCCGTGAGCGCGATTGAAATAGCCGCGAAGGGTGCGATCGACGTAATCACGAAGAAGGCGATCGATACCGCGACGAAAGCTTTTGAGAGTTGGAAACAATGTCAACATATGTGGGCCGCACTAGGGAACCTCGAAGCCCTTCAACGGCGCGTGGCTGAGCTGGAGGAGATGCTAGGCAGCAAGCGCCCGCCCGATGTCTGCCAAGCCTGTGGGGAGAGACAAGTACGTCTAAGCTGGAGCGCCCCCGGCAGCACAAAGACACTAATCTACCAGGCGTGGAGTTGTAAGGCTTGTGGGTTCGTCGAAACGAGATACGTGCAACCTATAAGGGCGTAGCTTATCAGGACCCCACATATTGCACGCCGCTACCTCTTTAAGTCCAACACAATTTGCGACTGGTTGGGCCGCATTACTCTAAAGCGGCCTTCGGGCGGCGCCGCTGGTCAAATAATATGCATACAAAATGACATGGAGTCTGTGAGGGTTTCCACATTCGAAGTGAGACTTTAGGGAAAGACACATTATCTGAAGGTCAGGATCATGACTCGGAGGCGGAACGCAAATGATCTGCGCAGTGCCTAGCAAGCCGCCGTGGCATTTCTGGACCAGCAGCAACTGGCGCCTCAATGGCCGAAGCGATCAGTGCGTCCGGCGAACCAGGAGTGGCCCTGGTTACTCGGCGCCATTTTGTCTGACGGCATCGTTGGCCCGATGCGCCTGATGATCGGTCTCGCACGTACGGACGCATCTGCGGCGGCGCTGCTTCTTACCTTGGAAGGGGTCGCTTGGGCTTGGTTTGTCTCTCGGGAAAACTTCGATCGGCGTGTCGCCCCTCGGGATGGCCTGTCTAGTGGCCGAAGCGATGATTTTATCGTGGTCCGCCCAGCCAAGCTTGGCTAGCTTGCAGGCGGATGCTTCTTGGAAGCACGCGATGGGAAGCGTTGTCGGCGACGCATCAGCGCGCCGTCCGCAGCGGCTTTACGCCGATCATCAAGTCCATGGCGGCCCCCGGCGTCGTCTCTCTCCCGGAGATGATGACGGGCCAGATCCTGTCTGGTGTCGAACCACAGGAAGCCGTCAAGTACCAGATCCTGATCACCCTTCTGATCGGCGGAGCCACGGATCTGTGTGTCAAGTGTCTGGAGATTGACGGACGGCCGAGAACGGCTAGGGCTTGATCGATTGGGCGCGCCACCGAAATAGGAGGCACATGCCTACCATGCCGACGGCCGGGCATTCACATATGGTCGCTTTTGGCTGGTCTCGCGAATAGTTCATCCGGAGTTGCCCGTGGTCCGCAACAGGCGCTTGATGGTTTTCCATGGTCTGTCTCCTTGGTTGAGAGACAGAGCAGCATGTGGCGGTGCCAGCTTAAGCGATTGGTCTCATGACGGGTGGGTCCGAATGAAGGCCGGCCACGTGGTCGTGTGGTTGCGCTCTGGCTCCGGCGGCAGAGCGTGACGTCGCAGAACTTTCCCACCGTTTGATCACAAAATCTCATACCTGGCATTAGCCAAGGCGCCCACAATGCGATCATAGTCCCAGTCCCGGTTCTTGCTCGCCAGGCGCACGATCAGTTGCTCGACCTCGCGTGTGATCGACGAATTCTTGCCTGCTCTGCCCCAAATTACCTTGGCGCCCGCCCTGAGGACACTTGCGAAACAAGTCGCCCCGAAGGATGCTTACAAATACCGCTCACCAAAGGAATGCATCATGTCTGTCGACCGGAAAGCCGCCACTGACCGCCTCATGCGCTTCCTCGCTGTGGAGGGCGTGACCGGAAAGGAGGCGGCGATAGGGCGCGAGCTCACCGCGGCGCTGGAAGAAAGCGGCGTGCCGGCGGACGCGATCCGCCCCGACGACGCGAACACACGCATTCCCGTGCCGACGGAAATCGGCAACCTCATTGTCGATCTGCCCGGGCGCGGCGTGATGCACAACCAGCCGCGGATTATGTTCATGACCCACATGGACACCGTCCCGCTGTGCGCCGGAGCGAAGCCGAAGCTTGCGGGCCGGAAGATCGTCAATAAAGCGAAGACTGCGCTCGGCGGCGACAATCGCGCCGGCTGCGGCGTTCTCGTCACGCTGGCGGCCGAGCTTGCGAAGCAGAAGCTTGATCATCCGCCGATCACGCTGTTGTTTTGCGTGCGGGAAGAGAGCGGGCTATGGGGTGCGCGCCACGTCAAGACCGCTGACCTCGGCTCGCCGGTCATGGCCTTCAACTACGACGGCGGCTCTGCCTCCAATGTCACTATCGGCGCAGTCGGCGCGGATCGCTGGGAGGTCGAGATTTTTGGTCGCGCCTCGCACGCCGGCGTCGCACCAGAGCGCGGGATCAGTTCGACAATGATCCTTGCGCTTGCGCTTGCCGACGTGAAGGCCGGCGACTGGTTCGGCAAGGTGGTCAAGGGCAAGCGGCAGGGCACGAGCAATGTCGGCCCGGTCGCCGGCCGCGATGGCCGCTCGGCCGGAGACGCCACCAATGTCGTCACCGACTATGTGCACGTGCGCGGCGAAAGCCGAAGCCACGACGCGAAGTTTTTCAAGGAGATCACCAAAGGTTACAGGGTAGCGTTCGAGAAAGCGGCGAAGCGCGTCAAGAACAGCGAGGGCAAGTCAGGCCATGTCAAGTTCAAGGCCGAGACCGACTACTATCCATTCCGCATGAAGGAAAGCCTACCCGTGGTTAAACGCGCGGTTGCGGCAGTGTCCGCCATCGGCGAAACCCCGACCATCCGCGCCGCGAATGGCGGGCTCGACGCGAACTGGATGGTCCGCCACGGTGTTCCGACCGTGACCTTCGGCGCAGGGCAGAACGAGCCGCACACAATCGACGAATGGATCAATCTCGACGAGTACGACCGGGCGTGTGCGCTCGCAGTACAGCTTGCGACGATGCGGTGAGATGCAGCCTTTGGCCACCGCAACGGACATCGTGATCGCCAGCTGATCGGCACGTTCGGTGCGACTACGGTGTCGGTTCCGCGTGCACGCCTGGAGAGCATCGACGGCGGAACGAGCGAATGGAAGAGCAAGACGCTTTCCGCGTACCGCCGCCGCACGAAAGAGGTAGATGCGTTGATCGCCGGCAGCTATCTGGCCGGCACGAACACGCGTCGCGTCGGGCGCGCGCTGGCGTCGCTGTTTCGCGGCTCAGTTTCGAGGGACACGGTGAGCCGGGTGTGGCGGAAGATCGAGGGGGATTGGGAAGCGTGGAACAAACGCAATCTTCGCTCGGACGACATGGTTCGCTTGATCCTGGACGGAACGGTGGTACGTACTCGAGTGGATCGCAAGGCGACATCGATTTCGCTGCTAATCGTGCTTGGCGTACGTCGCGACGGGCAGAAAGTTCTCCTTGCCATCCGCAGCATGGGCGGGGAGAGCGAAGCGGCTTGGCGTACAGTGCTCGACGACTTGGTGGCCCGTGGTTTGAAGAAACCGGAACTGGCAATCGTTGACGGCGCACCTGGGCTTGAGAAGGCGCTCGCTAGTCTCTGGTCCGATCTGCTCGTTCAACGTTGTACTGTGCATAAGCTCCGTAATTTGATCGCCCATGCGCCCAAGCGGCTGGCCGAGGAGGTCGCGTCGGACTTTTCCGACATGATTTACGCGAACACGGCTAAGGAGGTTTCCACTCGCCGCAAAGCCTTTATCCGCAAATGGCGGCTGAAATGCCGCGCCGTTGCCGACAGCTTGGAGGAAGCCGGCGAGCAGCTCTTCACCTTCACGAGACTGCCGCCGCTGCAGTGGAAGAGCGCGCGGACCACGAACGCGATCGAGCGACTACACGAGGAGTTCAAGCGGCGCATCAAGACGCAAACGGTGCTGCCTTCGGCGGAAACGACCGCCATGCTGTTCTGGGGCCTCCTTGCATCCGGGCAGATCACCATGCGCAAGATCGACGGTTGGGAGACATTAGCAGAGCGCCCGGCCGAGCGCATTGATCTCGCCGCGTGATCCGCTAACCTCAAAGTCGCCGGAGATGCGCCTGCAGATCAATTCCCACCACATCCGCGACGGCACCTCGCGGCCCCGTGCAGATCACAGTTTTCAGTCCGGTAGGAGAGCGGCTAACATTGAAGTCGGCCGACGCCCCGGCCTAGCCACCTCGCATTAGATCAACGATCGGTGATGTCTCGTTCTTGCGATGACGTCCCGTTCTTGCGGTTATCTGATGTCCGGTTCTTGAAGCGTAACAACGCATGCGTATGTTCAGTGCAGTTGCAGTGCCACAAAAGAAAGGAAGATGATCATGAAGAAGTTGCTAGCGTTGTCGCTTTTGGCCCTGTCCCTCTTTGGTTCGACCTTGGGGCCTGCGATGGCCCTCTCAGAAGACGCAGCCATCATGTCAGAGCGAGGTGCCCGGGGATGGGATGGACCGCAGGATCCTTCGGGTCCGTTTGCTCCTCCCGGCTAGTAGTGGCCGCAAATATCTAGCCGGCGCGGTGCGTTGACCATGATCACAACGCACAATAGGGCCCGCCCTCCGGTTGGAGAGCGGGCCCGAAGCGATCAGCCGACGCCCGGCCTGACAATCTGTCCATCATGATGCAAGGCGCGCGCTGGGCCCGATTGGACCGCCTTCGCACATGTCCTTGGAACTCGATTTCGGTTGGCGGGCCTGTTCGTGCGATCCCGCAAGAACTGGTCGACAGGTAGCCGTTGGCGGCATGCACCTTGACGCCGTCGAAGCCGGCGGCGAGAGCGTTACGCGCCGCGTGAGCGTACTCCTCGACGACGCCAAGTATCTCTTCCGTCTCCAGTGCGCGCGGCGTCGGGATCGCCTCGAAGCCTCTTTCGGCAAGCGCCTGCGCCTCAGGTCTGATGGCGTCACCAGGCTTCGGCCGCCCGAACGCGGCGACTGAGATGGAGCGATTGAAGAAGCACCGGAAGTCGTGCGCTTCATCGCCGTAGAGAGAGACCCCCGGGGATCGCAAATGTCACCGCTTTCGGACATGATCCGGATGCTGATCCTCGGCTAGTGTTCGCCGTCCGCTCCGAACGGCTGCAGCGCCGCGAGGCGCAGATGAGCCGAGATGGCCCTCTCGGCCTTGCCGACAATCTGACGCGGGGTCATGAACATCCATCGGCATCAAGCCCTGATCGCGGCGATTAGGCCTTGACGCGGCCCTCGCCTCAGGCGCCGCGTGGCCTCCACGGGCGCCCAGGTCGGCCGGAGCGCGGTCGCGCGCTCAGTCGATAATAAAGACGACGCCCGTTGGCTCACCCAACGCCTCCACCGTTCGTTCAGCAGCTCGGTCGATGTGAACCCGAGGTCCCTCGGGCGGTTGCTCCTCGTTATAGGTGCCAGGGCCGTAGAGTTGTCCA
>Ga0134122_10000436_pt1 | contig 27948 bp, 29 predicted proteins | sample KB302_FD_96461 | JGI IMG/M metagenome (GOLD analysis project Ga0134122, IMG submission 96461) | Terrestrial soil microbial communities without Nitrogen fertilizer from Kellogg Biological Station, Michigan, USA - KB3-0-2 | ecosystem: Environmental > Terrestrial > Soil > Unclassified ...
CTCTGGTTGATGGGCGTAATTTTCGAGTTAGTCTTCTCTAGCGTTATGCGAAATTACACAGGGGTGACGGTTTTTGACCATATTTTGACCGGTTTTGATGGGTCATATGGTCTCGGTAAAATTTTGATTGGTGGACTTATTTTTTACTTATTTTTCCGGTCCGGCTCCGGTACGGAAAAATAAGTCGGCCAATCAAAAAAATAAGTCGAGGCTGGCTCATGAAAAACGGTCAAAATATGACCAAAAGCGTCACCCTGAAAATGGAAATTTCCACACGGACAAATTTGTCCACGGGTGCGTGACCACGGGTGCGTGACCACGGGTGCGTGACCACGGGTGCGTGACCACGGGTGCGTGACCAGGGAAACGACAGGTCCCTGTTATTAAACACACGTACTAGAGAGAAGCGGTGACGTGGGTGCGTGTGTAAGATGTTGTAATGTCGCGCAACGCGCTGCCCATTGGACATGGCTACAGTCCCGTGGCACCACCCGTCTTTCAAAACGTGTGGGAGAACAATGACAGCAGCGGCAACGATGGGAGCATCCCACCCGAAATGTTCAGGCGCTACGCGGGCGCCACCGTCTTTACGTTTGCCACTGCAGCCATTTGGATGATATGGGTGGTGGCGCTCATCAACACTGTGTTCACCGATGGGTTCCCTCAACTGGGCACGATGCCCAGCTACGGCAACGTGGCGCCCTATGGCTACCTGACGTCGCGCTACGGCTGGGATTGGTGGTGTATCTGCATCCTGGGCTGGAACGTGGCGCTGCCCATGCTCATGTGCTACGCGCTGGCCAACAACCAGGTGGACACGTGGCGCCAGCTACACGAGTTTCTCTCTAAGATTGCCATGCTGGCAAACATTGTCATCTTCTTGATTCTGACGTGGCGCTGGATGTTTTACTGTAACGTGAGCTATTCCGCCTATGACTCTGCCTGTAACGACTATCGCTATTGTTGCGCCTACTTTCCCAGCCCATTTTGTCCCAACAACTCGCCTTGTGTTCCGAATTACGGACCCGGGGATCTGGTGCGCAACAATGAGATGCTGCAACACTGGGTGTTTTCGCTAGTGTTTTTCATCACGTCGTGCTGGTCGTATAACCAGAATGGGTTCCTGTACGCGCAGGGGGTACTGCAATGAACGGAGACATTCATTCTGTGTCAACTTCTTTCAGCTTCTCTCGCAATTTCATCAGCTTGCTCTTTGATCTGTTAGTCAAACCTTTGTATGTCAGGATCATATAATAAAATCCCTCAAGTGTAATCATATCCACCATGTGCCCAGAAGGACGTTTCCCCTTTACAACGAATCGTTCAAAGGCTGGATACCGGGAAAGAAACGATTTCCACTTGTCATAACCGCGGTGATCGGTGTTCCATAAATAGCTAATGAAGTCTGCAGGGACCATCAAATCACCATAGTGGTAAATACGTCGCTTTGCTTTGGATATAAAATCACGCAACACGAGGGAAATCGCCTCGAGTTGCGTTTTTGGGACTGACAAGATACCGTTCCCGCCCAGGTCATGCTTTGTGCGCATTCGTTTGACGCCCTGGCATTTTCTTTCGTGTCGCTTAATGCTGCTAGCAGTATACCACTCGCCACATTTGTCACATGGCGATTGCATCCTGATTTTTGGCCCACAAATTGCGCATGTGCGATGGCCAGATTGATGACTCGCGTCCACAGGACAGCGCTTGATACGCCGAATCCAATCTATCCTATCTCTCTTGCCGTTGTCATTCAGCTCTTGGCCATCACCGTTGTCGTCCTCCTCCTCCTCCTCCTCCTCCTCCTGCTTGACCTCAACAGCGTCATCCACCACAATGGCATCTTCTCGCGTCAGTCCTGGCCGCATACGCAAGGTGTATCCGTCCCCATAGCTCATGAGCAGCTCGTCTCCCGGCGCCACGTCGCACGAAGTAGTGTAGCGCACCGTGTTCACAAACTCGCGGCGCGCAGGCGTGAGCCAGACGCGCACCACGTCGGCCACCACGTTGATGCGGCGAAACCCGCCAGGGATGCGCGGATCACGCGCGTCATTGACGAAGCGCGTCACGTTGCCGCGGTCCATGGCATCCACGCAAAAGGCGTCGTCCACCTCCATGGTGTAGGGAGTGATGGGCGCCACGGCAACGTGGCGTGACATGCCAGCGTAATCACCAAGCGGAGTGCCCGTGGGGATGGGCGCAGTGGCAAACACGCCCATGCCAGGGTAGACAATGTTGGTGGGTTCCACGGGGCGAACACACAGGCGCGCATCGGGAGCGGGCAGCGGAAGAGAAAGCAGCGCACGACCGGACACGTAGTGCAGGCGATTGTCTTGAAACTCGGGTGCGAGGTCGGCGGGATACATGATGGACCCTCCTTTTGAGAAAGAAAAATGGATACGCACGATACGTTTTAATCGTCCATAAAAGCCTTGTATGACTCTCTGTAGCTTGGCTGAAGACGGTACAGCACCGCAATAGTACCGATGAAGGAGAGACCAAGCGTCCAAACCAAACCGGCGTCCCCTTGGTGAAGCGGTTGCTGTGGCTGTTGTAGAGGATGATAGCGCCTGCGAGTCACAGCAAGTAGAATACGAGAGCCCCTCATGTTTCGCGTAAAAACTAAGAGGGCGTTAGTCGAAAAATGGACAGAAAGGGTGTCATGTTTATGCTGGCCGTGTTTGGGGGAGCAGCGGCGCTGGGAGCAGCGGCAGTGGGTGCAGTCGTTGGGTGGTGGGCAAGGGGATAGCGAGCGAGCGGGAGGGGGAAATAAAACACCTGGAGATGCTACGTGTGCACTAGGTCTCCCCTACTGGGCCCATCCGCGCCTTCCGCCTTGCGCGCTTCGCGCGCAACACTCGATGTGCGCGGGTGGTTCATCATCGTGAATAGCGTTCCGTTATGAAGGGTCTAGAGGATGAGTATGTGCTCACCACGCTGGGTGATCACTTGCTGACGCTAGTGGAACGCAACGATGCGGCAGCCGTTGATGAGCTGCTAGAGCAAGGTGCACTCACAACGGAACAGTTTTTTTACATCAGCAACGTTCCCAACGGGTTTGGCCCTCGCATGACCATATTGGGCATGGCTATCAATGGTGAAGCCCTAGCAGTGGTGCGCATGCTCCATTGCAAATGGCATGTGTCACTCAGCGATCGATGCACACGCCAAGACAGAATGATTGGCAACCTCATATACGATTATACACCGTGGGAGTGGGCGGAATTCGCCGGAACACCAGATACGTGTGCGCTTTTGCTGCGACTTGGATACGATCCTGAGGAGGATATGGGGTCTCAATTGGATCCCATTGAATATTGCAAAGCAAAGCACCTGAATCAGGTGTATAGCGCCTGTGTGCTCTTGCTAGGCATGCGCAAGTGGCAGCGCTCTACCCTACTCAATGGCGTGCCGCGTGACCTCGTTCAGCATTGGGTGTGCCACCATTTGTGGGTGCATCGCTATTGTAGTAAAAGTGAAATATGTGTTTGTCTCTCTATGAGGTGCTGCCGTGGCCCCTACAACACGTGCGTGGCGCGCTCGGTGCGCGCAGAGCGTCCGCTGGATGGGGGTGCGTGGCTCTTTGCTTGTCCGGCGCATAATGAATGCTGCGGGTGTGGCGAGGCCACCACTTGGAGTCATGAGGCTTGCCAGGGGTGTGCATCATATTTAACGCGCATTGGAGTATGTCAACATGAGAGTGGATGTCGTTTTATTGTGTGCATGCCACGTATGCAGTACGTGTGGCCCACCTACTGCAGCGGCCACAACCTGTGCCGTCACTGCGGTTGTATCACTCTGTGGGCGCACGCGCTTTGCTCATTTTGTGATCCCAACTCTCACGGCACATCGGTGCCGGGCGCGCTCATAGTCGCCCCAGCGGTAGAGGTAGGGAGTGCCGCAGTCGAGGCAGACGCAGGGCATGGGCGGGAGGATGGGAGCGGCGGCGCTGGGCCGTGTTGACATGGCCACGTTTAGCGCCCATTCAATATAAGACGCGTTACCCAGCGCATCCTTTAGTACGGCGCACTCTCCAACACGCGCGCTCACGCATGGGAACACAGCCGCCGCAATGAACCGGTTGCGGCGCATTGGCCCTCCCGTGGTTGAGGGCGAAGGAGCCAGCGGCGCCAACGATGAGGAGCTAGCCAAGGCTACCAACCGCCTGACCTTTTACGTGGACTGCTATTGGATTGCCATTTGGGCCAATGTGGTGCTCTACGTGTGCTACACGTTTTGGGCCCTTACTGCCTCTCCCTACCTGCACACCTACCTGCTCCCCGCTGGGCAACCGGGAACGTTGACCAGCCAGTGGTGGAGTGGGGACTTTTTCGCCACGGGCTCACTGGCAGCACTCAGCGTGCTCCTCATGAGCAGCGCTTGGCTGGCAGCGCATCCCCTAGAGACGCGTGCCATCCGCTGGCACCTCATCATCCTGGGCGTGGGGTTTCTCTACTACCTGGCCATTTTGTGTTTTGTGTTTGCCTTTCCGCTAGCGCGGGCCAATGTCCCTAGCGCTGAGAACTCTGCTAACCCCGCTAATGACGCGCGTTGGTGTTGCGTCAACTACAATCTGGGAGGCTGTCCCAACTCACCCAACGTGCACGCTGTGCCGGCGCTGGCGGGCTATGGGTGCAACCCAGGCCTCAGTCAGGCAGACCTGATCCCTAGTGGGACCTACATTTTGAAAGTGGTGGGCCTAGTGCTAGCGCTAGTCTTTATGCTCATTGATGGGCTCTACGTGGGGTTCATTTGGCGGGGCGCAGTGCAGGACGTGGATGGCGCGCTCAGCAAGGGCATTCCAACGGCGGATGCCACTACCACCAGCAACGATACAGTCATCACAGTGACTACCACACAACAGCAAGAGCAGCAGCAGACGCAATTTCCAATTCGTGCCGCTCTGCGGAGTGCAGCAGCGGCGGCAGGGATGCGACCCATGCTGCAGGCGCCACGCGCTCAGATTGTGCCTGCGCCCGTGGCCAGCCAGGCTGGTGGGCATGGACGAGTGCCCAAGCTGAGTGTGAAAATAAAGTGATGTTGAGGCAACGCGCGGGGTGTCAGCGTTGTGGTTTCCGCCTCGTGGAGTCGACGCGCGGGTTTATTGTCCATATGTGCATCGCTGTGCGTGTCCCCCCTGCTCCCACCCCACCAGTTGGCAGTGTCCATTATCGCAGTACCAGGCACCTCCACAAGGACAGGCCAGCACTTTAGTGGAGTCGGCAATCAACTCGCAATGATAACATATGTGATAGCCCACGTACTGCTGCTGAGCAGTGACGCGGCGCGCGCACGCATCCGTCAGCGCAGCGGTCAGTTTAGTGTACAGCGTATCAGTCAGATGGCTGCTGCTGTTGCCGGCGCGAGCAGTGTAAAAGTCAAGCGCACAGCACAAGACGCGCTCAGCCGTGTCAAATTCAGAGAGAGCCAGCAGCGCCATGCCCACACGGCCCACCAGAAAAGGATCCGTTTCGCAGTAGTTGAGCGCTCGCATCCAATGTTGCCACGCTGCGTTGGGCGAAGCGCAGTGATCCCAAAACACCACGGCCATGTCACACAACATGACAGCCCTATCAAAGTCGGTGGCCTCACAACCCGGTTCTCGCAGAGCGCACTCTCCAATGCGCAGTGCATGTTGATGCATGCCAGCACCATGTTTTGCCCCTGCCAAAATGTAGCGGTTCCAAAAGGCGAGACGACTAGCGCGCATGTTGAGCTTGCGAAACATCTCCTCTGCGCGCAGCGCCGAATCAACAATGGTTTTCCATCTGGGTGCTGTGGTCTTCATCATACAGTGTGCAAACCGTGCGTGCGCCACTGCCTTGGAGGGAGTGATGGTTACATCTTGTCTGTAGTGTCTCAAAGCTGCGCGCAGCGCCGTGCAAGCGCGTGGCCAATCACCAAGCATCTGCAGTGCAGTGGCCAAACAGCTCCACGCATCCGCTGCCACGCTAGGAGACAGCGTGGCTAGCGTTGCGCTTTGCAGCACGTGCTCGCGCAGGTAGGCGATGATGACGTCATACTGGTTAGTCACAAACAGGTCCTTGAGGTAGTCAAAGTTGCACGCGGGCGTGGAGCCTTGCGGCAGCAGCACAAGCTGGTCAAGTGGGGGGACATTGTCGAGCGTGCCCCTCATTGTTAGTGCGCGCGAGTGTGAGTCAGAAATCAGACTTTAGTCTTTGCAAAAGGTGTACTATGTCTGATAACGTTGCTGCTGTTGCTTCCGCTTCCGCTCCTGTGAGTGATCCTCTGTATGATCGCATCGCCGCCAAGGTGGAAAAGAAACGCTTTCCCGGTGGCGTTCCCACAACCGTTCCGCTTCAAGGCGTAGACGAGGCCATTGATGCCATGGCAGCAGAAGTGGACGGCTACGTTGAGGACGAAAGCGTCTCCAAGTTTCGCCTTTTTGACGATGCGGGAGAATGCCTCCCTGTGCCCTGCAAGAGCTGCACAGACCCCAACAATCCGCGCCTTACCAAGTGGTGGGCCAGCGTGCACGACTGGTCCGAGGGCCAGCGCAAGCGCGAACGCGAAGTGACCGAGCAGTTTGGTGATCTGGCTGGTATTCGCTTCAACAGCAAGCGCAAGCGCAATCACCAGCGTTTGCGCACGGCCGTGCACAAGGCTTGGACGGCCAAGTATCCGCTGATGAGCGCCAAATGGAGAACCGCTGCGCAGTTTGAGGTGGAGTGGGAAGAGAACCATAATGACGATGAGTAAACACCACTCTTTTCATTCATTCACTCTCCCATATGGGCCCACTCGGCTCTTCCCCATAGCGGACCCTGTAGCGCTGCACCGTTCTGCGTAGTTGGCTGGCGCGCGTCGCCTCATCTAGCCGTGCCAGTTCCGCAGCGCTGAAATGGAGGTACGTGCCACGCACACGTTGACAAAGCGCAGCGTAGAGGCGCGTCTCTGCCACTGCAGCACGCCACCAGCGCTCCAGCGCAGGCGGCAGGCCACCTGCGTGGGCAGCGTCTTTGCACGCGAGTGCGCGAATGAGCGCGCGGGCCTCTGCGGGTTCCATGAGGGAGATGGCGCTCCACAGTGGGATCATGTCAAAGAGAATGAGCTCTTCCTGATCAATGCTGACAGTGGCCATTTACTCACCCAAACGATTGGGCAGAGGGTCCGACTTGGAAAATGGCAAAGCGAAAACAAGCGGATGATGATCAAGAACCTACATACGAGTTCGACCATAACGTAGCAAGGCAGCAATGTGCATATCCCCAATGCGCAGTCTGGTGTGTGTTTTTTGAACACGACGGATCCCTTATGTGGTGCAAGCGATGCGAGCTCATCTTTTGCGAGGAGCATCGTGATGTGAACATGATGGTCACTCAGCAGAATAAATCTTTCATCTTGCAATAAGGGTTGTTTAAAATATGTCTCACGCAACCATTACCACGCATGGGGAGACGACATACAGTGATATGACGATGAAGAGCTTTAGCGCTACAGGACCTGGCACAATGGAACTATTGACCGTGAACAAAGTCACCAAACTGGAAAACATCCGCTTTGACACGCTCTTGGCCTACGATGGTTCCACTCTTGTCATTGATGATGTGATCGTTCTTCGCTTTCTGCCTAGCGACAAGGTTTATGTCGATGGCGTCCATTGTGTGTATCTTGAAGCCAAGGTGGAGCAGTCACTGCGAATGGACGTTAGCAAGACAAAATCGCTCAAGATGCAATCACCGGCCGATGCGAGCCTTTCGGTCACTGGACCGAGCGAACGTCGCCAGGTTTTGGTGAAGAAGCTATAAACGACGCGCGCCACCCACGCGCACGGAACACCATGTGAGAATCGTCATGCGAAGCATGAGGTGCCACCACATGGGAAAGCGTGCGGGTGTTCGCCGCGTGGAGAACCTAGCTCGCAACCCGCTTTTTCATTTGTACTTGATCAGGCGTCGCGTTCCAATGATGACACCCTTGTCATCGCGCACCACACCCTGCGGTCCCGTGTCGGGCACGTAAATCTCGCGCACCTGCGGCGCAGCTTCTGGGTGGGCCACCAGCCACTCGGCCACCACCGTGGACACCACAATACTGGCCCCACAACCGGCTGCGCCCTCGGGGGAGAGGTCCGTGTAGCACGGCGGCGTGACGACGGGGATTGCGTACGATCCATCTGCAGTGGCGATGATTGGCTGGAGCGTCACTTGCTCTGCGTTGGCCAACCGAAGCACCGGTTCCTTGCGCGGAAGCGTGATGGAGCACGCTGGCTTGTTCTCGGTGAGAACAAAGATGATTACTGCATGAGGTGTATGGTTGATAGGTAAGTGACCCTCCATCTTTTGTTAATTGCTCTGCATCAACATCTCAATAATCTCTTGCTGCTGCTGGGTGCGCTGTCCCTGGGGCACCAACTTTAGGCGCTGTAGCGTGGTGCGCCCGTGTTGGTCGCGCACATAGGCAGCATCAGGCTGAAAGGCCAACAACATGCGAACCTCTTCCACGCGGCCCGCCTGCGCCATTTGCATGAGGGGTGTATCCCCCACCGCTGCCGTATGGGGTGGGGGATCAGGGACCTGCGCAGGAGCCGCCAGGCGCGCTTGTTCCGCAAAGAGTGTTTCCAGCGCTTCCATCTCAGTCATCTCGCCCGGCTCCACCACCTCCACATCCTTCATGGTGTCGCCACTGGGCACCAGCAGCGTGGATAGGCGCTGATAGAAGCGATCCTCGCGTGGAATCACAGTGTTGGCGTGGCCCGCCGCAAAGGCAGGGGCCATGGCGCGAATGCGAAAGTAAATGGTGTTTACGTCGGCAATGGAGCGACCCCCGGTAATGACGATGCGCCCCGTGTCAAACACAAGCACTTTCACGGCGCACACACACTTGGCCTTGGCGCACTCGCAGCGTCCGCTCCCCGTCAACCACATGCGGCATTTGAGGCCTGGGAATAGGTCGGGGACCCACTTGCAGGCGCTAGGTGCCGCCTCGCACATGGCTTGCAAGTTGATGCGACATCCCAACTCGGCGTGGCCCACAATGTTGTGAATGGCACAGTCCTTGAAGATGGTGCGGCCCACTAGCGATCCACAGGGGTCCACGCTGCCATCTGGGCGCAGCATTGCACAGCGCACTTGCTCAACGATGAAGCGCGTCAGCTGGCTCATGTAAAGGGTGTGGTAGGGCGTCTGCCCACTGACCACCACAATTTTGCCCGAGGCAAAGACGAGTGGCGTGCAATCGCCGATGCTGTCCGTGAACTTCAATATATTTGCAGCAAACAGTACAGGCGCATACTGCGCACACGCCAGCGCCCGTGCAATGGCATGCAGCGGCAACTTGTAGCCTTGGCCCTGGGGCAGCAACTCCACCGTGCTGACGAGGTTGACAATTTTGGGCAGCCGCTGCTGTTCGAGAGTTTGTGGGCGCTTGCGAATCGGCTCCGTGGTGGCCAGCGTGTGCGCCAGCCACGTTTGCCACGCTGGGGGAGGCTGGTCAGCGCCCTCGTCATCTGGCCCTTCCCTCTTCATGTTGTTCACGCGCACCCTCTACGCGCGCCTCTTCTCACGGCCGCGTACGCGGCCGTCGTGGTCACGCGCGGATGGTCCCGTTCTTGTGTCCCCCACTCTCGCGTGTTTTTACTCTTTTTACCCTCTCGAGTTTTTTGCCCGACTCTCGCGGCCCGCGCGCGTCGCGCTCATCAACCACTCTCGCTTGCAGAGGTGTATATCAGCGTCAACAACAGGTGAGCAGAGCGTGGTGTGCGTGTGTTTTGTGTTTTGTCGGTTTTTGTTTTGCTTGCTAGCGCCGCCCAGCGAGGTGAGCGCCGCCCGCGCGCCCCAGGGCAGCGCTCATGGGTGTGGGTGGGACGTGGCGAGCGGACCAGAGTGGGGTGTTGGGTCTTGTTTGCGCGTCGTCGACACAACACAAAAAACACGCGCGCTCGCCCCGCGCGGTGGTCACCACGTGTGGGGAAGCGCGGCCACACGTGTGGGCGGTGCGCTGCGGTGGTGCGCGTGCCTCAGCTTTGTGTTTTTTTGTCGACTGTTTCGCTGACGCGGTGGCAGATGTCTTCCGCTCAGCGCATGCCCAACTACGTCATCATCCAGCTGGGGCTCGCACCGCTCAACAAGTTTGATGACATTCCCTTAACCGTGCACAACGTCCAGCGTGACTTCAACCTTGCCGTTGACGAGGACGACGTCAACTTTTTCATTGTGCGCAACCGTCACGTGGAGGCTCGTCGCCTGTGCCTGGCCTGGCGCGGTGTGGATAGGTGGTGGCGTGACCGCATCAATGGGCTGGCGCGTCTCTGGCTCACATTTTTCCCCAACCGCTTCTACGCTGCCCCGCACCTCTACAAGACGGTCCTGAAGGAGATGCGCACGCTCTGGCTGGCCAAGGCCAAGGCACGCAACAAGGAGCTGCGTGACGCCGTCACCTCGCTGCGCGGCAAGATTGACACACGCAACCGCAAGCGCGCTAAGCTAGAGCAGGAGGTGGAGACGTTTGAGCGTGAGCTGTATGAGGCCGAGCTCGCCGTCAACGCCAACGTGGCCGCCGTCAAGAGAACAGATCTCAAGAGCCGCCTGCAACACATGCCGGTGAACATCCCCGCTGTGGTCAGGCGTGACGCGGCAGTCAAGCGTCACCGCATCGAGTTGCAAGTGCAAGACGACGACTCGTGGAGTGATGAATAAACGAGAAAAGAGCCCGAAATCTCGCGATCCCCCATCTTTTGCCACCGGTGACCGGCCGCCACCGACTGTCGCGGTATCCCCCATCACTTGGAGAGGGCCATCTAGCATCACTCGGTAGGTGTTGTTTAGTGATGCCTGGGTGTGCCAGCGTGTGTTTCGCGTGTCTTTTGCGTTTTTTGTTTTGTTGTCACGCTCGCCCTGGCCTGCGGCGTTGCGAGCGCCACAAGCGCACCCCAGGGCATGCACAAGGGGTCTCAAGGGAGCACAGCGAGCGGACCAGCGCACCATGTTGGCCCTTGTTCGCTGCTTGTCACCACGCACAAAAAACACGCGCGCGGCCCCCGCGCGCACGCTCCACGCTGTGCGGCACACATGCTTAACGTGTGTGCGCGTGGTGCGCGCGTCTTTTTGTTTCGGTTTTCGCTGACGCGTTGTCGGGTGGCAGATGACGACAACGACGTGTCGCTTGCCCACTACGCACTTGTACTCGCTTCTACCCGGCGATCCACCTCTGTGGAGCGGCAAGCTCCCCGCGGAGCCGGCCCCCAACGCCACCGTTCGGCAAACGGTGCTCGCGCTTCTCAAACACGCCAAAGAGGATGAGCTGAACGCTGACCAGTATGGTGTGCAGCTCGCACTGGGCAACGACTGCTACCTCCCTTGGATGCAACCCACTGCACGGGGCTTGCATGAGCTGATCACCCAGTCCTACCGCGACAATGAGGCGCTGATCATGTATGTGCTGCCCCACGACAGCGCCCACTTTGTGGAGGCTGTGCCCACTGGCGCGCTGCCCGTCAAGGCGCCCGCCAGCGCAGTCGCCGCCGCCGAGGACGAGCCAACGACGCCTGCGCGTGCTTCCCCCAAAGGCGAGCTCATTATCAATGAGTTTGCCATGAGCGCAATGGATGCGTTTCCGCTCTGGACCCCTGCGCAGCTCAAAGGAATCCATGAGCGTGAATCGCAGCGTTTTGACAGCCGCGACCGCAAGTCTTTTCTGGTGGTCGCCACAGCAGGCAGCCAAGACAGCCACCTGCAACAGCTCGCCTACAGTTGCTTTGACGGCATGATAGGAATTGCACCGCCAGCAGTGCCAGGTGTCATCTCCTACAAGTGCACCAGCAAGGGCTGCACGTTGCGCGCCTTTAGGATCTTTTCCAACGAAGATGAGGCCAAGCAGTTTGAAAAGGCGCTTCTCGGCTGCAGCATCATCAAGACGCCCGCGGTGAAGCGTAATGCCTGCCTGGCGCTGGTGTTGGGCATGCTCGAGGTTGACGAGCGTTGCACCAACTTTTACTTGGCTTGCATGGGCGTCACTGGCAGCAAGACACTCCTGCTCCCCGACTTTGCGTGCATGCGCGAAGCCAAGGGCAAAGGCGACCTCTGTACGGTGACGCTCAAGCAAATGCACGCAGTTGGGCCAGCGCGCACCGTGACGCCGATTATCGAGGTGCCGATCAGACCGCCCACGCCACCGCCGCCCATGCCTATGCCCGTGCTTGACGAGACGCCTGTCTCTGCAGCAGCAGCTGCAGACACTCCTGTGCCCATGGAGATGGATGTGCAGCTGGTTGTGCAGGCAAATGCATTGCTGCGCAACAGCAGCAATGGTGGAGAGGGTTATTGTATTGATTGCCGCACGCCCACCGACGACGCCTGCGTCCGCTGCAAGCTGACTGCATGTCACGGGTGCGCGCCGCACCGTCTGTGTGAAAAGTGCCGCGCCCACACTACCATTAAGCCCATGGAGGTGAACTGTTTCATGGAGCTCTTCACCGAGGCCGTGGTCACAGTGGGCCCACCGCAGCTCTTTGCGCTCAATGCCGACTTGTTGCCGCGTGACTTGCTCCCCGTTGTGGCACTGTTGCGCAACGAGCCGCTGCTCCACTTTAGCGTTGCTGCGCTTTGCGAGGCAGTTCCTATGGACTTGCGCCCCGCATTTGCACCGCTCATTGAGGACGCTGTGCCCAAGGATGGTAAGAAGTGGGAGCGTTTCGTGGCCAACGCCGTGGACTTGCTGCGCGTCAGTCGCATATGCAAACAGCACCCGGGGGAACGCTTGCATCGCTGCGATGGTGAATGCAACACCGTTTGGGTGTGCCCTGCCTGTGAACCGGATGCGCGCTGGACCGGAAATCATGCGCGCGTCATGTGCCAACGCTGTGCGCCTCAGTACTGCCCTGAACACTGGGACAAGCGTCTTGCTCTCTGTCGCCTGTGCATGCAGCGCGTGTGCACAACGTGCGCGCCCAAGTGCGTCATCAGCGCCCACAAGGAGCAATGCATCACCACCCCGGATTGCGATGACTGCCCGCACCACCCGGGCGCCCAGATGTACTACTGCCATCGCGGCGCACATTTCGGTTGCGTGCGCTGCGAGGTCGGCGGTGGTGACGGTCTTTTCGTGCAAGACGAGAAGCCATTCAATTGGTATAGCTGCGCAGCGCACGCCTACGATGCGGACGACTACTTGATGCTGTGCAGTTTGCACTACCCTGAGCCGCTGCGCCAGTGCGCCAAATGCGACGACGTTTGCTGCGCGCGCTGCCAACACACCTGCCGCCCGCGTGTGGTGGCGCCTGCGCCTGTCGCCGTCGTGGAGGAGCCACAGAAGCGCGACCGCGCTCAGGAGGAGGAGCAGACAGAGACCACTCTTGCTGCTGTCGCGCCAGCTACACTGGCGCAGGAGCCCATTTTTACGCCCGCGCCAGCCAACTTGAGCGCACTGGATCCCAACTTTGACAGGCCTGCACTACCATCAGCGCCGTCGCCGCAGCGCCCCTACACGCCTGTCATTGCGCGTGACAAACACAACAGCAAGGCGGGACGCGTGGGCAAACGTGCACACAAAATGTCGGTCAATGCTCGTTTTCGCAGACTAGAAGCTGGTCACAGACGGCAACTGCTCGAGGTCCAAGGAATCAAACAAATGCTGGTTGAGCTACTACAAAAAAGCAAATGAACACCTTTACACTTCCCAATCATTCACCACAAGGCGAGCACCACCCATATCCAACGCAGCATAGCGAGCGCGCTCCCTCTGCCACGCGCGGTCCCTGCGTGTGACCCACAGCGCGCGGGCAAGCATGCGGCGCACGTTGCGGTCGCGAAATGGTGCAGCCGCAAAGAGAGCGAGACACGCAGCGCGGCAATGGGGTGTTCGCGCAGCCACAAGCGCAGTCATATCCACCACGCAAATGGTAATCTGATTGGGAGCAGCCCATATCTCATATGAAAGGCGAGCCATGCGTGCAAAATACGTGTGTATACGAAAAGACACACGCCCAAGATCGTCAACAATGGCATGTTTCCAACGCAGAGAGATTGGCAGCGGCGGATGCAGGATGAATGTACATTGCATAAACGCTCTAACAGTAGCAGGAGCGTTAAACGGGTCTGGATATTGAGATCGTCTAGCCTCGAGCCAATCTGCTGCGCGCCACACCACATCTCTCAGCGACTCTATCTCAACTGCCTCATCAAGTGCCCCATAGAATTCTACATCAGACCCTATCATCTGTGTTTGTTTTTATTCTCTCGTCACATTGTCAGATACGCCCACTGCGCTGCCTTGACAAAGTTATGGACAACGCTAATGATATTGTGATCACTACACGGCCAGCTGAGCGTGTCACCCACCATGCGCTCCAGCTCGCGCAAAAAGTCTGCCAGGTGCGCATGTGGCCTGTCACCCCAGAGCGGGTGGCGTTCTCCACTCACGCTGACGCGATAGCCCTGACGCATCAGCTCCTGCACTTCGGATTCACGATGAAGCATAAAGAGAAGGTGAAAACACTTGACCTGCGCGTTGCCTGCGCGCATCAAGAGTGTCCACGAGTCGCTAATGATGCGCGAGCGCGCCATGTCTGGTTCGTTCTTGCGCAATACGAGGTCGTGGCATTGTTGCAGCACCGCATCCAAGTGCGCAGAGGGTCGCATCAGCAGCGAGTAGAGTAAGTCGCTGCCACACCACTCATCTTCTGTGGCTGCTGCTAGGGGTGGGTGCGGTACCTGAGCCGCTAGCGCTTCCAGCTCTGCCCTTGTATAGCGGGGACGTCCGCGCGTCGCCCCATCATCCGTAATGGCCACCACACCTACGGGCTCCGCAGAGGCCTGGTCCATGAGTGAGGCAGTGGGCAAGGTCGCGGCGCTGCTTGAGCGCTGCTGGGTTTACTTTACCCCTGCTGCCACTACCCTCTGCCTGCGGCTACTGGCTTACTCACGCGGCAGCGACAGCGGGCAACCCACCCTGTATGCGGTGCGCACCCACGTACTGTGCAGGCGCTGGAACCGACGTCACCTGCAGCAGGTACTGCAGTTTCTGGAGCACAGCGAGCGCTTTCTGCTACCTGCCGAGACGCTGCGCGCGGCGCTCAACATGGAATACCGCACGCTACCTGACCGTCGCCGCAGTGACAAGGCGTGGATCGTAGGTTTCCTAGACCCACCACACGCACTGTGGTCTACCGCCGCCGCTGCGGATCCAGATCACGTGGCCGCTGTCATGTTGCTGGGCCCGCAGGCGCTCTGTCGCAATGATGAGCATCTGGCCACGTTTCAAGAGTTAGTGAGGGCGTGCAAATGAAGAGTGAGGGTCAAGTTCGCGTGGCCAAGTACTACCCCGGCAAGGCCCAGCCACACACCCCAGGCTACCGCAACGTGCTCATCCACACCAGCCCCACCGGCCTGGGGGGTCCACTTTCCCCCTACGTGCTGCGCAATGAGGAGGGCCAACTGCTAGAAAACGTGTGGCAGTTTAGCAAGCTGTACCCCGAGGTGGAGGCGCAGCGCATCCCGCTGGGGCGCTACCATCAGGGCGTTATCATTTGGGAACACCCTGCAGAGCAACATGTTGATCCCAACAGTGGGGAGCCCACCCCTGCCTACTGGGCGTGGCGCGCCAAGGGCATGACCAACGAGCGCGCAGTGCGCTACCCAGCAGGCTATGAAGGGCGCCATGGCTGCCTCTGTTCGCTGTGGCAAGATGAGCGCCTCGGCTACGTGGAGGCACGCAAGCGCATCTACTGTGCCGAGTACGCGCGCGCCGCTCCGCCCACCCCTGCGTTTCGCGAGCTACAGCGCCTGCTGCGCGAGGAGGGAGAGAACCTACAGCTCCTCGAGGTGGATGGCCCTGACCCGAAGCTGCGCTACCCGCCCTACGATCAGTTGACACCCGATGCGCCGGGCCTGTTGGTGAACGAGGCCAACATACGCCTGCTGGTCAATGATCCGCGCAAGCCGTTTGGCCACGGGTATACGATTGGGGCGCTGCTCATGGGTGGGGCAGAGTGGATGCAATGAAAAATTAGCCGCTCACAAAGGGTTCAATTTGAATGGCTCGCACCAAACAATCTACTCGCTCATCCACTAAGAAGACCAAGGCGGTGCGCTTGCCGTCTACCTTTACCACCACCATCAAGTTCGACAACTGTGTTGACTGTCGCGTGAACCTAAGCAAATGGGGGCGCGGCAACAATGTGGATGGCATGCTTTGCTTCCCATGCCGTGATGTACGACTGGCCAACGAGGCCGCCAAGCGTAAAGCACAGGCAAAGGTAGCCAAGCTCGTGGTGCGCGTTGATGTTGCCGGGAACGCATACGAATCGAAACTGCCATTTTCTAAGAAAAGAGGCAAACTGCAACACGCACCCCATGCACATGCTGGTCATAGTGCCCATCCAACCTACGACGTTTACTACGATACCGGTGCTGCTGCTCCTGAAAACAAAGTGGCTGCCGCCATGGTTAGACGCCTCTTCACGTTTGCCCATGACGCACCAAAGCACTGCCGCGGCACAGTAATCTTTCAGGGCTATGGATCTGATACGCTGTTGCCAGAGGAAGTGAAACGCCTATTGCAATATGCAGGAGAGGAAAAATACCGAGTAAACATTTGAGAGACCAAGGGTATGCCTCCCAAACGTCAACGTGATGCCACTGCGCGCCTCTTTGAGTTGGTGCGTACCACCCCCACAACACCCGAGGCGCTGGTGGAAGCGTATACAATCATCGTTGATCGTGGCGACGCTCATGTGGACGCCACGGAGCGTCCTGGGGGCAACACCCCGCTGATGGAGGCGTGCAGCCACGCAGAGCGTGAGCCCATGGCGCTCATGTTGTTGGAAAAGTGTGGCGCCAACGTGCTGGTGCGCAACGGCCGTAGCCAATGTGTGTTTTACGTTGCTGTACGGCGCATGTCACCGACGTTTATGGGTAAATTGTGGAACCTGTACGAGACACACAAATTTGTGGTAGGTTTTGAAGTGGAAGACGTGGTACATGCAGTGGCCCGCGACCGAACAGCGGCTGAGCAGACAGAGCTGTTTCGGGTGCTGAGCACTTACTTTGACCTTCATCTACCGCGCGATTACGGCGACATGTCTTCACTATACACGCTTCTCGCTGGCTATCACCATTGGGATGGCATACGAGCTTTGCTGGCTTTTAGCGCAACGCTAAACGGGAGACGATGGATCAATACCGCTGCAATTTCTGCCGCACTCCACGCAATGGCACCAGTGGACGTCATATCAAGTATGCAGGCCACTGCCAGTTACGTTCATCACGAGTACGAAATCTGTGGTTCTTGGGCCCCAGATTACTATTCACTCGTTACGCGCATACCTACGCTCAAGTTGAGGCGCTGGCGCATTGATTGTGGCAGACGACCGCTAACTGATCCACTCCGCGACCCGCTGGGTTTGCTCATGGTCTGCAAAGCGAGCCTAACGGAAGACGAACCGTGTCCACATGAGTTGACCAGCATGCATGACGTGTATTTGACGTGGGCTATTCTTCGTGCATTTGGAACCAAGCGAGGTGGCATGTATCGCGTTGCTCTTGAGGCGGCTATTTCGCGATCTACGCTTAACACAGCAACGCTGATGTATGAGCTACGCGATATGGGCACTGTTACTGTCTTGTGGGCTATGATCAAGGGAGATAACATCCAAGGCGTGAGCAAAAGCGGCTGCAATCCCTTTGTGCGCAACGACGCTACCCAAACCGCGCTGCAACAACCCATGACCATTGCGATGCGCGCCGCTCTCGCCGAATACTCGCGCTGGCGCCCAGAGCGCGTCTGTCACCGCTGGTACGGGCCCTACTTTGGGGCGCGCGTCTTTGCGTTTCTCTGCTGCTGCAAGCGCTGGGCCGAGGAAGGTACTCGCTCGCTGCCCAGAGATGTACGGTTGATGGTGGTGGCGCGGCTGTCGGTGCTAGAGAGTGTTTAATAGAGCTAGTCCTTGGTCGCGTTTTACTTGACATATCTCTCATGGCGAAGCGTCGCTTCATAGACACCTTCCTGGTTCGCAAGGAGAGTGCGGCGAATCTGCAAATCAGGTGGCATGTGGCGTTGGGCATTGAGTTCTTCCACGTTTGGCGCATCCGGACCGTTCCAGTACCAGTAACGCCCCGTTCCACATGCACTGGGTGCATATTCTGAAATCTTGCCGCTTGACACAAACGCCTTGACCGTGGCGCGTGCGCACGCCGTTGAGTCAATGGTGGCCCAGTCGCTCACCAGCCCATCAGCCAAATGGCGCAAACGATCCACACGACTCATTTGCGGCCCTCTCACACACTAGTCTCTTTTTATTTGTCCCGCCACTCGCGCCGTCTCTCGCATCCACCACGTGAGTAGCGCCACGCAGGCGGGCCACGCCAACAGCAGCGGGAGCCATGCGTAGAGCACGTAGAGCAGGGTGGCCAGCAGCGCGCCTGCCAGTGCGCGCCATGCCGTGTCGCCCCAGTAGAGGAGTCGTGCCCACCACACCCAAACCACGGCCAGCCAGCTGGGGTCGACGGTGTCTCGGCTGTAGCGCACGTTGCTCGCCGCTTCCATAAACGGATCTGGTTTTTCCATTTCCAGTCAAAATGGAAGGGGCTCGTGATTTTCTCAAACCCTCTGCTGTTCAGCTCGTCTATCATCACGCACCCTGCGATGATGGCGAAGCAGCGGCCGCGCTCTTCTGGCAGTCTTTTCCCCACATTGTGTTTCGTGGCCTCCACCCCAAAGACAAGCTGCTCACCGATGAGACGCGCGCGCTCGTGCGCGGTCAGTGTGTGGTGCTGGTGGATGTGTGTTGGGGAGAGGCGGAAATGCGTGAGCTATGCGGCTTGGCCGCCAAAGTGTTGGTGCTTGACCATCACGTGACCAGCCAGCAGACTATGCAAACGCTGCAGCTGCCCAACCTCCACTGCGTCTTTGTCATGGGCGAGGCGGGCGTATCACTGGCCTGGCGCTACCTGGGAGGCACCGCACAGAACCTCTACGATGCGTTCCGCTACATTGGGCTGCGCGACGTGTGGCGCCACAAGCAGTGCACAGACGCTGTCCACTTTTGCGCTGCCTTTGTGAAGCCCAAGCGCTGGGAAGATTGGGTGCCCTACATGAGCAGCAGCAAGGCCACGGATGCGCTCATCAAGCGCGGACGTGTCATCTACGAGTACCAGCAACAGCAGCTCCGCGTCATGGCGCAAAAGGTGGTGTACAAGGAGTGGCGCAACGATGGCCTGAGACTGGCCATTGTGAACGTGCCATACCCATGGATCAGCGAGATGGGAGAGCTGCTCTGCGAGCAGGAACCGGAACGAACGGTGGCCGTCATCTGGAACAAGAGCGTGGGTGAGCCCTTTTCCGTTTCGCTTCGCTCCCATGACGAGCTGGGGCCCGACGTGACCATCATTGCAAAGGAGTTTGGCGGCGGCGGTCACGCGCACGCAGCAGCGTTTCGTTTGGCACTGCTGCCTGAGGCGGTGCTGTTGGGACAGTAAACACCATTTATTCATCAGCCGGCATCCACGCGCGCCACCCACAGCACAGCACCGCGCGCGCCAGCTCGCGCAGCATGTCCCGCGGTGCCCAGGGGTGCCTCGCGCCCTGCGCGAGGTAGAGAGCCACCGCCGCATCCCTGCGTGCAGCGAGCGCGGACTGGCGCGCTGTGTAGTAGGTGCGGGTAAAAGAAGAGTGGCTGTCGTCTGGTAGGTGTGCTCCATAATCGATCAACAAACGTATCGTTCTGCATAGTATCGGAAATTCTTCATCGCTACCCTTGCACCTCGCAAGCTGATCATCACACATGTGGAGCAGTGTGCAGTTGTAGTATTCCCATTGTGGATCACCCTCGGTGCGAGCATTTACATTTGCACCGTGTTGCAAGAGTACGCGCGCCACCTGAGGGCGGTTTTGGCAACTATGCAGAGGACAATCGCCATAGCGGTCACGCTCATCGACAAGCGCTGGCCGCTCTGCAAGGATGCGATCTATGCAGCGTACCGATCCAAAGGAAACTGCGCGAAACAAGTAGTAACTACTAAAGAGTTGCAGTCGCGCCACCTCTTCAACGTCATCGTTCATAAAGGCCCTCCCTCTATAACCCTCATCTGGATTCATTTTTCCCACCCCTCCCGTCTGCGCGTGCTCCACAGCGCGCGAGCCACAGCGCGCAGCAGGTCGCGCGGGAACACCCGCACACACAACAGCAATGCAAAGCATGCCCGCTGTGCGCGCCGCTCACGCGCAATCACTGCGCGCAGGTAGAGCGCGTTGCGCTCGCGCTGGCTGTCCTTGATGTAGACGGCATTCGGTTCCGGTAGGGGTATCACACCGCCGCTGTACTGCGCTCCCAAATCAAGCAGGTCGATAAAGTATGTTTGTTCCCAGCGCCATGCATACTGCAGGGGAGTGACGACGTTCTCCAATCTGGTATCCCATGTCACGTTCACGTTTGCACCGTAGCGATGCAGCAGACGCACGGCGCACCCGTGGCCATAGAGGAGCGGAGGGTAGCCAGCCTCATCACAGAGGTTGGGATCCGCTCCATAGTCACGTAGCAGCGCCTCCACTGCGAGCATGTCATCCCTGATAATGGCGCGCTGCAACACGGTACACACATCTGAATAGTCTCGCAGCATGCGCGTGTTGACGTGGGTGCGCAGCTCTTCTTCGCTGAGCGCGCGGCCAAAATGCACAATCACCAACGAAGCGAGAGACCCTTTCATTGCATGCACGCCGTGGTAATCATAATGGCAAAGCCGGCGATACCAAAGGCTGCCGTGGTGGGTACGATGCCAAACGTGTCCTCTAGCGCGGGGCCAATGACGTCGCGAAACCAGATGGGCGCCGTAAAGATGACGGCGCCCACAATGAAGAGCACCAGCAGGAAGAAGGAACGCGTTGCGCGATTCATGTGTTAGCTAATGAACGCCCAACCCTGATGGATCCATAACCACTAGACGGCCCCAGTAGAGGGACTCGATTTGGGAGTAAAAAATTGAGAAACGCAGAGAGAAGGGAGAATTGCACAGTGCTTACCATCATCGTGGCGATGAGGAGGTCGTCTTGCTTGGACCCGACTTTGCCCGTCAGCGCATAGCGGTCCTTCCCCAGCATGGCATCAGCGGCAGGCTTGCGCACCCATGAGTAGCGGAGCATCTGCTCCTGTAGCAGGTTGCGCATCGTTTGCGGGGTCTGTTCGCGCGTCACCGTGAAGAGGTCATGATCAAAACGAATCGAATTGTGGCACAGGGCATTGGACAGCTCAAACTGGTAGCCGCGCGTGGCTTTGCCATCCTTGCACACGCCGGGGCGCGTGGGCTTTTCCCAGTAGGTAGTGACCCCTGGTATGTCCTTGACCATGGTATCCAGGTGGGCACTCTCTAGGGCCAAGTTGTTCTCAGGTATGAAAACGAGGCGCGAGGCGCGGAAATGCCTGCTATCCAGCAGGCGCTGGTAGTGACGCGCCAGCAGCAGGTATTCTTCGCGATCATCACGTACCGCCTCGCTGTCCAGGCCCACAATGACCAGCTCACCACCCATGCCAAAGTAGGCGCTGCAGATGCTCATGTGACTGGGCCCGCCGCCATTGGGATCGCAGGCCGTAAACACAAAGGGAGGCGCGTTGTGCGTCATGATGGGAGCCGTGGCAAAGCAGCGCTCAATCTCTGGCTTGGGCAACGCTGGCTTGCCATCGCTCACCACAATACCACCCAGTTCGCGAAGCGCGTCTTCGGGCGATGCAGTGTAGAGGAGCTTGAGTTCGCGCGTCTTGGCTGTGCTCAGCCAATGGGCTGTGCTCTTAACGTGCTTGCAAAGCATGGCCTTGGTGCGTTCCAGCTTCATGCAGCGTGTGCAAATCTGGAAGCAGTCAATAACGTTGAAAAAGGGTTCGCCGCCGGGGCGTTTTAGCTGCAGCAGTTGGGAAAAGTAGTCGCCGTCCTGGGTGGGGCTGCTGAGCATGATCAGGGAGGTCCGTGTCATTTGCAGGATGGGCACAATGGTCTTGAAAAAGAGCGCTGGGTCAATGTGAGCGGCCTCATCCACAATGATGACGTCTGCGCCCGTGCCGCGGGTGGTCTGCTCGCGGAGCGCAGCGACGCGAGCAGGTTAGTAAGATACACACAAATGGAACTGGCAAACAAAGGGCGGGCGGGTCTTCAGGTGCAAAAACAGTCTCCACGTTTATTAACACTGCTTTGGTATTGGGCAGAAGCAGAGGGGCATGTCAGAGGAAGGTGAATATGACGGCGGCGGCGAGGGCGGCGGCGATGACAGTTGGGAATCCAACGGGCATGAGCTGAGCAAGCGCAGTGCGTTACGAGCTACAATTGACCAAATTGCCCTCGACGACGAGGATGATCGCCTAGCGCATGGCGTTGGCGCAACACCGGCGCCGCCCCCACTGGGAGACGCGAGCGCGGTGCGCCCTGATGAGCAAGTGGTGGATAATACAGCGTACTATAACTTGGTAGCGCTGCTCGGCTCGGTCTACATCCGCACAAAAGAGGGTTTCGCGCTGCCACTGGTATTTGACGCACGCACCCAGCATATGGTAGAGAATAAACGCCTCAAAAAGTGAGGCAGCGATGAGGGTCGGCTTGCCTGCCAGCACGCCAGACGCTGCACACTACATGCTGTGCCGCTGGGTGGAGCGTGTGTGCAGCAGCAGCAACGAGGTGGAAACGACTGATGTTGCGCTGGTAGATGCGGCACGCGTGGAGACCAACACGTGGCTTGAGGGTGACCGCTCAACAGACTGGCTGACGCATGGCTGGAAGCAGCGTGACGCCAGGCGCCTCTATGGTCAGTTGGCGCTGCATTTCAACGCCATGCTTGATGAGGAGCGCCGTCATGGGCTCGTGTTGCGCCTAGAGGGTGGGAGCGGTCAGCCGTATGCAGTGATCAAGGAGGCGGGCCCGGGTGAAGCGTATACGCTTTATACACCCAAGGACGCGCTCATGAAGCGCTACGCCACGCTGGATGCACTGTGTGCGGAGCTGGGAACGCCAGAGCACACCATGCTTTATTTGCCTGTGCGACAGGTGCCGGTGCTGACAGTCGCCATCAAAGAGGAACCACCAGCTCCCGCGCCCGTAAGGGCCAAGAAACCAGCAGCGACAACGGCTGCCGCCAAGAAACGCCAGGCTAGCACTGTGCCCGCGGTGCCATCGCCTGCCAAAAAAGCAGCGCCAGAAGGGGGGCAGCAGCAGCCACACTTGATTGAAGAGAGCAGCGGAGAGACTGTCAAATGAACTTGACACGTGCAGACGTGGTCATGGCGCTGGGTGTGGTGCTTGTGCTGGTGGCAGCGGCTGTGTTTTGGCGAGGCGACGATCAGAGCGTAGTGTTTCCCGCCATGCTACTGTTGGCGGCAGGCTTTTGTACCGTTGCGCTGGGTGCAGTGCTAGACTATCGCAGGCTCGCAGAGGCACATAAGAGATATGGACAATAAATCATGAGAGTGCAGATACCCGCGCGTGACCCGGGCCACGTGTTTATTCTCCCTTTTTCGCCATCTTATTTCCGCGTTTGGGTGGGCGCGGCTGTCGGTCAGCAGCGTGCATGTGACGCGCCACGTCGAGCCAAAAAGCAAGCGGCAACCCGTGCACATGTGCGGGGTTGCCCAGCTGATCGAGGGCGGCTAGCAGTGCAAGGGCGTGCGCGCGCCCTGGGTAGAGACGCGCTTGGCGCCCGCACATATCTTCCATGTCCATGGTGGTGCGATCGCGATAGAAAAAGTTGCCACACGTGCGATTAGCACACGTTACATCAACAAACGCGCCTCCCTGGCAATTAAAGCATGTGCGCCACGCCTCCTCGTGACGACGCTTGCGCTCCGCCACCTTGGTGGCCATGGTGGCGCGCGTGCGCTCCAAATCACAGTGCGCGCAAACCTCTGCATCCACACCCACCACCACAGCGTCGCGTCCAGACAGAGCGCGATCGCAGCCAATGCAGCGGGCCCGAGGCGTCACCCAGCGACCAATCGGGCCACCGCCTCCCTGTACACGCCTTTTCATATGGGGGAGGTCTGGGTGAAAGAGCAGCCTGTGGGCAGCAAACGTGGAGCGCTCCGCCTCACTGAGGTCGCTTTCAATGTCGCGGCAGCGCTCAGGTTCCATGACTGCGGTAAACACACGCATTACATGCGGCCAAAGCTGCTTGTAAAGGTAGTAGTCCACGTCAATGGGCGCACCCGTTTTGAGCGCGTACAGGGGATCTTCACCCAGCTCGCTGGTCTTTTCCGCAAACTTGCCGCGTTTTGTGAGCGGGGCCAGCATGATAAAGGGTACACGATCACCCGTATCTGGTACAATCTCACCGGTGCGCTCTGAGCGCTTGCGAATGCGATCTGCCACTTGCAGATGCACGGGGTTGGTACCGCCGCTGCGATAGGCTGCCTTGGTCTTGGTCAGGCCCTTGGTAATGACCAGCTTGGACATGTCCACGCGATCCATCAGCAGATCAGCAATGACGCCGCGCACGTGATCCAGGGCACCCTCCACATTCTCATCGCGTACAATCATGCCAATGATACGCCCTTGCGTTTCGCTGCCAATTTGCGCATTATCCCTTCGCACATACGCCATGCCCTTGACGCTCTGCTTGGCGCGCGCTAGCGCTGCAGCCACGCGCTCCCCTGGGATGAGCTTTTCAATCTCCATGGCCGCGTAGTTTTTGGGGTTCACAAACAGGCCCCGCAGCTTGATGGCCTCAAAATTGAGTGTGTTGGGGCGCTCAAAACGCGCCGTGCAGCGCGCTGCCATGGCCTTGCCCACGCGGATCGTCTCGCTGAGCGTAATGGGACAGCCGCAGGTGACCATGACGCTGTCGGTATCCCCGTAAACGACAAAGAACGCGACATAGTGAACGAGTTCCTCAGGAATATCAGCTGGCTCTCGCGCCCCCACTTCTTCGGGGTCCAGGCCAGCAGCCTTGCAGCGCTCCCAATCCACGATGCGCACGCGCCCAAACTCCTCAGCAATCGTCTCCTTGACGAGGCGCAACATGTTGCGGCCCCACGAAGTGACGGCGGCCATCAGGTCCATATCCACCAGAATAAAGGCTTTTAGAAACCCATAAACGCTGTTGCAAGCCAGCTTCACGCCGTTTTGACGCGAGTTGTAAACGCCCCAAATTGAATCGCGTTTCGGGTCCAGCGGCTCCATCAACAGCTTGACCTCTGCACGCGTGGCCACCAGCGTATCCAGCATGGCGGGCAGCACGCCCTGGGCCACCTCGCGCTTCACAAAGACAAAGTCGGTTGGCTTACCTGCAACGGCAGCCTCTTTGGCCTCGCGGTCGCGTTCCTTTTTGCTTTTCCTTTTCTTCGCGGGCGGCTGCGCCGCCCGCGAAGAGGAGGGACCCAAACGCATCCCCACCGCGGGTCCCGTCTCGTGGTCCTCGTCTCCTCCATCCTCCTCCACCTCCTCCTCCTCCACCTCCGCCTCCACCTCCCGCACGGGCATTAGCAGCGTGCGCTGTTTGGGATCCACGCGGCCGCGCTTCTTATCCGCCTTGGCCACGGGCTTGCGCTTGGCGCGCGCTTCCTCCTCGGCACTGGGGGGTGGCACATAATCGGCTGGCAGCGCATCCACACTGGGAAAGGGACTCCAGTACTGATCCGGGTCAAGGTAGCGTTCCGCCCAGGAGCGCGCCACCTTGGTGCTGTAGCAAATGTTGTGAGCACGCATGATGCTGGGGTAGAGAGAGCCAAAATCCAGGCTGATAATGGGAAAGCGATAGAATCCGCGCCGCGGCTCCTCCACGTGACCGCCAGTGGTCATGCGCGAGCCGTAGACGCGCGGGCTGCGCGAAGGGATAAACTGAGTAGGTGCCTTGTAGCGTAACATGTTGCTAAAAGTCTTCACGCCTTGGCCGCGCGTCAGCAGCCACTTAATGGGAATGCCAGTGACGCGCGCCTGCTCCACCATGTTGATGACGGCCATGAATTTGCGCAGGATGACCAGAGGGAGCATCGTGTCCTTCATGCAGTAGCTCAGGAGACGCGTCCGGTCCTGGTCCCCCAGGGGCGCTGGGCGATCACTGTGAAAGAGAGGCGGAATCTGCGTGTGATCCACATCTAGTTTGCGATCACCCACCTCGGCCTCGGCAATGGCGTTTAGCGAGTAGCTGCGGTACTTTTTCATCACGCAGCGCTGCATAAAGTCCATGCCGTCTGTGGTGTAGCGACCCGCACAGAGTAGCTCGTAAGTTTCGCGCGTCCCATGGGCGCGGCTGGTACTCTCGCTGGCACGCATCCAGCAGCGTTTGCCGCGCACGCGAGAAAAGTCGGCAAAGCGCTCTTCAATGCCCAGGCGTTTGGCCCGCTCTGTCAGATAGCAGAGATCGAATTTGTTAATGTTCCAGCCCGTAAAGCATTCTGGGTCACACTGCAGCACGTACGCGCGAAACGCCAGCAACAAATCTTCTTCACGATCATAAACGTACGTGTCGTTAGCGCCCTCCACAGCCATGTAGCCGCCGCCCGTGACGGGGTCCCGCAGCGCAAACGCTGCCTTGTGCACAGAGCCGCGTCCATGTTCGTCTAGCTCTGCGCAAATCATAATGACTGGACTCTCACGGGGAGTGGGAAACCCCCCCGTTTGGGGGTTCTTACAAACCTCAATATCAAACGAGAGCATGCGCATGCGCGCAATCTGTCCGTGCTCCCCCGACATGGGCAGCGGTTGCAGCTTGGCACCAGGCAGCAGTTCCACTTCCAGCGCGCAGCGTGAATCGCGCAGCGCATTATCAACCACACGATACGAGCCAGCGGCCACGCTGAACCACTGGCATCCATTGAGGCGGGCATCAATCATGTAGCGCAACTCAAAGGGAACGTTAGCTTCAAATGTGTGGAGTGGCCGCTGCACCACGAGCGCGTTACCATTCTCAAGCGCATTGCGCGCTGCAGCCACATGAGCAGGGAGCGCCATGGTGAGGCGCCAAAAAGTGCGCTCCCCTGCATTGGCCAGGGCGCCCTGGTACCCATAAATGGACGTGCCTGTGAGGCGTTCACAATTGAGCACAAAGCGCTTCACTCCGCGGTTTTTCGAGCGCAAAAAGCGCTCCAGACGCTCAATCACATCACGAATGTCGCGCTCGCACTCCACGTAAAAGTAGGGGCGAAACGTGCGGTCCTTGATGAGCACAGAAGCCCCATTGGGCAGGATGCCCCAAACGCGCACCACGGGCAGCGTACCCCCCTCCACCACTGTGTAGTCGGTTTCCGCATGTTGCACCACCAGGTCCGCAGTACCGTTGCCATTGGCAACGGTACACCCAGCACGCTGATAGGGAGCGGGCCATGCAGCGGGACCGCCCAAGTGGTGGGGAGCGTCAAGGAGGACACGCTCTGGGTCGGCCGGCTGTTGTGGTATCACGTTGCGCACGTCAAGCTCCCCGTAAAAGTCGTCCATTTCATCTTCATCACCGCTATGCTCCTCGTCTGGCGCTGGCTCTGGCGCTGGCGCTGGCGGCGGGGGCGGAGGTGGCGGCGCATCCACCGGCAAGTCGCGTGTGGCGTTGCTGTCTCCGCTGCCGCTGCCGCTCCCATGAAGTGGCAGCAACACAGTGGGTGGTGGCGACTCTGGCACGGCGCCGCCGCCGCTCCCGCGTAGCCAGCGCCTGTGTTTGGAGAGAGGCTCGCCGCCCCCGCCGCCTCCGGCAGGTGGGAGACCCTCTTCACCACTCATTTCACCAACTAAAGAGAGGGCCAGCATGGGCAACGGAGAGTCTAGCGGGGGAGGAGGAGGAGGAGGGGGAGGCGGAGGCGGAGGCGGTGGAAACAGCAACGCGGGTGGAGGGAGCGGCGGCAGCAGCAACAGTGGTAGCAGCAGCAACAACGGTGGTGGTGGTGGCTTCAACGCGGCAGAGTCAAGAGGCGCGGGTGTAAGAGACCAAGACAGGGGTTTTTACTAAAGCATAGCTTGAAACACCATCGCGGGATAGCGTTCGCGCTGTTTTTACTTCACACATCAAACCGCATTTCCCAAATACGCTGACCCA
>Ga0134122_10000438_pt1 | contig 27938 bp, 29 predicted proteins | sample KB302_FD_96461 | JGI IMG/M metagenome (GOLD analysis project Ga0134122, IMG submission 96461) | Terrestrial soil microbial communities without Nitrogen fertilizer from Kellogg Biological Station, Michigan, USA - KB3-0-2 | ecosystem: Environmental > Terrestrial > Soil > Unclassified ...
GTCCCGTAAATGTCCACCGCCCCCCAACCCGTAACCGCCGAGGACTACTATCTGCCGGTGCGTCTAGATTGGCTCGATCGTCGTCGGGAGCCCATTCTCGAGGCCGAACTGGCGATCGTCGATCCGCACCACCACCTTTGGGACCGGCCCGGTTGGCGCTATCTCCTGGATGAATTGGTCGCTGACACGAACAGCGGCCACAATATTGTTGCCACCGTCTTCGTTCAGGCCCGCGCGATGCTTCGCGCCGGCGGCCCCGCCGAGATGAAACACGTGGGCGAAACCGAGTTCGTCAACGGCGCCGCGGCCATGAGCGCGAGCGGCTTTTATGGCAAAACGCGTCATTGCGCCGGCATCGTGGGGCATGCCGACCTGAGCCTCGGCGGTCGGGTCGAGCCTGTGCTCGAAGCGCATTTGCGGGCCGGTGGCGATCGTTTCCGCGGCATCCGCCACAGCAGCGCCTGGGATGACGACGCTAAGGTGCGCAACCCCGCCTATAACCCGCCGCCCGGCCTGCTCGGGGAAACGGCATTTCGCGAAGGCTTCGCCGTCTTGGGCCGGCTCGGCCTCAGCTATGATGCCTGGCTCTATCACCCGCAAATCGATGAACTTGCCGGTCTCGCACGGGCGTTTCCCGACACCAAGATCGTGCTCGATCACGTCGGTGGACCGATTGGCATTCGCGCCTATGCCGGCAAGCGAGACGAGGTGTTTGCCAACTGGAAGGCGTCGATCGAGGCCCTGGCCAGCTGTCCCAACGTCTACGTTAAGCTCGGTGGCCTTGGCATGCGCATTGGCGGCTTCGATTTCTACGGGCACGCCGAGCCGCCCTCCTCCGAGACGCTGGCCGCGGCATGGCGTCCCTATCTTGAAACCTGCATCGAGGCGTTCGGGCCCTCGCGCGCCATGTTTGAGAGCAACTTTCCGGTCGACAAGGGGTCCTACAGCTACCCAGTGTTTTGGAACGCCTGCAAGCTTATTGCCAAAGGCGCGAGCGCCAGCGAGAGGGCGGATCTGTTTGCCGGTACGGCGGCGCGCTTTTACCGGCTGGACCTGGAGCGCCTCGGCTAGCGCCCGGCGCGAGCCGGCCCGGAGTAGTGCGGGGCATCGACGGCGTGCTTGCGGCCACCGAACGCCTTGATGACGGCATTGGCGATCACCGTGCCGACGACGGTGACGATGATGCCGATCACGATCTGCGAGGTCCAATATCGCATGGCATCCTGTGCCCTGTTCCCTCGCGCGCTTGTAGTTGGCGCTGAGGGCAAAATTGCGGTCGCGATGCAAGAGCAGGCGACGCGGGGCCGCACGCCGCGGTCGCAGTACTAACGAGCCTGCCCGGTGGTCAGGCTTTGGCCTGGCGGCGCTTGCGGCGCGGCGGCTTGCACACCATGCCCTCCAGCTTCAGGCCGTCGGGGTCGGTGAAAAACACCGCATAGTAGCCCTCGCCATAGTCTGGATAGTCGGCGGGCGGATCGACCACATCGACCCCATGTCTTTGCAAGTGCGCATAGAGGTCATCGACGTCTTGGCGTTTGCCGAGTTCAAAGGCGTAGTGGTGGAAGCCGATATTGCCGATGCGGTGGGGGTGTTTTTTGCCTTCGGCATCCGCCTCGCCGATCCAGAGCAACGTCTTGCCGTTGCTCCAACCGGCGGTCTTGGCGAAATTGTACTTGCGCTTGAAGCCGACAAAGCCCAGCACCAAATCGTAAAATCGCCGCGAGCGCTCGAACTCCTTGACGCGGAGGACGAGGTGATCAATGCCGACGACGCGAGCCATGCGCGCCCTTTCCCAACGTGCAACGGCGAGGCGCGGGTCCGCGTTCGGCCGCATCAAGCGATCTGGAGCCCGCGGGCGGCGCGGCGGAGGGGAGGCCCCATCCGGGCTCGGCTCATTCCGCCGCCTGCTGACGTTCTTGCGCCGCCGTCCACCTTAATCTCGGTTCCCGCGCCGCCTTGGTCTCGTCCAGGCGCCGGCGTGGGGCATAACGTGGTGCCTCACGAAAGCGTGCCACCTCTCCGCCGCGGGCGGCCGCGGCCAACTTGCGCAAGCTGGCGATGAACCGATCGAGGCTTTCTTTCGATTCCGATTCCGTGGGCTCGATCAACATGGCGCCGTGCACGACGAGCGGGAAATAGATGGTCATCGGATGATAACCTTCATCGATCATGGCCTTGGCAAAATCGAGGGTCGTGATGCCGGTCCCCTCAAGCCAATGATCATCGAACAGCGCCTCGTGCATGCACAACTGGTCGCCGAACGGTGCCGACATAAGATCGGCGAGGGAGTTGCGGACATAGTTGGCATTGAGCACCGCATCCTCCGATGCCTGGCGCATGCCGTCCGATCCATGACTGAGCATGTAGGCGAGCGCGCGCACGTACATGCCCATCTGACCGTGGAAGGCGCACATGCGCCCGAGTGGCTTTGCTCCCGCGTCCGCGCGGTCGGCCGCCTGCGGGGCTGCTGGCGGCGCAACCCCACCCGCGCTCCCGGCATCGCCGCTGCGGTCCGCCTGCGCGGCGCTCAGTGATGAGACCATCGACCGGTCTGCGACGGGTTGGGCCGGTCGGCCAGCATGCTCGACGTAGCCGATGCTGTGGGCATCGACAATGGTGTAGGGAAGGGGCAAGAACGGAGCCAGCGCCGCCGACAGCGCCACCGGACCGGCACCCGGGCCGCCGCCGCCGTGGGGCGTCGAGAAGGTCTTGTGTAGGTTGATGTGCATGGCATCGACGCCAAGGTCGCCCGGTCGCACCTTGCCGACGATGGCGTTGAAGTTGGCGCCATCGGCGTAAAAGTAGGCACCGGCGGCGTGCACCGCCTCGGCAATGGCGACCACATCACGCTCGAAGAGGCCGCAGGTGTTGGGGTTTGTCAACATGATGGCCGCGACATCGGATGATAGACGTTTGCGGATCTCCTCGGCGTCGACCGTCCCGTCTGCGCGCGCCGGCACCGATACCACACGGTAGCCGAGCAGCGCCGCCGTCGCCGGATTGGTGCCGTGCGCCGATTCGGGTACCAGCACCACCGAACGATGCTCGCGGCGCGCGGCCAGCGCCGCTTTGATCGCCATCATGCCGCAGAGCTCGCCGTGCGCGCCGGCTTTCGGCGTCATGGCAACGACTGCCATGCCGGTGAGCTCGCGCAGCCAACGCGCCAGCTCGGCGATGAGGGCGACCGCACCGGGCACCGTCGAAAGCGGCTGCAGGGGATGAATATCGCCGAAGCCCGGCAGCCGCGCCATACCTTCGTTGAGGCGCGGATTGTGCTTCATGGTGCAGGAGCCGAGCGGAAACAGGCCGGTGTCGATGCCATAGTTCTTTTGGCTCAGGCGCACGTAGTGCCGCATCGTTTCCGGCTCGCTGAGGCCTGGCAGCCCCAGCGGGGCACGCCTGGCGAGCTTGCCGAGCCGGGCGGCAAAGCTTGGCGGCACCTCGATGTCGACACCCGTGGTGTCGACGCGGCCGATTTCGAAGATTAGGCCTTCCTCGATGGCCAGCGCGCGGTTGCCGCTAAAGCTGTCGGGCGCACTCGCAACAGTCTCTCCCGGCGTCGTCGGCCGGCCCTGGCGGTTCAGCATTCCAGCACCTCTCGCAGCGCTTTGGCATAGGCCACGCGATCCTCCTCCGTGTTCACTTCGGTCGCAGCGACCACAATCAGGTCGGCGAGTTCGGCTCGATCCGGCTCGAGCCGCGACACCGGCACCCCGCCGAGCACGCCTTTTGCGGCCAGCCTTTCGATGACATCCGCCGCCTTGCCCGGTACGCGAATCGTGAACTCATTGAAAAATGTCTCGTTCAGCAGTTCGACACCCGGCACTTTGACCAGGAGCTCAGCGAGCGCCACGGCGTTGGCGTGATTGAGGAGGGCGAGCCGCCGCAGCCCCGCCTCCCCGAGCAGGGACATGTGGATGGTGAAGGCCAGCACGCACAAGCCGGAATTGGTGCAGATGTTCGAGGTCGCCTTCTCGCGCCGGATGTGCTGCTCACGCGTCGAAAGCGTCAGCACGAAACCGCGCCGGCCCTCCTTGTCCACGGTCTCGCCGCACAACCGGCCCGGCATCTGGCGCAAGTATTTCTGCCGGGTCGCGAACAACCCGACATAGGGACCCCCGAACGACAGGGCGTTGCCGATCGACTGTCCCTCACCCACCACGATATCGGCGCCCATGGCGCCCGGCGGTTCGATCGCGCCAAGCGACACGACTTCGGTGAACACGGCGATCAGCAGCGCACCCACCGCATGCGCGCGCTCGGCAAGCGCGTTCAAATCGTGCAAGTGGCCATAGAAATCGGGGGTCTGTACGACGACGCAGGACACCGTATTGTCGATCAGGTGCGCCAGCTCCTCGCTGCCGGCGGGGGCAGGCGGAGCCGCGAGGATCTCGTCACCCGACATGCTTGACACGGTGGCGATGGTCTCGCGGTAGTGGGGATGCAGGTTGCCGGCGAGCAGCGCGCGGCGCCGCTTCGACAGGCGATGCGCCATCAGCACCGCCTCGGCAGCCGCGGTCGAGCCATCGTACATCGACGCATTGGCCACCTCCATGTGCGTGAGCTGGCCGACCTGGCTTTGGAATTCGAACAGGTACTGCAGCGTGCCCTGGGCGATCTCCGGTTGATAGGGCGTGTAGGAGGTCAGGAACTCGGAGCGCTGAATGAGATGATCGACGCTCGCCGGCAGGTGATGCTTGTAGGCACCGGCGCCGACGAAGAAAGGCACCGAACCCGCCGGCGTGTTCTGCGCCGCCAGCCGGCCCATGCTGCGCTCGACCGCAAGTTCGCTCTTGCCTTTCGGCAGGTCGAGCAGGCTGCCGAGCAACTTGTCTTTGGGCACAGTGGCGAACAAGGCATCGGTATTGGTGACGCCGATCTTGCCCAGCATGGCCTTGCGATCGGCATCGGTGAGCGGCAGGTAACGCATGGTCAAAGTTCCCAGCTATTGCTGCAAAACCGGCGCCGACTCGACAACGACCTCCGTCAGGACGGAATTGGCGATGTAGCATTCCTCGTGTGCATGGTGATGCAGTTCGGCGAGTTGGGCGGCGTTCGGTGGCTGCGCACCGGCAAAGGCGATGCGCGGTCTCAGCGCCACCTTTGAGACGAACAGCTTGCCGCGCGCATTTTTGGTCATGACGCCGACGGCTTCGTCCTCGTAGGCGTCAACGACGAGTCCCTGTTTGGCGGCCAAGTAGAGGAAGGTCAGCATGTGGCAGCTCGAAAGGGCCGCGACCAGTGCCTCTTCCGGGTCGACGGCCTCGGCGCGCGAGTAGGGCAGGCGCACCGACAAGGGCGAGGAGGATCCCGGCACGGTGATGCCACCATCAAACGACCATTGATGGGCACGACTGAACTTGAGGTCGGTGAACGGCTCGCCGGCGCCGCGCTTCCAGGCAATGACGGCTTTGTATTCGTGTGCCATGATCGATGCTCCGTCGTTAAGACGACTGCTTGACAAATTCCAGGTAGGCAGCCTTGTCCATAAGTCCGTCGAGCTCGGCGGGATTGCTGATCTTCACCTTGAAGAACCAAGCCTTGCCCTGCGCGTCCTCGTTGACGAGCGCCGGCTGGGTGGCGATCTCGGCGTTGGCTTCGATGACTTCGCCGGAAACCGGCGCAAATACGTCGCTGGCCGCCTTGACGCTTTCCACCACGGCGACCGCATCGCCCTGCTTGGCTTGGCGGCCCGTCTCGGGCACTTCCACAAACACGATATCGCCCAACTGCTGTTGGGCGTGGTCGGTGATGCCGACGGTCGCGACGCCGTCCTCGACGCGGATCCATTCGTGGTCCTTGGTGTAGCGCTCGACTGCCATTTGCATCTTCCTCGCTGACTTTGGAATTGGCGTTAGCGCGCGTAGCGGTGCGGCACGAACGGCAGTGGCGTCACGCTGGCGCCGAGCGCCTTGCCGCGCACCATCAGATTGACCGGCGTTCCTGCCGCGGCGCGCCCCTGCGGCACATAACCCATGGCGATCGGCGCATTCACGCTCGGCCCGAAACCGCCCGAGGTGATGGCGCCGAGCCGCTCGCCCAACAGCGCCAGGATCTCGGTACCCTCGCGCGCGGGCGCGCGCCCGTCGGGCTTAATACCCACGCGGCGCCGTTTTGCACCGTTGGTCAACTCGTCCTGAATGCGCCGCGCGCCCGGGAAACCGCCTTCGCTGCGTCGGCGCTTTTGGATCGACCAGGCGAGCCCGGCCTCGACGGGGCTCGTCGTCTCGTCGATGTCATGGCCGTAGAGACAAAGACCTGCCTCCAGTCGCAAAGAATCGCGGGCCCCGAGACCGATCGACTCGACGCCGTCGTGCCCGAGCAGGAGCTGGGCCAGCTCACCCGCCTGCGCCGCCGCCAAGGAGATTTCAAAACCATCCTCGCCGGTATATCCGGAGCGGGAGACGTGACAGTCGATGCCGCCGAGACCGACGTTGGCGCCGGTCATGAAAGCGAGGCCGGCCGCGGCGGGCGATAGGGTATGCATCACGGCTAAGGCAGCGGGGCCCTGCAGGGCGAGCAGCGCGCGCTCCGTTGCGATCTCGAGCCTAACACCGGCCGGCAAGCGCGCCTTGAGATGGGCGTAGTCGACCTCCTTGCGGGAGGCATTGACCACCAGCAATAAGCGGCCATCCTCGGCCGCCGACGCGGGTCGCGTCAGCATCAGGTCATCGATGATGCCGCCCTCCTCGTTGAGGAGCTGCGAGTAGCGCTGCTGGCCGGGCGCCAGGTTGAGAAGATCGGCAGGCACAAGCTCCTCAAGCGCCATCGCCGTCGTCGCGTGGTCGGGACCGACGAGGGAGGCCTGGCCCATGTGCGAGACATCGAACAGCCCCGCCTTGGCACGCGTGTGCAGGTGTTCTTTGAGAATGCCGAGGCGATAGTTGACCGGCATCTCATAGCCGGCGAACGGTACCATCTTGGCGCCAAGATCGAGGTGTAACTGGTAGAGAGGGGTGCGCCTCAAAGGCTGCTCGGCGGTGAGTTCGGCGCTCATCTTCGCTCGGGTCCCAAGGCTTGGCCTTCGCGCGGATTTCCGCACGAATTGAAGCCCCCTCTGTCACGGGACCTGAGAGATTCCGGCGACCCGTCGCCTTACCCCTTCGGTGAGCCGACCGGGTGGTCGGCTGCTTTCCAGAGCGCCATCAACCTGCGGTCCTTTTGCCTGAGAGGTTCCGGGGCGGTTGCTCCTTCGGCGCCCCATCCGGTCCTTGACGGCACGGCCGGGGTCTCTTCCGCAGGCGTCGATTGGCTGGCGGAATGATACGCGCGTGCGGGAAGGAGTCAACGCAAGCTCTCACCCCGCGCCCACTTTCCCACGGCCAGGGCTCAAGCGGGGGCGCGGGTGATGACCACGACGTGCCGCGGTTGCAGGCTATAGGCAACGGCAGCGATTGCGGCTGTAAGGGAAAGAGCAAGCACAAGCGCTTTGGCGAGTGGGGACAAGGGGGCTGCCTCCGGGCGCGCGATGGACAATGCAGGCAGGCTAGGCGCCGCGGGCGGGGCCGGCTGTGCTATGGGACACAGAGCCGGCAAAATTCAACGCGCTGCTGGCATGCCCGCGGCCAAGCCAAATCAGCCGGCACCTGGGGTGTTGCGGTCAAAAGCGACATAGACTTCGTACTCGGCCGGCCGGGAGCCTTCCGGAACCGTGAAGCTGACCGTGCGGACCACCGAGAAGTAGCCGATCGGCTTGTCGAGCGTGACCGCGACCTCGATCTTGACCCGGTCGGTGACGATCTTCTCCCGTTTGGCATCACTGACGAACACGGTCAACGGCAACGAAACGTTGCCGGTCTTGCCCTTTGGGCCGAGCAGCACGCGTCCGGAGAAGCCGACCTTGACGCTGACGCGGCCGGGCTCGATCTGGCACTCGCGCGCGGTTTTGGTGATCTCGCCGCGATGCATGACGGCAAGGCCATCCCCGACCCGGCCCTGCTCATAGATCGTCACATAGCCTTCGCGCGACCAAACCTGGAAGCGTGGGCAACCATGCGCCACATCGAAGCCCGCGCCCGAGCCAGGACCGTCGGTTTTCGCCGCGGCCAACAGCTGATCCTCGCTGATCGAGCCGACATCGGCCGTGGTCTTGTTTTGGCTGCCGAACAATCCCCCGCCGATCCCGGACGTGAGCGAGGACATGCCGCAGCCCCCGACAAGCCCACCGACCAAGGCCAGGAGCGCCCCTGCCACGGCGCCGCGGGCCAGCCCAGACAATGCTGCCAATGCTGATTGCGTCACGACGCCCCTGTCCGAACGCTTGCCAGGCCCCTTGCGGACCGGCAATCCCACCCCATAATGGCCCCGATGCACCTTGGGCCCTTGTCCGGTGATTCGAAGTCTATCATTCGGGCGAACCGAGGGCCAAGCGCAGGGCGTACGAATTCAAACGCAAACACGGCGACGTCCTTAACCATGACCAATGCCAGCCCCGAACGGCGGGCGCTGCCACCCCTGACCATCCTGCTGGCGGCACCGCGCGGCTTTTGCGCCGGCGTCGATCGCGCCATCCGGATCGTCGAATTGGCGCTGCAGAAGTTCGGAGCGCCGGTCTATGTGCGCCACGAGATCGTCCACAATCGCCACGTGGTGGACGATCTCAAGGCGAAAGGCGCCGTTTTTGTGGAGGAGCTCGACGAGATCCCGGAAACGGATGCACCTGTGATCTTTTCGGCACATGGCGTGCCGCAAACCGTTCCCGCCGCGGCGAAGGCACGCAAGCTGTTCTACGTCGATGCCATCTGTCCCCTGGTTTCCAAGGTGCACATCGAGGCCCGCGCCCAGTATGCCAAGGGGCTAGAGATCGTCCTCATTGGCCATGCCGGTCATCCGGAAGTGGTGGGCACGCTGGGTCAACTGCCGCAAGGGGCCGCAACCCTGATCGAGACCGTCGCGGATGCCCGCCGCTTTGATCCGCGCCATCCGGATCGGCTTGCCTACCTTACGCAGACCACCCTTTCCGTCGACGATACGGCGGCGATGGTGGCCATCTTGCGCGAACGCTTCCCTGCCATCGTCGGCCCGCGCAAGGAAGACATCTGCTACGCCACGAGCAACCGGCAAGCCGCCGTCAAGGCGATCGCCGCCCGTTGCGATGCCGTGCTGGTGATAGGCGCGCCCAACAGTTCCAATTCCCAGCGCCTGGTCGAGGTGGCGCGCCGCGCCGGCTGCGCCCAGGCGCAGCTGGTGCAGTCCGTCAGCGATCTGGTGTGGAGTGAATTTGCCGCCGTGCGCACGCTCGGACTGACCGCTGGCGCCTCCGCGCCCGAATGGTTGGTCAGCCAGCTCGTCAATGCCTTCCGGGCGCATTTTGAGGTGACGGTGGAAGAGGTAGTGACGCGCGAAGAACGGATCGGTTTTTCCATTCCGCGCGAGTTGCGCGATGTGAGCGCGGCATAACGCCGGGGAACAAGGCCAGGGGGAATGGCTGTCTACACTGAAGTCTCCGACGACGAGCTCGCCAGGTTCATCGCCAGCTACCGGGTTGGCGCGCTGCTTTCCTTCAAGGGCATCGCCGAGGGTGTTGAGAACACCAACTACCTGCTCCACACGGAGTCGGGTCCCTTTTTCCTTACCCTCTACGAAAAGCGGGTGGCGCCCGAGGACCTGCCGTTTTTTCTCGGCTTGATGGAGCACCTTGCCAACGCCGGGATCCGCTGCCCGACGCCGGTTCGTGATGCCCAGGGTCAAAGCTTGCGCCGGCTTGCCGGCCGGCCGGCCGCCCTGGTCACATTTCTTGAGGGCGTCTGGATCCGCCGCCCGCAGGTGGTGCATTGCGCCGCCGTCGGCCAGGCCATGGCGCGCATGCATCTCGCCGGCCAGAATTTTTCCCGCAGCCGAGCCAATGCGCTCGGACCGCCAGGCTGGCGGGCGCTCTACGCCCGTTTCCAGGAGCATGCCGATGAGATTGCGCCGGGTCTGGGCGCCACCATCGAGCAGGAACTCGATCACCTCGCCCGCAATTGGCCCACCGGCTTGGCCGTGGGCGTGATCCATGCCGATCTTTTTCCCGACAACGTTTTTTTCCTGGGCGATCAGCTTTCCGGTCTGATCGACTTTTATTTCGCCTGCAACGATGCCTTGAGTTATGACATTGCGATTGCGCTCAATGCCTGGTGCTTCGAGAGCGATCATTCCTTCAACATGACCAAGGGGCAGGCTCTGCTCAAGGGATATCAGGCCATCCGCGGCCTGCAACCGGAGGAGCGGCGGGCCCTGCCGCTGCTGGCGCGGGCAGCCGCGCTGCGCTTCCTTCTCACGCGCGCACACGACTGGCTGCACACTTCCGCGGAGGCCCTCGTCAAGCGTAAGGATCCGCTTGAGTATCTGCGTCGCCTCAAGTTTCACCGCACCATCATTTCGGCCAGCGAGTATGGATTGGGATGAGCCAGCGGGCAAAACCGGTCGTGGTGATCCATACCGATGGCGCCTGCTCGGGCAACCCTGGCCCGGGCGGCTGGGGCGCCGTTTTGGTATCCGGCAACCATCGCAAAGAGATATGCGGCGGTGAGCCGCACACGACCAACAATCGCATGGAGCTGATGGCGGCGATCTCGGCTTTGGAGGCGCTGAAGGGACCATCGCGCGTCGATCTTCACACCGATTCAGAATACGTGCGCAATGGCATCAGCACCTGGATCGAGGGCTGGAAGCGGCGCGGTTGGAAGACGGCCGACAAAAAACCGCTAAAGAACGTCGAGCTGTGGCAGCGCCTCGATGCGGCCCAAGCGCGCCATGAGGTCACCTGGCATTGGCTCAAGGGCCACGCGGGCCACGTCGAGAACGAACAGGCCGACGCGCTTGCGCGCCAGGGTATGCAGCCGTTTCTGCGCAAAGGCCCCGCCGCACCGGACGATGGGGGCGGCTAGCGCGGGGACGGGAGGCGCATTCGGGTCTGCCCTCACCTCACTTCGCTTGAAATCTAGTTGTATTTGAACACCTGGATGATGGCCGGCCCCAAGATGACGACGAACAGCACGGGTAGAAAGAACACGATCATCGGCACGGTGAGTTTGGGCGGCAGGGCAGCAGCCTTCTTCTCCGCCTCCGCCATGCGCATGTCGCGGTTCTCCCGCGCCATCACGCGCAGCGCCTGGCCGACGGGGGTGCCATAGCGTTCCGCCTGGATCAATGCCGTCGCCACCGCTTTGATGCCGGCGATGCCGGTGCGCTTGCCGAGGTTCTCGAAGGCTTGCCTGCGTTCTTGCAAATAGGAGAGCTCGGCCGTGGTCAGGCTCAGCTCCTCGGCAAGCTCGAGCGACTGGCTGCCCACCTCGGCGGCGACTTTGCCAAAGCCGGCTTCAACCGACATGCCCGACTGCACGCAGATCAACAGCATATCGAGCGCGTCGGGGAAGGCGTTCTTGATCGAGGTCTGCCGCCGCTGCACCAGATTTTCGACGAACATGTTGGGGAGGTAAAAGCCGAGATAGCCCGCGACCAGCGCCAGACCGACCTTGATCAGCGGTGGATACTCGTAGGCGGCGATCAGAAACAGGTACACCAAGGCGATCACGGCGATGATGATCGGCATGGCAAGTCGGAAGAACAGGTAGGCGACGAGCGGCGCCTGCCCGCGCAAGCCTGCCATCTTCAACTTGTCGCGCACCTCCTCGGTCTCGAACATGCTCCTGAGGTTGAACCTCTCGACGATATCCTGCATGAAACCCTTGGGAGCGATGCGCAGGCGGCCCTGGCCGTCTTTCTTGGCAAGATCGGCAAGGCGCGATGCGCGCATCTTGTCGCGCTCGGTTGCCATCACCTGCATGCGCGTGGCGAGACGGTCGCGCGATAACACGGGCATCAGCACGGTCAATGCGGTCGCGAATGCCGCAATGGCGGCAAGCAGCGTGACAACGATCTGCGGGGTCAGAAGCCCCATGATATTGTCAAGCATGGCCCATCCGTCTTCCTGGTCCGTTCAGGCATGAGACCGCAACGCGCGGCTTAGTACTTGAAGTTGATCATTTTGCGCATCACCAGAATTCCGCACATCATCCAACAACCGGCGCACACGAGCAGGAACTGTCCGAACTGCGTGGTCCAAAGGATGGAGATGTAGGACGGCGTGGTGATGTAGACGAGGATCATCACGATAAATGGCAAGGCCCCCAGCACGGCGGCGGAGGCCTTGGCCTCGGCCGACAGTGCGCGCACCTTGGCGGATAATCGCTTGCGATCGCGCAGCACGCCGGAAAGGTTGCCGAGTGCCTCCGATAGGTTGCCGCCAGCCTGCTGCTGAATCGCAATGACGATGGCGAAAAAGCGCACCTCCGGCAAAGGTATGCGCGCCATCATGCGCTCGAAGCACTCGCCCAGCGGCACGCCGACGCGCTGTTGTTCCACGAGATCGGTGAATTCGCCGGCGACCGGTTGCGGTGATTCGCGGGCGATGATGGCAAGGCACTCATTGAGCGGCAGTCCCGACTTGACACCGCGCACGATGACGTCGATGGCATTGGCCAGCTCGTCGGTGAACTTGTATTGGCGCCGCTTGGTCATGCGCGCAAGAATCCAGCGCGGCAACCCCAAGGTGCCAACGAACAGGGCCAACAGCGGCACGACCATCGGCAGGTTGGGTGCGGTCAGCCAAATTGCCGCGCCGAGCAGCACCCCGCAGACGAGACTGGCAAGCCAAAATACCCGTGGCTGAATGTCCAATCCGGCGCGCTGCAAGCGCAGGCGCAACGACACCTTTTCCCGCGCCTTCTGGCGATCTTCCAGCTCCTTGAGCGTATCGGCCACCTGGCGCCGGCGATTGCTGACGACCTCCGCCTGCGACTTGATCGCGATTCGCTTTGCCCGATTTTCCGTGACGCCCTGGATCCGTTTGTCGGTGCGGTGCTCGCCGGACAGATATGGATTAATCAGTAAGAAGACGATAGCGGCGATGGAAAGCGCCGCCAGCAGCAACAGTCCAGCCAGCATCAGCTCATTGCTATCCATGGGCATTGCCCGCTTTGCCATGCGCCTCGGCGGTGGCGAGCGCCTGCGCCAGGCGTCCAGTTTCGCCGTAATACTCGGCGCGCTCCCAGAAGCGCGGGCGGGCGATGCCCGTCGATCGATGCACGCCGGTGATCTTGTCGTTGGCGTCCTCACCGGTGATGTCGAAAACGATCAGGTTTTGCAGGGTGACCACGTCACCCTCCATGCCGATCACCTCGGTGATATGCGTGATTTTGCGCGAGCCGTCGCGCAGGCGCGAGGCCTGCACGATAATGTCGATTGAGCCGGTAATCATTTCGCGGATGGTTTTGACGGGGAGTGCGTAGCCGCCCATCATGATCATGGATTCAAGACGACTGATGGCTTCGCGTGGCGAGTTCGCGTGCAATGTACCCATCGAGCCGTCGTGGCCCGTATTCATGGCCTGCAGTAGGTCGAATGCCTCCGGTCCGCGCACCTCGCCGACGATGATGCGCTCGGGCCGCATGCGCAGACAGTTTTTGACGAGATCTCGCATGGTGATCTCGCCTTCGCCCTCGAGATTGGGGGGCCGTGTTTCCAGCCGCACCACGTGCGGTTGCTGCAGCTGCAGTTCCGCCGAGTCCTCGCAGGTTATGATGCGTTCGTCGTGATCGATCGAGCCGGTGAGACAGTTGAGCAGCGTGGTCTTGCCGGAACCGGTACCGCCCGAGATCAACACGTTGCAACGCACCCGGCCGATGATCTCCAGGATGGTCTTGGCCTCGGGGGATATGGACTTGTATTTGACCAGCTGGTCGAGCCTCAGGCGATCCTTTTTGAACTTGCGGATGGTCAGCGTCGGCCCATCGATGGCAAGCGGTGGCGCAATGACGTTGACGCGGCTGCCGTCGGGTAAACGGGCATCGCAGATCGGGCTCGACTCATCGACGCGTCGGCCCACCTGGCTGACGATGCGTTGGCAGATGTTCATCAGCTGCGCGTTGTCGGCGAACCGAACGCCCGTGCGCTGCACCTTGCCTCCGACCTCGATGTAGGTGGTGCTGGCGCCGTTGACCATGATGTCGGCAATGTCGTCGCGAGCGAGCAGTGGCTCGAGCGGGCCGTAGCCGAGCACGTCGTTGCAAATGTCCTCGAGCAGCTCCTCCTGCTCGGCAATCGACATCACGACGCTCTTGATCTGGATAATTTCGCCGACGATGTCGCGGATTTCCTCGCGGGCGGCGGCGGCTTCCAGCTTGGCCAGCTGCGTCAGGTCAATGGTATCGATCAGCGCGTTGAAGACGGTGGTCTTGACGTCATAGTACTCCTCCGAATGCCGCCGCTCCTGAATCTGCGGCTCGAGCCGCGCCGGGGCCCGCGGCTCGGGGACTGCCGCGACCGGTTTGGCTTCGCCTGCACGAAGGGCGTGCGCTGCCGCTCCATCTTGGGACGGAAGCGCACGCCGGGTGGCGGCTGGATCGTTGCTACGCCTGCCGAACATGGGCCTGGTTCCTCAGCGCGTCAGCTTGAATTTTTCCAGGATGGGAGCCAGGGGCGCCAGTGCCGACGGCTTCTTCTTGTCCTCTTTCTCATCCTTGCGGTGCGCCAGCTCCAAGGCTAGCTCGCGAAACTGTTGGGCCGCCTTCGCCTTGGCTGAAAACTCCTCGAGCATTTGCCCATTGTTGGCGGCGAGCCCGAACGCTTCACTGTCAAACTCGATCGTCTGGCTCGGCTGCATGTCGAGCGCGACGGCGAACTCCTTGATGGAAATCTCGGGCCGCTTCGGCATCTTCACCATGTTGATCACCAGACGCGGCGCGGCATCGTTGGCGCGGTTTTGCTTCAAGAGATCGATTAGGTTCTTGGCGTTGCGCAGATTGGCAAGATCGGGAATGGCGGTGATGACGATCTCGTCGGCCTGCAACAGGACCCGCTTGACCCACGGACTCCACGTGTGCGGCAGATCGACGGCCACGAAGGGCACGTTCTGGCGCACGATATCGAGCACGAGATCGCACGCGTCCGGGGAAATCTCGTAGTCGCGATCCAGCACCACGGGAGCCGCGAAGATACTGAGCCGTTCGGAGCACTTGGTCAGCAGGCGGTCGAGCAGGACTTCGTCGAGCCGTTCCGGGCTTTGCAGGGCTTCGGCGATGCCCTGCACGGGATCCTGGTTGAAGTCGAGGCCTGTGGTGCCGAAGGCCAGGTCCAGGTCGGCCACCACCACGTTGGTCTTCAGCAGCTCCGACATGGCCCAGGCGGCGTTGTGGCACACCGTACTCGAGCCCACGCCGCCCTTGGCGCCAATGAAGGCGATGACGTTGCCGACCGGATCGGTATCGGGATTGTTGTAAAGGTTTGAGAGGCTCTCGATCAGTTGCAGGGGCGAGATCGGAGCGATCAAGTATTCACTGACGCCGCGTTTCAAGAGCTCACGATAGAGCAAGACATCGTTCAGGCGGCCGATCACGACCACTTTGGTGCCCTCGTCGCAGCAGTTTGCCAGGCGATCGAGCTCGCCCAGCATCTGTGCACGCGGCAAACTGGTCTCGATGACGATCAGGTTGGGCGTCGGGCTGTCTTGATAGTGGGCGACAGCGGCGCTGGCGCCACCCATGTGCACGCTGACGTGGCTCTTGGACAGGCGCCGGTCGGCGGCGGCGATTTGCACCACTTCGGCGGTCGCCCCGTCCTCGCAGAAAGCCTGGATCGAGATGCGCGGAATGGGCCGCGCGCGTTGCAACCGAGCCGGATCGTCGGTGAAGTCGCTGCCGGAGGGGACGAGGTCTCCTGGGACCGGGGGGCTTTCCTCGGCGAGGGAATGGGCCGCTTTGCTCATCTTGACACCTCGGCTAATTGGAGGATTGCGACGACGTGCTCTCGTCGGCGCTGCGCGTGGCGCCGGTGGGCGTACCTTGACGGTATTTGTCGAACACGACGCTGCGGCGTTCCGCGTCGGGGGGATCCATCGTGCGCGGCCCAATGAGATCGGCGGGGTTGGCGATCTGCATGGCCAGATTGTGCTGCTGCGCACAGCCGAAATTTGTATAGGGCACGTTGACCCTGTCGTAGGCCAAGTTCGTGTCCCAAATGCCGCAGGCGGGGGCCTGCGCCACATAGCGCATATAGGCAAACCTGATCGGTGCGGCCTCCTCTCGCCGAGCCCGGTAGGGCTGGATGGCGACGGCGCTATCGGGGAAGCCGAAGTCGCCGATGATGCGCCGCATATCCGCAACTGCGCGCACCACCGAACTCTCGTTGGCGGAGCCGGCCGGCACCGCCAATAGCAGCTTGCTGTTGCCGGCATCGGAGCCGCGGTAGCGCTGCAAGAAGCCGGTCAGTTGGACCTTCTGTCCCGGCGACAGGCCCGTCGCGCCGCGCGCAACGTGCAGGTTCATGGTCGCCGGCTGCTGCGACACCACGATGGGATGGCGCTCGGCCACATCGATGGGTACGGCATCGGCGAGATAGGCACCGTGATCATCGAAGGTTCTGCAGCCCGCGAGCGCTAAGCCGAAAAGCGAACTGACGAGGAGGCCAAGGACCGCTGATCCAGAGGCCGCGCGAGATGTAATTGGAGATCGCATGCTAAGCTCCACAGCTGCGGCTATTCGACGATAAAGCCGTAGTCACCCTTCAAGTCGCCCGCCGGCAGCGCTCTGCCTCTGCCGTAGATGCGGTTGAGGTGGCCGAGAAAGTTCGCCTTGCGGTCGCTGGCCGGGGCCAGACCATCATCGGGACGCGCCAGGTTCTGCCGCGCGGTAGGGCGCACGGTATAGGGAGTGACGATCACGACGAGCTCGGTCTCGCTCTTTTGATAGTCGCGGCTACGGAACAGCGTGCCGAGCACGGGCACGTCCTTCAGCCCGGGAAAGCCGTCCATGTTCTGGCGGGTAGCTTCGGAAATCAGCCCGGCGATCGCCAGCGAGCCGCCGGAGGGTAGTTCGACGGTGGATTTGGCCTCGCGCTTCTTCAGCGCCGGGATAGAGATATTGGAGAGGACCACGGCGCCTTCGTTGGTGAGCTCGCTGACCTCACTGTCGATCTTCAAGCTGATGCGCCCTTCGGTGAGCACGACCGGCGTAAAGGCGAGGGCGACGCCGAACTTCTTGAAGGTAACGGAAAGTTTGCCGTCGCTGTCGACGACGGGGATCGGGTACTCGCCGCCCGCCAGGAAGTTGGCGGTCTCCCCGGAGACGGCGGTCAGGTTGGGCTCAGCCAGGGTACGGATCAGGCCGTCGCGCTCCATGGCGCGCAGCACACCGGCTAGCTGCGTGGTGCCATCGTTGAAAAGGGAGGCTGCACCCGAATTGACGAAGCCGGGGCCGTTTGTGCGGGCCATGACGTCGAGCGCACCCGTATTGGAAAGCACAGTGGGAACGGCGAGCGAGCCGAGCCCGGCGGCCGAGGTGAGCGGGAGCGCGTTCTGGGTGAGGACCGCAGTGGTGAAGTGGCTGGAATTGATGAGGGCACCCACGTTGATGCCGAACTGTTTGAGCACGGTGCGTTGCACCTCGGCGACGGTGACCTTCAGCATGACCTGGTCCTCGCCCTCGACGCTGAGGAGATTGATCACGAGCTTGGTGGCGCCACCGCAGGCCGTGGCGGCGGTGGGCGCCACCTGCGACTGGGTCTGGGCCTGACCGGCAAAACCGGTGTTGGCGTTGCCGGTGACGCTAGTCGAGCGCGAAAACCCGGTTACGGGCGGCACGACGCTTGCGGCTACGGCGCCGTTGGCGGCCACCATTTGGCAGGCGATGTCCTCGGCCCGCTTGGAGTCGATTGGGGTGCGTACGGTGCCGCTCAGGACGGCGGCATGGCCCGCCATCTCGACCTGTATTTTCGAGCCCGGCACGTAGCGCATGAGCAAGCCATCGAGGCCCTTGAGGTCGGCGCCGACGTTGATTTCAAGGGTAAGAAGCTGTTGGCCCCTGGCATCGAAGAAGAAGGCGTTGGCCTGGCCGATCTTCTTGCCGATCAAGAACACGCGATTGGACGATTGCACGACCGCATCGACGATGTCGGGAGCAGAGACGAGCACGTCACGCAGTTCGAAGGGAAACTGCACGAGCACCGACTTGTTGGCGCCCATGGAAATGCGTCTGGAGAGCGGAAAGTCGGCGCGCGCCGGAATGACGAGCAATGACTGCTGGGCTACGTCATCATTGGCCTGCGCCCGGCGTTCGCCGTTGGCAGCCGCCGCCGTCATGCTCAAGAAACCGATCGCCGCAAACAAGAGTGCACGCACTCCGCCCCACACCATAGCCCGCATGATAGCCAACCTTCTTGCCCGCCGGTTTGCTGCTGTACGAGGACTCAGTTGACGCCATAAGCGCGCTGGCTCTTGCCAAAGCGCAGAACTTTGATCGACGTCGTGCGCTTGTCGTGTGTGGCAACGTCCCGCGAACTGTCGATATCGGCGATGCTGCGCAATGCCAGCGAGATCTCGCCGACCGCATTTGCCCAGGCCAGGTGCCGCGCCTGCGCCGGGGTCAACTCAAGCGTCGCCGTATTGCCTTCGGCGAGCTTCTTGCCGTCGCGCGCCTCGATCAGCTGCCCGATCGCCAAAACGCGAACGTTGCGAAAGATCACGTCGGAATCCTGCTCGTCGCGGCCGCGCTGACGTCGGGTGAGGATCACATCCACGTGGTCATTGGGAAGGATCAGTCTGCCGACGCCCGTCTCTTCCTTGATGCGGGTCGAGATGGCGCGCATGCCTTGCGGCAAGATCGCCGCCAACACGCCGCCTTCACCGGCCTTGACGAGCTTGACGGGTGTGACGGGCTCTCCCGGCAGCAGCGGCGCGCGCGCGACCGAGCCCGCCAGATCCTTAATGGCATTGGGGCGACCGCTACGCTGGATATAGCCAGCGCCAAGCGCACTTTGCGGCCAGTCTTGCCAGCGGAAGTTTTCTGGCCCAGTGATCGCACCCAGCGGAATATCGGTTTTGGCGACCAGCACTTGCGTGGTATTGGTCGTCACCTCTTCCTTGACGATCTTTGCCGGCTTGTTGACGAGGCTCATCACCCCGAAAAACGCGCCAATACCGCACACGCCGGCAATCGCTACCCCGAGGAATTGCGCCCGCTTCATCCCGCAACCTTTCGCCCGACGACGAGTCGTTCTCAAAGCGGGGCCCAATTTGCGACACAAACCTCAACGGCCCGTTAATCGCAGGCGCAATTCGAAACGCCTGCGTGCCGAGCGGGTCACGCCTCGGCGGCTTCACGCGGGAGGGCGGCCTCAGCCGCTGAGGCCAGCAAACCAGGACGTATGCGGATAAACGAGCAGTGCGCCGGCCGCAAGGGCAATGCCATAGGGTATTCCCGCGTCGCGCCGATGCAGGCGCACCGCCCAGGCTTCCGCCAGCAGCATCCCGGGCAGCGGTACCGAGCGCAGCATCGACAAAGCGGTGGCCAACATCCCCCCGGCCACGGCCGTGTAAAGCAGGTATTGAAACAGGTTATCGTAGCCGAGCCAGAGGGCGATAGCCGCTAGCAGCTTGGCGTCGCCGCCGCCGCACAAACCGCAAAAGAAAAACACCATGCCGAGCAGGAGAACGCAGAGCCCGGCGGCTAAATGCGCGCCGATCGCAGGCAAACCCATACCCACCAACACGGCAGCGGGAAAAAAGGCCATCAGCACAACGAGGCCAATCCGGTTCGGAATGGTCATGGTGAGGAGATCCATGGCCGCGGCAAACGCCAGGCTACCCGGCAACAGCAGGAGCAAGATCAGGTCGAGCACGGCGGCAATCCTTGCAAAACGTCGCCTGCGCGGGCGGCGCGACCGCTGTCGGCTTAGCGCCAGGCGAGCGCCGGTCACAACCGGCGGGCGCGAATGAGCAAAGCCGCCTGCACAGGGCAGGCGGCTTCAACGTCGGCGGCGGACCGCCGAGAGGCATTAGGGGGTGCTGCCGCTGCCGCCGCCGCCGCTGTTCTGCATCTCGGTGACGACCGTGTTGAAGGTTGTCCCGATCTGCGTGCCAAGGGCACGGGCGGCGCCGATGATGGCGACGGCAATCAGGGCGGCGATGAGGCCATACTCGATGGCCGTCGCACCAGACTCGTCCTTTACGAAACGAGCAACGAAGTTCTTCATGACCACTCTCCCACTCATTCAAAGCTTGCGCGCTTGCGCGGTTGCGTTCACGCCTTGGGCACAAGCCCGCCCGGCTGAACTTGACCGACCCTATAGGTGGCCAATTAAAGTCGAGTTAAAATAACGGGGCAGCTCTTGCCTCATAAGATCGCCGGCAACCAAGATCAATTCCATGCTAAAAATTGGATGAACTAGTTATTCGCGAATTTTGTCACAAGAATTCGTCACTTGTATTTGAATTGAAGCTCCAATATCCGGCGAATTGATTGGTTAATCTAGTCTTGATGGCGAACAATAATGGGAACTTGGCGATAAATTCTGCATGTTAAGATCTGCTGCCGGGGTGGCAGACTTGGTTGAGCCGGCGTGCTCCCCCGGCGCCGAGCCGCGCAATCAGGCGCGAGGTCAAAGAAAAAGGGCGCAGCTTTTGTCGCCCGCCCGCCCCGGCCCTGTGGCACCCGGCGGCGCGGGCAGCCGGGCAAAAAAAAACGCTGCCGCCGCCGCGCGCGGTCCCGGCTCATGGCGCCGCTGCCGCCGTCGGCCTCATCGCGTTTGCGCTTCCTTCACCATTTCACCAGACAAGTTGCCTCATCTTTATTCGTCGCAAAGGAACGGCCGCCATGATCGCTGCCCGTGCAAAGCCTCGTGCAAGGCGCTTCGGCGCGCTGTTTGCCCTCACATCCGCGCAAGCGCTCGTCTTGGCCATTCCCGCCGCGGTCGCCGCCGACGACCTGATCGTCAAATACGATCAATCGCAGCTGCTGAGGCTGCCGCGTCCGGCATCCGAAATCATCATCGGTAACCCGGCCATCGCCGACATCGCCATCCAGTCTGGCAATCTGTTGGTCGTGACGGGCAAGAGTTTCGGCATCACCAACATCATTGCCCTCGATGCCGAGCGCAACGTTATCCAGGACCAGCGTGTGCTCGTGCGGCGCGACGATGCCAAGGTCGTCAACTTGCAGCGCGGCACCGAACGGCAGACCTTCAATTGCACCCCGCAATGCAATCCCTCAATCGTCATCGGCGATGACCAGAAATACTTCGATATGATCTCCAAGGCCGCGCAGTCCAAGATCGGCTTTTCCGAACGTGCCGCCGATAGCGGTGCGCCTGCGGCAAGCCAGTAGTCTTCGCGCACAAGGCAAGCTTGTGCGCACGGCTTGAGCACGACGGCCAATCCGCGCCGGCGCGGCGGCTATCTTCTTTTTACCAAAGCCAACGCGAGAGCGTTGGGTTTACGGGCTCTTCAACACTCCCACCACATAGTGCGGCTAGAGCAGGGAGTGGGGCTCTTTGAGCTCGCGTAGGGAGAAGGCGGCAACGATGGCGCCAACTGCGGCCAGGGGCCGGTGCCAACGCGCAATTGAGCTGTTGCGGCGTTGGCAGGCGGAGCAGTCGGGAGCGATGGCCATCGAATTCGGCATGGTGGCGCTGCCGTTCGTACTCTTGCTGTTTGGCATCCTTTCGGTCTGCCTCTACTTTTTCACCACGTTCACGCTCGAAAATGCCGTGTGGCACGCGGCACGCGCCATTCGTACCGGCCAGGTGCAGCAGTCCCAGGGTGACTATACGGCGGCAACCACCAACGACGATCGTAAGAAGTTGTTCAAGAAGGCCATGTGCGCCAAGGCGCCGAGCTTCTTCGATTGCCTCGGCAAGGCGGTCGTGATCGTGCAGAGTAACGCTAATTTCGGCAACATCGTTGAGCCCAAGTGTGCGACCAACGGTGTCATGGCTGAGGAGGCCGCGGCCGCCTTTGATCCCGGCAACGCCAGTTCGGTCGTCTTGGTCACCGTCTGCTATCCCTGGGAATTCGGCGGCAAACTGCCCTTCATCCGATTGGGCAATCTGAAAAACGGCGCCCTGCTGATGCAGGCGTCCGTGACCTTCCGCACGGAACCTTACAACTGAGCCCGCCTAGAGGGCTCGCGCATCAATCGGGGCATCGAAAGCCATGTGTCGTCGCAGCCTGTCACGACTAAGAACCCACATCGGCGCCGCCGTCGATAAATGCCGCCGCGACCGGCGCGGGGTCGCCGCCATTGAGTTTGCGATGATCGTGCCGATCATGTCGGCCATGTTCATTGGCGCAGTCGAACTCAGCCAGGCCATCACCGTCGACCGGCGCGTGACGCAGGTCGCCAGCTCCACCGCCGACCTCGTGGCGCGGGCCGAAAAGCAGATTTCGCACACCGAGATCGGCGACATCATGAAGGTCGGCGGCTACATCCTGGAGCCCTATAGCCAGACCCCGCTGGAGATCACGCTGCGCAACGTCACCTCTTCCCCGGCCAACGCAACCACCACCAAGCAATCCTGGTCGTGCACCTACAAGGGCCTGGACAAAACCCAAACCTGCGTCTGTTCCAACACCATCAAGAGCATCCCGCCCAACCTGCTCACCAGCAACGACAGCGTCGTGGTCGCCGAGGTCACCTATGGCTACAAGCCGCTGATCTTCGACTACTTCATGAAGCGGGCGGCCGATGGCGCAAGCTCCGGGACCGGGGTCTACACGCTGAACGAGACGATCTATCTGAAGCCGCGGAGCCAAGCGGCCATGCTGATGCAGCCGAACAACACTCCCTGCCCGATGCCGACGTTCTGAAGGCGGGCGGAGACGGGCTGCGCGCGGAACTTGCCCCCGCCCGGGGTGCCGTGTCCTCATGGCTGGAGCGCCGGTCCCGCGCGCGTCTGCCCAGCTGGCCAGGACAATCCCCGGTTGTATTTGCCCAAAGAGGCCATTTCCACCTATGCTGGTTGACCCGCCGTGAGGCAAGCGCCGAGGCATGGCAAGGCTAGGGCCAGGAGGCCATGGGACGACGGTCGACGCACACGCCGCAGCAGCTGCGCGAACTGATTTTGGATGCTGCGCAGGACATCATCGAAGCCCAAGGTATCGCCGGCTTGTCGGCGCGCGAGATTGCCCGACGTATCGGCTATTCTCCTGGCACGATTTACAACATGTTCGAGAACCTCGACGATGTCGTGCTCAACATCGAGGCCCGCGTGCTCGACGCCTTGGACCAGAGGCTCGCCGGGCTCTTGAATGAAGGGGACGCCTGCACGCGCGTGACACGGCTGGCCCTTACCTACCTCGCCTTCACGCACGAAAAACCGAAGCTCTGGAACCTGTTGTTTGAGCACCACATGCCGGCCGGCACGGCGCTTCCCTCCTGGTATCAGCAGAAGCTTGAAACCTTGATGAGCCGCGTCGAGACGGCCCTGGCGCCAGAATTCGGTCCGGGCCAGGACACCGAGCGCCAGCGCGCGGCGCGCGTTCTGTGGGCGGGGGTGCATGGCATCACGTCGCTGTCGACCGCCGATAAGCTTTCCGTCGTCACGACGGAGACCGCCAACCGGATGATCGAGGATCTGGTGGCCACCTACCTTTCCGGCCTCTCGGGTGCGGACAAGGGCGGCGCCGGGCGAGCCGGCGACGCAACTCCGCTTGAGGCCTGAGGCCGGCATGAGCAGTTTCGACCGCGACCGACCGACAGGCCGGCATCAACTCAAGGTCCGCCTCAAGACCGCCAAGCAGCGCACGGCTTCCTCCCAGCGCTGGCTCGAGCGGCAGCTCAACGACCCTTACGTTGCGGCGGCGCAGCGCGAGGGCTACCGCTCGCGGTCGGCCTATAAGCTGATCGAGATCGACGACAAGTATCGCCTGCTGCGGCCCGGCCGGCGCGTGGTCGATCTGGGCGCCGCCCCGGGCGGCTGGAGCCAGGTGGCGGCCGAGCGCGTCCGATCCCTTGCGGGGCGCGGCCAGGTCGTGGCCATCGACCTGTTGGCGATGGCGCCGCTCCCGGGCGTCGTCTTCCTTGAGGGCGACTTCATGGCGGAGACGGCCCCGGCCGGGCTCAAGGCGCTGCTGCGGGACGGGGGCGCCGACGTCGTCCTGTCCGACATGGCCGCGCAGGGCACCGGGCACAGCCGCACAGATCACCTGCGCATCATGGCGCTGGCCGAAGCGGCGGCCGAGTTTGCCATCGAAGTGCTGGCGCCGGGCGGGGCGTTCGTGTGCAAAATGTTCCAGGGTGGCTCCGAACGGGCGCTGCTCGATCGGCTCAAAAAAGCCTTTGCCAGCGTGCGGCACGTCAAGCCACCTGCCAGTCGTGCCGAATCGGCGGAGCTGTACGTCACGGCGACCCAGTTTCGCGCCTGATCGCCATCCGGTCGCGGCGCTCGGGGGATTGCGGCACGGTCCCGGACGCCCTCTCTTGCAGGCTCGGCCCGCCGGCCGCGTCCGCACGCGGCCAGACTGAGCAAGACGGCGGCCGGACACGCGCCTTCGGCAATGCCGTTCGCTTAGAGCCTCCCAAGCAGGGCCGGGACCGCCTTCCCCTCGTTGGCGGGCTCTGCTAATAGAAAGCTTGGAACGATTCCACCACAGGGCGGCGCATGGGCCGCGTGCCGAGCAAAAGGCCCGGCGCGCCCGTTTTCGGCCAACCTGACGGCAGGGAGAGCGAAATATGGCGCAACGGCCCGTCCTGGATGAAAGCAGCGTTGCCCTGACCTTCGACGACGTGCTGCTGGTGCCGCGACCCTCCGACGTCCTGCCGGGCGAAACCGACGTCGCCTCCCGCGTCACCCGCGAGATTTCGGTAACGATACCCATCCTTTCCTCGGCGATGGACACCGTCACCGAAGGGCGGCTTGCCATCGCCATGGCCCAGGCCGGCGGCATCGGCGTCGTCCATCGCAACCTCGCCGCCGAGGCCCAGGCCGAGCAGGTCGCCATGGTTAAGCGCTACGTCGCCGGCATGGTGGTCAACCCCTATACGATTTCGCCCAAAGCGACGCTGGCCGACGCCCTGCGCCTGATGGAGGAGAGAAAGATCTCCGGGGTTCCGGTGGTGGAGGATGGCAGCAAAGGTAAGCTGCTCGGCATTCTCACCAATCGCGACGTGCGCTTTGCCACCAACACCCGCACACCCGTCTCCGAGCTGATGACCAAGAAGTTGGTCACCGTCAAGGAAGGCGTCAGACGCGAGGATGCCGAACGCCTGCTGCACCAGCACCGGATTGAGAAGCTCCTGGTGGTGGACGACAATTTCCACTGTATCGGGCTGATCACGGTCAAGGATATCGAGAAGGCCCAGAAGTATCCCAATGCCTGCAAGGACGAGCACGGCCGCCTGCGCGTGGCGGCCGCCACCAGCGTTGGCGACGATGGCTACGAGCGCGCCGAACAGCTGATTGCGGCGGGCGTTGACCTGGTCGTGGTCGACACCGCCCACGGCCATTCCAAGCGCGTCCTCGACGCGGTGACGCGCATCAAGAAGCAATCCAACCGCGTACAGGTGATCGCCGGCAACGTCGCCACGGCCGACGGCACCAAGGCGCTGATCGATGCGGGCGCCGATGCGGTCAAGGTAGGGATCGGCCCGGGATCGATCTGTACCACGCGGGTGGTGGCGGGCGTGGGAATGCCCCAGCTCACCGCCATCATGGAATCGGTCGAGGCGGCCAAGAAGCAGGATGTGCCCATCATCGCCGACGGCGGCATCAAGTTCTCCGGCGACATCGTCAAGGCCTTGGCCGCCGGCGCCGATTGCGTGATGGTGGGGGCGCTGCTTGCCGGCACGGACGAGGCGCCGGGCGAGACCTACCTCTACCAGGGCCGGACCTACAAGGCCTATCGCGGCATGGGCTCGGTCGGGGCCATGGCGCGCGGCAGCGCCGACCGCTACTTCCAGCAGGAGGTCAAGGACACCCTCAAGCTGGTGCCGGAAGGCATTGAAGGTCAGGTCCCCTATAAGGGGCCGGTCGACGGCGTCTTGCACCAGCTGGTTGGCGGCTTGCGCGCCGGCATGGGCTATATCGGTGCCGCCAACCTTGCCGCCCTGCGCGAGCGGGCGCGATTCGTGCGCATCTCGCCGGCGGGCGCCAGCGAGGGTCACACCCACGGTGTGGCCATGACGCGGGAAGCCCCCAACTACACGCGCGGCGCCTAGCGTCTCGTCGAGCCACCGCTCGCAACCGGCCGGTCGCGCCTGGAAGGCCCATGAATCAGGTCATCATTCTCTACCCGGTCTTCGTGCAAGTCCTTTTGACCTTTATCGTCTACGGCTTGCTCGCCGTCGCCCGCACCCGCGCCATTGCCGGCATGGACCGCCGCAGCGGCGGTGTCGACCTGGCCTTGGGCCATGTGGCGTGGCCGCCGGATGCCGAGAAGCGTGCCGCCAACCAGCGCAATCAGATCGAGCTGCCGGTACTGTTTTATGCCGTCGTGGCGTTTGCGCTCATCACCAAGGGCGTCGATTTCCTGATGCTTCTGCTCGCCTGGTTGTTCGTGCTGTCGCGCATCGCCCATGCCGCCATTCACGTCGGCCCCAACCGGGTGCGCTGGCGCTCACCGGTCTTCGCCTTGGGCTTGCTGATCCTGGCAGGCATGTGGTTGAAGCTGTTCTCACACGTCCTGACCGGCGGATTTGCCTGAGGTCATGCGGCCTGGCGCGCACATCAAGGCCGCCGTCGAGGTCCTCGAGGAGATCCTGGGGAGACATCGACCTGCCGCCGCCGCCCTCGCCGACTGGGGCAAGAACCACCGCTTCGCGGGCTCCAGCGACCGGGCGGCCATCGGCAATCTTGTCTATGACGCCCTGCGCTGCCGGCGTTCGCTCGCTGCTCGCATGCAGAGCGATAGCCCACGAGCGCTGGCGTTGGCGGCGGCCGCCAAGGCACTCGGTTTGGGCCAAGCGGCGGTGATCGCCAGCGCCGACGGCTCGGCTTATGCGCTGGAGCCACTGAGCGAGGCCGAACGGGCTGGGCTTTGGCGTCCGCCGGTGCCCGCCGTGTCCGCCGGTATTGAAGGCGACATCCCGGACTGGCTCGAGCCCTCCTTCGCCCGCGCCTTCGGCGCGGCCGCCGGCGCGGAAGGCGCGGCGCTGGCGCAGCGTGCGCCCGTGGATCTGCGGGTCAACACGCTCAAGGCCGAGCGCGCTAAGGTGCTCAAGAGCCTTGCCCGACTAAGCCCGCAGGCGACCCGTTACTCCCCCATCGGCGTGCGGCTACCTGCCCCGGATGGCGGCCACCGGCAGCCCAATGTCGAGGCGGAGGTCGGCCATGGACGCGGCTGGTACGAAGTGCAAGACGAGGGCTCGCAGCTCGCGGCGCTGCTCGCCAACGCCACCCCGCGCCAGCAGGTGCTCGATCTTTGTGCAGGCGCCGGCGGCAAAACGCTGGCCTTCGCCGCCAGCATGCGCAACACCGGCCAAGTCTACGCCTACGACGAGGATGCGTTACGCCTGCGCCCGAGCATCGAGCGGCTGAAACGGGCTGGCGTACGCAACGCCCAGGTGCTGCCGGCCGGTGACCAAGCCGCCCTGCGCACCCTCGCCGACCGCTTCGATCTCGTGTTCGTCGATGCGCCCTGCACGGGCAGCGGTGCCTGGCGACGTCGGCCGGACGCCAAGTGGCGGCTGCGGCCGGCGAACCTGGCGCAGCGCCAAACCGAGCAGCGCAGGTTGCTCTTGGCCGCCGCCGGCCAGGTCAAACCTGGCGGCCGGCTCGTCTACGTCACTTGCTCGGTGCTGCCGGAGGAGAACGGCGACCAGAGCGCCTGGTTTCTGACGGCTTGCCCCGGTTTCACCTGCCTGCCGTGGCGTGAGGCTTGGGCCGGCGGCGTCGGCGGCGACGTGCCGGCCTCGGCCGATGGCAGTGACAATCACCTGCTGTTGACGCCGGCGCAGCATGGGACGGATGGATTCTTCATTGCCGGCTTCCTGCGCCAGGCTTGAGTGTTGCCGCGGAACGGCGCTCGACAAAAAGAGCTTGCATCTGAGATCGATCGTCCACAGATAAAAGTTTGACAGCCGATGACGAGGGACTAATACGTTCGCGTTTTCCCGGGACCCATCAGGGTCTCGTCTTGACCGCCACCAGGCGCGTCGCCAAGGGGAGCCGTCGTCGCCCCAGCGACCGCA
>Ga0134122_10000439_pt1 | contig 27936 bp, 32 predicted proteins | sample KB302_FD_96461 | JGI IMG/M metagenome (GOLD analysis project Ga0134122, IMG submission 96461) | Terrestrial soil microbial communities without Nitrogen fertilizer from Kellogg Biological Station, Michigan, USA - KB3-0-2 | ecosystem: Environmental > Terrestrial > Soil > Unclassified ...
AAGCCCCTTGCGGCAAGGTTCTGGGCCACGGTGTTGGAAGCCGTATTGGCTCCCGTGGCGATGGTCCCCTGCGCCTGAGAGTAGGCAGGACTCGACAGCACCCGCTGGTAGTGAGCGTTGGTGAGTCGAGAGATGTTCTGGGGGCTCAGGAGTTCGGCAATCTGCTGACGCAGCTTGGCCTGCGGGTCGCCCAAGAGCTTCGCAATCAGGCCCGGGAGGAAGGCGAAGGCTGCGGGGCCAAGGAGAGCACTGAGCCCCAAGCCAGCACCAGCACCTGCGGCACCCCCAGCCCCCACCAAGCCACTCGTGACACTAGGCAATCCGTACGCCATGACTCCCTCCCTATGCGGGGGACTCTACCCCAAAGCCTCGATGCGCGAATCGATCAAATAGGCCGGACTTCCCGCCTTCACGACGGTGGTCGTGAACGTGATGTTCTGGCTCGCCGCAGCCTTCAAGACCACGGAGCCTTGAACGAAGGCGTTCAGTGTCCCCAGGTCAAGGTTGTTGACGATGGCAGTGGCATTGAGCATGGGAACGTCCAAGGTCTGGGCCGAGCCGTCGTTCCAAGACGCCGTGACCTTCACGATGTCACCGCCGCTTCCTGCCGTCGTGGTCTTCAAGTAAAAGGACAGGCGGTAGAGGCCAGCCGATGAGGCGTTCCCGGTGAGCATCGTCTGTGCGGCGAGACTGCCAGTCTGTCCGGTCAGAGCGATGGTCCCGAGAACGCCAGAGGCTGAAGCTGCATTACCTACTGAAACCACCGAGCCTGCGGTGTCCTGCCACTTCTGGTTGCGGGTCTGACCTGCGGTGATGCCAGACAAGTCGAACCGCATCTGCTTGGTCGTGGAAGCGTTGTCTTGGAACGTCGTCCCGTTCGCCGTGTTACAGCGAATGTTCGTGTTGTTGAGCAGCGTCTTGCTGCTGACATTCGCCGTGCTGTTGGCCGTGAGCAGGGTCCCGGTTCCCGGGGGAATGGAGATGGAATCTCCGGAACCGATACCCGCCCAACTCAACGACCCGACGTTCCCAGTCCCGCTGTCCTTCAGGGGAATGGAGTCCACGAAGCCAGAGGAATCGATGACGACAGCCCCGCCAGAAAGCGTGATGGATGCGAAGGTCGCCGCCCCTGCATTGTCGATGCTCGCGACCACCGCACCCAGACTCAAGTCCCCGGTCCCGGAGAACACGTTCAGTCCACGGACCGAAGCGAATCCAGACGGAGAGATGAGGGCGATGAGTGCCCCAGTTCCAACAGAGATGATTTCCAGAACGCCCATCTTGAAGATGCCACTGTTATCGATCAAAGCAACCAAGTCGCCGCCGTTCCTGCGCCACTCTTGGATATTGCTGGTCGGATTCAAACCTTGAACGGTACTGGTCGTCGTGGTCATGTCCACGACACCGCCCCCAACCACCGCGTGTCCTGAGCCACTGGGGACCTGACCGTTCGATAGCCTTGAGAAGCCCACCGACGCATCCCGGCACCACGCATCCATGACGCCGAGGATGTTCCTCAAGCGTGGGATGAAGTCCGGTGCCTTGATGTCAGGCAGCGACGCGAACGGGATACCGGGGAAGTCGCGCATTAGAGTCCGCTGTCCTCCATCCCGAACACCTGACTCCCGAGCACGATGAACTCCTGCTGGAAATCTCCCGTGGCCGTCGCCTGCATCCGGATGGTCATGCCCTCAGACTGGGTTCGAGGGTTGATGCGGTGCAGAGCCTGTCCCCCAAGCGTGATCCCGCCCGCCGGGTACTGGTTCACTAACGTCTGTGGCCCCACGTCGTTCGTCTTGTTGCCGATAACGGTGTAGACCAGAACCGGAGCCCCAGAGTAGTCCCCACAGTAGCCATAGAGGTCGTCCAGCATCCACTCGCCCGAGAAACCCGCGGCATAGATGGTGCGAGACGTCCACTGTGGACGCGGGTCCGCTGCCGGGATCGTGGCACTCGCCTGCTCGACGTAGATGCTCCCTGCCCCCGCCGCCGTGCTCCCTGCGGCAGTCCCGGAGTACCCGAAATAGAACGTCGTGTCGCCGTTGGACCGAGGCACAGCCCACGCTGCCGACATGTTCGCCCGCTGGCTCGAGACGAAGTTCCGCATGTTCACCGGACCCGAGAACTTGAAGTTACCCTCGGCGTCGATGTCCTTGCGGTCGTAACTCATCCACAGGCACTGTTCCGTCTCAGTAGTGCCGAACGCCGTCGTCTGGAAGAAGAACCGAAGGCTTCGATTCTCCGGGTCGTTCACGAGAGCAATCGGGGTACTGGAACCAGTCGGCATGTAGTTGCGCCATGTCTGGTTCTTGGACCGCGTGATGAAGTTGAAGGCGTCGGTCGTGTGGATGCCCTTGTACGACACGAACGCCAACTGCTCCGCTTCCCCATCAATCGTGAACGTGCAGCAACACATCGGGTTCACGATGCCGTTCGTGCGAGAGATGATCTCCGTCGCCCGCCCACGGTCGAAGCTGGCATCTCGTTCATTGGGCAGGTAGTTCACACGCCAGAGCGACGTATCCAGTCCGACAATCAAGCGGTTGTTCACCGTCCTGATGGCACGGACCTGGTCGTTCTCGCGAGTCTCGAAGTCGATGAAGTAGGTCGGCGGGAAGCTCTCAGGCTCACCGGGGAACGAGTAGCGGATAGTCGATGCGTTCAGGACATCGTTCACGACCAACGAATCCTGATACATGTCCCCGGTGTTCGAGGACGGGGGCGGGAAGTTCTTCGCCACCTGTGCCGAGATGTCCCCGAACGTGTAGACCACCGTGGGGAACTGGACCGTGGAGTCGACCGAGGCCCCGTAGTAGACGGTGACACGGACGAAATCGACGCCGATGGTCGTGTTCGCCTGACTGACACTCAGGGCGACCATGAAGTTGGTGTCGAAGTCCGTGTCCACAAGGCTGAACTCGTTGGTCGGGAACCAGCGGTCATCCGAACCCCCGAGACTCAGGAGTGTCGGGGCTGCGGGATTGGTACTCGTGATGGTCCCCGCCTTGGACGCTACGATGTCCACGAACGTCGGCCGACTGCCGAACTTGGCGGTGTTCTTCTGCAGGAAGTGCCCATCACTCCGGCGTCGACCGATGGAAACCTTGACCGGCAACGGAGCAGAGCCCGCAGAGACATATGCCTCGACTTCGACCTTGATGCCCTTGACCACACCCCTGAAGCCACCCAGAGAGAAGTTGTACGCCCCTTGGATGGTCTGGGCGACGATGGAACCCACGGCACCAGACGCATAGACCCCGTTATCCGAGGCCATGCTTGAAGCGCTGACGAACCCGAAGTAGAACCCCGAGCCGTTGAACGACGCCGGGAAGCTCGACGCTGAAGCGACTGAAGTCGTGTCGGCGTGAGCTGAAGCACCAGTCGAAAGCTCCGCGATCATGAACCCGACCGGGAACTTCTTGTCCGCCGCCAAGTCCTTCTTAGGGCTCCGGTAGATGCGCCAGTGCGTGGTCAGGGCATTTGCGAGCGTCGGCTGCTGGATGGTCGGTAGGACCGACGTCGCTGAGACAAGCACCGTCGACACGCCATTGTCCGACGAGTAGGCGGATTCCAAAATGACTTCAGCATCGTCCTGCTTGAACTTGGCGACCTCCGTGGTCCAATACTCGTAATACCCCGTCACCGTCTGGGAGAAGGCCCCTGCTCCTGTCGTGACGTTCGGGGCCGACTCCACCGGCTGCATCCCGTGTTGCCTGACAGTCGGAGCCGTCCCAGTGGCCGTCGCAGAGAGATAGACAACGGCGTTGGTCCCGATGGCGGAGGTATCGGCACTCGCACCGTTGACCAAGAAGAACCGGTTCCGGTAGTGGATGACCTCGAGACTTGTTCCCGAGGCAATCGTCGCGAGGTCAGTGAACGTCCCCATGACCCCGACCGGAGCGAACCGGTACTTCGTGTTCGCCATGGCCACCAGATAGTGGTCGCCATTGTCGAAGTGGATGTCTCGTATCCCTGAGACACCAGAGGCTGTGGACGCCGCCACGGTCCCGAATGACGACCGACCCGGGGCACGGATCAACGCATCCCCGCCGTTCTTGTAGACCACGTTCCGCATCGCGGCCAACTGTCCCGGCTTCAAGAGCGCAGGGTCTCGGTCCGTGACCAGACCACCGTTCAGGAGTTCGGTGCGGCGTCCCATCCTACGAGTACGTCCAATCGATGAACCTCGTCGTGTTGTCGCCGTAGTTCGAGTACGTCGTCGCTCCCGGGACGAACATCAGGTCCTCGTCTGGCACCCGCGTCTGGTCTCGGACCATCATCTGCAGGCCTTCCTGAGACAGGGCATACCACGTCTTCAACTGCTCGCCCCGGCCTTCGCTCTTGTCCGTGATGAAGTGCCACTTGGCATACGCCAGCAGGTAGATCTCGAAGTCCTGCGGGATGTCGAGCGTCGCTCCATCCGCCGTTCCCAACGCCGACGACATCATCGTCATGCGCCGATAGTAGCGGGCCAAGAGGACGTCGCTCGAGGCCGGTGGAGGCAGAAGTCGGATGCGACCCTTCCCTCCGGAGAGGAACAGGTCGTACCAGTAACTGCTTGAGGTCGTCTGCTCGCTGCCGATGGTGCGGTCGTAGAGCCGTCTTCCCACTGGCCTGAGAGTCAGTCCCGCATTCAGGAGCCGGAACGTGTAGCCCTGATTCCAATCCCCGGGGAGCGCATAGGTATCCCGCGTCACGGTGACCGTGGCCGTCGCGGTGCCCGTGAAACCAGAGGCACTGACGTAGAACCCGAACCCTGAGGCTGCAGTCGCTGAGACACGAAGTCCGGTGATGAAGCCAACGGCCGAGATCATGTCTTCGGGCAGAATGCCGTGTCCCGTGGGACAGGCCGCTGAGACAGCGCCGGCGGAGGCTGTGGCGACTACGGTGAAGGGGGCGAACACCGTGACCGGAGCGGCCTCAGTGAGCATGAAGTTCCAGTTGGCGCGGGTATTGAAGTGCTGCAGAGCAGCGTTCAGCGAACGTCCGGCCCGGTTCGCCATCGCGTCATCGGCCGAGGCCCCGACGCAATCCGCGATCTCCCTTACGGCGTCACTGATGACTTTCGTTGAGGGCTGGAACAGGCTCATCCGTGGCTCCTTCCGCCGCCTCTTGCTCCGCCTTGGCCTGAGCCTCGATCTCCGCCCACTGACTCAGGCTCACGGTCGGTTGCTCGCGCTTCCGCTCTTCCCTCAACTGCTCCCAAGACGCCACGATCTTCGGGACTTCCTTCATGGCGTCCCGGTTCTCCGATACCCAGTCCTTCGCGTTCGCCGCCAACTGACGGCGGAACGTCACGTCCTCGATGAGCCGGGACAACTTGGCCTCGAACTCCTCGGGGTTGTTGAACAACAATGCCGTCTCGCCATCGAGAACCTCAGCCTTGTAGGCGGCCGTGTTCTGCGCCAGCGTCGCCGCCGGCTTCTTCAGGACCGACGACTCGTAGAACTTGATGGCACTCCGGCAGTCGTTGAAGATGTTTGGAGTCAATGGCGCGAGCGAGATGTCGTGTCCCATGCATGCCAACCGGACCTTGTATTCGGGATAGTTGCACCAGTCGTGGAACGTCATGCGATGCGGCGGAATCAGTTCGTTGACCCACGGGAACTGGGCACCCCAGATAATCCAGTGCACCTGCGGGTACTTGCGCGTGATGTTCCCCAGAGCTTCGCGAAGAGGGTAGAAATCTTCGTAATGAGCGATGCCACCCTGCCAGAGAATCTTGACCGTCTCCGGCTCTTCAGCCAGAGCAACCTGCGGGTAATGGTCCATCCGCACAAGGTTCGGGAATACCCTGAGTCTCCGAGGTGTCAGTTCTCTTGACACCGCATCGGAGACGGGTGGAGTCGAGCACTGGACCTGGTCGGCGAGCTGCAGGATCTTCTTCCAACTCGCGATGGCCTGCCGGTTCTTGGCCAGCGAGAAGCCGTTCTGGCCATCCTTCCACAACACCTTCTTCTCGCCGCCTTGGATGACACCGATTTCATGCCCAATCGGAATCATCTGCCCGTTCATGTCCCGGACCCCGAGGCTCTTGAAGGCTTGATTCAGTGGGGAAACATTGAACAGGTTGTCGTCCGTCTCCACGACCACGGACGGAGCCCACTTCCAGTCCTTGTCCACCAACGAAGGAAGGAAGCTCTGGACACCGCGGATGTTGTTGATGGGCTGGTCGCCAACCGGCTGGTACAAGAGGATGAGGTCCGACTCACAGAACTGCCGGATACGCTCTTCCGGCGACACCGAAACTTCATTGGTGTCCAGCACGACCTTGATTGGGAGTCCAAGCTGGGCAGCAGTCTCGATGGGGACTTGAAGCCTGTAATGGAAAGAGGCTGTGTGGCGTCCCGGAATAAGCGTATAGACCGAGAGCGGCTTCACACCGGCTTCCCATCGATGAAGGTCTCGGTCCCTGCGGGAGCCACGGCATGGGAGCGGATGTCGTAGGTGCAGAACTTTCTGTTACGCCGCAGGAAGGCGTAGAACTTCTTCTTGTCACGCATGAACTCTGGCTCCAAGAGGGTCGTGACGGCTTGGAACAACGGGATGTTCGTGAAGCTGGCGACGTGCCTGAAGCCCTGCCCCCGATAGGCAGACCCATCATCCGCCTGCCGCAGTTCCTTGATGGCGTCCAGACGAGGCCCGTAGACCTCTGGATACAGCTTCTCCATGGCGTCGGATGCCAGCAAGGAATCGATGACGGGCTCGGACTTCCCGACGTAGAAGCTCATGACGCCTTGCTCGTCCTGACACCCGGTCCCCAACCACCCTGCGTCGCGGTCGGGTCCACGACATCGGTGGTCGACGGATAGCTCATGGAACCGTCTGCCGTAGGCGTGCTGATGGTCCCACCGGTCGGAAGAAAGTCAGGGGTCGCATGTTCAGCGTGCGCCTGCTTGTATTCCTCGGCCTTGAACGTCACCGAGTCCGGAGTCCCGGCACTCGTGCTCGTGTCCAAGACAGGCTGAGACTCACCCGACTTCGGAGTCGGGGCCGCGTAGTCCTCACGGCAACCACTGGTACCGCCCTTGAACGTGACACCCATGTCACTCTCCCGGGGGCGTCTGCCCCTGATAGTTCCCGACCTGAGCCAACGCCTCCCCCAACTGCGGAGAGACTTCCGGACCCGCAGGGACACCGACATTCGGCGAACCCTTGAAGACTGAACCCTCACCCATCGACAACTGGGCATCGATCCCCACCACCTTCGTGGGCTCGAATGACGTGGTCTCCGGAGCCATCACTCACCCCCTCCGGTGATACCGAACGAATCCCCACCACCCGAAGAACCTCCGGAACTCGAGGAACCCCCGCGCTCGTGGGCCCCCGTGGTCCTGCGGTCCTTCATCTCGCGGGAGTAATCCGGAGCCGTCCACGTGATGCCAGACTCAGCACTGAGAGTCGGAACGTCGTAGCCGTCCGGGAAGGCATCGGGAGTGCCTTCGGGCAGCGTTCCCAAGCCATCCCCAGAGGTCTGGTAGTTCCCCTGGTCCTTGTCGAAGTTCGCGATTGACCCGAGACCCGGGACGACCGTTGGGTCGATGCCGTATCGAGTCTTGGTTGCGGCGATGAGGCCTCTGGACTGGTTTCCCGACATTGTGCCTCCGATGAAAGGGTGGGCCCGTGTCGGCACCCACCCTTGCCATTGGCTTGTGCTAGCCGTTCGTGACCCCCGTCATCGCGGCCCAACTCGACGGGTGAAGCAGTTCCAACGTCAACTCCATCAGTACGATACCGCGGGTGTGGTCGCCACCCTTTCCCATCGGTTTGTGCTGTGGCGCTCTGAAGAATGCGGTTCGCGCCATGGACCTATCCCCGATGTAGTACGCGCCCACGGCGGACGACGTGCTGATGGGGATGAAGCGGTCGGTGATGACGGCGTACAACTGGTTGAACGGGGTCTCGAAGACGTCGATGTTCGCCACGAGACGCTGGTCGGTGGCCGCGATGTTGCGGACATTGCCCGAGCCAGACGACACCGTGGCATTGACGAACTGACGCTTCGAGGCGGGAGCGAACCAGATGGAATCCGGCTCGGCACCGTTCTCGAACAGGGTCTGCGACAGGGTGCAGATGTCCGCTGTCGTCACACCGCCCGAGGCGGAGCTGGACGTGGTGATGCCGAAGCCACGGAAACCCGCCATCAACGGCGCGTTCGTCGCAGCCTCTGCGCCCGAGGCCGTCGACGCCGTGACCGTGGGCACCGTCCAGTAGCGTGCCTCGCAGTCTCGGGCGATGGCCTTGAACATCTTCATCACCTGGTGCTGGTACATGTCCGTGATACCCGCCGGATTGCTGGCGCGTTCGCGGTCCGAGACCAAGACGTGCTTCGAGAAGATCTGCGTCACGTTGAGCAGACGACTCGGAACCGTCAGTGAGTCACCGGAGAAGTCGACGCCTTCCACGACACCCGCCGTCGCCGTGGCCGGCAACGTATCCACCGTCCACGAGTGAACGGCGTCCTTCGCCCGAGTCTTGGGACTCGAGGAGAACATCGGGGTCTGGAACGAGTCGAGGATGGTGACGACGTCCACAAGGTCTTCGTGATGGACGTTCGTCGTGGCACCGAACAGGGTACCGACGTCGAAGGTTGAGACTAGGTTGGTTGGTACGGTCTGACCACCGGGCATTTCCTTACGCCTCCCTCAGCACGTCCCTAGCGGTCGGGCCCCAGTGTCTGGCCGGCGCGCTGGAACTGCTGCTCCAGAAGAGGACCGAGCCGTGCTCGAGCGAACGCGCTCGCGTCCCGACTGGACCCCGTCCTCTGGAAGCGGTCGAACGCCTCCTGAGCGGCTGAGTCCACCCCGGGCTCGCGACGCGAATCGCCGCCGCGGCTCGTAGGGATACCGGCGTCGGTCTGCCCTCGCCCCGGAGGGGTCGGAGTCGCAGAACTGCGCCGGGAATCCCCGAACTTGAGGAAGGCGTATTCCATCGCCGCCACCGGGTTGGCCTTGAACAATGCTGGGTAGGTCTGGGCCAGGTCGGGGTCGGTGGCGATGAAACTCGCCACGTCGTGCTCGAACTGCACGTAGTCCGGGTGCTTCCCAACGATGGTCTGACGCGCCTGTACCCCATCCGAGAGGGGCTGCAGGGCTTGCCCGATCCGAGTCGTGATGAAGTCACCGAGAGCGTCGACAGGGACGCCGAACTCGGTGAGGCGGTCCTCGGGACTCGCGTGGCGGTCCGGGACGCCTTGGCGCGGGTTCGCCGCACCATTGCTCAGCAACTGGGTCACCAGCCCTTCGAGCTTGTCAGCCCGTTCGCGCTGGCGCTTGCCCTCTTCCGAGGATGCCCGATACCCATTCACGAGTGAGTTCGTGTCCGGATACCCGGCGAGGTCGGGATTCAAGGGCGGTTGGGTCGGGTTGTCGTCAGGCATTGCGGGATTCCTTTCCTTGAGGGGTTCGCCCTCTGGACTACGGGAGCAACTGGCGGTCGAGTTCGTCGCGCCGCTGGTTGTGCTCCGACACCGCTACCTCATTGACCCAAGAGAACAGGAACCATTCACAATCACGAATCATGGCCCTCAGGACTGAGTCAGTGGTGTCGAAGTCGGTGCCCTTGAACGTCTGGGTGCGTTCAGCATCCGTAAGCGTCAGGGACCGTGTGGCTTTCCGGACTCGGTTCTCGATCTCCGGACGTATCACATCATTCCATCCAACTGAGGTCAGGACAAGCCTTACCTTGTCGACCTGCTCAGGAGTCAGCATGGTGTCAAGACATCCCCGGCAGCGGCGCGCCGTTCCCTGTGGCCATCAGTTTACCCAAGACATCCGGGGATAGCTGGTCAAGCGGCTGACTGACGGCGCCCGCCACCCCTGCCGGAGACTGCCCACTTTCTTGGGCCAACTGGTTGATCATGGGTACCTGCGTGACCAGCAGTTCATTGACGTTGGGGAAGTCGAAGAGGTCGAAGGCCTGTCTTGCAAAGTTCCCCCAGTTCACCAACTGCATCATGACCGGGTTAGCGGACATCATCTGCAACAGTGCCAACATGTTCTGCTGCCGGATGCCTCTACCGGTCATGTTCCGGGCCCCTACGGCTCGGGCCCTGTAGTCCGGCTGGAGGTCGTCGTAGTCGATGGTCGTCTCCACCGACTCGTAGGGCAATCCGGTCCCGGGGTTGATTGTGGCTAGGCTTGCGAGGATACGGACCTCGTGCGGGAACGTAAGCCACATCTTGTCCATGCGCCGGAACGAGTTGGCCAGACGTTCGATGAACCCTTCCTCGAGCAGAGTGGTCTCGAGACTCACACGGGTCAGGGCGTTCTCCTGCCGGCCCAAGAACCCCCGGGCCGTCTCTCGGCTCGAGCCCTGCATCCCGCCCAGCAGGGTCTCGGTTTCACCCGTGCCCAACTGCATCATCTGGAACAGGGTCGGGATCTCCGTGGCTGCCGCCGCAAGACCCCTCATGTCAGGAGACAGGGGGCGGATGCTCGTGTCATCCGCTGGGCCATCGACCAGAATAATGCGCCCAGCGCGGGTGAACAGGTGGCCGGTGTTTATGTTCACCCCAGAGTTAGCCACGTACATGGGGTCGATGAGTATGTCCAGAGCGTCCAGCTTCTGGTTCGTGATGCGGTTCGCCGTCTGCTGGGGCCCGAAGGCCACTTCCGTCTTCGCAACACCATCGAACGAGTACGGGTCCCGCATGGGCGAGAACGAGGCGAATGGCAACTCCTGGTTCCCCATCGGCCCTTCCCGGTCCTTCAAGACCACCTTGCCATTCCCGATGGCGAGGCAGCGGAACCGGATGCCGTCCGTCGCAAACTCCCGGGGGACCAGCCCGTGCATCTCCCAGATTTCCACGGGCTTGGAGAACCGCTCCTGACGTCTCGCTTGGTAGTCGTACTCGTTCCTGAAACTGACCCTGCGGACCGCGAACTCGTTCTCCGCGTCCGTGGTCATGTCGTACTGCCTTAGCAGTTCCACAGCCTGAGGGTCGAAGTAGGGGTAGTCCGAGTGGGCGTCGTCCAAGAGGTCTTCGAAGTCCACGTAATAGCGGTGGATGACCCAGCCCATGTCCTCGATGGATGTCTTGGCCGGCTGCTGCCAGAAATCCAGACGGTCGACAGGTTCCCAGTCCGGGCCATCGAAGATGGTCGCCATGCTCTCCCGGACCACCGGCACACTCAGGCCCGGAGCCACATGCTCCAACTGGCGAACCCGGTTCATCCGCCGCAACTGCTTCCAGCCGTATCTGGCGATACCGGTCCCGCAGATGTCAGCCTGAAGGCAGAAATCAGTGGCCTTGACCACCGTCCCGCAGTCCTTCATCTGGGCTGAAATCAGGACCTCGTTCTTCTTGGCCCGCCCTACGTCTTCAGGGGCGTAGCCCTCGAACGTGACGATGGGCCACTGGCCGAAACTCGCCTGCACCTTCCGCGCGACATCCGACTGGATCATGGCGAAAGTGAAGGGGATGTTGACGTTGTTCCGGAACTGGGCGAGACGGCCCTGCCAAACCCCTCGGTAGGTGTCGTACCAACGCTGGAGCTTGGAGAAGAGGGCGGAGTTGTAGCGCAGCGAAGCCTCTCGACGCGCATTGACCAGCTCGATCTTGCGCGCTGCGGGGACTCCCGTCACCCGGGCCTGCACCGTGGCCTGAACGTTCCTTGTCGCCAATAGAGGGTCCCTCCGCCGCCGGTAGGCTACGCGCGCTCAGGCATGGAGTCTACAGCCGAGTTCAACCACCGGTCCCGCCACTTGGGCCACGACGCCCTCAGGTCGACCTCCGGCTCGTTCAACTGGTTCTCCCCGAGATTGGTCCAGATCACCTTGGGAGCATCATTCGCGATGACGTCATGGACCCGGATGGCGGGGACTTTCAGCAATCCCGCCAGAACCACCGGGGCCGAGCCGCAGCCGATCATGGCCCGCGAAGCCCCGAGGTAGTTGGCCAGCTTCATGAAGTCCCCGTCGTCCGCGAATTCCGTCCAGTCCGGATAGGTTCGCGTCCCGATCTCTCTGTCCCTCTCATCCCCGACAAAGACAATCTCATCGAACAGCTTCTCCAGTTCACCCCGGATGCCTGACAGGAACTTCCAGAACACGGGCGTATTGTGGGTATGGGGACACACGGGCATCCCGTGGAGGATGAGCCGGTTCTTCTTTCCCGAAGTCTCGACCTTCAAGCTCGGCTCGTTGGCCAGAACGTCGGGCTTGACCGACAGGTTCAACTTCGTCTGGTTCATGCACTCGAGCGTCAACTGGCGTACCGGAAAGCCACGGAGCCCCATGTGGACGATGGTCCGGTCCTGATGCGCTGACGTCGGGAGGTCGAAGTGCCACGGCTGACCTCCACAGGAGTAGTTCTCCACTCCTTCAATCAACTTGACTTGATTGACGCATGGTTGCGCCTCGAGTAACGGCACCAGCGGTCCGCAAGTACCGACGTCGAGCCATGCGTCAAACTTCTCGCCCGTCTTCTTCGCCCAGTGATAGGCCACGGGCCACTGATGCAATGCGTCTCCCATCTTACCGGGAAACGTGAAAGTCATGCTCATACCGCCGCCTCCGCGTAGAGTTCGATGGCCGCCTTTATCTTGTCGATGGCCTCATGTCTTCCAAGTGCCGCCCACATCGCAACAGACCTCGCGTCGTTGTGGATGTGGTAGATCTGGTACATCAGCTTCCCGACGTCAGTAAGGCTCGCGTCCTGCATGTCTCCCGTGGGTAGAGCCTCATGCCAGACCTTGAACTCTTCGGGTCCTGCGAAGGCCATCTGCGTCGCTTCTCCCACGAGTTGCAGAGCCACGTCCCAGTAGGAGTGGTGGGTATCGAGCATACAGAACGAGCCCATGACGTCGACCCACTCCGCCGTCGCCCACGGGAAGTCCATCCTCGGGACCTTGGAGCTTGAGAACGGAGCAATGAGCCCGATACCGCCCTTGAAAGCATGTTTCGCCTGTAGCACCCATGAATCCCACCCGGGTGTCTCGAACAGGCAATCGTCCGTCGCGGCTCCGTAGGCTTCGTACCCCGGGCACTTGCGCCAGATGTGGTTCAAGGAGCGGCACTGACCGACCCGTGGACCGACGACCATCTTGAAATCGCCGGGCAGGTTCTCGTAGTCGGCGACCTGGTCGTCGTCCACGTAGACCACGATGTCCGCGTTGTCAGCAGTCCGCTCCACAGACTGGACCATCTTCACCAACCGGTGAGGCCTCCCCCGACTGGCGCACATCACCAAGACCTTGCCACTCATGGGTACATGGCCTCTCTCAGCTTGTGGACCACCTCGGGGAGTTTCAAAGCGACGTAGGTGAAGAACGACTGCGCGTCCTTCTCCCGGATGTCGGTGTTTGAGTGCGGGAGCCCATTGTGCGTGATGGAAAACCCGGGCTCAGGAGCGTGGACGATGGCCGTCATCTCGCCTATCAGACCCGTCAGGATGGGCCAGCAGAAGTGGTAAGTCTCGGGACACGCATACCAACCCACTACGTCAATCCAGTTCCTTGAGACGAAGGGCATGTCCACATGCTCACCGAGGTTGTGTCTTGGGGAGACGACGGCAAGACGATTGGGGAAGTTGTTCATCGCAGCTTGGACCCAGACATCCCAATCCTTGTCGTTCAGAGTCGTGTCGTCGGTGATGATGCCGTAAGCACTGTAATCCGGGAACTTCTCCACCAGATGATTCAAGGCTGCGACAGGACCGATTCTGGAGCCGTAGACAACCTGTGAGCCCGGAGGGTTGACGCCGTAGAACTCACGTTGGTCCTCATCCACGTAGGCCAAGACATCGGCTTTCATGGCGGTCTTCCGAACCGACGCCACCATGTCCCGGAACGGCTCGGGCCTGTCTCTTGTGGGACAGAGCACCGCGACTCGCCCGTTACCCAAGGAGGCCATACTGCCTCCACACGTACCCATCGTTGTCCTGACTCCTGAACACCCGTTCATAGCCCAAAGGCAACAGAACGTCGTCCAGAGCCCCTTGGTCCCATGATTCGACTAGCACGACCTTGGGCCGCCACCGCTTCAGGTCCAGTCCTGCCAAGACGTCTCGCTCAGTGCCTTCGGTATCGACGCACAGGGCATCCAGTCTCGGGAACTGGAGGTCGGCCATCAGGATCTCAAGCGTCGTCACGGGAACAATGGTCGTCAGCCACTTCTCCCCCACCTGGTCCTTGAACTTGGGATGCTCCTGAGGCCTCAAGGACGAGAACGCCTCGATGTTGTCCAAGTGGATGTGGAACGGACTTTCCTTGGCCGGCTTGTCCGACACCGCGCAGATACGGTGAAGGTTCCGCGTTTCCTTGAGCTTGTCGTTGTAGTACGGGTTGGCTTCAACGGACAGAACGGTCCAGCGCCAGAAGTGCTCGAGCGTGTAGGTGGAGTTGGTGGACATGCCATCTGACGCCCCGACGTCGATGCAATACCCCCTGAACCCGGGACGGAACTGGTCACGTATCCAGTCCGACAACTGGGCATTCGGGTGGTAGAAGACGTGCCGTATCGGAGGGGCGAGGGTCATGTGAGGGCTTCCACCGGCTGCTTGGCCCGCAACAGTTCCAGAGCACGCTGGTAGCGGTTCGTGGTGAAGAACCCGTGGAGTTGACGCAAGTCCTCAGCACTCTTGTCAATGTCGGTGGGTTCCTTGCGGTCGTGCTCCACGAACATGACTTCGGGAGGGAGACGAACCAGCGAGGTCGCCTCCCCCAAGGCCTCGATGATGCTCGGCCAGCCGAAGTGATTCAGGGCCGGGTAGGCAATCCAGCCCAGACGTTCAATCCATTCGTCCGAGACGATGGCAAAGTCCATGAACGCGCCTTGAGAATGGGCCGGACTCATCGCCCAGACCTTCCCGAGACGTTCGGCTTCGTAGACGATGGCTTCGTCCCAACCCCGGACCGTGAACCGACAGTCGTCCACGAACAGCCCGAAGCCAAGATAAGTCCCCGATTCCTTCCGTGCCGCGCGGGTCAGGGCTTGCGCTGCGCCTACCGGACCACACCTCGGGCCGTAGGCAATCTTGAACGCCCCGGCCCCGACGATCTTGGGCCTCGCCGCCTCGTACAGCTCCCGTTCATCGGAATCGACGTAGACGTAGATGTCTGCGAGACGTGAGGTGTTGAAGATGGACTGGACGGCTTGGAACAGGAGTTCAGGACGTCCTCTGCTGGGAATCAGGATGGCGATGCGCTTCTCGGTATCGCTCATACGGCGCTCGTCACCGGCCACGACAGACCTCCGACAGACACCGTCAAGCCGCGGGTGCTCGCCTCCACCGCCTTACGGAGCATCGCTCGGTGGTCGTCCTTGTGCCACGCATACCATTCATAGAACTTGCGCGAGTCTGCTGAGAAGGTGGGGGACTCAGCGCCGACCTGGTTGTGGCGGATGTGGAACTTGTCTTGCGGGGCCTTGAACAAGCAGATGCCGTCCGACAGTGCATCGATCACAGAAGGCCACGCATAGTGGAACAACTCCGGATGGATGAACCACCCCACCGCCTCCACGAACGCCTTCGTGACGAGCGGCATGTCGACACGATGGACACCCGAGTCGGCGCAGCGGGGAGAAACGACCGCAATCGGCCACACCGAAATGACTTCCTCCACCCAATCATCCCAACCCGGGGTCATGACCACGGAATCGTCGGTCATGGTCGCCACCGCATCGTAGCCATCGGTGAACGCCTTCTTGGCGAGCGCCGCCCATCCGCGCGCGGGACCTACTCGAGGACCGTGGAACACCTCTGCTCCCCCCATATCTGGGTACTCGGGAGCATCGGTGTCCATGTACGCCATGACGTGGGCCTTGGAGGTACGGTTGACGGAACGTACCGCTGTCAGGAACAGGTCCTTCCGGTCCCGGGTCGGGATCAACATGGCTATCTTCACAGCACCAACTCGATGTTGGGAAGTGGGAACACAAGTGTGGTGCCGGAGTTCAAGAGGTCTCTCTCGCGTTTGACGAACTCGTCCCGGAACGCCCACGGCAGCGCGAACAGGAACCGGGGGTTGTCTGCGCGCATCTCGTCCTCCGACACCACGTCCAACCACGTCCCCGCCATCTTCAACCCATGCTTGGCGGGATTCCTGTCTGCGATGGCCCTGAATGCTCCGGGGCAATCGAGGTACTGGAGCAGGCAGCAACCCTTGGTACTGGCCCCGTAGAGCCAGAGACCTCGCGGGGTCTCCAGAGGCCCCCTCAGGAGGTCAATCATCTGCGTCTTCCACTTCCACACCCGCTGCGAGAACAGCGTCGCGGAGCGTTCGCTCACTCCAACGTGGTCCCCCAGATGCCACGACGCTGCCGGAACCGAGGCCTTCTGCGCGAATACCCGCATCGAGCCGCCGTTCACCTCGTTGTACGTGACTCCGACGATACGGAGCCCGTGCTTGCGGTAGAGCTTGTCCAGACTCGGCAAGTCGTAGTAGCAGACGTGTTCATGGCAGATGGCGTCGAAGGCGTTCCGCTCCATCATCGTCGGCGCGTCGTTCAACTGGTTTATCCAGACACCCGTGGGGCTCAAGACTTTGGCGATGTCCGCGACGAAGTCACTCGGGTTGTCCAAGTCGTAGAACATGGCAATCGTCGTGACGACGTCACAGGCACCCTTCCGCTCCGTGGCCATCAAACAGTCATGCTTGGCGGAGAAGTAGTCGGAGATGACGTGGTCGGAGACTTTGTGCAGGTCCTCCTTGAAGTTCCGCGCCGGCTCACACGCGATGCGACGGAACCTGTCAGGAACCCTAGACAGCAAGTAGCCATCGTTAGCCCCGATGTCCAGCCACGTACCCTCCTGCACGAACTCAGCAGCGGAGTTGACAACGTCGTTCAAGGCATCGCGCATCGTCTGGTTGACCGAACTCCGGTACCAGAAGTTGCGATAGAGCAGGTCGCGATTGACCGTGACCGAGAGTTGCAGCAGTCCGCAGTCGGAGCAGCGCACGAGTTCCAGCGGGGCTTTGGGCAGGTCCAAGTCGGGGATGGCGGTGAAGTTGACCAGGTACTGGTTCCCGAGCGAGAGCACAGCGTGAAGTTCCCCGCTGTCGCAGACACGACAGGTCGTCCTCTCCGCCCAGACATCATTCTTCAGGACCTCGGTCAGCACAGCGCCCTCCCTGACGGTTGCCTTCACGTGCGTCCTCATCGGATTGGCTCCCTCGGTACGAGTTCTCTCCAACTCCGTACATCGTCACTCTCGAAATCGTCCAGATTGACGCCATCCATGTGAATCGGGGTCGCACCCCTGTCCCACGGCGTCCGCTCCTGCTGCCGTCTCATCGGCTGGTACAACTCGGTCTGGAAGGCATCGGAGTGGGCATCGGCCCAGTCAATCTTGGTCCGCGGATTCACGGCGTACTGGCCAATCTGCGCCATCTGGGCAGTGAGCCTATCCATGCCCGGCGCACCCTTGACCCAACGCACATGCCCATCGACCCAGAACGTCGATGCTGAGTGTAGCCGTTCGTACTTCTTCGTGGCTCCACGTTCAAACTCGATGAACCTAGGCATGGGCTCGTTCACGTCAGCGAAGAAGTTGACCAAGTTGAGACGCCACGAGTCCTTCTTGCCGGCACGAGTCTTCTCGTCCGTGATGGCGATGATATGGAAGCCCTGACGTCGATACCGCTGGACAGTCGAGACCAACAACTTCCCGAAGTCCTCAGCCCTGAGAGTCGCGTTGCCATGAGCTTCGATGACGTAAACGTCCCCCGAACCGTTCCTCGGGTAGCCATGGACAACCAATACCGTCTCATCCTTGCCCGTTATCTTGGTGCCGTCCGAGAAAGCAGTGTCGCAGCAGATGGCGAACCGAAGGGCCGACCACGGCACGTCCTTCTTCTCGATGGCGCACTGGTTGATTTGGTCACGAGTGATGGGGTTGAGTTCGGAGACCGAGGGGTCGTTCATGATCTGCGAAGCGTACCGCAACGGTTCGGACTTGGCGTACCGCTTCAACCGGTCTTCTGGCCAGACCAGTGGAGTCGTGGGGTTCCCGGAACCATCTCTCCCAGCCAAGAAGTAGACGTGAATCATGCCGTCCGGGTCGATGGGGATGGAATCGGTCTGCATCCCTGAGACTGAAGCCACTCCGAGGCTCTGGAACCCGACACCGAAGTGGTCGCCCGGGTCATACCGGGTCCCCGGCCAGACCACCAGACCGTTACCCTGAACCACGGGAATGAGAGAGGTAATCTGGGAGTTGACGGCCTGCAGCCAGTTGGTGTCAGTGGTCAGACGTTCGTAGGAGATGGGGTCGTCGTAGAACAGGGCGTCTGGATGACTTCCCGTGATGGAGGTCTCGACGCCGAAGATAATCATGGACGGGTCCTGCCGCGACGTGTTCTTGCGTCCGGTATGGACAATCTCCCTTCCCGTCCACTTGCGTGCCCCCGTAGACCAGTCCCCGTAGAGCTTGGCCCAGAGGGCTGAATCGTCTGAACCATCGAGAACGGCCTTCATGCCCTCGAGCATCTTCTGGGCAAGACCCTCCTTCTCCGCCCCGGTGGCCGTGGCGATGTCAGGGTCACGCAGATGGAGCCACAACTGGCCGGCGCGGGTGATCATCGTGGTCTTGCCGATCTCTCGGTGGACCAGGATAGCCAGGTGCTTCTGCCGCTTGATGCCCTGCTTGCGCCACATCATCCACTCATCGACATGATGCTGGAACCAGCGAGCCATGGGTTCATGGACGTCGGGGTCGATCCAATCCTTGCCCTTAGGGTTCAAGCCAGCACCGAAGGCGTAGAGGAAGAAGGACCAGAAGTCCTGCCGGCAGAAATGACGTAGCAGGGCCATCTCTTCGATGGGGTCCCAGCCTCCGGGCTTACGCGGCCGGTCCAGCAGGTTCAGGTTGGTTAGATGTCTCGACATTCTTTTCCTGTCCGACGATGCTCGCGGCATCGACTCGTCCCTGCTCTTGGTCAATCAAGAGTTGCAGGGCCTTCTTCTGGCACCAGTCCTTGACCACCGCAAGCCCCTTACCCATCGGGTAGCCCTGCGGCACTCCGGGCCTCTTGATTTCAGGGAAGCGGCGGTAGAGCTGCTTCAAGTTGACCGGCAGGGTCGCGCGGTCGATAATCATGTCCGCGACCGTGACTCTGGGGGCAGCGTGGTTGATGGGCCGTTTGGCTGCGGGGAAGGCCTTGCGGTAGGCCAGTTGAGCAACGGTAGGTCCTGCGGCGCGGATGATACGGCCCAGACGTTCGATGGCTTCGGCATCGGAGATGGGGTCAGGGAGCGTGATGGAACCCGTCTCTTGAGCGGCGACCATCTTCAAAGCCCTGAAGCGTTCAGCGCCTTCCCCATTCCGAGCGATGTCGGAGAGGATGGTCGTGACTTCATCCAGCGTCAGGGGCTTCTGTTTCGGTTCCGGACTCATCGCTGCTTGATGGTAATGAGAACAGCGGAGATGCTGTCGGCCCCAACCGCCGCTGCATTGCAACTACCCGTGAAGGTAACGGCAGACTTGCCAATAAGCTGGCGTCTACCATCGATGAGCTTCAAGTTGGCGCTGGAGGCCTGTTGACCTCTGACGAAGCTGTTCGTGAGCGTCAAAAGTGTATCGGGATTACAAGCAACTCCGCCGATTGCCAACTCACCTTCATTGGTCAGAGCCGTCGTAGCTCCGGTCGTAAAAGACACCGGGGCCGCAGCCAATGACTGAGTCTGCACGACCTTGGTCTTGTCCACCGGAGAACTCGCAGCGCCCTTGATGCTGAACATGGAGATGACGATGTCGGTCGGGGCCGATACATACGTGAGGCTCAGCGACTGTGGTCCCGGGACCGTCAACGTCCCGCTGAACGTGAAGATGGCGATGCCGGGGTCCCCGCCGCCTCCGGTAGTCCCAACAGCTTTGGTCAATGCGTCAGACCCGTTCAACTGGATTGTGGTTGGTCCGGAGTCTGGCGAGCTGGCATCCGCGACAATCGCAACGAACAGGTCACCGGTCGTGAACTGGAAGTTGGGAGTCGCGACGGACCCCGACCCCCCTGAATCCGAGAACGTCCCCAGGTTGGTGATGGCGAATGGAGACGGACTGGTGCCTGCCAAGACGTAACTGTTGCGTCGCTGCCGGTCCAACTGTTCCCGAGGGATGGTCTCGTTGCAGCCGGGACAAGTGTAGAACGGAGTCAGCATGAGCACGGGTTTCTCGGGGGCACCGCACCCGGGACAGAAGAACTGGACGCGAGAGACCATGATGGACTCCTAGGACCACCGCTTGAGGTGCATACCGGTCGGAAGATCGTACACCGGCTGACTACCGTTGACGACGAACTGCTCGTAGATTTCGGCCTTCGTCACGCCTGCACCCACTTCGATGAATCGGGTAACGTTCGAGACCCTGCCCGGTCCGACCACCGCATGGCATGGTCCCGAGCCAGCGGTAATGGAGATAGCACAGCGAGTGCCGCTGCTCGTGACCTCAGTGCCGTTCACGTATCCACCACCCCAGACCGTCAATCCATGGGCATTCTGGGCCACGATGCCCCGGTCTGAACCCGAGGCGATGGCTGAAGTCGCGAAGTCTTCGATATGCGGGTTCAGGAACACATACTCACCCGACGACACGAAGCACTGTCCCGCGCCCGTCGAAACCGTGGCATTCTGCTCCCAGTAGCAGTTCTGGAACACGCACTGGCAGGCTTGGAACAATGTCCCCCAGTCCTTGTTGTTCAAGATGAACACGGTGTCCATGATGCCACCGGTCAGGGGCCCTCCGGAACTGAATGCTCCGTCCAGCCACGCGATGCCACGGTTCCAGCAGTTCTCGACCATGACATTCTTGATGACGGGGAACTCGAAGTTGTTCGCTCCGCCGTTATTCCCCTTCATGTGGATGCCGGAGTCCCCGGTGCTGGCAATGCCAAGGTCTTGGATGACGAGGTTCCGAAGAACCGCCGTCGAAGTAAGCTCACACTTGATGCCATATCCACCTGTGTGTGCAGCGACAGAGCCCCCGAGCAACTTCCCACCGTGAATCCAGACGCGGTCGGTGATTCCGGCGGGCATCTGCAGGTCGATGACGGGGTCGGTGTTGACCGCTGGCGCAAGAGTAGCCCCCGGCTCCATGTGAATCTCGCCCGGGCCCGTCAGCACGACACCACCACTCGGGGCGGTCCATGCATTGTTCGGGAAGTAAAGCGTGTCGCCGGCGGACCATGCGGCGTTCGCTGCAGCCACGGACGGGAACGACGAGACGTCGAGGCGAGCCATCAGTAGTGCGAATGCCCGTAGATCTTGACGATGTTGAACTGCATGTCCAGTGCCGTGGTGTTCCCTGCGTTGCTACCAGCACATTGAGGCCCCATGAACACGGTGTTCCGAGGCAGGGTCGTGGAGACACTTCCAGAGTTGGCGAGGACGTCGGAGTTGACGTCGTAGAGCGCCCAGTAGACAACCGTGTCGTTGGGCTTCGCGAACAACTCGAAGTCGAAGCAGAGAGCGTCTTGGAGGTTCGGGACCAGAGACGCAGCGATGCTGGTCTTGGTCGTGGTCGAGTTGTCACGGGTGACGATGTTCAACCGCGTCGACCCCGTGTCCAGATCCGAGGCGTCGTGCCAGAGTCCGATGACATCGCCCGCCACAGTGTCTGACGCCACGACAGCGGTGGTGCTGCTGGAGAGCCCCGCAAAGATACGGTCGCCGGTGGTCCAGTTGGGAAGCTGGAAGCGAAAGGAAACGTAGAAGCCACCGAGCCCAGCGGCATTCCCGCGCCACATGAAAGCATCTTCAGCCGCGTTGAAGCCGATGCCGCAGACCTGGTTGGTGGTCGTGACGACACTTGAGAACCGGGTGCGCTTCATCTGGCTGACGATGGAGGGGCCGCCCGTCGCTGGAGCAGGGTGCGCCACCGTCACGCCTGCCCCTGCCGTCCATGTCATGCCGAACCCCGTACCTGTGGCAGTCGTTCCGTTGGCGGGGGTCCAGAGGAACGTATGGCCGGTACGGAGTGCCGACTGGTAGGGGCTCTGGAGCGGGAGATTGACGGTTCGTCCCATATCAGGGCGTGACGATGGTCAAGAAAGCCGACGATGCCTGCTTCACTGTCACGATCCCAGTGCCGAAGGTATTGGCGGCTTGGAGTTGGAGGGTCCCCGTGGCACTAGGGAGGATCAAGCCCTCGTAGGTCGCGAGGTAGTTGGCGCTCGCTTGCGACAGGTCATCCCAGGTCATCTTGGTCCCCGTGACATCGGCGGCGAACACCGTCGTCGCGGGCTTGGTCACTGACAACGCTAAACCCACCTGTGACCCCGTGGTCACGGTGGGGGACTGGGCGATGATGACGAATCGGAAGAGGTAGTAGGTACCGGCGATGACGGAGAACTTCAAGCCCACGACGTCAGCAGGCGTGGTGCTCGAGAACGTCTGGTCGCCGTTCAACCTCGTGGTCAGGGTCACGACGTCACCCGGTTCCGGCAGGGCACCGGCAAGAGTCGTCCGAAGTTCACGAACGGTCTTGAGCGCAAGCCTTGGGAACATCTCGCCACAGCCGGGGCAGAGGAAGGGCTGCGAGTAGCCGGAGACCTGTACGCGGGTCGTGGGGACCGGGGTCTCGCAATCGGGGCAGACCAAGCGTGTGGCTGACATGGCGTGCTTTCTTCCGTCACGGGTAGTTCACCCAGAAACGCCCATCTTTCTGCGCCAACGTTGCAGTCTGTTCGACGGTACCATTGTTGATCGTCGGCCACACCGTTCCGGTGAGACGACGGTATGGCTTCCCGAGATTGATGCTCGTCGCATTGACGTTGCCGTTCACCGCGACGACGCCGTTCTGGAAGTACCGGACCCAGCAGCCTCCGGAGTCCTTGTAACCGTAGTCCAGAGGACGACCGAGCCAGCCCATGTGCTTGCAGGTCGGGTCCATGACTCCGTTCGGAAGGACGCTGTATTCGTCTGCGACCCAGTTGATGGGAGCAGGGTCGTGGTCTGCTATCCACATCGTTTGGAGGCCGCCGAGGATGCACGCCGAGCCTAGCCCGTAACGGAGGTTCTTGCTCCAGGAGTTCGGGGTGATGGTCGGCGAGTTTCCGGCGTCCACCTCGGACTTTATTAGCAACGTCCCATCGCCGGTTGGTGTCGGGCCTCGCCACATCGAACCGAGCTTGGTCATGGCATCGTCGTATGACGAGAACTGGCCGAACCCCGGAGGACGCGGGTCTCCGGCAGACCCACGTCCCAAGTCCCAGCCCTCACACATCTCACCCGTAATGACGACGGTACGAGCATCGGGAATCCCGCTCCCACCCCGGTTCACGAACACCAACCCACCGGTCGCCTTCAGTTGAGTGAGCGTGTCCACCGTTCCCGATAGCACCGCAGCTTCAAGGGCTGCGAGGTTGGCATAGTTCAGTGGTGCTCGCGTGTAATCCGCTGCGGCGGGGTCAGGATAGGCGGGTCCACCGACTCCAAGCATGGAATCCAAGAAGTACCCATCCACCAAACCCTGAGAAATCATCGGCGTGCAATGCGTCTTCCAAATGTTCGCGGCTGCCGTAGCGGCTCCGGGCTGGCCCATGTCCCACCAGTATTTCTGGGCATTGATTCCGGGGTCCTCGCTACTAGGGTAATGCGCGCCATCGACGCGATAGATGCGGATGTCCGGGGGACCGTTCAGCAGGTGCCAGAAATCGCCGTACTGCGTGTCGCTGTAGTTGCCATCAGCGAAGTGCGGGAACTTCCACTCCCACGGGTCGTACATGAGGATCTTGATTCTCGGATTCAAGCTCTTGATGAGAGAACATGCCTGTTGGCTCGCAGGCCACCCGATGTTCGACCACGGCACGTTACCGAACACAGCCAAGTGGAACTTGGCGAATCCGTTCATGATACTCATGTTGAACGCACCACCGCTCAACCAGGGCGAACCGTTTGTATCGGTCCCGGCGTACTGCCAGATACGCGGAAAGTCCATGTTCGACAGCGTCACGTTCTGGCCGCCTTCACCTCGGACGTGATGACCATGGGCATGGGCGGTGAAGAAGTCGAAGATGCGCTTCAGGAGCGGCCTAGGGGTCTGCATGTGGCAGACCGGGCAGTCGTAGGTGTAGGCACGCGCGAAGTGCTGGACGGGCGGAGGCTTCACCGGAGCGCCGCAGCCGGGACAGACCAGAACGCTTCTCACGGCGCATGACCGTTGGTGTCCTCGGTCCACACCCACTTGACCTCGAGACGGGGCAGATTGTCACCTAAATATCCACCCTCTTCTGAGGCCCAGACAGAGTAGCCGACGACGGTCTTGCCTTCCTTCAGGTATTCGTTGGCGAGTTCCGGGAAGGCGTCCCTGCCCACGCACCGAGGCATCAGTCGGGCCGATACCGGGCGTAAGTCTGGGCAAGACGGGCTTGGCGTCGGGTCTTGGGATTGCGGGAGTGCGTGGCGGCGGCGATACGCGCGGCACCGATGCGTTGACCTTCGGGGATACCGAGTGAACGGTGAAGGCCGCCCTCGCTCGTGGTCTCGCTGACACGAGAGAGTGGCTTCCTGCCGGCGGCCTTCGAAGCAGGAGATTGGCGCATCAGCGACTCCTTTCGCGGGCGTGGATCTTGTCCGGGAGGTTCGGGACATCGTTCGTCGTCTCGATCATGTAGGTCCGTTCAGGCGGAGTCACCGAACTCGCGGTGTCATGATCGGCAATCAGGTCGCCACCTAGGAACCCCATCCTGCGGCGACGCTCGACGGAATCGAACGGTTCACCATGGCGGTCAACGATCCGGGTGCCCATGCTATGACCTCCGTTGTCACGAGAGAGGGGCCGCGGCCGACCGTATCCGTGGGTCACGAGACCGCGGCCCCACGACAGGAGGTTCGTGACCGGGGCATGGTGTCTCAGGTCTGGAACCGGGTCAAGGACCAAACGGCTTCCACGTGGTTCCCATGTCCTCCCAGCGTCTCGCGGCATCGAGCAACCAATGACGGTCCGGATGCTTTCTGGCCAACGACCGATAGACCACGGCACACGTCTCGGGCGTGGCTCCTTCGGTGGCCATCTGGTAGACCATTTTCAGTTCCTCGAGCAGTTCGTGGGTCATGGGCTTCGTGTCGACGTTCCCGCCCTCGACCCACTCGGCCCAGGCGTCACGGATGCGCTGCTTGACCCGTTCGGGTTCCCATCCAGAAGCCAACTTGATGATGGCCCAGTTCTGCCACTCGTTGATCTTCCGGACCGAAGTCAACGTCTTCTCTGAGAGGAAAGCCGAGACCCAGGCAGTCATGGAAGCGTTTCCGGTCTCGGTCGACCTCGAGGACTTGCGAGGGATGGTCATGAGGCCTCCAATACGAGGTTACGGTGGTAGTCATTCAGCCATGTGGCGGCATGAGGGTAGTGCCTGGTCTCCCGTTTCTCCGACCTCCACAACTCCACGGCAGCCTCGAAAGCATCCATCAACCGGTTGAAGTCGGCGTCTGGGTCACGGTGCGGGACCTTGTTCCAAGCCGATAAGGCGTCGGCCTTCGAACACTGGCGCCCAAGTCTCATCCACGCCGTCCAGAACTGTTCGTGGAACGCACCGATCCACTCCGATTCCTTGGGGCTAATCACCGCCTTAGGTTTCGGTGTCTTCTTCTTTGAATCGCCATTCTCAGAGACCGAGCAAAGCGAGGATGGTGTTGACTTAGATTCTTCTACTTCTCCATCTACTTCTACTTCTACCCCCGGTGACCGTGATGATGACCGTGACGGTGACCGTGATGGTTGAGCGCGCTTCCCCAATGTTTTCAACGCCCCAGCCACTCTGGCGGTGTAGTTGTTGGCCAGCCTTTCGTATTCCCTGACCATCCGGCGCTGGATCCAGACACCCTTCTCGCTCGAGACGTCGAACGCCGCCCTGACCGATTCCCAGACCAAACATGGCCGGTCATCTTTCGACGGTATCCGGTGCATCCCCCCGAACTCGCTGGCCAGCTTCTCTGGAACTCGCCCAGGTGTCTCCGATAGCCAGCTTCTGGCCAAGAGCCTGATGTAGCACCCCTCGGCCTCCGCCGTCATCCCCGCCACCACCGGATCGTTCAACCAGTCCTGAGCATGAAACGGAAAGTAGGGCAACTTGTTGGAGCCCACACGACCTCCCTGCCAAAAAGCAGAACGCTGGCCCGCACACGGTACTGCTCGGCTTTCACTTCCCGGCGAGGAATGAAGGGCCTTCGTGTACGGACCAGCGTCCTGCTCTCTTCCCTTCTCCTCGCCACCTACAACCTATGCCCTCTGATCACACCCGTCAACCCCCTCTCCCCCATTTTTCTCGTACATTTCGGGAGTGGGGTAACAACTCGACCTCAGCGGCTCGTCGGGGGCCCTCCCCGCCCCGTTTCCCACGTTCCAACACGCATGTTGACACGCATGACCATGCACACACGTGCACTGTGTCAAGATGGACACACTTTCATACAACACGCGCAATGCGTTGCTATGCAACATGTTGCATGAGAGCAATGGGGCGTGGAGGCGCGGAGCTGGGCGATACCCTGTGTCCCGGAAGACACAGTGAGTGTGTCAATGGAGACACACCGAGGGGGAAAGGGTCAGGGATGGGCTAGGGCTGGCTATGGTGTCTGGGTAGTGGGTTCGTGCTGGGTAGCGGTCATGATCGCAGCCTGTGGCATCTATGGCAGTCAGGGGCGATCTTGGGAGGGTGTCCGGACTGGCTCGTTGCAGGCTCTAGTCTGTGAGGTGAAGATTTACCCTTGACGTGACGATGGGGAGGGCATAGAGTGTGTGTGACGGGCGCTACCACGGCGCTCGAGTCCACGAAATGGAGACCCCGATGCCAACGACGAAGCACACCTGTGGCGGGCCGGTGTTCGGCAAGCGCACGGCAGGCTGCGCGCTTGCGCCTCGATACTGGCAGCGAGCGCTTGATAGCGGTTCGTGCTCATGGCCCCGTGTCTCCCTTCCCCGTGTCAGTCGCAGTACGGATAGCGGTGGCAGGTGTCGCACTTGCAGCCGAGCGGCGTGGTCGCGCAGCGGCAGTAGTCATCGGCGCGGAACGTGTCTGGCTTGCGGATGTTCCAGCGGACCGGAGCTGCACCGGCGCTCAACTCGTCACAGCGCGGGCAGCCTGCCGTGCATCACGCAAGGCGAGTTTCGGGGTCAGCCGTTGAATGTCGGAGCGCGCATCGAAGTCTCGCGCCGCTACCGTCGCGTCCTCAATGTCATCATGCGCCACGCCAGCGCGCGGGGGCCGAAGTGAACCCCGAACGCTTCGGCATCGAATCCGCCTCTGCTCTCGCCATGCTGGCGGTCGCCAATGGCATCATCCGCAAGCGCGATCGGTTCGACTTCGCCTGCTGGCTCGCCGACACGTACCGCGACGAAGACGACGAATACGTGCGCGGCTTGAACCTGTCCACGCTGCACGGGCGCTTTCTCGAATCGCGGGCCGCATGACCCCGCTCGCATCATTCGTTGCCTTCGCACTTTCGGCCACGTTCGCCATCGTGCGCCATGCTCTCAACCTGCGGAAAGGATCGTACTAGCCATGAACGCCACGACACCGAAGCACGCGACGCCCACGAGCCTCGCGGGGCTGCTCGCTAGGCACGGAGCCTGCGCCGACGCCCGCGAGTGGGCGAAGCCCTACGCCACGCTACAAGAGGCATGGGGCGCCTGCGAGCGCGCCGACTGGATGCTGTGGCTGCTCGTGCGACTCCACGGCTACAAGGGACAGGTCGTGCACGCGACCGTGGACTGCGCGGAGACGGCGCTGCCGATCTACGAGAAGCGGTACCCGAACGATTCGCGGGTCCGCGACTTCCTCGCGGTCACACGCCGGTGGGCGGACGGCAAGGCGACGTTGGACGAACTGCGGGAGGCGCGCAGCGAATGTTACGCCGCCGCCGCCGCCGCCGCCGCCGCCGTCGCCTACGCCGCCGACGCCGCCGCCGCCGCCGTCGCCTACGCCGCCGCCGCCGCCGCCGCCGCCTACGCCGCCGCCTACGCCGCCGCCGCCGCCGCCGCCGCCGACGCCGCCGCCGACG
>Ga0134122_10000440_pt1 | contig 27932 bp, 28 predicted proteins | sample KB302_FD_96461 | JGI IMG/M metagenome (GOLD analysis project Ga0134122, IMG submission 96461) | Terrestrial soil microbial communities without Nitrogen fertilizer from Kellogg Biological Station, Michigan, USA - KB3-0-2 | ecosystem: Environmental > Terrestrial > Soil > Unclassified ...
CGCCGGTCGCGCCGCGCGGCAACGTCATCACTTTGCCGTCCGGCAAAGTGATGTCGATCTTGGGCGTGGCTGCGGCTTCGGACACGGTAGTTCCTTTCTGAAAATCAGGGCCGGACCATCTTTGGAGAGGCACGCAAAGTCAAGATTTTGCCGCCAGCAGCCTGCGGTAAACCGCTAGCGTCTCGGCGCACATCTTCTCGACCGTGTAATTGCGCGCGATGTGGGCGCGCCCCGCCGCCCCCATGCGATCAAGCTCTTCCTGTGGCCGCGACAGCATGTTGGCGAGCCCGTCCGCCAGCGACGTGGCGTTGCGCGGCAAGATCAGCAGGCCTGATTCCCCCTGCAGCACCGTTTCGCGGGTTCCGCCATGATCGGTGGCTATGACGGCGCGTCCCATGGCTGCGGCCTCCGGCGGAACACGTCCGAACGCCTCCGGCTCGGTCGACGCCGAAACCACAATGTCGGCGGCGCGATAGGCTGCCGCCATATCCTCGACGTGCTGGACGATCTCAGCCGTTCCATGCAGATCGTAGCGCTTGATCGCGCGGTCCAGCTCCGCGACATAAGGGTCGCGTCCTTGCGCGTCGCCCGCGATCACCGCGCGCACGCGGTCGGGTAGCCGGTTGCTTCGCTGCAAGGCGTCGAGCGCCGCGAGAAACACCAGATGGCCTTTCCAGCGGCTGAGTCTGCCGGGCAGCAGGATCACGCGCTCGCCCTGGCGCACGTGCCACTGCGCCCGCAGTTTTGCCACGCGCTCCGGCGCGACATTCTCCGGATTGAAATAGGTAAGGTCGATGCCGCGCGGAATGACGACGACATTCTTTGCGCGCGACGGATAGTTGCGCCGGATGTGCTCCGCCGTCCATTGCGAATTGGCGATCACGACGTCGCCGCGCGCCATCACCGAATTGTACCAGCGCTTGAGCGGATTCTTAGCCTGGTACATGCCGTGATAGGTCGTGACGAACGGGATCCGCATGCGCCGCGCCGCCATCAGCGCGCTCCACGCCGGTGCGCGCGAGCGCGCATGCACGAGCGAGATGTTCCGTTCACGGATCAATTGCGCGAAGCGCCCTACATTGGCGAGGATCGTACGCACATTCTTCGAGGCCGCGTCCAGCCGGATCAGCTCGCCGCCGTTGTCTCTCAGCTCATGGGCAAGGCGTCCGCCGCGGCTTGCCACCAGCGCGGTCCAGCCGTCCTTGATGAGCGCGTTCGCGATGTCGACGGTGGTGCGCTCCGCTCCGCCCGCGTCCAGCGAGGGCACGATTTGCAGCACCGTACGGTGCGCATCTGGCCCCTTCTGGCCGGCGCGACTATGGTCGGTCATCACTATCGAGCAGTAGCGCCATCATGCAGCCAATTGAGCGATTCATCCGCGAGGACGGCGAGACAATCGCCTATTTATCCCGTGCCGGGAAGAGTCCCGGCGTGCTCTGGCTCGGCGGATTCAAGTCCGACATGAGCGGTACCAAGGCGCAGGCCCTGGATGAGTGGGCGCAAGCACGCGGCCAAGCCTATCTGCGCTTCGACTATCACGGACATGGCGCGTCTTCGGGCAAGTTCCGCGACGGCACGATCAGCCGTTGGCGCGACGACGCGCTCGCGGTGCTCGATCGTCTTTGTGCCGGCCGGCAGGTGCTCGTCGGTTCCAGCATGGGCGCGTGGATAGCGCTTCTGGCGGCGCTTGAACGTCCGGAGAAAGTCGCTGCGCTATTGCTGCTCGCGCCGGCGGCCGATTTCACCGAAGCGTTGATGTGGGCGCGGATGAGTCCCGAGATCCGGCGCCGGATTATGGAAGAGGGCGAATGGCAGCGGCCGTCCGCCTACGGCGACGGTGACTATCCGATCACGCGCGCGCTGATCGAAGACGGCCGCAATCATCTGCTGCTGGGTGCGCCGATCACAATCGATCGACCGATCCACATCATTCAGGGCATGAAAGATCCCGATGTGCCCTTTGAGCACGCGCTCAAACTTGTGGAGTGGCTTTCGGGTAATCCCGCCATCACCCTGATCAAAGAAGGCGATCACCGGCTATCCACACCGGGCGATCTTAAGCGTATCACCATGGCGCTGGACGGGCTTCTCGCGGCCACAGGGATGTAACTTGCTTTTTGCTCCGGACCTCGCTTCATCTATCGTTGATGATGCAGAAAATCTCCATCACCTTCGCTGTCGCCGCGATCTGCGCGTGGCTCGCGCCGGCTGTGGCAGCCGAGTTCACGAAGTCCTACGAAGCTTGCGTTGCCATTATTGAAACCAATCCCAATCTGGCTTTTGACACCGCTCTCGCCTGGCGCGACCAAGGCGGCGGGCTACCGGCCGAACATTGCGCGGCGCTCGCGCTCATCTCTCTCGACGAAGCTGCGGAGGCTGCATCGCGCCTGGGTAATCTGGCCGTCCGAACCGATGCGGGCGACGGCGGCGCACGCGCAAAGCTTCTTACCGAAGCCGGCAATGCGTGGCTGCTTGCCAACCAGTGGGAAAATGCCGATGCGGCGTTCTCGGCGGCGCTGAAACTGACGCCGCGCGATGCCGAGCTGTGGACCGACCGGGCGCGCGCTCGCGCCGCCCGGCAGAACTGGACCGACGCCGAGAAAGATCTCACCAACGCCATCACCTTCGAGAAGTCGCGGCCGGAGTTCTACGTGTTGCGGGCGAGTGCACGTGCCGCCCAGGGCGATAAGAATGGCTACAAGGCCGACATCGACGCCGCGCTCGCCATCGATTCGACGTTTCCCGAGGCTCTGGTCGAACGCGGCAGCATCAAGCTCGAAGCGGGTGACAAGGCGGGCGCGCGCGCGGACTGGGTGCAGGTCTTGGTCAGGGCGCCCGACAGCCGGGCCGGAGACGCAGTAAGAACCCGCATCGAGTTGCTCGAAATCCCCAATCCGGATGCTCCGGTTCCTGCGCTTGGCGTATTGCCCTTTCAAACCGCACCCGCACTGACCGGCGGACGTCCCCCGCGGTGAATCCAGAGGTTCACCACCGCGCGCATTGCCCGCCGTAGCCTCTGCGAAGGCGGGTCCGCGCGGCGAGTGAATCATTTACCGCCCACAATTCCACTCTTCCAAAGTCGCAACGTCATCCTCTAAGGGCGCAAACTTTTCCGCGAGCTTCAAGAATCTTTCGCGCGCCACCAGTTTCGACAGCGCCCACACGGCCATCGCCCGCACGAGCGGCGACTCATCACCAAGACGCGCCTCCGCTACTGCCGCGAGTTCAGGATCACCTGAGTTGCCTATCGCGATCAGCACATTGCGCACGAAGCGGTCGCGCCCGATGCGCTTGATGGGAGAGCCGCGGAACACTTCGCGGAACGCAGCATCGTCCAGCAGCGCCAGTTCCTTGAGCAGCGGCCGCGTCAGCTCCACTCGCGGCTGAAACGCGAGCTCATGCGCCGCCACCGCGAACTTGTTCCACGGGCACACCGCGAGACAATCGTCGCAGCCGTAAATCCGGTTCCCGATCGCTTCGCGGAATTCGCGCGCGATATGACCCTTGTGCTCGATCGTGAGATACGAAATGCAGCGCCGCGCATCGAGCTGATAAGGCGCCGGAAACGCCCGCGTCGGACAGATGTCCAGACAGGCGCGGCACGATCCGCAATGATCGCTCTCCTCTGCATCGGCTTCTATCTCGAGCGTGGTGAAAACGGAGCCTAAGAACAGCCACGAGCCGAACTCACGCGACACCAGATTCGTGTGCTTGCCCTGCCAGCCGATGCCGGAGTTGGCCGCCAGCGGCTTTTCCATCACCGGCGCGGTGTCGACGAAAATCTTCACTTCGGTCCCGAAGCTCTTGGCCATCCACTGCGCCAGCCGCTTCAGCTTTTTTTTCAGCACGTCGTGATAGTCGGCGCCTTGGGCATAGACCGAAACCACGCCGCGCTCGCGCCGCTCGAGCGCCGCCAGCGGATCCTCCGCCGGCGTGTAGCTGACGCCGAGCGTCACGATGCTCTTCGCCGCGGACCACAGTTTTTCCGGATCGGCGCGCCGTTCCGCCGTCGCCTCCATCCACGCCATGTCGCCGTGGTGGCCGGCTTTGAGATATGCGCCGAGGTTCTCAGCCGCCGCGCGCGGTGCCTTCGCAACCGTGAATCCCACCGCGTCGAAGCCTTCCGCGCGCGCCCGTGCGCGGATCCGCTCGCGCAAATCCTCCGTCACCGCCGGGCCTTTAGAAGTCGAGCTCCGCATAATGCGGCACCGGCGGTTGACCCGGCACGCGGTCGCCGAGCAGGGGGCGGAAGGAGGGACGCGATTTGATCCGGATGTACCAGTCGGTGAGCTGCGGGAATTCCGCCCAGGCGACCTCGCCGTAATAATCGAGTGCCGAGAGATGCGCGGCAAGCGCGAGATCGGCGAGAGAAACATCGGGCCCGGCAAGAAAGCCGCGCGTATCGGCAATCGTGCCCAGGCGCTGGAGATTGATCTTAAGCGCCTCGCGGCCGGCCCGGACGATGTCCATATTCGGCGGCCGCCGCATCATGCTGCCGGTATGGGCTTGCGAGGCTTTCTCGAACACGATGCGTTTGGTCGTCTGCTCGTGGAAATTCCCCATGGCCCAGTCGAGCAGCCGCAACGCCTCGCCGCGAGCGGCCGCGTCTGCGGGCACCAGCGAATGCTCGGGATGCTCGTTCTCGAGATGATCGACAATCGCCCACAATCCGGTGACCGTTGTCCCGTCCTCGTCAACCAACACCGGGAGGTGCGCCAGCGGCTCGTCCGCGGCCGTCAGCTCGCAGGGGAGGCGCTTCTCGCCCAGCGCGAGGCGCACCAGGCGGCTGGACGGCGACATCACGAGGTGGACGAGGCGGCGCATGGGGGAGAATTGGCTATTGATAGATGCAGGCGTCAAGTCGGTCGCGCCGGACTTCGCCCATTCGCGCAACAATCACCTCGGATTGGCGGGCCACGAAAGGTCCAGGATTGTCGGCCCTGTAATTCAAAGGACTGGGCAGAATCGTGGCCAGGCGCGCGGCTTCCAGCGGCGATAGCTCGGACGCGGCCTTTCTGAAATTGGCCCGGGCGGCCGCCTCGGCCCCAAACCGTCGCGGTCCCCATTCGGCGATGTTCAGATAGGTTTCCATGATCCGGCGTTTGGGCCACAGCGTCTCGATCAGCACCGTGAGGTACGCCTCGATCCCCTTGCGGACCCAGGTCCGGTCCGGCAGCAGGAACAGATTCTTCGCCGTCTGCTGCGTGATGCTGCTGGCCCCCCTGACGTTGCCGCCCCGCGCGTTGCGGTCGATCGCCTTGTCGATGGCCTCGAGGTCGAAGCCGTAATGGGAGCAGAACTTGCCGTCCTCGGAAGCAATCACCGCGCGCACCAGATTGGGCGAGATGGCGTTCAAGGGCATCCAACGCTGGTCGATCGCTCCGTCGAACACCAATGTCGAAATCATCAGCGGCGTTACCCGAGGCGGAATGAAGCGCGCGATCAGAATCAACCCGACCGGCAGCACCACCGTCAAAAGCACGAACCAGCGCAGCAAGCGCCCTAAGAGAGACCCGCGGCGCTTCCGCGGTGTTGCGGCAGCGGGCGCGGCGTCGACCATGATTCGTTCGGACATGGAAGGATATTCTACGGTTGGCGCGGCGAATTTGCGACGTGCGCCGCCGGCAAGGAACGCACCGCATCGGCCCGGAGTTCCACTCGCAGCGAAGGGGTTTACTTCGCTGCCGCTACTGGAAGAATCCCGGCTTCATTGCCGTACTCGCCCGGCGGGACCAGTTCGTAGAAGCCCGACAGCTTCAGGTGCACGACCACCGGCTTGTCCGACTGGTTCTGCACGTACCAGCCGTGCACGCCCTCGAACGGAGCCACCAGCGCGCCATTCCCGCTCAGGCCGGTCGCCTGGGCATACTCCATCACCGTGGACTTGGTCCCCGGTGGATTGGGGAAGGATTCGCCGTGGAAGTCGTAATAGAACCATTCCGGATGGGCCTCGTCGCCGGTGACGGTCCAGGAATAGATCAGCGTGTCGCCGGTTTTCATCTTCACCTTGTATTCCAACTCGTTCTTCTCATCGGGGGGCAAGGTGATGTCGACGACGTCGCTGCGGTACGTGCCGGCGTAGTTCCGCACCGTCGAGTTCGGCCCGGCGGGCGCCGCGGCGAGGGTGATCACTTCAGGGCCCGCGAGCTGATCAAGCCCGGTCAGACGGCCAAACCCGGTCGGGTCGCGGTGGAATTCCGCGGGCAGCACGAAGAGCACGAAGATCGCGCTGGCGCCAAAGAGCGCGGCCGCCGTCAGCAGCAGCAACCGGCTCTTGCTTGTAGGCGGGGCTTTTCTTTCTTCGGTCATCACGCGCTCGCCATGAAGTACATTCCCAGTTGGTATTCCATCAGCACAAATCCTGCGGTCATGAACAGGGCGTTGGTCACCACCGCCTGCCGCGAAAACGCCTCGCTCTTGCGCCACCACACGATCAGCGCGAGCGCCGCGCACAACACTAAGAGCTGGCCGATCTCGATGCCGACGTTGAACGACAGCATGTTCGGCACCAGCCCTTGCGCGGAGGGATTTAGCTCCTGCACCTTGGTCGCCAGACCGAAGCCGTGCACGAGTCCGAATCCCAAGATCGCCAGCTTGGTGTTGGGTTGAACGCCCAGCAGCGTCTTGAAGCCGCCAAGATTGTCGAAGGCGATATAGACCACCGACAGCCCGATGATCGCGTCCACCAGATAGGGATTGACGTGGACTCCACCGAGCACGCCAAGGAGAAGAGTCGTGCTGTGGCCGATGCTGAAGGTCGTGACGTAGATCGCAATGTCCCTGAACCGGTAGAGGAAGAACACCGTGCCGATCACGAACAGCAGATGGTCGTAGCCGGTCGCCATGTGCTTGGCGCCGAGATAGAGGAACGGCAGGATCTGCGGTCCCTTCGACGCGGCGACAAAGGCCGCATCCTTGCCGGCCATGTTGTGCGCCAACGCATCGCCGGCCAACAGGGTCAGCGCGAGCGTTGCCGCGCACAGGCCGAGCGCCGCACCGCGGCCCTGAAAACGCATTCCGATGGGAAATGCCATGATCGTCCTTCTGCCGGGCTAGGCCATGAACAATACGCATATACAAAGCATTTCCCTGATGGAATACACAGGGACGCGCCCGATTCGAGCCGGTCATGAACGATATTTTCAATGCGGTTTTGCTGGGAATTGTCGAGGGTCTGACGGAGTTTTTACCGGTCTCCTCCACCGCGCATCTGCTGCTGTTCCAGGACCTGCTCGGTTTCAAGCCGCCCGGCGACGTCTTCCCCATCGTCATCCAGCTCGGCGCTATTCTCTCGGTCGTCGCCGTCTATTGGAGCAAGTTCTGGCGCGTGCTGATCGGGTTGCCCACTGATCCCGACGCGCGCCATTTTGCGTTTGGCGTCATCATCGCTTTCCTGCCTGCAGCGGTCATCGGCGCCGCGCTGCACGGTTTCATCAAAGACGTGTTGTTCGCGCCCGCTGTAGCGCCCTACGTCATCGCCATTGCGCTGATCCTCGGCGGCGTTCTTATTCTTCTCTTCGAGCGTATCGCGCCTCATCCGCGCTACAACGATGGCGACCATCTACCGTTCTCGAAGTGCCTCCAGATCGGCTTGTGCCAAGTGCTCGCCATCATTCCGGGCGTCTCGCGTTCGGGCGCGACGATTCTCGGCGGCGAGCTCCTCGGCGTCGAACGCAAGGCCGCCGCCGAGTTCACCTTCTATCTCGCGGTGCCGACGATGCTCGGAGCCTCGGTCTTCGACCTCTATTCCAATCGCAACGTTCTGAATTTCGATGCCGGGCTCACCATTGCCGTCGGCTTCGTCGTTTCGTTTTTCGTGGCCCTTGTTGTGGTCAAGACCTTCATCGGCTTTGTCGGCCGCTTCGGGCTGAAGCCGTTCGGCTGGTACCGCATCATCGCCGGCTCCGCGATCCTGGCGATCCTCGCCTTGCTATGAGCGTGCACCTCGCGCTGCTCGCCGATCATCCGGAGCTGCTCGCCGATCTTGCCGCGTCTTACCAGAGGGAGTGGCCGTACTGGTACGGTGTCCACGGCGACGCAACCACCGATCTCAAGCAGCGCTCTCGACACACGGGCCTGCCGATTTGCCTGATCGCCGTGGTCGAAGGCCGCGCAATCGGCGCGCTTGCGCTCGCCGCGAACGCCATTAGCGTTCGACCTGAGCTGACACCGTGCATCATCGGCTTCTGGGTCGAACCGGCGCGCCGCAACCGCGGCGTCGGCGCGCAGTTGCTCAAAGCCGCATGCGGCCATGCGCGCGCCAGCGGAGTCACATGCCTCTACACCTCGACTGAGACAGCGCCGCGCCTATTCCTCCGTGAAGGCTGGAGAAAAATCGACTCCGTATCGCGCAACGGCCACACCCACGACGTCTACGAGATTCAACTTTGCTGACCTACGACGCGGCGGGCTCGAACTGTCCCTGTTTGCGGAAGCGCCAGAGATAAGAGGGAATGATCGCTTCGGCGGCCTCCGGCGTGATCTTAAGATCGCGGAATCCGCGCGCGCCATCCGAGACCACCGTATCGCTCTGCAGCAGCCGGACCTGATCCAGCGTCAGCAGCGGCTTCGGCAGCATCCCAAGAAACGCCGCCTGGATTCGGGCTAACGGGTAGGGCACCGGCATCAAGATCCGGTTGCGCTGCGTCACTTTCAAGACGAGCTCCATGATCTCCTTCAGCGTCATGATCTCCGGCCCGCCGAGCTCGAACGTCTCGCCCGCGCTACCGGGTGCGCTGAGCACGCGCGCTGCCGCTTGCGCCACATCGCCCACGAACACCGGCTGAAAGCGCGTGCGCCCGCCGCCGATCAGCGGCAGCACCAGCGATAGCCGCGCCAGCCAGGCGAACTTGTTGAAAAAATCGTCCTCTGGTCCGAACACGACCGAAGGGCGGAGGATCGTGGCCGTTGGAAAGGCTTCGCGCACAGCGCGCTCGCCGGCCGCCTTGCTGCGCGCGTATTTCGACGTTGACTCCGGATCCGCCCCAAGCGTCGAGACATGCAGCAGCCGGCCCACGCCCAATTCGCTGCTCAGCCGCGCGATGCGCGCCGCGCCCTCGGCATGGATGCTGTCGAAGCGCTGATTGCCGGTTTGATAGAGAATGCCGACGAGATTGATCGCGGCGTCCGCCTCTCTCAGCGCCGCACGCACGGAATCTTCCCTCAATATGTTGGTCTTCAAGAGCTGGATCTGTCCGACCCGGCCCATCGGCGTGAGAAAATGCGCGAGATTGGGCTTCCGCACCGCCACGCGAATGCGCCAGCCGCCGTTGGCCAGCGCGCGCACGATGTGGCGGCCGAGAAAGCCCGAACCACCGAACACAGTCACCAATTTGCTGGAAGGAATGCCGGTCATGAGGGTCCTGATACGACGATGCTATTTGACCCGCGTATACATGCGTTCGCCGGATCGCGGGTCGGTGTACACCGCTACCGTTTCGCCGCTCTTCTCGTCAACCACTCGTTCTCCCGTATCGACCCAACCCCTCGGCGGAGCCCCGCCGGCGACCGGCTTGTAGAGATGCTGTTCGAAAATCGTGCCCAGGGTCAGCGCAAGGCCCAAGAAACACAGCATCCAGCCCGCCGGCCAGATGCCGATGCCTACCAACCCCGCGCCCAGCGCGAGGCAGACAATTCCGGCCGCGATGACCAGCGCGCGCAGCACGCTCTAACCCTGATAAGGCACGAGGACGACGGCCGTGCCATAGGCGACGATTTCGCTCATGCTCTGGCCCATTTCGGCGGAATCGAAGCGCATCATGATGACGGCGTTCGCGCCCATGGCGGTGGCGTTGCGCACCAGCCGGTCCACAGCCTGGCGCCGGGCCTCCTCGAGCAGCTGCGTGTATTCGTGGATTTCACCGCCGGCGATCGAACGCAGGCTGGCCATGATATTGCCGCCGATGCCGCGGCTTCGCACGACGACGCCGAAAGCTTGGCCGATCGTCTCCTGTACCCGATATCCCGCAACCGTCTCCGTCGTCGCCACCAGCATCGGCTCACCTGAGTTGCGAATCGCTGTCCAACTCTAGATCAAAGCCCGTCTCCGAGCCCGCGTTGACACCATTCCGGCGCGCTCCTAAACATCCCGGCCTGCCCGCCAAAGCCTTGGCGATAGCGGGCGTAAGGCCTTGAAAAGTGCCCAGATGGCGGAATTGGTAGACGCGCTAGTTTCAGGTACTAGTGCTGCAAGGCGTGGAGGTTCGAGTCCTCTTCTGGGCACCAACCTTTGCCGCGCAGCGGCGAAGGTTGCCCCCCGTAGCCTTGGCGAAGGGGGGCTGGAGACGTTTCACGGCTTCGGTTGGCAGGCCAGCCTTCGCGTAAGATAAAGGCAACATGAAGATAAAGCTGCACAGGGGCGATCTTCCAAACGGGCTCAATCTCGGTCCGACCATCGCGGTCGACACCGAAGCGCTCGGGCTCAATCCCGATCGCGACCGGCTCTGCCTTATCCAGCTCTCGGCGGGCGACGGCGCCGCGCATCTCGTGCAATTCGCCCGCGACAATTATCAAGCGCCCAATTTGAAGGCGCTGCTGTCGGACAGAAGCGTCACCAAGCTTTATCATTTCGCACGCTTCGATCTTGCTCTCATCAAGCGCTATCTCGGCGTGACCGCAGGCCCCTGCTATTGCACCCGCACCGCCTCGAAGCTCGCGCGCACCTACACCGACAAGCACGGCTTGAAGGATCTGGTGAAGGAGCTGCTCGACGTCGATCTTTCCAAACAGCAGCAGAGCTCCGACTGGGGTTCCGCAAATCTCACCGAGCAGCAGCTTGCCTATGCGGCCAACGATGTCGCCTATCTGCATCGGCTCAAGGAAGCGCTCGACATTATGCTCAAGCGCGAAGGCCGCATGGAGCTGGCACAGGCCTGTTTCGATTTTCTCCCCGCCCGCGCCGAGCTCGATCTCGCCGGCTGGGGCGAGGGCGACATTTTCGCCCACTGAGTCCGATTTGAATGATGTCTGTCCGCACGAGGCCGGCCTGTTTGCGCTGCTCGGGAATGCTTCCGCAGGCCCGTACTTAGCTATTCGAACAGTTCAGAATGCGTACCGGCGCGCACGAAGTTGAGCTGATTTCCATTGATCTGATAGATCAAGAGGAAGTCGCCACCGATGTGACATTCACGGTGATCACTCCATTCCCCTTTCAAGGGATGATCGAGCCACTCTGGACCAAGCGGGGCGTCGTTAGCAATCAACAGCAGCATCGCCTCTTTCAGCTGACGCATGTCGTAACGTCCGCTCTTGGAAAGTTTGTCCCAATCCTTGGCAAACTGTTTGGTGTAGCTTGCTGCGCGTGGGAAGGATGCTCGTTTAGCGCTTGCGGGCGTCGGCATCGAGAGCCTTGAAAATGCCCTTGGCGTTCGTGAAGCGGGCGTTGTGCCTCTTCATGAGTGCGCGCGACTCCCTTATAGCGGCTTTGGTTTGCGCATTCGGAACCTTCAATTCCAGCGGCACCGCATGGTCCTTGGCGACGCGCGTCAATGTCATGCGCACGATATCCGACACGGTCAGGCCAAATTCGGCCAGCACTTCGCTGGCTTCCTCCTTCAGCTTCTCGTCGATACGCGCGCGCACAAAACCTGTGGAAGCCATTTCAATCTCCTTTTGCATAATGTAGCTCAATTGAGCAACGACGTCAAAACACAACCGGCTCGGGAAAAAAGAGAGTTATTCCGCTTTGCTTAACCGGTCGCGAGATACAGAAGGACGCCCAAGGCGCAGCACGTGGCCAACGTCGCCATCATGCCGGCCTTGAAGCGGAACATCGCGATGATGGCTCCAAGAGACAGCACAGTCGCGGGCACGATGATCGTGCCCGCGTCCGGAATTTGCAGAGTCATGCCGTAAAAGGGAACGACATCCACGCGCTGAAACAACGTGTGCAGCGCGAACCAGATCGCGAGGTTCAGAATGACCCCGACGACCGCGGCCGTGATCGCCGATAGCGCCGCGGTCAACGCCTTCTTGCCGAGGAGCGACTCGACATAAGGCCCGCCGAGCAAGATCCACAGGAACGACGGCACGAACGTCGACCACATGGCGAGCACTCCGCCGAGCGTACCGGCGAGCACGGGGTCGAGCGCTCCCGGATTGCGGAACGCCGCCATGAAGCCGACGAACTGCACCACCGAGATCAACGGTCCCGGTGTCGTTTCGGCGAACCCGAGTCCGACCAGCATTTCGTCTGCTTGAAGCCAGTGATAGTTCTCGACCACCTGCTGAGCCATGTAGCTCAGCGCTGCATAGGCGCCGCCGAAGGTCACGACCGCCATCTTGCTGTTGAAGGCGGCAATCGCGCTGAACACATTGTCCGCGCCCAGTGCGACAACCAAAACGACAAGTGGGCCAAGCCACAGCGTCAATCCGATCGCTGCGGTCTTGATGAAGCGGGCGGCCGACGGCCGTAGATGCGCAGGCAAGCGCTGACGGAAAGCTTCGTCGATCACCGCATGTTCATTCGCCAACCCGCTCTCCGCGGCGCGGCCCAATCTCCCTTCAAACCATCGGAGGCCCGCACGATGGCCTGCAAAGCCAATTGTGGCAGCCGCGGCGATGATCAGCGGAAACGGCAGCGCGAAAAAGAAAATTCCGATGAACGCGGCAGCAGCTATCGCGGTCAAGCCTTGGTTCTTCAGTGCTCGTTTCCCGATCCTCACCACCGCTTCCAAAACGACCGCCAGCACCGCGGCCTTCAGTCCGAAGAACAGCGCTTCTACGATGCCGACGCTTCCGAAGCGGGCATAGATCCAGCTCAGCACCCCGAGCGAGATCAGACCCGGGAGCACAAAGAGCGTGCCCGCGACAATGCCGCCGCGCGTGCGATGCAGCAGCCAACCGATATAGACGGCGAGCTGATGCGCCTCGGGACCGGGCAGCAGCATGCAGTAATTCAGCGCATGCAGGAATCGCGTTTCGCCGATCCAGCGTTTCTCTTCGACAAGAATGCGATGCATGACCGCAATCTGGCCGGCCGGCCCGCCGAAGCTCAACAAGGCGACCCGCGCCCAAACCCGCACGGCCTCGCCGAAACTCACCTCGTGACCGTAGACGCTGACCCCGGAGGAGCCTTCCGACCGTCCTGAGCTGTTCAATTCATGCGATGGACTGGACACGAAAGCTCCCCATCGGATGCCGACGTAGCATATCAGCGAAGGGAAAAGGCAAATGTGACGCCGGCGCGGATTTCCGTCTCGGGGTTCGCGTTGACCTGCGCTTGGCGGATCGCAACGTCGAACGCAAGATTATCCTTCACTTGCCAGATGGCCCCGACCAGAAAAGCTGCTTCCTCCCTGATGCCGAATTCGCGTGCGTAGATCAGTTCTGCGACGGGCCGAACCGTCCACGTACCCGGTCCCTCGATAATCGCTCCAAAAAATACCTCGCCGCGCTTCTCCCGAGTCAGTGACGCGGCGACATTCACGTAAATGGCTCCCCAGTCCCAGCGCTGGCCGGCAATCGCCGCCCAGCTTGCTCCGAAGCCTTGTTCGTCGTTTACGCCGGGAAGGAGAGCACCGATTTCGGTCGCCAGGCTCAGCCCCGTTTTGTCCTGGAGGCTGCCTTCCCGCAGGATGCCTTTCAGCGACAGCGCATTGTCGACAAGCACGCTCCGCGTCGAACGCGCATGCTCCATCTGTCCTTCCAGCACCACCTCCCAATTTTCGGCAAAGCCGTAATTCAGCCGAAGTTGAGGTGCGATCCAAGTGTCTCCCGAATCATGATGCCGGAAACTTACGGGACTGATTTCAATTTCGACTTCGCCGAGTTGGGCTACCGCGGGATCGGTCGAATCAAAGGGCCGGTAGGCCGCGGCTGTCGTCGACCAAGCGGTGACGACAGCTGCAAGCAGCAGGCTTCCGCAGATCGAGCGCAACGGGAGTCCTCTTTTGCTGACTCAATCAATGCGCCATCCGCCAGGGAGAACGGTCGGACCAGGTTCTGAGCGCCGCCGTTGCCCACGCCGTGTCCTTGTCGGTGTGGCAGACATTGCACGCGTTCGGGATCTTCAAAAGATCGGTCTGACCCGGCGTCACGAAATGAAACGTGTGGCTGCGCACGTTCACGTCGGCGATCGTCTGCTCGATCTTCGGCATGTGACAGGCGACGCACTCGCTACCGGTACTGCCGACCTTGTGGTGCGTGTGCTCTTCCAAGCTCGCGGCATGGGGTCCGTTCTGCGTGTTCGGGCCGTGGCAGCTTAAGCAGACCTCCTGGACGGGCTTCCGCAGGATGCCGTCGTTCTCGCTGCCATGCGGATCGTGGCAGGAAAAGCAGGTGACGCCGCGCGCATACATCAGACTTTGCGCGAAATCGTTGCCCTGCATGCGGTTCTTATGCGCCGTGCCGTCCGGGAAGTGGGTGAAAGTCAACTCGCCGAGCTTGTGCTCTTCCAGCTTCCAGAAATCGTGCAGCTTCAGTCCGACGCGGTAACCGACGGGCCAATCGTAATATTTCTGCGCAATCGGATTCTTCAGCGGCTGCCCCTGCGAATGGCATTGGATGCAGGTGTCGTTCGCCGCCACGTAATCCAGGCGCGCTGGATTTAAGATCGTCGTCCGCGTTTTTGCCTTGACGTGCTCGCTGCCCGGACCATGGCATCGTTCGCAGCCGACATTCCACTCCGTCACCGTTTTCGTCTCGATGTTGTAGTTCACCGAATGACAGCCGTCGCACAGCGGGCCGGTCGGGCGCATGAAATTGTCCGGCGGATACAACGCCGACCACCAGTCCGTGCCGTTGGCAACGAAATAGGGCCGCCACATCTTGTGCATGACGTCCCATTGCGCACCTTGTGGGAAGTAATCGTCGCCGACCTTGGTGAAATAACGCTGCTTCCATTTGCTGCCGTAAACGAGGGCAACATCCGCCGGCGTGAATTTCACCAACGGGTCGGGTTTGGAAAAGTCGGCAATGATCGCGTCGGGATGCTCCTTCGGATCGCGCACCACATTGGCCATGCGCGACTTGCTCCAGCGCTCATAGACGTTTTCGTGACAGCTCTTGCACTCCGAAGAGCCCGTATACTGCGCGCCCGCAATCGCCGTTGCTTGCGCTTGCGCCAGCGGCTCTTCTTGTGTCGGTGCGACGGTCGGCAAATTGCGGATGTACAGCACGAGCTGCCACACCTGATTGTCCGGCAGGTTCCAGGACGGCATCGCCGTGTTCCGGATGCCGTTGCGGATGTGATAAAAAATCTCGCCGTCCGGCATCAGCGGCGCGGCCACGCGCAGCGCCGGCGGACGCGGGAAGGCCCCTGAACCGATTTCCGTTTTGCCCGCGCCGTCGTAGCCGTGGCAGAGCTCGCACTTTTGCCGGAAGAGCTCGCGTCCCGCGCTGATGTCGGCCGTATCTGCCCGCTGCGCCAGAGGATTGGGCAGGTTCTTCGCAGCATCCGGAACGCTGGCATGCAGCAGCCAGGTTGCGATCTGCACTTCCACTCCGGACGGCTCCTCGCGCGCTACCGACAGCCCGGGTAGCAGCAACACGTAGAGTCCGATTGCGACCGCCGATAAGACGCTGGCAATGATCCCAAGCACAAAGACAATCCGTCTGGACATCTCAACCCCGATATTGGCCGGAAAACGCACTACCGGCCCAATTTCGTGCCAACACCTAAAATCATAGAGCGAGCGAGCCTAGCCTTCACGTTACGTTTGGGCGAGCAATTCTTTCCTCTGGCGGTCGGACGTGGCGAAACATCGCCAAGAGAGCAAGATCGTAGACGATCTTGAGCGCACCTCCGATCAGCAGCGGCCAGCCGAAGCTCGACAGCGCGATCAAATAGCCCGCGATGATCGGACCTACCGCTGAAGCCAGGCTCCTCGGCACGGTCGTCAGGCTTGCAGCCGCCGCGCGCTCGGGCGGCGTCACCACCGCCATGACGTAAGACCGCCGCGTCGGCACATCCATTTGGGACAACAGGCTGCGCACGATGAGGAGCGCGATCACCATTTCGAGATTGGAGACGAATGGAATCGCAACGAGGCAAAGATTCGACGGCAGGTGCGTAAACACCATCGTGTTGACCAGGCCGAACCGGCGCGCAATGGGAACCGATGCGAGAAAAGAGGCCGCCGCGAAGAGGCCGGTCCAGAAAAAAATGTTCGACGTGGTCGAGACCGGCAAATGAAACGTCTGCAGCAGCCACAGCGCGAGAATGGACTGGACGGTAAACCCGCCGGCGAACGAATCCACGGCAAAAAGTGCGGCAATCCGATAGACAATTCCCTTCGAGGGGCCGAGCGGTGTCGCTCGCACTTCGTGGCTGCCGGTCCCCGCGTCCGAAACGCCGCGGTAGATGACGGCCGCCGCAACCCCGATGCCGGCGTAAATCACGAACAAGAGGCGCATGGCATCCAGCGAGCTGATGGCCAACAGTCTCGGCGCCATGTCGGAGACGCCTGCGAACAGCGTTCCCAGCGCGCCCATCAGCGAGCCGGACATGCTGTAGAACGCGAACACCAACGTGCGGTCGCGTTCGCCGGCGGAGCGCGCCAGCAGCGATTGTTCGAGGGGGAGGAAAACGCTCACGTCACCGACCGATGGGTTGAGCGTTCCGACAAAGGCGATCAGCAGCAGCGGCCAGAACGACTCGAATCCGGCAAAGCCGAGGCCGGTGAACATCATCAGCGTCGATGCTGCAATAAGCGGCCGCTTCTCTCCGAAGCGCGCGGTGATCATTCCGGCCAACAACGTCAGCGTTGCCGATCCCAGCAACGTCGCTGTCATCAATGCACCTATTTCAAAGGCGTTGTAGCCGAGCGCCAGCAGATAGGCAGGCATGATGATGCTGACATAGCCGTCGCCTATCGCGCGCAAACCGCGCGCTATGATTGCCCGCTTGGCGTCTTTGCTGGCCGTCTTTGGGAATATGCGCATCGACAGAAAATCCACGCGGAACGAGACGGCGACATCCCTGGCGTTGAGGCCTCGCACACGAACCGTTGACGTGACGGGAAATTTAACACGCGGCCAGTGTAGCTTCTGCCTCGTTCACACGTTTGAACAGCAGTTTCGAAACACATAGGAGCCGCAAATGGCACGCACGACCGCTATTCTTGCTCTTGCAACGCTTGCAGTAGCGCTCGCTCACTCCGCCTCGTCGGCCCCCGACGCGCAATGGGCGGCGACAGGCCAAGCTCTCGGTAAGTCCGGTACGATCATGCCGGGTGGCATCTACCGCGTCGGTCTCCCGCGCACCGATTTGCAAGTCACACTGGACGGAGTGGCGATCAAGCCGACCTTTGCGCTCGGCTCCTGGGTGGCTTTTTCACCGATGGGCCACGACGCGATGGTCATGGGCGACTTGGTGCTCACCGAGGATGAAATCGCCCCCGTCATGAAGAAGCTCAAGGACGGCGGTATCGAAATTACGGCGTTGCACAACCACCTGCTGCGCGCCCGGCCGTCGACCCTCTACATGCACATTTACGGCCACGGCCAGCCGGTAGCTTTGGCACAGTCGATCCACGATGCGCTCGCGCTCAGCAAGACTCCGCTCGGTGATGCGGCCGCTCCGGCCGGGGCTCCGCCGCAGATCGATCTGGATACCGCAATGATCGACAGTACGCTTAGTGCGCCCCATGGCCAGATCGCCGGCGGCGTCTACCAGATCGGCATTCCGCGCGCCGAGACGATCAAGGAAAACGGCATGACCGTCCCGCCCGCCATGGGTTCGGCCGAAGCGATCAACTTTCAGCCGATGGGCGGCGGCAAGGCGGCGATCACGGGAGACTTTGTGCTCACGGCGAAAGAGGTCACGCCGGTGCAGCGGGCATTGCTTGATAACGGAATCGAAGTGACGGCGCTCCACAGCCACATGGTGGACGAGCAGCCCCGCCTCTACTTCATGCATTTCTGGGCCAATGACGACGCGGCGAAGCTCGCAAAGGGATTGAGAGTCGCCCTGGACAAAGTGAACTTGAAGAAGGACGACCTCGCCAAGAAGTAGCGCGGCCGACAATAGCCAACATCGCCGGGTCGCTGATAGACTCGTCTGGGCCGGGGGGCGTCAGATGGCGGGGGGACTCCAATCGGGTTGCACAAGAGCTGCGGCGCCGATGCGATCCCGCCATTGGCTGCGCATTCTGCTGCTTGCAAGTCTGGCGCTGTGCTCGGTGGCTTCGTTTGCTCATGCAGCGGCGCTTGAAATCGCAACCTTCGCCAAGGCGCCCACGATCGACGGCGAGGTCGGCGATGCGGAGTGGATCGGCGCCCGCATTGTCGACGAAAACTTCGTCCAGATCGAACCCGCCTATGGCGAGCGCTCGCCGCTTCGAACAATTGTTCGCGTCGGCCAGACCGCAACCGCTTTCTACGTCGCATTCGAGGCGTTCGATCCCGACATCTCGCGGCTTGCCGCTGCCATCACGCAACGCGATACGATCACCAACCGCGACACCAACGTCGTCCAGGACGACACGGTCGCGCTCTTGCTCGATCCGTTCGGTGATGGGCGAACCGCCTACATCTTTCGCACCAATGTGCTGGGCACCCAGGAAGACGGACGCATCACCGACAATGGCCGCGCCGTCGATTACCAGTGGGACGGGATGTGGCGTACAGCCGCGATGCGGCACGACGATCGCTGGACCGTCGAGTTCGAGATCCCGTTTTCCACCCTCATCTACGCGGGCGGAATGAATCGCACCTGGAAGGCCAATTTCGTCCGCACTTTCCCGCGCCGTTTGGAAACCGCAGTGTGGTCGGGTCCCTCGGAGTCGGTCTTCAGGGTCTCGGGTTTCGGCGACCTGACGGGAATCAACCTGCCGGGTCAAAGCGCCGATGTCTGGCAAATCATTCCCTACGGGATCGCCTCCTATGAAGCGGGAAAGGGTGCCCGCTTCGAGTTCGGCGGCGACGTTCGCTGGCGGCCGTCAAGCAATCTCGGCGCCGATCTTACTTACAATCCGGACTTCGCGCTCGTGGACGCCGACGTCGAGGTCATCAACCTCACGCGCTTCGAGCCCTTCGTTCCTGAGAAACGTCCCTTCTTTCTCGAAGGCGCCGAGCAGTTCAACCAGCGCTATCGCCAGTTCAACAGCCGGCGCCTCGGTGACATCAATTGGGGCGCCAAGGCCAACGGCAAGCTCGGCGGCACGGATTTCTCCGTCATCGCGGCGTCGGAGGACCTCACGCAGCAAAACTCTCCGGCCAAACAGACCGCCTATTACGGCGTCGTCCGGGTCCAGCAGAGTCTCTGGCGTGGGTCGAACATCGGACTGCTCGCTGCCAATCGCAATTTGGGAAGCGAGAACACCGGCTCGGTCGGTTTGGACACCACGCTCTATTTCACCGACACGCTGAGCTTCAACGGACAGATCTTCGAAGTGCACGGTCCGACGGCTGACGGCAGGTTCGCCTGGTACATCCGCCCGAGCTACGACACCTCCACCACCCATTTCCATATCCGCTGGGGCCATTTCGCTCCCGGTATCCGCACCGACTTCAATACGATGGGCTTTCTTCAGGACGACAACACCAAGGAAGTGGACACCAATTTCGGCCACACCTTTTTCTTCGATACGGGCCTGCTTGAACGCGTTAGAGCGAGCGTCAACTACAACCGCTACACCGGCTTTGATCACGGCGTGCTACGCAGATGGTCGGCGGTCCCGACTGTGACCGCGGTGCTCCGCAACCGTCTTGAGTTCGAGATCAGCCGCCGCGACGAGTACAGGCTGCTCGAACAGCCCTACCAGAACGACCAGACGACCTTCACCGCCGGCTGGAACAGCCGCGAGGGCCGCTCCATCTCGGCCAACATCGGCTGGGGCCACAATTTCGGCAACAAGCTGCTCGTCTATGGCGGCGAGGCGCACTGGGCCTTCGGCGACAGCTGGCGCCTCTCCTACAACTTAACGATGCTCGACCTGTCGCCCGATATCAAACACGAGGCCACCACGATCCACGTCTTCGAGACGACCTATACGTTCAACCCCGACCTTTATGTGCGGGCCTTCTTTCAGACCAATTCCGCCATAGATAAGCAGAACATTCAGATCCTCGGCGTGTGGCGAATCAAACCGCCCTTTGGTTCGTTGCAAATCGCCTATCAGCGCGGCACGTCGCCCTTCGGCCAGCAATCGACGCAAGGCGACACAATTTTCACCAAGCTCGCCTGGGTGCTTTGAGGGGTGTGTACTTTTCTACGGCGCGGGTGCCACTGCTCCGGGGCCGCCCTGCGAAAACACGTAAACGGCGACCGCCTTGACCTCTTCAGGTTTTAGCTTTCCCTGGAACGACGGCATCACGGGGGCACGCCCTTCTTTGAGCGAGGCCAGTATCGCTTCGCGCGTCGATCCATAAAGATAGAGCGACGGTCTCGTTAAGTTTGTGGAACCGATTGAAGGATCGCCGATGCCTTCCGGATCGTGGCAGTCGTAGCAGGAACCCTTCTCGTCGTAGATGGCTTTGCCGCGCATGGCCTGCATTCCAAGCTGAAGGACATATTCGGCCACGTCCGCGATTTCCATATCGCTCAATCCGTAGTCGGGCGAGCTCATCGCCGGCATGACGGCGAGATTCTTGATCTGGAAATTTTTCGCATCATTTTCCTGCTGGCTGCCGAGATTGGTGACTTTGGGCATCGCCCGGATACCTAAGAGGACGGTCTTCTCCACATCAGCCGCGGTATGAACGACGCCCCCCGTGTCCTGATCGTCTCCGATATACAGCCACTCGTTGTCGGTAAGGTCCGGGGTGTGCTTGTCGCCGCCCCCCTTCAAATCCGCGCCGTGGCAAGCGCTGCAATTGGCGTCATAGAGCGACTTGCCCGCGGTCATCGCGACATTCAGCATCTCGGGGTTCTTGGCGATGTCGTTGGTGGCGACGGACGCCAACGGTGCCGCGCCCGCATTGCCGGCCGCTGCTTCGGGCGCCCGATTGCACGCCGAGAGCATGGCCAGAACCACAACGAGCGATGCCGCATTCGTCGCGGCGTGAAGTCGCCTATAACCGCTTTTCATGGCTGTCTCCGATTTGTCCCCGTCACGTTACGCAACCGAGTGGATTTTCCCTTGTCTCCAACGCGCATTTTATCGCCACATGGTCGTTCTTGTCATCTCGCCAATCATGTGCGTATTCAGTCACTCTATACATTGCTGTTGCGGATGAATGACACCTCGGAAGGACGCACAATGAAACGTCGCATTCCCACGACAGGCGCTACAGTTGCACTCGCTACGGCAGCGTGCCTGCTTGCCGCATGTGGGCCGTCCACCAACCGCACGAGCGCTGTGTTCAAAGACTGCACGGATTGCCCTGAGATGGTCTCCATCCCGGCCGGTGAATTCATGATGGGCTCGCCGACGTCTGAATCGTATCGCGGCGCGGAAATGCAACATCGCGTCACCATCAGCGCGCCATTCGCGCTCAGCAAATTCGAAATTACCTTCACGCAATGGGAAGCCTGTGTCGCCGATGGCGGCTGCGGCGGGCATATGCCCGACGACCAGGGTTGGGGAAAAGGAAATCGGCCCGTCATCGGCGTCAACTGGAACGATGCCAAAGCTTACGTCGAGTGGCTGAGCCGCAAAACCGGAAAGCAATACCGCTTGCCGTCGGAAGCCGAATGGGAATATGCCGCGCGCGCCGGAACCACGACGACATTTTCGTTTGGGGCGACGATTACAACCGATCAGGCGAATTTCGACGGCAGCACCGGAAATTCCATCAATCCTGCCGGCATGAATCGGCAGATGACGACCCCGGTCGGCAGCTTTCCGCCGAATGCGTTCGGCTTGCACGACATGCACGGCAATGTGTGGGAGTGGATGGAAGATTGCTGGTCCGATGAATATGGGGCCGATCTGCCGGCGAACGGTGCCCCATATCTGCGTGCGGACTGTGGAGGGCGCGTGATGCGCGGCGGATCGTGGGAAGACTATTCCGGCGATATCCGTGCCGCGGCTCGTGTCGCCAGCGGTGCTGAAGAGCAGAGTTGGTCCGACGGCATCCGTGTCGCTCGCTCGATGGAATGACTATTCGCCAGGCGGCGCAAGCACGCCCAGCAATCCGACCGCGGCGAGAACGAGAACAGCCAATGCCGTCTCGGCAACAATGCTCGCTGCGAGCGCGTGGATCGAGGCTTGCGTATCGCTTCCCAAGGCCAGCGCGGATTGAAGTTTCGGCGTCAGCCAGTAGCGATTGGCCGCTGCCAGCGCGAGCATCAGCAAGAACAATCCGATCTTGGCCACGAGAACCTGGCTGTAGGCCGAACCAAACGATTGCAGCGCGTTCTGCGGACCGATAAGGCCGCTATTGGCAATTCCGCTCAAGACCAAAGCTATGACCACACCGGGCCCAACCCCCGAGAAGTGCGCGAGCGCGTCGTGGACGACCTGCGTCTCGCTTTGGCTTCTTGCGCGAGCGGTCGGCGCGAGCATCAGTGCGAAGACGAACAGCGCGCCGATCCAAACTCCTGAAGCCACCAAATGGATGACATCGACGACAATGTGCACCGCGGCCGCAGCAGCACTGCGCGTCCCGTCATGGCTAAGTCCCGCGAGGCTCACCAGAAGAGCGGCTGAACCGAGCACAATGGTCACGTGCCGGGAGCGTCCGTGTCGGGCCATCAGCAAATAGGCCAGGACTGCGCCGAGCGTGAGACGTGCGACCCAAAGCCAAAAGTTCGAGCCGCCGATCTCCGCCACCGCAAGCATGAACCACGCTGTGCCGCTGATGAGAGCCACGACCGCCGACCAGGCCAGCATTCGCGGCAGCTGACGTAGCGCGACAACGGACGCCGCGGCTGTCTTGCTCACACCGTAAAAAGGAAACAGCGCCGCGCCGAACAGCAGCGATACCGACAGCACGTGAATCCACCGCGCGACGAGAAACCAACCGGCAAGCGTCACGGCGTCACATCAGGGTGTCGTTGGGTCATTCACGCAGCTCGCTCGCGTTGAGGACGCATAGACCATACCCCCCGTTGAATTCAGCGAGAACTGGCTCGATTCCCGTCGTTCGCAAGACGTCGATGGGAACTTGATCGCTTTCGCGGGGGGCGCTAGCTAGAGCCGTTTTGCTTTGGCTGGATTCGCCAACCCCCAAAAACTGTCATGGCCCGCTGAGTTTACCCTCGGGCCGCGCGCAAGCGCCGACCCGGGGGCGGGCCACCCAGGCGATGAAGGGATCCGCTCGTGCAAGATATGCAATACCGCGCGTCATGAATAAGCTCCGCGTGCGCAATCTCGTCCCAAAAACGGCTCTAGTTTTCCGCTGATCACCCGCCGAGCAGAACCTTTGAGACCGCCCCTATCGCGCTTCCTTTCCCCTTTGCTGTTTGCTCTGTTGGCTCTCACGACACCGGCTCGAACGTTAACTCGGTTAAACAGGCGCGGCGCGAGGAGGCTGCTAAGCGTGCTGGAGGGAAGCCCGCGCGCTAGTCGATCCGGTCGAGGACGCCACATTTTTCTCATAAGCCGTCTTCGGATTGTCACAGGCACGCGAGCTTCGTTAGAGCTATCGTTCACGTCGCAAGTGGGAAGACGAGACGAGCGCCGAAGCATGGCCCCCGCTTCGGCGTTTGTCTCTTTTAGCCCCTCGCGCATCGTCAGTTTAAGGTTTGGCGCGATGCGTCGCATCATCGCATCGCCATGAGCACGAAAACGCAATCGTTAAGATGGCGACTCGCGGCGCTTGCGCGGATCCAGATTGTGCTCGATAGCGGTTGAAGGCTCGACCAGCACGAAGCGTGGACTACGCGGCGGTCTTTTTTCTACGGGCCGATTGATAGCTCTGAGCATCATGCTTGTCGCAGTACGGCTGCCCGATCAGCGGTCGTTCGCCGCAATAGTGGAAATCCGATTCTGCCGGATCTCCCAGCGGCCATCTGCATGTGTCGATGGTCAAAGCTATTGTCGTGATCAATTTTCTCTTGGTCCGTTTACGCATTGGTACATCCGTGTCGGCCGCGTCGGGCTCAGTCGGCGGCCCTATAGAGGTCTCATGAGGCGCGAGCTGCGCTTCTACGGGAGTGGTCTTCTCGGTCATTTGGTCCTCATAGCACTTGCGGGCCGGGTCCGACGGGCTCATTCGGACGCCTTCGGTGGCATACGTTGGCCCCACAAGGTTTATGCAAGGTGAAGAGACGCGCCGCGGGTGTGCCGCCGGGCGTCGAAGGGCTGATCGTCGCATTAAAAGACACAAGCACGTACGCTTAGAAGAAGGCCATGATCCGCCCTGTCCGCAGAGCATGATCCTGATCGTCACATACGTAGGAAAAAGCGGTTGTGTTGCCGGCCTGCCACAGGAGCAACCGACGCCAATCTCCGAACGCATGTTGAAATATGGACGAAGTCCTAGATCCCACGTTCTATACAAGATGAGGTTCAAGTCGTAGTTTATTGGCGCATAATAATGGAGGGGTCCATGCGCGAACTTACTCATGAAGAACTGAAGCAAGTATCCGGTGGTTCGCAGCCCCCGGGCCAACTCGGCTACGAAGGTCAGCCGGGTAACCAGGGCGGCGGCGGTGGCAACAATAACAACAACAACAACAATCCGGTGCCGGCCGGTGCAACTCCACAGCCAAACGGGTAGGCAAGTTAAGAAGGGCAGCCTTCGGACAGCCCTTAATCCGTATACGAAGCTTCAATGGTTCGGATGGCTGCCAGCGCGATAAGCCACGACGAGAAGTCGTTTGCGGTCGCGCTGGTGGGCATCTTCAGTTCAACCCACAGTGCTTTGTGTTTCGTCCGTACCTTCGACCGGAGTGACGGTTCCGAATTGAGTTCGGTCTTGCGAGCATCGTGATGGGTCACCAGGAAATTGTGCCCAATTCCGATCATTCGCCATTGTTCAGGCGAGAGGTCATGCTGGAACGGGAATTGCAATCGCTTGGAACGGTGCTGCTAACGCCGAGCATTCCGATGAGGATGTCTGCGTTATTCGCGCTGGTGGCCGCTGCTGGCTTGCTTTGCCTATTGGTCTTTGGCGAATACACAAGGACCGCCCGCATCAGCGGCTGGCTCGTGCCACAGCAAGGCCTTCTGCGCGTCTTCGCGCCGCAGTCCGGTGTGGTAATGCGTGTTCATGTGCAAGAGGGTGCGGGGGTCAAAAAGGGTCAACCATTGATCGAGTTGTCGAGCGAACTCCAAAGCGGAGGCGTTCGCGGAACTCAGGAGGAGGTCGCACGACAGCTCATGCTGCGGCGCCAAAGCCTAATTGAGAATAGCGCAGCACTGAAAACGCTTGATGCCGAACGCAGCCAGGATTTGGCCACACGCATTGCGGCACTGCAATCTGACGCGGAGAGTCTCGGACACGAGATGGTCCTGCAAGCGGAACGCTCGATGCTGGCGCGAGAGTTCGCGGCGAAAGAGCAGGAATTGCTCACGCGCAACCTTGCAACGAACAAGCAAGTCCAGGAGGCCGAGCAAGATCGCTTGACACAGGCTGCGCGGCTTCTTGCTCTCGAACGCGAGCGCGACACCATTGAACGGGACCGTGCCACGGCCGTGGCCGAACTGCGCGATCTGCCGCTGACCCAGCGGACGAAGCTCGCCCAGATCGAGCGCGACATTGCAGCCCTCGATCAGGAATTGGCGCTCACCGAAGCCCGGCGAGGAGTCGTCATCCCCGCGCCCCAGGATGGAATCGTTGCGACACTTGAAGCCGAGGTGGGCTCCAAAGCCGAAACCACCGCGCCGCTCTTGAGTATTATTCCCGAAGGCTCGAAGCTCGAAGCGCATTTGTTCAGCCGGAGCCGAGACATAGGCTTCGTGCGGACGGGGCAACGCGTTCTCCTGCGCTATCAGGCCTTCCCCTATCAGAAATTTGGCCAATACGAGGGAGTGGTGTCCGGTGTTTCGCGCTCGGCGCTCAGTCCGGGCGATCTAAATCTGCAGTTGCCGGGTTTGAGCAGCCTCTATGGCGTAAACGAACCGGTTTACCGCGTCACCGTCGATTTGAAGGCGCAAGAAGCGACCGCCTATGGCGCGAGGGTTCCGTTGCAGCCCGGAATGCAGCTTGAAGCATCGGTGGTCATGGAGACCCGCAGGCTCGTCGAGTGGATGTTCGAACCGCTTTTCACCCTGACGGCGGCGTTGCCGTGAACGACTTTCACGACTGGGTCCATCTAGGCTGGTCCTCTCGCTTGTCGACGGTGCTCCAGAGCGAGGCAGCGGAATGCGGCTTGGCGTGCCTCGCTATGATTGCAGGATTTTTCGGTCGGCCTTCCGATCTCGGCGAATTGCGCCGCCAATTCGGATTCTCGCTCAAGGGTGCCACGCTTGAGGATATCATGCGCATCGCCGATGCGATGGAGATGGCCTCTCGCCCGGTACGGCTCGAACTGTCGGAATTGAGCCTGCTCAAGACGCCCTGCATGCTCCATTGGGATTTGAATCACTTCGTCGTCCTCGAAAAAGTTTCCCACGGAGGCATCAAGATCCGTGATCCCGCCTTTGGTGCGCGCAAGCTTTCATTCGATCAGGCGTCCAGGCACTTCACTGGTGTCGCGTTGGAGCTTACGCCGACGGGAGGCTACCAGCCCCGGCAGGCAGCTCCGCGGATTCGCTTGGGATCGATGTTGGGTAACGTCATCGGGTTAAAGCGCTCGCTCGCCTATCTCGTGATATTGGCGTTGACGATTGAGATTTTCGCGATGGTCTCGCCGCTGTTTCTGATGCTGGTCGTAGATCACGCACTCATCACCACCGACTACAACCTGTTGCTCACGCTTGTGCTGGGCTTTTCGTTGTTGCTGCTCATCCGCACTGCAGTGCTTTTCATGCGCGGCTGGTTCTTGGTGGTTCTGAATGCCTCATTGCAAATTCAAGCCAAGTCGAACCTGTTCTCTCACTTGACCAACCTGCCGACCGCCTATTTCGAGGCTCGCCATCTGGGCGATGTGATGTCGCGCTTTCGGTCGCAGGATACGATCTTACGGACGATCACGACCGAGCTGGTGGAAGCCATGCTCGATGGGTTGATGACCTTCATCACCGCGATCGTTATGGTTGTGCTCGCGCCGGCGCTGGCCCTCATCGTCTTCGCAGGGACGATCGCTTATGGTCTCTTGCGCTCTGTTCTCTATGTTCCCCTCAGAGAAGCGTCGATGGAAGCGATCGTCTGGGGCGCGCGGCAAGACAGCCATTTTCTCGAAACGTTGCGCGGCATCAGAACGATCAAGTTGTTTAACAGCCAGGAGCGCCGCCGCAACCGATGGCTGAATCTGTTGGTGGAGACCGTAAACCGGCAGCTCACCACAACAAAGCTGGACCTCGTGTTCCGGGTTTCGAATTCGCTTCTCCTAGGCGGCTTGACGATCCTGGTGGTCTTCATCGGTGCGTTGCGCGTTATTGACAGCAGTATATCGCTCGGCCTGCTTCTTGCGTTCATTTCCTACAAGGATCAGTTCGTTTCCCGCGTGAGCGAGCTGATTAACAAGGCGGTTGATCTTAGAATGCTGCGCCTGCACGTCGAGCGGCTCGCCGATATCGCACTAACCAAACCTGAGACCAGATCATCTCATGTGCTGCGGAGCGCGGTTGATCTGGCACCCGTAGCCATCGAGGTGCGTAATCTTCGGTTCCGTTACAATCCGAATGATGCCTGGGTGCTGGACGGCCTGAACTTTCGTATCGAGGCGGGCGAATCGGTTGCCATTGTCGGTGCCTCCGGATGCGGCAAGACAACGCTGCTTAAAATACTGGCGAGCCTGCTGGAACCCGAGAAAGGCGAGATTCTGATAGATGATGAACCCCTCAAGAGTCTCGGCATCGATCGCTATCGGGCCATGATTGGGGTCGTCATGCAAGACGATGAACTGTTTGCCGGTTCGATCGCTGACAATATTTGTTTCTTCTCGGATCGACTCGATACCAACCGCATCAACGAGTGCGCAAGGCTCGCAGGGATCCACGATGACATCCTGGCGATGCCGATGGGCTATGGCACACTGATCGGCGATATGGGAACGACGC
>Ga0134122_10000442_pt1 | contig 27901 bp, 32 predicted proteins | sample KB302_FD_96461 | JGI IMG/M metagenome (GOLD analysis project Ga0134122, IMG submission 96461) | Terrestrial soil microbial communities without Nitrogen fertilizer from Kellogg Biological Station, Michigan, USA - KB3-0-2 | ecosystem: Environmental > Terrestrial > Soil > Unclassified ...
CGATGCGGAGCTTGTTTAGAGCAGAGAAAACCCCGGGCCGGGATCGAAGAGCAAGTGCCGCTCATCGGCAATGCGGAATTCCGCCTGATCGTGCGGATGGCTGTGGTAATTGCCGATGACGAGGGGCAAACGCAGCACTTTCACATTGGGATTGCCGGTGAGCACTTGCCACCAGGCGAGATCGCCCGAGCCTTCAATGAGGCTGCCGTCGCGGAACCGCCACGGGTAACGCGGCGCAAGAAAGTGCGCGTCCACCCGCCACATGGTCGCCGGCCCAAGCGTGCCGCGCTCACCTCGACCGCTGCCAAGCCTGGTGGTTGAGCCAGGCTTCGGTGGCCAATCGGCGATGAACGGAAGGCGGTCGGCGGGGAATGAGGACGCAACGTCGTCGGTTTCGGCCTGGGAGAAACAGATTTTCCAATCGCCGCCGACGGCATGTGCGCCTTGGCGTAAAACCTGTACGGTCATCAGCTCCACGGCGTCGGGTGCAAGACGATCGTCGAGATTGAGATTCATCACCAGCGGTGTTGCAACCAGCGAAAGCGCCACATTCCATGCCTGATAGATCGTCAGCTTTTCGCGCACCACGATCGCGCGGCCCTGCAACCAAGGCGGCGGTTCGTCGCCGCCGTCAAACACGTAAATCGGTTCCACCGGAACGGTTTGGCGAGCGAGATTGGCGGAATGTCCGCGCAGCAAATCGTGGCGGTTGGGATCGGCATGCCACACCGCGCAGATCACCGAGGTCAGCGCCAGCGGCTTCACGTCGCGCCGCTTGAACACGAGATCCTGCTCGAGGCGGGCGAAGAGATCATAGCCCTTTTGCCCCATGAGCCGGGGAATGCGTTCGTCGCCCCAATTGTCTTCGATGGTGAACAGGGCGACGCGAAAACGTTCCAGGTCGAGTTCTTCGAGAATCGCCAGCTCGGCGCCTTCGGTATCGATCGAACAATAATCGATGTCGAAAAGGGAATGCTTTTCCAGAAGCCGGGAGAGCTTGGTCACTTGGACCTTGCGGCTCTGGCGTTCGGTGACAAGGCCTTCCATGAAGCGCAGATGATGGGCGTCGAATTTGGCCGACAGGCCGCTGAGCATTTTCTCGTTGCGGCCGGGATCGTCGGCTTCGGTAAAGTCGGCTTCGCCTTCGAAATCAGCGACACAGACGTTCTCGCAGACGGCCTTGCGGGTCGCCTTCAATTTCGCGAAGGCTGCCGGCAAGGGTTCGACGCAAAGGCCGGTCCACCCCATCGTGCGCTCGAAAAACAGCGAGTTGGAGAATTTTTCTCCGTCATAGGCGCCCACGTCGACAAAGACGCCGCGGCGCTTGCCACGGAAAAAATTCTCAAGAAGGAAGCGGTCCTGTCCGACTTGGGAATAGAACTTCACGTGCACCCCGCGGAGGCCGAGCGGTTTTTCAGCCCTCTTCGATACGCGCAGCGGCTTTCTTGAGCAAGGCGGCCGCGGCTTTGGAACCGTGACGCGACTGCAAATGGTGCAAGGTTTCCTCGGCTTTTTTGGCGTGGTGGGCGTGCAATTCGGCGAGCTCTTCCTCGGAGAGATCTTCGGCAGTGGCGACGGCGTTATGGGCGCCCTTCAGCGCAATAATGAGCTCGCCGAGTTTGACCTGCAGCGCCATGGTGTCCCGATTCTGACTGTGCTGGAGAAGGAACACCATCAGGAAGGTGATGATCGTGGTGCTGGTGTTGATGATGAGCTGCCAGGTGTCGCTGAAATGAAAGATCGGTCCGGTGATGAGCCAACCGGCGATGATGCTGACGGCGGCAAAGAAGGCGGCGGGCTTCCCCGCCGCATGGGAGGCGATGCGGGCAAACTGTTCGAACCAGCGATGCAGGAGACCCGGTTGGTGATGCGCGGGCGTCTGCGGGCGCGTCTCGTTGGGGCGAGTTTTGCTCTCTGGTTTCTTGGCCGTCGCCATGCTTCGACCTCTGCCGATCTGGGCACAAGATAGTGCTCGCGGAGCAATATATCGAGGGCAGTCAGACGCGCGCGGCGAGGCGTGCTTCGATGGCGTTCCAGATAAGGCGGGCCCCGTCGGCTCCGCCGAAGCGCTTAAGCTCCTGGATGCCGGTCGGCGAGGTAACATTGATCTCGGTCAAATAGTCGCCGATGACATCGATGCCGGCGAAGACGAGGCCGCGGCTCTTGAGCTCGGGCCCGATGGCGGCGCAGATTTCGATATCGCGCGCCGACATCTCGATGGCTTCAGCGCGGCCGCCGACGTGCATGTTGGAGCGCGCCTCGCCCGGCGCGGGTACGCGGTTGATCGCTCCGACGGCCAGGCCATCGACGAGAATGATGCGCTTGTCGCCCTTGCGCACGTCGGGAACGTAGCGCTGCACGACCACAGGCTCGCGGTAGAACTGCGTGAACATTTCCAAGAGGGCGTTCAGATTCTCGTCGTCATGCTTCAAGCGGAAGACGCCGGCGCCGCCATTGCCGTAAAGAGGTTTCAAGACGATGTCCTTGTGCATGGCACGGAAGGCGCGGATTTCTTCCCGGTCGGTCGTGATCAGCGTCGGCGGCATCACGCCCTTGAAACTGGTGACGAACAATTTCTCGGGCGCGTTGCGCACATGGAAGGGATCGTTCACGACGAGCGTGCGCGGATGGATGCGCTCGAGCAAGTGCGTGGCGGTGATGTAGGACATGTCGAAAGGCGGGTCCTGGCGCATCAGCACGACATCGGCGCGCGAAAGATCGTATACGGAGGATTCGCCAAGCTTGAAATGATTGCCGCGCTCATCACGCACCGCGAGCGGGCGGACGCGGGCAACGATTTCGGTTTCGCGCAAGGTCAAGTCGCGGGTTCCGTAGTACAGCAGCTTGTACCCGCGGGCCTGGGCCTCAAGGGCGAGCGCAAACGTGGAGTCGCCGGTGATGTCGATGCGATCGATCGGATCCATCTGGATTGCGACGGTGAGCGTCATGGCGGGCGTCAATTGATGCGGCGCTTCAGCGCCTCGAGCGCGAGCGTCGCTTCGTTGTGGAAAGGATCGGCCGTCCGCGCGGCCTGTATGCAGAGCACATAGGAAACGCGCGCAGCCGAGAGCGCGCCGGCGGCTTCCTGAAGGCGTCCGAGCTCGAGCCAGAGCACCGACCGCCGCGGCGCAATGGCGGTCATGCGGCGGCCAATCTCGATGGCGCGCGCGCCATCGTGCCGTTTCAGCGCGCGGTTGCGAATGTTGTTCTGCAGGCGCAGCAGCACATCGATGTCGCTGACCGGTTCGAACGGGCTGGGCTCGTCGAGCTGGGTCGGTTCGCCCATAAGCGCAGGCACGCTGAAGCTTGGTGTCATGCGTTCGCGATCAAGAATCGCGCCGCCGTTGAACGGATCGATCAGCGCTTCGCTTCCCTTGTGCGTGATCTTGAGGAGAAAATGTCCGGGTGCGAACAGGCCCTGCGCGTTGAGCTTCGCCGCCCGGCCGGCATGGATGTAGAGAATGCCGAGCGCCACCGGCAGTCCGCGGCGGCGCTCGATGACCTGGATGAGATCGGCACTCGCGGAATCATCGTAGAGCGCACGATCGCCGTCATAGCCGTAACGGGCGGCGAGCACTTGGCTCAGCGCATTCGCGGCCGCGTCGGCGTTGCGCGCAAACTCGACCTCGGCGCGCGCGGCTTCGCCGATTTCAGCAAGATGGTTGCGTAGCGGCGCGAGCTTGCGTTCGGGATGATCGAGCGCGGCCAACATGAGAGCGGCCGTCGCGATATCGTGCGGGCCGTCGCCCGATTGTCCCAGCCGCGCGAGATAATCCGCGGGCGCAATGTCGTCGTCTGTCGCTGCCGCTACGAGGCTCATTTCTCAGATGTCATTCCGAATCCGTATCGGATCGGATCGTCCTTGAGCACGACGTAGTTCTCGACGCGCTTCGCGCCGTTGAGCTTTTGCGCATGCGCAATGACGCGATCGACTTCGTCCTGATCCTGGCCAACGCCCATGAGGTAGACGATGCCATGGACGACGTCGGTGGTGTAGTTGACATCTTTGATCGACTTGTCGGCCAGGAGAACCGCCGCAAGACGAGAGCGCATGATGAGGTCGGCCGGACGGTCGAGCCAGCCGCCGGAATCGGCGACTTGGAGGTCGTTGTCGACCTTTTTCACCCCTTCGACGGTCCAGGCCACGCGCGTTGCTTCGAGACGCGTGTCGGGTTCGCCGACACGGCCGGCGAGCAGAACACGCCCTTCGATGACGGTCGTGTAGACGCCGAAGAGCTTGATCGACTCCTTGCGCAACCGCGCATCCAGCGTGGTCTTGATCACGCGATCGTCGATCGCAGCGCCGAAGCTGCGCTCCTGACGCGCAGCCGAGACACCGGCAACGGCGCCGCCAGCGGCAACCGCCAAACAACCCGAGAGAACAGGGGCAAGCACGACACACAGAAGTACTGATGCGAGCGTACGCAGGCTCATCGCAATCCTCCAAAAACTGTTATCCCCACAACGGCTTACCAATGCCCCCTTCTTTCAATCAGGCCGCCAAGCATCCTTCAAGTGACGAGGCCATCGGCGCGGCACGACCAGTATGGCGTCGAATCGGACAGCTTTGTGGCGTAACGTGGGACGAGCGCCCAAGTAAAGCGCCGCCGCCCGGGCAATCCGCCCGCGCTGGTGCGCCGTGATGGCCTCGATGGCGTTCGTTTCCAGCGCCCGCGCCTTGACTTCGATGAAGCAGAGGACACCCGAAGGGCTGAGCGCCACGAGGTCGAGCTCGCCCAAATGGGTTTTCACGCGCCGCCCGAGAATTCGATAAAATTTGCAGCTAAGCCACAAGGCCGCGAGGATTTCGCTGCGCCGGCCATGGGCTTCCGCCGCCTGGCGTCTGGCTTTCCACTCCGGCCGGTCAAGGCCCCCGATCATCCTCGCCATCCCCCTTCAGCGCGAGCGCGCGATTATACACGTCGCGCCGGGAGGCTCCCGTCAAATCCGCAACCAGCGCTGACGCAGGTTTAAGCGGCATGAACGGCAAGATTTGGGCAAGGATGGTATCGATTCGTTGCGTGTCGGGCTGGGATTCCGCGGGCGGGCCGATGACCAGGGTAATTTCCCCTCTTGGCGGGGGACTGTCGCGATAGAAAATTGCGAGATCGGGCAGCGAGCCGCGGCGGATTTCCTCGTGCAGCTTGGTGAGCTCGCGGGCAATTGCCGCTTCGCGTTCGCCCAGGATGTCGGCCATGTCGGCGAGGGTCTCGGAAAGCCGTTGAGCGGAGTCGAAAAAAATCAGCGTCGCGGGCGTGGCGCGAAAGGCTTCAAGCGCGGTCCGGCGCTCAGCCGATTTGGCCGGGAGAAAGCCAGCAAAGAAAAATTTCTCGCTCGGCAGTCCCGAGACGATGAGGGCGGTGAGCACTGCGGAGGCACCGGGCAGCGGATGAACCGCAATACCATCAGCGAGGGCCGCTTTGACCAATTTGTGGCCAGGATCGGAAATGAGCGGGGTTCCGGCATCGCTGACCAGCGCAAGCCGGGCGCCTTCTTTCAGTCTCTCCAGCAATTTCGGCCGCATCGCCTGGCCATTGTGATCGTTGTAGACCAGCAGCGGCCGGCTGATGCCGTGGATGGCAAGAAGGCGCGACGTGACTCGCGTGTCCTCCGCCACGATTGCGTCGCAATGCTTGAGCACGTTGAGCGCGCGCAGGGTGATGTCCGAGGCGTTGCCGATGGGCGTGGCCGTGACGTAGAGGCCGGGGGCAAGTGAGGTGGCAATGTCACTCCGGCTTTTGGCATTCGTCTGCGCTCCAGCAGAGGATTTACCATCGGGCGCGCTGGGCTTACGGTCTCGGGTTGGTTCGTCCGATTCCACGGCCACGGCTGTGCCTGGCCGCGGCTTCGCGAACCGCGATGAAGGAGTTGTTGCGGATGGGTTTTTTTGAGGTGTTTTCAAGTGGCGCGTCACGCACTGCCGCTCCCAAGACGGGCTCTCGCTCGGTGACCCGAGTTTGCGCGATTGCGCTGAGTCTCACATTAACGGTCGAGTTGATGGCCTGCCAGACGCCGATGGCGCCGCCACCACCGCCGCCACAGCCGCCGCGGATGGTCTTTGCGCCGCCGCCACCGCCACCTCCGCCGCAGCCGCCGCCACCCCCCGGACGGATGGAGCAGCCGAATTACTACCGGCTGCGCAACACGCAGCGCGATATCGTGCCCGCGCGCGTGGCGTTGCTGCTGCCGTTCTCCAGCACGTCGGCCGATGCGCGCAATATCGCAAACGCCTTGCAGCGCGCAGCGGAATTAGCGCTGTTCGATTCGTCCAGCCGCGAAATCCTGTTGATGCCGCGCGATGACGGCGGGACGCCGGAGAAGGCGGCCCAGGCCGCGGCGAAGGCGATCGAAGACGGCGCGGAAATCATCGTCGGTCCGCTGTTCGCCCAGGCGGTCACGGCGGTTGCGCCGGTGGCCCGCAATGCGAAAATTCCGGTGATCGCGTTTTCCAGCGACCGCTCCGTCGGCGGGCGCGGTGTCTATCTCTTGAGCTTCCAGCCGGCAACCGAAGTGCGCCGGATCATCAGTTACGCCGCGCAGAAGGGCCACACCTCGTTCGGCGCACTGATTCCACGTACGCCTTACGGCGACGTCGTGGCCGACGCGTTCCGTGCCTCGGTGATGGACGCGGGCGGCACGATCACCATGCTGCAAACCTTCGATCCGAAACCCGAAGCGGTCACCCCGCCGGCGCGGATGGTGGCGCAGTCGCGGCCGGATGCGGTGCTGATCGGCGAAGGTGGTGCGGTGCTTCAGGCCATCGGACCCGCGCTGGTCGCGGGCGGCGCCAATAACCGCACTGTGCAGTTTCTCGGGACCGGTTTGTGGGACGATGCCGCTGTACAGCGCGAGCCGGTGTTGGCGAATGGCTGGTTCGCGGGTCCGGCGCCGGAATCGTTTCGCATGTTCGCGGCGCATTACCGGATGAATTTCAACGCCGCTCCGCCGCGTATCGCCACGCTCAGCTACGATGCGATTTCCCTGGTGGCATTGTTGGCGCGCGGCAGGCCTTATGCGCGCTTTACCGAGGCGGCGCTGACCGATCCGACCGGTTTTTCCGGCGTCGACGGGATTTTCCGGTTCCGCGATGACGGCTCGGCGGACCGCGGCCTTGCCGTGCTGCAAGTGACGCCGAACGGATTCACCATTGTCGACCCGGCGCCGCGAACCTTCCCGATGGCGGGGTTCTAAGCAGGCGCGAGATTGCCGGCCAGGTGCGCGATCACCGCGTTGAGCACGAAGCGTCCGCGCGCGGTGACGCGCAGGCGATCATCGGTGACGAGAATAAGTCCGGCCTCGCAGAGAGCGGCGACGCGCTCGGCGGGAAGGCCGATGCCCCAGCGCGCGCGGTAGCTCGCAAGGTCGAGCCCCTCCGCGAGACGCAATTCCATCAACAGATGTTCGCGTGCGGCATCGGGCGGTGCGACGTTCGTGAGTGTGAGACTGGTGCCGCTCTTCTCCACCGCGGCGAGCCAGCGTTCCGGCAAACGTTCCGCTTCGGTGGCGACGCGGCGGCCGGACAGTGTCAGCCGGCCATGGGCTCCCGGACCGACACCGGCATAGTCGCCGTAGCGCCAGTAGATGAGATTGTGCCGGCTCTCCTCGCCGGGCCTCGCGTGGTTTGAAACCTCGTAAGCGGGAAGCCCTGCTCCGCCACAGATGTCCTGTGTGAGTTGGTAGAGGTCGACAGCGAGATCCTCGTCCGGCAGGTGCAGCTTCCCCTGTCGCGCGAGTGTGGCATAGGCGGTGCCGGGCTCGATGGTGAGCTGATAGAGCGAAAGGTGAGAGGTGCCGAAGGCGAGCGCGTGCGTCAGCTCCTGTTTCCAATCGGCGAGCGATTGGCCGGGGCGTGCGTAAATCAGATCGAAGCTCGCGCGCGGGAAAATCTCGGCCGCCAAACGGATCGCCGCTTTCGCTTCGTCGACATCGTGGAGACGTCCCAACGCTTTCAGCGCTTCGGCATCGAAGGCCTGCACGCCGATGGACACGCGGTTGACGCCCGCCGCGCGATAATCACGGAACCGCGCCTGCTCGACGGAGTTGGGATTGGCCTCCAGCGTAATTTCCGCATTGGGTTCGATGCGCCAGTGCGCCGCGATGCGGTCGAGCACAGACGCAACCGCGTCTCCGCTCATCAGCGACGGCGTCCCGCCGCCGAAGAAAATGCTGCCGACGAGTGGGCGCACGTCACCTTGCAGCTCGGCAATCGCGCTCAGCTCGGCGAGGATCCCATCGACCCAGCGCCGTTCGTTGATCCGTTCGCGAACATGCGAATTGAAATCGCAATACGGGCATTTTGCCGCGCAATAGGGCCAGTGCACGTAGACGCCGAAGCCGGTCATGGCTGCAGCGCGCTTTTCACGAACTTCTCGAAGGCGCGGGCGCGATGCGAAATCGCGTGCTTGGCTTGAGGCAGCATCTCGGCGAACGTGAAGCGATGGCCTTCCGGCACGAAGATTGGATCGTAGCCGAAGCCGTACTGGCCGCGCGGCGGAAATTCGATGGCGCCGTAGGCGCGACCTTCGAAGACCTCTGTCTCGGCGCCCGGCTCGGCCAAGGCGAGCGCGCAGACGAAAAAAGCCCGCTTGTCGGGATTGCCCGATTTTTTCATTTCGTCCTCGACGCGGTGCATAGCGATGCGGAAGTCCTTGGTGGGTCCCGCCCAGCGCGCAGAATAAATCCCGGGCGCGCCATCCAAGGCCGCGACCACAAGCCCGGAATCGTCCGCCAAGGCAGCCAGACCAGAGGCAAGCGATGCGGCTTCGGCTTTGATCTGCGCATTCTCCTTGAAGGTCGAGCCGGTCTCTTCAGGCTCCGGCAGATCAAGCTCGGCCGCGCCGATGGTATGCAAGCCAAAGGGACGCAAGAGCTCATCGATTTCGCGCACCTTGCCCGTGTTGTGCGATGCGACGACGAGCTTTTGTCCCTTGGAAAGCCGGATCACAATTTCAGCACGTCCTTCTGCAGCTGCACCAACTCGGTCGTGCCTTTGCGCGCCAGCGCAAGCAGCCGCGACAATTCCTCTTCGCTGAAGGGAACGCCTTCGGCGGTGCCTTGGATCTCGACAATGCCGCCCGCGCCGGTGAGCACGAAATTCGCATCGGTGCCGGCGCCGGAATCTTCCGTGTAGTCGAGATCGAGTATTGGACCACCTTCATAGATGCCGCACGACACCGCTGCGACATGATCCTTGACGGCATGACGCGCGATCAAACCCGTCGCCATCATGAAGGAGACGGCGCGGTGCAGCGCAATGAAGCCACCGGTGATCGAGGCGGTGCGGGTGCCGCCGTCGGCCTGAAGCACATCGCAGTCGATGATGATCTGCCGCTCGCCAAGCACGTCGAGCGCGGTGACGGCGCGCAGCGAGCGCCCGATCAGACGCTGGATTTCCTGCGTGCGTCCGGTCTGTTTCCCGGCCGCGGCTTCGCGGCGTGTGCGCTCGGAGGTGGCGCGCGGCAGCATGCCGTATTCGGCGGTAACCCAGCCTTTGCCGGAACCGCGCAGGAAAGGCGGCGCCTGGTTTTCAATGCTGGCGGTGCACAAGACATGAGTGTCGCCGAACTTGACCAGGCATGAGCCTTCGGCGTGCTTCAGCACGTTGGGCTCGAGGCTGACGCGGCGCATTTCGTCGTGGCGGCGGCCCGATGGGCGGGAGGGGGAACGCATGGGCCTCTCTTGAAGTTCTTAGTCGCGGCATTTACGTAGCGGCGGTATGGCCGGGGCGCAAATTGCCGCTTGGTGCCATCGCCAGGCGCCTAAATAAAACCTAGTATCGCCAAGGACTTGAACGTCTCAAGAGATGCTGATGGAAACGAGAGGCGGGAAGACCGCAAGCGATCTGATCGCAGTCGAGCTGGGCTTGCGGCCACGCGAAGTCTTTCGCCACCTGGTGGAGGCCTATCTTTCATCGGGTGAGCCAGTGGGCTCACGCACGCTGTCGCAGCGCCTGCCGCTGACGTTGTCGCCCGCTTCGATCCGCAATGTGATGGCCGATCTCGAGCAGATGGGCCTCTTGTATGCGCCGCACACGAGCGCCGGCCGCGTGCCGACGGAAAGAGGTCTGCGCCTCTTCGTCGACGGCATGCTGCAAGTCGGCGATCTCACCAGCGACGAACGCAACGCAATCGAGGAGCGACTCGCGGCTCAAGGCCGTCCGCTTGAGGACGTGTTGACCCAGGCAGCGACGATGTTGTCGGGCTTGTCGCGCTGTGCGGGATTGCTGGTTGCAGCAAAACAGGAGACGGCGCTTAAGCATGTCGAGTTCCTGCACATTACGCCGGGCAAAGCGCTCGCGGTGCTCGTGGGATTGGACGGCAGCGTGGAGAACCGGCTGATCGATACACCGCTGGGTCTGCCGCCATCAGCGCTGACGGAAGCCGGGAATTACCTCTCAGCAAAACTTCAGGGACGGACGATCGAGGCGGTAAAGGGCGAAATCTTAAAAGAGCTCGAAGACGAACGCGCGGAGTTGGATCAGATGACGGCGAAGATCGTCGCTGCGGGTTTGGCCACGCTGTCGGCGCGGCCGCAGCGCGGCGACGGAACCCCGGATGACAAAAACCTGATCGTGCGCGGCGCTTCGAATCTGCTCGAAGACATCGACGCGCAAAGCGATCTGCAACGGGTGCGCACGCTGTTCGACGACATCGAAAGAAAAAGCGATCTGATCGGGCTGCTGGAATTGGCCCGCAAAGGCGAAGGGGTGCGGGTTTTCATCGGCTCGGAAAACAAGCTGTTTTCGCTGTCCGGCTCGTCGATCGTTGCCGCTCCCTATGCCGACGCCAAAGGTCAAGTCGTAGGGGTCATCGGGGTTATTGGCCCGACACGGTTGAACTATGCGCGGATCGTGCCCATGGTGGATTACACGGCTCGCGTTGTCGGCCGTCTTTTGGCATAGACAAGCAGGCTAGCGCGTTAAGGAGTGCCATGTCCGCCGATAACGACAACGACATGCTGCCGGAGGAATTTCCGGATTCACCTCCCCCAGATGGGGCTGAGGGCGAGCTTGCCGCGCTCAAGGCGGAGGTCGAGACGCAGCGCGACCGCGCGCTTAGGGCACTGGCCGAGATCGAGAACGTGCGCAAGCGCCTGGAGCGTGAACGCGACGAGGCGAGGTCCTACAGCGTGACCCGCTTCGCGCGCGACATGCTGACCGTTGCCGACAATCTCACCCGCGCCTTGGCGGCATTCCCTGCGGACGCGCGCGCGCGGAGCGACGAAACCGTCAAGGCGGTGCTTGACGGCGTGGAGGCCACCGCGCGCGAGCTGTCGGCGGCTCTCGCCCGCCACGGCGTGAAACCGATCGAGGCGCAAGGGCAACGTTTCGATCCGCATCTGCATCAGGCGATCGCCGAAGTGCCGGCACCCGGCGCGCAACCCGGCAGCGTCGTCAATGTCGTGCAGCCGGGCTACACGATCGGTGAGCGGCTGCTCCGACCGGCCATGGTCACGGTGGCCAAGGCAGACGGCCAAGGGCCATCGCCAAACGGCTCCGGCAACAAGGTGGACACCAAGGCCTGATTCTTCGACAGTTGCGCTCCGAGAGACTAGTTTCGGACATCGCGTCGAGCGCGTCGAAGAGCCGGTTTCAAAGGACAGCCGCCATGAGCGCAATCCGCATCACCGTTGCAGGGGCATCCGGCCGCATGGGGCGGACGCTCATTCGCGCGCTTGCCGAGGCGGCCGATCTCAAGCTCGCTTTCGCTTTGGAACGGCCGGGCCACGCCGATCTCGGCCGCGATGCCGGAACGCTTTCGGGTTTTTCTCCCGCCGATGTTCCGTTGACGGACGATATCTTGACCGCGGTTTCCAAGTCGGACGCCGTACTCGATTTCACGACACCCGCGTCGAGTCTCGCTTTGGCGGACTTGGCGGCACAGGCGCGGATCGTCCACGTCATCGGCACGACGGGATTTTCCGATGCCGACCTCACGCGGCTGAGCGCCGCGGCACGCCATGCGGTTATCGTGAAGTCCGGGAATATGAGCCTGGCCGTCAACCTGCTGGCGGCGCTGGTCAAGGAAGCCGCCAAGGTGCTTCCCAATTATGACATCGAGATCGTAGAGACCCATCACCGGATGAAGGTGGACGCGCCCTCGGGGACGGCTTTGATGCTTGGCGAGGCGGCGGCGGCGGGGCGCGGCGTCAGCTTGAAGCAAAAACAGGTGCGCGCCCGCGACGGACAAACGGGCGCACGGGCCGACGGCGACATCGGCTTCGCCTCGCTCCGCGGCGGCACGGTGGTCGGCGATCATACGGTGACGCTGGCAGGACCGTTTGAGCGGCTGGAGCTGTCGCACCGCGCGGAGGACCGGATGATTTTTGCCAGGGGCGCCTTGGCGGCGGCGCGCTGGGGGCAGGGCAAGAAGCCGGGGCTTTATTCGATGAGCGACGTTTTGGGACTTTCGGGTTAGACTGAGCCGTCCGAGCGGAGCGGGTTCATGCGTCTGGCATCGCTGTTGGCGTCCGTGATTGCCCTCCCGGTTTTGGTCGCATCAGAGGCACAAGCCGGGCAGGCGTACTCGGGGGGCGACTCCTACGGCACAATACCGAGGACATCCAACGACCCGCTAAAGCAGTGCAACGGCACCGATCCGGCGGCAGCGATCGTTGGCTGCACGGCCGTCATCGACAACCGCAACTCGACAGCGGCTCTGCGCAACGGCGCGCTGCTCGCCCGCAGCCGGGCCTATTTGCAGCGAGACCAAGCGGATCGCGCGCTCGCGGACATCGAGGCGGCGATGAAGCTCGATCCGAAGAACCCGGTGGGCCTTGCCAATCGCGCCTATTACTACCAATCGCAGGGCGATTTCGGCCGCGCGCTCGAAGATTACAACCAGGCGATCGCAGCCAATCCGAAGTATTTCGAAGCCTATAACCAGCGCGGCAATCTTAAACTGCAAGCAGGCGATCCGGAGAAGGCGATACCGGATTTCGATCAGGCGATCGCCGCCAATCCGAAATTCACCGCAGCGTTCATCAACCGGGGCGAAGCCTATAGGGCTCAAGGCCAGACCGACAAAGCGATCGAGAACTTCACCCAGGCGATCCAAATTGAGCCGCGTTTTGCCGAAGCGTTCGACTATCGCGGCGTTGCCTATGCGGACAAGGGCGACTATGCGCGCGCGGTGTCCGATTTCGACAGCGCGCTGAAGCTCAATCCACAAATGACCATTGTCTACACGCATCGCGGGATTGCGAACGCGGCGGCCGGCGCCAAGGACCGTGCATTGGCGGATTTCGATGTCGCGTTGAAAGCCGATCCGATGGACGCTTTGGTCTATGTCAGCCGCGGCGATCTTTATGAGAAGCTGGGCGATTTCGACCGTGCGATCACCGATTACGACAAAGCGATCATGGTGGATCGCACGTATGCCGATGCCTTCAACAACCGCGGCACGGCTTATGCGCGCAAAGGCGACTACAACAAGGCGGTCGTCGACTTCGACCAGGCGATCGCGCTCGATCCGCAATTGCCCGACGTGTACGCCAATCGCGGACTGGCTTTATTGAAAACTGCACAATACGCCCGTGCCATCGCCGATCTCGACCGCGCGCTGATGAAAAATCCGCGCGACGCGTCGAGCATGTACAATCGCGGCGTGGCGAAACAGCAAACCGGCGACAAGACCGGTGGTGATGCTGACGTGGCAAGAGCGAAAGGGATGGATCCAACTATCGGCCAATAGGGAGGAGCGATATGCGGCAATCGGGATGGGGGATTGTTGCAGTTTCTGGGGTTTGGTTGTCACTGCCTGCTGATGCTCAAACAAGTCTGTCGCAACCGGCGTCTTGCCGGCACGCGGATGCCGTAACGGCAATCAGCCTCTGTACATCGACGATACAGTCGGGAGAGGTCGTGGGCGAATATCTCGCTGCCGCGTACAATGACCGCGGCGATGCCTACGCAAACAAATTCGATTACGAGCACGCGATCGCCGATTACGATCACGCCATCAAGCTCAAACCGGACTTCGCGCGCGCCTTCGGCGGACGGGGCCTCGCCTATGCCAATCTGCAGGACTTCGAGCTGGCGATAAAAGATTACGACCACGCGATCAGTCTCGATCCCCAATACGCCCGGGCGTTTTATGGCCGCGGTCTGGCGAAGTTCGGGCTGAACGACCTCGACGGCGCCGATGAGGACATCGCCAAAGCGCTCGCGCTCGATGCCGATGTGGGGAATTGAGTAATTAGACCGCGCCGGCGCGTGCGGACTCCAGCGCGAGCATGGCGCGCTTGCGTTCGATGCCCCAATGGTACCCGGTGAGCGCGCCGGATGACGCGATCACGCGGTGGCAGGGAATGACGAGCGCGATCGGATTACGGCCTATGGCGGCGCCCGCGGCGCGCGAGGCGCGCACGGTGCAGACGCGTTCGGCAATGCCGCGATAAGTCATGACCCTGCCTTCGGGGATGGCGAGCAGCGCTTGCCAGACTTTGATCTGCCAGGGCGTCCCGAAGAGATGGATCGGAAGCTCTTGTGATCTTTGCGCGTTGGGCACCGTGGGGAAGATCTGCGACGCATAGGGAGCGATCGCATTGTCGTCGTGGACGAAGTGCGCTCGCGGCCAGCGGGCGCGCATATCGGCAAGCATGCCCTCGTCTTCGCCGTCATCGCCGAACGCGAGCCCGCAGAGGCCGCGCTCGGTGGCCATCAGCAGAGCCCGGCCGAAGAGAGAAGGCACAAATCCGTACGCGATCGTTAGCCCGGCGCCGCCTTTGGCGTAGTCGCCGGGAGTCATCGCCTCGATTTTGAGCGCGAGATCATAAAGGCGCGAGGGACCGGACAGACCGGCATCGAGGGCGGCGTCGAAGATTGTCGCACCATCGTTAAGCCGCGCCTTCGCGTGTTCGAGTGTCAGCGCGGCGACAAAGGATTTGGGACTGACGCCGGCGAGGCGGGAAAACTCGCGCTGGAAATGTGAGGGCGACAGACCGGCGGCTTGAGCGGCTTCGGCAAGGTCCGGCTGGCGGAGATAATTTTTTGTGAGATAGCGGATCGCTTCCGCGATGCGCGCGGAATTCGTGTCGTGCTCAGGAGCGATGTTCAATGTCTGTAGCATGGGCCGATCCTAAGCCGGACGGCGCGCGGGTTCGACCCGAATCTTGCTACGTTTTTTGTAGAAGAACGCCTTCGGCGGCAGGCAAGACGGCGGCGGCTGGCAGCGCAGTGCGGGCTTCGCGGAGCGCGCGGCGTAGCGCCTCGGCCAGGCTGGCGCGTTCTTCCGCGCCGAGGAAGCTGCCGACGATCCAGCGCCGGCCTCGCTCGACGAGCGCAAGCTCGCAGCCCATCAGCTCAGGGTCTTCGTGATCGACGCGCAGCCAGTAGGGATTGATCTCGTCGCGACGCAGCAACGCGCCGTTGGGACTGATGCGTTCGATGCGGAGCGCCTGCGCGGTCAGAGTGAGACGCTCGCGGCGCCGGCTCGCCTTGACACTGGCATGCATGGCGAGCGCGAGCAGCGCAACGTCGGCGCCGAAAAACGGCGTGACCGGCCAAGCGCCGCGCAGAGCGAACATGAACCCGGTGATGAAGCTTACGACGGCGACAAAGCCGATCACCAACGTCAGGCCCTTGGGACCGAGCGGGCGATTGGGTTCCAAAACGGCATCGAAAAAGACGCGATCCATGCTGGTATTCTAACCCCGTCCCCAAAAAGCGGGAAGCCCGCGTGATTTTCGCGGGCTTCCCAGTACGTGACGGCCTATCTAGCGGCCGCAGCGCGCATTATACGCGTCGGGTCCGCCGTGGTCTCTCCACCACGGATCGCCGAGGTTGAGCGTGCAGGGATCCGTCAAGGCTCCCGTTGCCGCGCCGGCAACGCCGCCGATCACAGCGCCGGCTCCGGCGTTCCCGGAAAGAGAACCGATGGCAGCACCTGCGCCTGCGCCGATGAGGCCGCCCGAGACGGCGCGGTCACTTTGCGTTGTGCCACATGCGCTCAAAGCCAATGCAGCGGTAATCGCCGCACTCGCGGCCAAGGTTTTGAAGGATGTTGTTATCGACATTTTTTCCTCTCCCTTTCGGGTCCGGATTTGGAAACGGGGCCCCGCGAAAAATGTTCCCGCGATTGCTCGCCATCGCTAAGGTGCCGCTTCAAATTCATCCGGCACATCGATGGCGCGAAAATTTTCATCAGCAGAAGCCAAAGAGATGTTTGCGCGCCTCGCCGCAAACGATCCCGATCCCACTTCCGAGCTCGAATACAAAAATCCGTACACGCTACTTGTCGCCGTCGTGCTGTCGGCGCAGGCGACAGACAAAGGCGTAAACAAAGCAACGGCCACGCTGTTTCCAAAAGCGGATACGCCGGAAAAGATGCTCGCGCTCGGCGAAGAGAAGTTGCGCGAGGAGATCAAGACGATCGGTCTCTACCGCACCAAGGCGAAGAACGTCATCGCGTTGTCGAAGGCGCTCATCGAGCGGCACGGCGGGGAAGTGCCGCGCGATCGCGAGCAGCTACAGGCGCTGGCCGGTGTCGGCCGCAAGACCGCCAATGTCGTGCTCAATGTCGCCTTCGCGCAGCCGATGATTGCCGTGGACACGCATATTTTCCGCGTCGGCAATCGCACCGGACTCGCGCCCGGCAAAGACCCGCGCGAAGTCGAGGACGGGTTGGAGAAGATCGTACCCGACGAGTACAAGCTGCATGCCCATCATTGGCTGATCCTGCATGGGCGCTACATTTGCGTGGCGCGAAAGCCGCGTTGTCCGGATTGCCTGATCGCCGATCTGTGCCGCTACAAGGACAAGACCAAGCCGCCGGGCAAGACGCCGGAGGTCGAGAAGCGGTTACTGCGTAAAGCGCTTAAGACATCCGCATTGAAGCGGCGCGCGCGCCGGGGCGCTCGCTGAGACCGCGTACGCATTCGGCGTCGGCGGGGGATTCTTTTCCGCGCGGATTCGTTTCCGTGTAGCGGATGCGGAGCTGGCCTGCTTCGCGATAGAGGAAGAAGAACACCGCGCAGCTCTTTGCGTCGTAACGCCAGAGCTCGGAATCCGTCTCTCTACGGATGAAATCGGGAGCGCCATAGGCGGCGCGCAACGATTGCGCGTCAGTCGGAGGAGGAGGGGATGGCGGCGGCGGGGGCGGCGGCTCGGGTGCAGGCGGCAACAAGGCGACTTCTGGCGCAGGTGCCGGTTCCACAATCGGCATCATCGCGGGCATCGGCGGTGCGGGTTCCGGCGCCGCAGCAGCGGGGGGTAGGGTTGCCATCGGTGCCGTCGGAATCGCCGGTGTTGCGCAATTTGTAAGCACAAACGCGGCAACAACCAGGCCCGCTGTTTTTGCCCTTGCCAATTTTATGTTGCAACCGTAATTCGTCCCCATGGGGCGCTTATAAAGCGCAAAAGTTAACGGCGCTACCGAGGGGAAGATGAGTGAACGTTATGACGTCGCCGGCGTCGGCAATGCCATAGTTGACGTAATCTTTCCCGTTTCGGACGATTTTTTGCTGGAGCACGGCATCGCCAAATCGGTGATGACGCTGATCGACGAATTCCGCGCCGAACAGCTGATGACGCTTGTCGAGGACGGCAAGCGGACGTCCGGCGGTTCGGCGGCCAACACGATGGCGGGCTTGGCCTCGTTCGGCGCGAAGGGCCGCTTCATCGGCAAAGTGCGCAACGACGCGCTGGGGAAGAATTTTGCCGCGGATCTGAGCACCATCGGCGTGCAGTTCGACACCGCGATGGCCGAGAGCGGACCGCCGACGGCGTGCTCGGTCATTGCGGTGACGCCCGATGGCCATCGCAGCATGAGCACCTATCTCGGCGCGTGCCGTGAGCTGACGCCCGATGACATCGATGCGAGCGAGATCGGCAACACCAACATTCTCTATATCGAGGGCTATTTGTGGGACGAAGAGCTGCCCAAGGCAGCGATTCGCAAAGCCATCGCCGCGGCAAAGGGCGCGGGCAGGAAGGTTGCGTTCACGCTGTCCGATCCGTTTTGCGTCGGGCGCTACCGCGAAGAATTCCTGCATCTGATGAAGACCGACGTGGACATCCTGTTCGCAAATGAGGAAGAGGCGAAGGCGCTGTTCGAAGTCGAGACGTTCAATGCCGCGCTCAAGGCGGCGAAGGCGTGGCACGGCCTGGCGGCGATGACACGGTCGGAGAACGGCTGTGTGATCGCCGCAGCGGACGGCGAGGTCCACGTGGTGCCGGCCGAACGCGTGGCCCAGGTCGTGGACACCACGGGCGCCGGCGACCAGTTCGCTGCGGGGTTTCTCTACGGCGTTTCGCGCAACCGCGACTTGCGAACAGCGGCGCGCATGGGCGCAGTGGCGGCGGCCGAGGTGATCTCGCATTACGGCGCGCGGCCAGAGGAGGCGCTCAAGGCGCGGGCCCGGAAGGCGCGGCTGCTTTAGGGTAAGCAACGCCGCAGCGTTTATTCGCCGATCAGGTGGAGCATGAGATTGCGCTCTTGAGGCGCGTCGCGGTGTTCGTAGAGATAGATTGCCTGCCACGCGCCCAAGGCGGGCTTCGCCTTCTCCACCGGAATGGAGAGGGAGGTTTGGCTCAAGGCGGCGCGGATGTGCGCGGGCATATCGTCGGGCCCTTCGGTGGTGTGGCGATAGCGCGCGTTGCGGGGCGCGAGACGATCGAACGCATCATTGAGATCGCGCAGTACGTCGGGGTCGGCGTTTTCCTGAATCAACAACGAGGCCGAGGTGTGCTGAATGAAGACGGTTAGCATTCCGGTGGCGATGCCGCTCTCCAAGACGAAGCGGCACACCTGATCCGTCACATCGGTGAAGCCTTGGCCGCGCGTTTCGATTAAGAGGGTTCGCCTTTTCTGTTTCATCATCGCTCAGCGGGCGTGACGGCGCCGGCGCAGCGAAACGTAAAACGCGCCGGAGCCGCCGTGCTTGATATGGGCTTCGCTGATGCCGGCAACGAGGCCCTCGAGCTCGGGCTGTCCGAGCCACATCGGCAAGGCATCACGCAAGACGCCACCTTTGCCGGTGATAACAAGCACGAGTCGTTTGTCGCCGCTCTGTGCCGTCAGCAGAAAATGCAGCAGAGCGCGATAGGCGTGATCGTGAGTCATGCCGTGAAGGTCAAGGCGCGCTTCCGGTTCGCCGCGGCCGCGACGAAGCTGCGCATCGCGATGGCCGCCGATCGGAGGCGCCGGCCGGTTGACATAGACCGGCGGATCGACGCGGCGGCGCGGCGCCGACGCTTCGGGTTTCGGCACGACGGTCAAAACACGCGCGCGTTTGGCGAGCGGCTTGGCGTCCTTCAGCGCGGCGCGGAAGAATTCGCGTTCTTCATCCGACGTCGCGCGCTTTGTCATCAGCGCGGTCCGGTGAATTCGGCATTCGCTCCAAGGCGCATGGCCACGCTGTTGGGAAGCAGCACGGTGAGGCGGCCTTCGCTGCGCATGCGCCCCGCGATCGCGGCCGCATCGGGACCGAAGCCCCAATAGACATCGCCGCGGATGGCACCGCGGATGGCGCCGCCGGTGTCCTGCATGATCAGAAGCCGATCGAGCTTGCGCTCAGGTCTCATGATGTCCGGATCGGGAGCCGTGGATTCAAGCCACACTGGAACGCCTAACGAATGCAGCGACAGATCGACGGCGAGGCTCGCTTCAGGCGTCAGCGACACGCCCTGCGCACCGTTGGCGCCGAGAGCGGGATCGCCGATCGGCTGCTCGGTGAAGAAGACATAGGACGCGTTGGCGTTCATCAATTGCTGCGCTTCGGAAGGATGCTGGGCGAGCCACGCGCGGATCGTCTGCAGCGAAACGTCCTCGCGTCTGAGCTCGCCGCGCTGAATCAGAATTGCGCCGATGGCGGTGTAAGGCTGACCGTTCTGCGCGGCGTAGGCGGCGCGCACGACGCTGCCGTCATCCAGAACGACGCGGCCTGAGCCCTGGATCTGCAGGAAGAATGCATCGACGGGATCGTCGACATAGAGAATCGGCTGCGCCTGCGAGAGTCCGGCGGCTTCGATCTGGGCGCGCGCGGGATAGGGAATGAGGCTGCGATTGTCGACACGACCGATGAGGCGCTGACCTCGCAGATTGTCGCGGAAGAGCCCGAGGTCGACGGTGATGAGATCGGCGGGCACGCCATAGAGCGGAGTCTGATAGGCGCCCTGACGCTTGCGGCTGCCGCGCAATTGCGGCTCGTAATAGCCGGTGAAGAGGCCGGGGCTCGAGCCTTGCGAGAGGCGATAGGGCGTGAACTCGCGTTCAAAGAAGGCGCGCGCGTCCTCGACGCTGGTGATGCTTTGGGTGACGGCGGCGCTGCAGGCTTGGCGCCAATCGGCGGGACTGCCGGCATAATTGAGACCGCCCATCGCGGCATCGTCCGGCTTGCGTGCCAGCGCCGCACACGAACGCTGAAAGGCTTGCAGCGCGCTCCGCACATCGCCTTCGGCCCACGCCTCCAGATCCGCGTAGCGGGCCGCGTCCAGCCGGAGCGGAATCGCCATCGGCATCGGCGGCGGCATCATCATGATCGGAGGCATTGGCGGGAGAGGTGGCTGCACCGGCGGAGGCGTTGGCCGCATAGTCCCGCAGCCGGCGAGAAGTGCCGCAAGCAGACCGACCGCAAGAACTTTCGGAATCAGCACAGTTCGAAACTAAAGCATGATCCGGGCTAAGGGAATCAGGCACCGCTCGCGGTGGCGACCAGAGTCCAATTGGGATCGTTTGTGCCGGTATCGCGCGCGAACGTCCAAATGTCGGTGACGCTGTGCGGCGTTTTTGCGTCGCCTTCAATGAGAGCGCCGGAGGGATCGTAGCCAGCCATCATGACTTCGCTCTCGAACGTTACCGTGACATCGGCCATGCGGCCCTTCAGCTCGGCGCCGGTGAGGCGCGCGCTCTTGAGCTTCAAGAACGTGAAGTCGACGCGCTCGCGGCGAGCCTCGCGGCTCTTGATCGCTTTCTCGAAGGTCTCGAAAACGTCGTCGCTCAAGAGCGGACGCAGCACGTCGCGTTCACCGCGCGCAAACGCGGTGATGATCATCTCGTAAGCAGCACGGGCACCGGTCAGGAAACGATCGGAGTCGAAGGTGCGGTCAACGAGCTTGATGTCCATCAGCGCGCGCGTGAGCGGAGTGCCGCCGGTGCCGACGGCGACCGGTTGCCGCTCCGGCAACGTCACGACGTTGTCTTTGGTTGCGGCGGGTTTGGGATTGGTTTGCGCGCCATCCGGCATGCGCAGCTGATCTTCATGGCTACGCTCATGCCCCGTGCGGCGGCCTAACACCGAATAGAGCTTGAAGGCGATGAAGCCGGCCAGGAGACCGAGCAGGACGATATTGAGAAATTCACCTTCCATATCAGACCTTCGCCCGCTCCGTTCCTTCGCGCCCCTGATCGAAAGACGGACTTGGCCCCCACAACACCATAAACAATGAGCCTAATCCTAGTATGTTCCCGGGTCCAGCACGGACACGGATTTTCCTCTTGAAGCTCCTAAGGCAGGTTTAATGCGGCGTCGAGCCTCTGAGCGGTTAAACACAAACTTGTCACGCTTTGCCGATCCGTGGTAGCGGCGGGGCCTCGCACGGCGTCATCACTCCACAACCCTGCCGCAAAGAAACGGAAATCCCATGGCTGACGAAAACAATGATCCCAATGGTGGGGGTTCGGGGCCCACGCCCGGCGACATGCAGATGCCGGTCATTCAAATCGTGTCGCAATATGTGAAGGACCTGTCGTTCGAGAATCCCAGCATGGGAATGAACATCCGTCAGCCACAGATCGAATTCAGCGTCGATCTGCAGGCGCGCCGGGTTGCGGAGACCGGGCCCTTCGAGGTTTTACTGAAATTGCGGGTCAGCGCGACGCAGGAGGAAAAGACATTGTTCCTCTTGGAGCTCGCCTATGGCGGTCTTTTCGTCCTGGACAAGATCCCGGAAGAAGCGATGCAGCCGGTGCTGCTGATCGAATGTCCGCGGCTGATGTTCCCCTATGTCAGACGCATCATTTCCGATCTGGTGAGCGACGGCGGATTGCCGCCGTTGATGATCGAGCCGATTGATTTTGCTCAGCTCTATCGGAGCAAGATGAACCAGGCGCTGGCGCGCAACCAAGCTCCCAATATGGCCTAGCACAGGTCCCCCCTCCGTCCTCCCCTGCGTAGACGGGGGGGGAAACTTTCAGGCGGCCCAGCGCCAGATCACATCGCCGTCGAGCTCAGAGGCGATGAAGCGGGCATGCGCTTCGCGTTCGCTGGGCGCCAAACGCTCGGCCAGAGGCACCGGCCGGATGCGGGCCACGCGCACGATGTCGAGCGTCAGCGCCCGGGCGTCGCCGGGTGCGAGCGCCAGACGAACCTGCCGGCCGCCGATAAGCTCAAGATAGACCTGGGCCAGCAATTCCGCATCGATGCGAGCCCCGTGGCGGGCACGCGCTGTGAGATCGATGTTGAAGCGCCGGCAGAGCTCGTCCAGCGAGTAACGCGCGCCTGGGAAGCGCTTCTTGGCTAACGCGATGGTGTCGATGCCGCGGTTCTGAGACAGCGACGGCTTGCCGGCGAGCTGAAGCTCCCAATTGAGGAATTTCAGGTCGAACTCGGCGTTATGGATGATCAGGGGGGCATCGGCGATGAAGCTCAGGAACTCGTCCGCCACGCGGGCAAAAACCGGAGCGTTGCTGAGCTTGCCGATGCTCAGGCCATGGACGCGGAGTGCGTCTTCCGGCACGTCGCGCTCAGGATGGACAAGGGTGTGAAACACCTTGCCGGTCGGCAAGTGACCCTCAAGCTCGAGGCAGCAGATCTCGATGATCCTGTGGCCATCGGCGGGATCGAGCCCGGTGGTTTCGGTATCGAGAACGATTTCGCGCATTCCTAGCCCTGGCGTTTGATCGCAGCCCGGCGGCGGAGTTCCGCAACGACGCGCTGCACTTGAGCGAAAGCGTGCTCCTTACCCTTGTCCGTCTCAATCACGAAATCGGCTTTGGCGCGTTTGTCCACATCCGGGAGTTGGCGCGCGTTGATGGCTTCGAGCTTTTCCAAGGTCATGCCTGGGCGGGCGAGGACGCGCTCGCGCTGGACGTGGTCCGGCGCAGAGACCACGACCACAGCATCCATTCGGCCCTCGCCGCCGGTTTCGAACAACAGGGGGATGTCGAGAATGACGACGTCGTCGCCGCGTTTGGCAGCGGCAGCGAGAAATTCGTTCTCCGCCGCGCGGACCAAGGGATGGACAATGGCCTCTAATTTTTCGAATGCGTCGTAGTTGCCGCCGATCAGGGCTGCGAGTTTCATGCGGTCGATACGGCCATCATGGACAGAGGACGGAAAGGCCTTTGCGAGAGGCGCGACGGCGGCGCCGCCGCGATCATAGAGCGTGTGCACGACGGCGTCGGCGTCATGCACGGGAAGCCCCAGTTCCGCAAACAGCTTGGCGGTCTCGGTCTTGCCCATGGCAATCGAGCCGGTCAATCCGACCATATAGGGCTTGGCCTTGGCAGCGTCAGGCACTGAGCGCCCTTTCGAGCTCCGCACGCAATTGGGGGGTTACCTTAGGAACTACGCCGAACCAAGCCGCGAAGGCCGGCACCGCCTGATGCATCAGCATGCCGAGGCCGTCCATGGTGGGGTGGCCGCGGGCTTTAGCCTTTGCCAGCAAGTCGGTTTGCAGCGGGTTGTAGACGATGTCTGCGACTGCAGCCTCGCGCGGTAGCGAATCCAGTGACAGATCGAGGCTGGGTTTGCCTTTCATCCCCAGACTGGTGGTGTTGACGAGAAGGCGTGCGTCACGGAAAATCTTTTCCCATTCGCCCCACGAGCCCACGTTCACGCGTCCGCCTTGCGACTGTGCGGCCAAAGTTTCGGCGCGGGCTTTTGTGCGGTTGACCAGGCGAACCTCGGGCGCGCCGGCGCGGGTAAGTGCATGCACGATGGCGCGGGCGGCACCTCCCGCGCCCAAGACGACCGCGGGACCGGAGCGTACCAGATCGTCGCCGAAGCTCTCCGACAGACTCGCGGCGAAGCCGCGCACATCGGTGTTGAGACCGCGGATACGCTGGTCAGCGAATACGAGAGTGTTCACCGCTTTGGTCGCGCGCGCGTCCTCGTCGAGGTCGCTCGCCAAGGCAACGGCGTCTTCCTTGTGAGGCACGGTAACGTTGGCCCCCGTAAATCCCATCAGAGGCAAGGCGGCGACGCAGCGGGTAAAGTTTTCGGGTGCGATCGGCAGCGCGACATAGGCGCCTTTCAAGCCGTGCTGCTTCAGCCAAAATGAGTGCAGCACCGGCGATACGGATTGCCGAACCGGCCATCCGATCACTGCGGCGAGCTTGGGTTCGCTGCTCATCGCCGCAGCACTCCGTACTGTCTGAGCGCCTCCAAGAGCGCCACGAGCGGAAGCCCGCGAATGGAGAACTGGTCGCCCCTGACGCGGGAAAAGAGCTGGGCGCCGCGGCCTTCGATGCGATAGCAGCCGACCGAGCCGAGGACATCGGGAATTTCGCGGCTAAGATATTCGTCCAAAAACTCAGCCGAAAAATCGCGCATCGTGAGATAGGCGGTGTCGGCGGAGGACCAGATGATCGCATCGCCCTTGGCGATCACGGCCGCGGCGATGAGTTCGTGCTCGCGCCCGCGGAGCGCCATCAGCGCCGCACGGGCATCTGTTGCGTCGACGGCTTTGTTGAAGACCCGGCCCTCGCAGACCAAGACCTGGTCAGCGCCGATGACAAGGGCGTCCGGATGGCGCTCGCTGATGGCCAGGGCTTTTCGCTCGGAGAGGGCGACCGCCACCGCTTCGCCTGGAAACGCGGATCCTAGCGAATAGGCGGCCTTCACCGCGTCCTCGTCGACGTTAGGCATGGCAGTGGTGAACTCGACGCCGGCAGCGGCCAGCATGGTACGGCGACTGGAGCTGCTGGACGCGAGAATGAGAGCGGGGGTGCTCATGGCGCGGGTTCGCGCTCGGCCAAGAGATTGAGGATGGCCGCCGCGGTTTCCTCGATCGAGCGCCTGGAGACATCGATCTGGGGCCAATCGAGGCGCTCAAACAATTTGCGTGTTAACGCGACTTCCGCGCGCACCGACTCCTCGTCGGTGTAGTCGGAACCCTTGGTCTCGCCGATAGTGATGAGACGGTTGCGACGGATCTGGAGGAGGCGCTCCGGTGAGAGCCAAAGGCCGACAACCAGCGGCTTGGTCAGCTTGAACAATTGTTCGGGCAGCTCAACGCCAGGGACCACAGGAATGTTGGCGGCTTTGACCCCGCGGATTGCGAGGTAGATGCAGGTCGGCGTCTTGGAGCTGCGGCTGACGCCGACGAGGACCACGTCGGCGCGGCCGAGATTTTGGGTATTCTGGCCATCGTCGTGCTGGATCGCGAAATTCAGCGCCTCGACCCGCTCCAAATAGCGCGAATCCATTTCATGCTGCCCGCCGGGGCGGTGGCTTTCCTCGGCCCCAAGAAATTTACCGAGCACCTCGGTGGCGCGGTCAAGGATGGAAACGCAGGGAACTTTCAGCTTGGCGCACTCGGCTTCCAAAGTTTTGCGCAAGGCCGGATTGACCAGGGTAAAGAAGACCACGCCGGGGTTGGCCGCGATATGATCCACCGCGCGCTGAAGCTGGCGTTCGGTGCGCACCAGCGAATAGATGTGCTCGCGCGCCGAGACGGCATCGAATTGCGCTGAAACCGCCTTGGCGACCGTGTTCAGCGTCTCGCCAGTGGCATCGGAAATCAGATGCAGATGGTATTCGCGGGGCATGATTCTATCCCGGATTCATTCACAGATGAGGGCGAGCCATTGAGCAGCAGAGTATAAGGTTGCATAGCTCGAGCGCTTATCCCCAATAACACCAGCAGGCCATCACCCTTGCGGAACCCAGGTTCCCAAGCGTATTTGAGCCGCCCGGCGTGGTTTTTCCACAGTTTACCGTCACAACACCATCACCATCATAAGAAGATTCTAAAGATTGCGACGCAGATGGATAGCGAGAGTAAGAGCTCTTCCTTGCTTGGAGTTCTGAAGCATGAAGTAAGACGGCCTGCGCCGCTATGGCTGATGCGGCAGGCGGGGCGCTATTTGCCCGAGTATCAGGCGGTGCGCGCCAAGGCGGGTTCGTTTTGGACGATGTGCATGAGCCCGGATCTGGCCGTTGAAGTAACGCTGCAGCCGATCCGGCGCTTCGATTTGGATGCGGCGATCTTGTTCTCCGACATTCTGGTGGTGCCGTTTGCGCTGGGCCAGGGCGTCCGGTTCGAGGATGGGCGCGGGCCAGTGCTGGATCGCTTTCCGGGTGTAGAGGCTTTGCAGACCGATGAATCGCATTGGCGGATAAAGCTGGCGCCCGTCTATGAAGCGATGAAACGAACGCGGACAGAGCTGAGCGCGGACAAGGCGTTGATCGGGTTTGCCGGCGCCCCGTGGACGCTGGCCGCCTATATGCTGGAGGGAGGCGGGTCGGCGGATCAGCGCGCGGCCAAGCTGTTGGGTTACCGAAACCCGCAGCAGTTCCGTGCCCTGCTCGATCAACTCGCTGACGCTGTTGCGGGGCATCTTGTTCGTCAAATCGAAGCGGGCGCCGACGTCGTGCAGATTTTCGACAGCTGGGCCAGCGGTCTGCCTGAAGCCAAGTTTGCCGAATGGGTCGTTGGCCCAAACCAGCAGGTGGTTGCGGGGGTGCGGCGGATTTACCCTGACGCGCGGATCATCGGTTTTCCACGCGCAGCGACCCAGGAAGGCTATCAGCGCTATGCCCGCGAAACCGGCGTGGATGCAGTCAGTATCGATACGGCGACGTCGATGCGCTGGGCCGCGGGTGCGCTCGGCAGGACGGTGGCGCTGCAGGGCAATCTCGATCCGATCGCGGTGATCGCCGGCGGGCGGGCGTTGGATGAGGCGATCGATCATATTCTCGAAGACGCCAAGAACGTCCCGCTGATTTTCAACCTTGGGCATGGGGTCTTGCCGGAAACACCGCCGGAGAATGTTGCCCGTGTCGTCGCGCGCGTGCGGGGCCGCGCGTGAAGCTCGCCGTCGTGCTGTTCAATTTGGGCGGCCCGGACTCCCTGGCGGCGGTCGAGCCGTACTTGAGAAATCTCTTCAGCGATCCGGCGATCATAAGCCTTCCCGGTATCGTGCGGTTGCCGCTCGCCCGATGGATCGCGTCCCGCCGTGCACCCGTGGCGCGCAAGATCTACGAACATCTGGGCGGCGGGTCGCCGATTCTGCCCGAGACGGAAGCGCAGGCGCGCGCGCTGGAAGCTGCACTGAAGGCGATGGGGCACGAGGCGCGCTGTTTTATCGCGATGCGCTGCTGGCATCCGTTCACGGCTGAAGCTGTCGCGGGCGTGAAGGCGTATCAGCCGGAGCGGGTCGTGTTGCTGCCGCTTTATCCGCAGTTCTCCACCACGACAACGGAGTCTTCCTTGAAGGAGTGGAGCAAGTTGGCGCGACAGGCAGGCCTTAGAGCTCCCCAGCATGAAGTCTGCTGCTATCCGTACGAGAAAGGGTTCGTCGAAGCGGTCATAGCGTTGCTGGAAGACGCTTTGGGGAAAACCAAGGCGGGCATCTCCTACCGCGCGTTGTTTTCCGCCCATGGACTGCCCAAGCGCGTTGTGGATCGCGGCGATCCTTATCAGTGGCAGGTCGAACGCACGGTGGATGCCATCATCGCGGGGACCAAATCGCCGCAAACCCTCGAGTATTCGATCTGCTATCAAAGCCGGGTGGGGCCGCTGGAGTGGATCGGGCCGGCGACGGATGCAGAGATCAAGCGCGCCGGCGCGGAGAAGAAGGGGCTAATCGTCGTGCCTGTAGCCTTCGTCTCGGAGCACTCGGAAACGTTGGTCGAGCTCGATATCGAATATGGCCGGCTGGCGCGTGAATGCGGTGTTCCCGACTATATCCGTGTGCCCACGACGCGGACGCATCCAGCATTCATTGCTGGACTGGCG
>Ga0134122_10000443_pt1 | contig 27897 bp, 2 predicted proteins | sample KB302_FD_96461 | JGI IMG/M metagenome (GOLD analysis project Ga0134122, IMG submission 96461) | Terrestrial soil microbial communities without Nitrogen fertilizer from Kellogg Biological Station, Michigan, USA - KB3-0-2 | ecosystem: Environmental > Terrestrial > Soil > Unclassified ...
GGCGTTGTCAGCCCGGCCGGGCGGCGCGGCGTCTGGGAAGAGAAGATGTCTCAGGTCGATGCCGACGTGCGGGAGAAGAATCTCGCAGCAGCGGTCCAATTCGGCACGGAAGGTGGCCTCAGTCTCGTAGAGCCCCTGCGCCATGCCGGGGTAGTGCTCGCCGAGGCCGGAGAAGAGGAAGGTCACGGGCGGGTCCGCGGCCTCCTGCTGGCTGACGAGGAGGCGTTCGGGATCGCGCGACTCGAGCGCCGCGAGGGCGTCCTCATGGTCGCGGCAGACCAGGGCGAGCCGGTGGTCGAAGGTGCGGCGGCCCACCTGGAGCGTGTAGGCGACATCGGCGAGGTCCTGCTCCGGATGGAGGCGCAGGTGGGCGGCCAGCCGGGAGACCGTGGCGTCGAGGGCCGTGGACGTCCGTGCCGAGAGCGGCAGGATTTGCCAGGGGCGGGAGGGGCCGCCGGGCCGCGGTTCCGGCGCTTCCTCCAGAATCATGTGGACGTTGGTGCCGCCCATGCCGAAGGAGCTGACGCCGGCCCGCCGCGGCGCGCCGTCGCTCTCCCATTTGCGGGCGATGGTGTTGACATAGAACGGGCCGTTCTCGAAGTCGATCTGCGGATTCGGCGTCTCGAAGTGGAGGCTGGGCGGGATCGTCCGGTGCTCCAGGGCGAGGACGGTCTTGATCAGGCCGGCGATGCCGGCGGCGGCCTCCAGGTGGCCGACGTTGGTCTTGATCGAGCCGATGGCGCAGAAGCGCTTGCGCTCGGTGCCGGCGCGGAAGGCGCGGGTGAGGGCCGCCACCTCGATAGGGTCGCCGAGCGGCGTGCCGCTGCCGTGGGTCTCGACGTAGGTGATGGTCTCCGGCTCGACTCCGGCCACGGCCTGCGCGAGGGCGATGGCCTCGGCCTGGCCGTCGACGCTGGGGGCCGTATAGCCCACCTTCTGCGAGCCGTCGTTGTTGTAGGCCGAGCCGCGGATGACGGCGTGGATGGGGTCGCCGTCGGCCAGCGCTTCGGAGAGGCGCTTCAACACCACGACGCCAGCGCCCTCGCCGAACAGGGCACCCTGGCCCTTGGCGTCGAAGGCGCGGGTGGCGCCGTCGGGCGAGAAGATGCTCCCGTCGATATGCGGGTAGCCGACGAGCTGAGGAAAGTTGATCCGCACGCCGCCGGCGATCGCCAGGCTGCACTGGTAGGAAAGCAGGCTCTGGCAGGCGAGGTGGGCCGCCGTGAGCGAGGTGGAGCAGGCGGTCTGGACGTTGACGCTCGGGCCGCGGAGCCCCAGCTTGTAGGAGATGCGGGTGGCGAAGTAGTCGCGGTCGTTGGAGAGCAGGAGCTGGAAAAAACCCATCCGCGCCACCAGCTCGGGGTTGGCGGCCAGGTTGCTCATCCAATACGAAGGCAGGCTGACGCCGGCGAAGACGCCGATCCACCCGTCATAGGACTCGGAGACGTAGCCAGCGCTTTCGAGTGCCTCCCAGGCGTGCTCCAGGAAGACCCGGTGCTGGGGATCGAGGATCTCGGCCTCGCGCGGGGAGAAGCCGAAGAAGCCGGCGTCGAACACCTCGGCGCCGTCGACGGGCGCCGCCGCCTTGACGTAGCCGGGGGCGTTGAACACCGCCGGATCGATGCCGGAAGCGAGCAGCTCTTCGTCCGTCAGGCGGCGGACGCAGTCGACGCCGTCCCGCAGGTTGCGCCACAGCTCTTCGAGGTCACCGGCGCCGGGGAAGCGGCCGGCCATGCCGACGACGGCGATGGCTTCCGCTTCCTGTGTCTCTTCATCCATTGCTTCTCCTTCAGCGAGCCGTCTTGCGCAGGCGCTCCATGGCCTGCCGTTGCCGGCCTTGCGCCGCCTTCTGCTGCTGCGCCAGGGCCTTGACCTCCTCGAACGCGGGCTTCTCCTCCTCGCGGCTCAAGTGGCGGGCGAGGGCCCCGACGCTCGAATGGCGGAAGAGATCGACGACGGTCAGCTCGCGGCCCAGCGCCTCGCGCAGCCGGCCGTGGGCGCGCACCATGAGCAGGGAGTGAGCGCCGAGGTCGAAGAAGTTGTCGTGCAGGCCGATGCGCTCCACCCCCAGCAGCTCGCGCCAGACACCGGCGATGACGCGCTCCAGCTCCGTGCGTGGAGCCTCGTAGGCGGCGGCCAGCTCGGGCCGCGCCGCATCGGGCTCCGGCAACGAGCGGCGATCCACCTTGCCGCTGGGAGTGAGCGGCAGGGCCGGCAGCTCCACGAGCACGGCGGGCACCATGAAATCCGGGAGCCGCTCCTTCAGGAAAGCCCGAAGATCCGTCGTTGCCGTCCCTGCTGTCCCTGCCGTCCTTTCACCTACCGTGTAGGCCACCAGCCGCGGATCGCCGCCGGCGCCGGGCCGCAGCTCCACGACGGCGTCACGCACGGCCGGATGAGAGCGCAGCGCCGTCTCGATCTCCCCCAGCTCGACGCGGAAGCCGCGAAGCTTGACCTGGTGGTCGGCACGGCCCAGGAACTCCAAATCCCCCGAAGGTCGCCAGCGCACGAGGTCGCCGGTTTTGTAGAGGCGCGAGCCGGGAGGCCCGAAGGGATCGGGGACGAACCTCTCGGCCGTGATCTCCGGCCGGCGCAGGTAGCCGCGAGCGAGGCCCACGCCGCCCACGTGAAGCTCGCCGGCAACGCCCACGGGTACAGGCGTGCCCCAGCGGTCGAGGACGTGCGCGAAGACGCCGGGAATCGGTTGGCCGATCGGCGCCTCGTCCGGCTCCTCCGTGAGGTCCCGCCGGGTGGAGACGATCGTGGCCTCGGTGGGGCCGTAGGTGTTGATCAGCCGCACTCCGGGACCGACGTGCCGATGCCAGAGCGCCACGTGCTCCGGCAGGGCCCTCTCGCCTCCGAGGATGACGAGCCGCACGCAGGTTGGCAGGGTGCCTTCCGTAGCGAGCCCCGCGACCAGCTCGTGCCAGAAGGCCGTGGGCAGGTCGAGGACGGTGATGCGCAGCCGCTCCACCTCGCGCAGAAAGTGAGCGATGGACGCCGCCATGTCATCCGGGCGAAGCACGAGAGTGGCACCGCTCGCCAGCGCCGGGTAGATCTCCTCGCCGCTGGTGTCGAAGCTGATGGAGGCGAATTGCAGGACCCGGTCTTCGGGCGTCAGGCCGAAAGCGTCGACGGCGCCGGCGGTGTAGGCCGCGAGCGAGCGGTGCTCTACGACCACGCCTTTGGGTTTACCGGTGGAGCCCGAGGTGTAGATGACGTAGGCGGGGTGAGCGGGATCGCCGAGGGCTGCCGTCGTAGCGGCGGGCCTACGTGCCCGCCGTTCTTCCTCGGCGTCCTCCGGGCGGCGGGCACGTAGGCCCGCCGCTACGACGCCCGGCGAATCGGAGGTCCCGTTGTCCAGCATCACCGCCACGCCGGCATCCTCGATCATGAAGGCCCGCCGTGCCTCGGGGTACGCCGGGTCGAGGGGCAGGTAGGCGCCGCCGGCCTTGAGCACGGCGAGCAGGGCCACGATCATCTCCGGCGAGCGCGCGGCGGCGAGCCCCACCAGTACCTCGGGTCCTACTCCCAGGCCGCGCAGGTGCGCCGCGAGAGCGTCCGACCGGCGGTCCAGCTCGGCGTAGGTGAGACAGCCGCCGTCCCATTCCAGAGCCGCCGCCTCAGGGGAGAGCCGCGCGCGTTCCGCGAACATCGCTTCGACCCGCTTGGCAACTGGCTCGGCCGGCGGGCCGGCGCTCCAGTCGAGGAGCTGCCGCTGCTCGGGCTCCGTCAACAGCGGCAGGTCACGCAAGGCGCAGTCGGGATCGGCGACGGCGCCGCCGAGGAGGACGGCGAGGTGAGCGCCGAGGCGGACGATCGTGGCCTGGTCGAAGACGTGGACTCCGTAGCTGAAGTAGCCGCTGATCCCTTCGGTCCCCTCGCTCAGCCAGAGGCTGAGATCGAAATCCGAGTGATCGTTCGCCACCGCGACCGGCTCGAGCCGCACACCGGAGACCTCGACGGCGGCGGCGGGGAAATTCTGGAGGACGAGCAGGACCTGGAACAGCGGCGTGCGCGAGAAGTCGCGCTCCACGCGCAGCGCCTCGAGCAGCCGCTCGAACGGCACGTCCTGATTGGCGAAGGCGCCCAGGATGACCTCTCGGGCCTGCTCCAGAAGCCGGCGGAAGCTCGCGTCACCCGCCGGCCGGAGGCGCAGCACGAGGCTGTTGATGAAGAAGCCGATGAGGCCCTCCAGCTCGGCGCGGTTGCGGTTGCCGGCGAAGGTGCCCACGGCAAAGTCCTCCTGGCCGGAGTACCGGGCGAGGAGCGCCGCGAAACCGGCGAGGAGGGCCATGAAGGGGCTGACGCCGCGACGCTGGGCCAGGTCATTGAGGTCCGCCGAAAGCTCGCGCGGCAGGGCGAACGGCAGCTTGGCGCCTTCAAGGCGCTGCACGGGCGGCCGCGGACGGTCCGTGGGAAGCTCCAGGGGAGGCACGCCGGCAAGCTCGCGGCGCCAGTAGTCGAGCTGCTCGCGCAGGCCCTCCCCCTCCAGGCGCCGGCGCTGCCAGACGGCGAAGTCGGCGTACTGCACCGGCAGCTCGGGGAGGGGCGACGGCCGGCCCTCGGAGAAGGCGACGTAGAGCGTCGCCAGCTCGCGAAAGAACACGCCCATGGACCAGCCATCGGAGACGATGTGGTGGATGGTGAAGAGCACCAGGTGCTCGCAGTCCGCGAGGCGCAGGAGCCGCACCCGCAGCAGGGGTCCGCGGGCGAGCTCGAACGGCTCGGCGATCTCTTCGCGCGACAAGCGCCGGACCTCCGCCTCGCGCACTGCGGGGGGAAGAACCGAGAGGTCGGCCAGCGGGACGGCGAGCGCCAGGTCAGGCGCAATGACCTGCACCGGCTCGCTCTCGCCTTCGGCGAAGGTGGTGCGCAGCGACTCGTGGCGGCGCACGATCTCGCGGAGAGACCGCGTGAGAACAGCGCGATCGAGAGGACCCAGAACGCGCGTCGCACCGGGGATGTTGAAGGCTCCGCCGCCCGGCAGCAGGCGGTCGAGGAGCCACTCGCGGAGCTGGGAGGCCGAGACCGGGAACCGATCGGTGTCCCGCGGCAGGCGTGGAATGCGGTCAAATGTTGCTCCCGCTTCGTCGCGGCTCTCCACGGCCAGCGCCAGCTCGGCCACGGTGGGCCTCTCGAACAGGGTGCGTAGAGGAACGTCCACGCCGAACGCCTCGCGCACGGCGGCGAGCACGCGGGTGCCCGTCAGCGAGTGCCCGCCGAGCGCAAAGAAGTTGTCGTGGATGCCCACGCGCTCGACGCGCAGCAGCCGCGCCCAGATGGCCGCCAGCTCCTCCTCCACCGGATCGCGGGGCGGGACGTAGCCGGCCGCCGGGCTGGGCTGACCCGGATCAGGCAACGCCCGCCGGTCCAGCTTGCCGTTGGGCGTGAGGGGCAGCGCCGGGATCTCCACCACCGCGGAGGGAACCATGTACTCGGGCAGGGACCGGCGCAGGGCGGTGCGCATCTCGGCGGCGTCGAAGGGGCCGGCGCCCGACTGCGGTACCACCCATGCGACGAGCCGGCGAGCCTCGCCCTCGCCGCTGAGAGCGGCCGCGGCCTGGGCCACGCCGGGTAGCCCGGCGAGCGCGGTTTCGATCTCGCCGAGCTCAATGCGAAAGCCGCGGACCTTCACCTGATCGTCGCTCCGGCCGAGGAATTCGAGGTTCCCATCCGGCGACCAACGCGCGAGGTCGCCGGTCCGGTAGAGCCGGCCCCCCGACTCGGGGCCGAAGGGATCAGGCTGGAAGCGCTCGGCCGTCAGGTCAGGACGACCGTGATAGCCGCGGCCGACCTGCTGGCCGCCCAGATAGAGCTCGCCGGCGACGCCGACCGGGACCGGGCGCGATGAGCGGTCCAGGACGTAGACCTGCGTCCCGGCGACGGGGCGTCCGATCGGAGGCAGCAGCGGCCATGCGGCCGGGGAACCCGCGAGCAGGAGGCTGGTGACCACATGGGTCTCGGAAGGGCCGTAGTCGTTGTACAGCCGGAAGCCCGGGCCCAGGCGGGTAAAGAAGTCGGCCATCGCCGGCGCGATCCGGAGCTGCTCGCCCGCCGTGCGGATCTCCCGCAGGTCTCGCGGCGCTTCCCGGCGGGCGGCCTCCTCGCTGAGCTGGTGCAGAGCGACGAACGGCAGGAACATCCGATGGACCCGCTGCGCGGAGAGCAGGTCCAGCAGGGCTCGGGGATCGCGCCGGGTCTCCTCGGAGACGAGCACCAGGGTGCCGCCCGACACCCAGGTCGAAAAGATCTCCTGGAACGAGACGTCGAAGCTTAGCGGGGCGAACTGCAGAACAGCGGCGCCCGCGGGCAGGGGATCCGACTCGAGCTGCCAGTGGATCAGGTTCGCCAGAGCTCCCCGGCTCAGGCCCGTACCCTTGGGGCGGCCGGTCGAGCCCGAGGTGTAGATGACGTAGATCAAGGTCTCCGGCGGCACCGCCGGCGGCAGGCTCCAGCGGCTTGCGGCGGGCTCTTCCGGCCAGTCGTCGAGGCACAGGATGTGCGCCTGGTGCTCGGGGAGCGCCGGGAGCAGGCTGCTTCGCGTGAGGAGGAGCTGAGCTCCGCTGTCCTCGATCATGAAGCCGAGCCGCTGCCGGGGGTAGGCGGGATCGAGCGGCAGCACAGCCGCGCCCGCCTGGTGCACCGCGAGCACCGCCGCGGCCATCTCCAGAGAGCGGTCGAGACAGACGGCGATCAGCGAGTCGATCCCGGCGCCCAGGCGGCGCAGGCGGCGGGCGAGAGCAGCGGCGCGGGAGCTCAGCTCGGCGTACGACCACTGCTCCTCGCCGAAGACGACGGCCGGACGCTCCGGGGCGTGCTTCACCTGGGCCGCGAACAGCTCCAGGAGGGACGGGATGGATCCGGCCGCCGTGTCGTTCCACTCGTTCCGGAGGTGGTGGATCTCGGGTTCGGCGAGCAGGGGCAGCTCGGAGAGGCGGCGTTCCTCACCGGCCACGGCGCTGGCGAGCAGGACGCCGAACTGCCGCGCCATGCGCGCCACGGTCGCGGCCTCGAACAGTTCGGTACGGAACGTCCAATCCCCGGCGATCGCCTCGGGCGTGTCGCGCAGGGAGACCACGAGGTCGAACTCCGCGGTCTCCTTCTCCCGCTCGACTCCCGAGAGGGTGAGGCCGGGGAGGTCGAGCGAGGATAGTGGCGCGTTCTGCACCTGGAAGAAGGTCTGGAAGAGCGGCGAGCGGCCGGGGTCACGCCGGAGGCCCAGCTCCGCCACCAGGCGCTCGAACGGCAGATCCTGGCGGGCGTAGGCTTCCACCGTCTCCGCCTTCACGCGGGCCAGGAGATCGCGAAAGGTCGGATCGCCCGCGAGATCGGCGCGCAAGGCCAGGGTGTTGACGAAGAGGCCGATCAGGTCCTCCAGCTCAGCCAACCGCCGGTTCGCCACCGCCGTGCCAACGGCGAAATCGTCCTGGCCGGTGTAGCGGTGCAGGAGGGTTTCGAAGGCGGCGAGCAGCACCATGAACGGCGTCGCGCCATGCCGCTGGCAGAGGCGGCGGAAGTCCGCCATGGCCACAGGTAATTCCACGGGCCGGCTGGCGCCGGGGACGCCCGCCGCCCGGCGCGGATGGTCCGTGGGCAGATCGAGGTCCGGCGCGTCCGCCAGGCGCTCCTTCCACCAGGCGAGCTGCTCGTCGAGCACCTCTCCGGAGAGATGCTCGCGCTGCCAGTCGAGGTAGTCGAGGAACTGGACGGGCAGCTCGGGAAGGGGCGAGGCCTTCCCCTGCGCGAAAGCGGCGTAGAGGACCGCCACCTCGCGCACCAGCACGCCCATGGACCAGGCATCGCTCACCAGGTGGTGCACGGCGAAGAGGACCGCATGCTCGTCCCGTTCGGTCCTCACCAGCGTCGCCCGCAGGACGGGACCGCACGCGAGATCGAAGGGCCGGCGGCCCTCCTCGTCGCCGAGCCGGGCGGCCTCTACCGCGCGCGCGGGCTCCGGCAGGGCGCGCAGGTCGACGAGGGGAAGCGGCACCTCGACGGCGGGCTGAAGGGTCTGGAAGGGCTCGCCCTCGACGACCGCGAAGCGCAGGCGCAGGGCTTCGTGCCGGCGGACGACCTCGGCGAGGGCGCGGTGGAAGGCGCCACGATCGAGGCACCCGCTCAGGCGCAGGGAGAGGGCGATGACGTAGGCCGGGCTTTCCGGGTCCATGCGCGCAGCGAGCCACATCCCCCGCTGCTGCGGCGAGAGCGGCCAGGCCTCGGGCGGCCCCGCTTCCTCCGCCAGCAGCAGCTCCAGCAGCTCCCGCCGCTCGGGCGAGAGCTCCGCCGGCTCGGCCGGCGCCAGCCGCGGCTCCGTCATTCGGCTCCTCCTTCACGCGCGGCCTTCTTGCGGCGCAGCAGCTCCTGGACCTCCGCGTCCGAGAGTCCCTCGACTCGGGAGAGGACCTCGGCGGCGCCGCGGCGGCGGGCCTGGATCTTGGGCAGCGCCGTCCCGGGAGCGCTCTCCGTCCGCTGGCGGTCGATCCAGGCGGCGAGCTGCGCCAGGGTGGTCTCGCGGAAGAGCACGGGCAGCGGCAGCTCAATGCCGAAGGCGTCGCGCGCGCGGGCGGCGACGCGCGTGGCGAGCAGCGAATGGCCGCCGAGGTGGAAGAAGTCGTCGCCGGCGCCGACGACCTCGACGCCGAGCAGGCCGCGCCAGATCTCCGCCAGCGTCTGCTCGGTGGGCGTCGAAGGCGGCACGTGCGTGCGGTTCCGGTTCTCCTCGGGCGCGGGCAGGGCGCGGCGGTCCACCTTGCCGTTGGGCAGCAAGGGCAGCTTCTCCATCACCACGAAGGCGGACGGAATCATGTACACCGGCAGCCGCCGGCGCAGCTCCTCGCGCACCGCGTCCGTGTCGGGCGGTCTCTGCGGATCCGGCACGATCCAGGCGACGAGACGGCGGTCTGCCGGCGTCCCGGACGTTTCCCGCACGGCGACCACCGCCTCGTGGATGCCCGGCTGCGCGCCGAGCAGGACCTCGATCTCTCCGGTCTCCACCCGGAAGCCGCGGATCTTCACCTGGCCGTCGGCGCGGCCGGCGAACGCCACCTCGCCGTTCGGCAGGTAGCGGCCGAGGTCGCCGGTGCGGTAGATCCGGTCGCCCGGCTGGCCGGTAAAAGGATTGGTGGCGAAGCGCTCGCGGGTGAGCGCCTCGTCGCCGAGGTAGCCGCGGGCGAGATGCGGGCTGCGGAAGGCGATCTCTCCCACCTCGCCGATGCCGGCAAGACGGCCCTCCCGGTCGAGCACCAGGAGCTGACAGCCCTGCATGCCGCGGCCGAGCGGCAGGACGGCCGGCAGATCCGCGTCGCTTTCCACCACGTGATAGCTCAGGGCGCGCTGGGTCTCGGTGGCGCCATAGAGGTTGACGCAGGTCACCTGCGGCGCGGCGAGCTGGAGGCGCTCGACGTCGCGCCGGGTCAGCACGTCACCGATCAGGAACGCCCGGCGCAGCGTGGGGATCTCCGGCGCAGCCGCGCCGCCGCCGGGCGGCTCGGTGAGCACCTGGGCCATGGCCGGCGTCAGGTTCGAGACGGTAACCCCTTCGCGGGCCATCCAGGCGGCGAGACGCCCGGGCGCCGCGAAGTCCTCCGGCGACGGAATGCACAGGGTGGCGCCGGTGCAAAGGGCGCCGAAGACGTCGCGCTGCAGCGGATCGTGGGAGAGCCCGGAGAGCATGCTGTGGCGATCGTCCGCGGTGAGGCCGAACCGCTCGCCCAGCCAGGGCAGGAAGTGCGACAGGGGTCCATGGCGCCCCAGGATCCCCTTGGGCACGCCGGTGGAGCCCGAGGTGAAGGCGACGATGGCGAGATCGTCGGGACCCAGGCGCACCTCGGCCGCGGGGAGATCGACCGGCAAGGCAAACGCGCCATCGGGCAGGGTGAGGCGCAGGGGAACCTCCGCAAGCCTCACGGCCAGATCCGGACCGGGCTCGCCCGCCGCCGCGATCGCCAGGAACGCCCGCGGCTTGGCGAGGTCCATCACCCGCGCAAGGCGGGCGGGCGGATAGGCGGGATCGAGGATCACGAAAGCCCCGCCTGCCTCGAGGACGGCAAAGATCGCCCAGACCAGCGGCGCGCTGCGGTGAGCGTGGATCGCCACCCGGTCGCCGGGCTGAACGCCGTTGGCGCGCAGCCAGCCGGCCAGGCGGCGGACCCTCTCGTGTAGCTCACCGTAGGTCCAGGCCCCGTTGGGATCGCTCACCGCGATCCTTTCCGGCCGGCGGCGGGCCCACTGCGCGAACAGCTCGTGGACAAGGCCGGGGCTCTCTTCGCCGAGCGGCACCGTCGGATCGGGCAGCAGCGCGACCGCCTCCGGCGTCAGCAGCGAGAAAGAATCGATCGAACGGTCCGGCTCTCCGGCCACCTGGGAAAGCAGCGACCGGTACTGCCGGATCATCTCTTCGATGCGCACGCGGTCGAAGAGGTCGGCGTTGTAGACGAAATTGAAGCCGAAGCCTTCGGCGCTCTCCGCCGCGTAGACCGTAAGGTCGAACTTCGCCTCCAGCTCGCCGAAGCTCAGCGGCTCGACGGCGAGGCCACCGGGCAGCTTCGCCCGGGATGGCGGGAAGCTCAGCATGTTGAAGAAGACCTCGAAGAGCGGCGTGCGCGACGGGTCGCGCTCGGGCTGGAGGTCTGCGAGCAGCTTCTCGAAGGGCACGTCCTGGTTGGCATAGGCGCCCAGGGCCACGGCGCGCACCCGGTGCACCAGCTCACGGAACGAGGGCCGACCCGAAAGGTCGGTGCGCAGAACGAGGGTGTTGAGGAAGAAGCCGATCAGTCCCTCGACCTCCGGCCGGGTGCGGCCGGCGACGGGAACGCCGGCGAGGACGTTGTCCTGGCCGCTCAGACGTTGCAGCAGAATCTCGAAAACGGCGAGGAGGACCATGAAGTCGGAAGCCTTCTCCGCCAGCGCCAGGGATTTCAGCCGCGCGGAGAGGCCGCGGGGAAGCTCGAGCTGCGCGGAGCCGCCGCGGAAGGTCTGGATCGCCGGTCGCGGCCGATCGCGCGGCAGGTCGAGGCTCGGCGAGCAGCCTGCCAGGCGCTCCCGCCAGTAGGCGAGCTGGGTGGCGAGCTGCGGGCCGGTCAGCCAGCCGCGCTGCCAGCGCGCGAAGTCGGCGTACTGCACGGGGAGAGCCGGCAAGGGCGAGGGCTGCCCGAGCGCGAAGGCCTCGTAGAGCCGGGTCAGCTCGCGGTTGAACACGCCGACGGACCAGCCGTCGGAGACGATGTGGTGGATCGTCATCAGGAGGACGTGCTCCTCCTCCCGCTCGATCCTGCCGAGCCGCAGCAAGGCGAAGCGGATCACCGGCCCGCGCTCGAGGTCGAACGGCAGGGCGGCCTCCTCGACCGTGATGCGCTCGGCCTCGCGCCGCCGCGCCGGCGGAGGCAGCGCCGCGAGGTCAATGCGCGGCAAGGGGACCGGCCCCGGCGGATCGACGACCTGGACGGGAGATCCGTCCCGGTTCTCGAAGCGGGTGCGCAGCGCCTCGTGCCGGCGTAGGATCTCGCCGAAGCAGCGCGCGAGCACCGCGGGCCGGAGCGGTCCGCGCAGACGCATTGGCGACGGGATGTTGTAGGCCCAGGAGCCGGGCTGCAACCGGTCGAGGAACCAGAGCCGTTCCTGCGAGAAGGAGAGCACCGCCTCGCGCGCCGGCCCAGGACGGATCTCCACCTCCGCGGCGGGCCGGTGGGCGTTCAAGGAGGCCGCGAGCTCACCGAGCGTGAGGTTCTCGAAGAGGCTCCGCAACGGGACCTCGACCCCGAGGGCGGCGCGGATCCTCGACACGAGCTGGGTCGCCAGCAGCGAATGCCCGCCCAGCTCGAAGAAGTTGTCCTCCAGGCCCACCTGCTCGAGGCCCAGCAGCCCCTGCCAGATCTCGGCGAGAGCGATCTCGGCCGGGCTCTGCGGCGGCGCGCCGAGGGCACGCCGAGGCTCTGGAGCCGGCAGGGCCTCGCGGTCGATCTTGCCGTGGGCCGTCAGCGGGAGGGCTTCGAGCAGGACGAACGCCGAAGGCACCATGTACTCCGGCAGCTCTTTTCGCAAGGCGCGGCGCAGCTCTGCAAGCGGTGGCGCCGCCTCGGCCGGAACGACGTAGGCGACGAGCCGCCTGCCGGGGCCGCTCTCCTCGGCGCGCACGGAGACCACCGCCGCGCGCACCCCCGGCTGCCGGGCCAGGGCGCTCTCGATCTCGCCGAGCTCGACGCGGAAGCCGCGGATCTTGACCTGGTCGTCCTGCCGGCCCAGGAACTCCAGCGTGCCGTCCGCCAGCCGGCGGGCGAGATCGCCGGAGCGGAAGAAGCGGCGTCCCTCGCGCACGGCGAACTTCTCCGCCGTCAACTCGCCGCGGTCGAGATAGCCGCGGGCGACGCCCGCGCCGCCGATCCAGATCTCTCCCCGCACGCCGACCGGCACCGGCCGGCCGCCGGCATCGCGGAGATCGAGGGTGACGCCGTCGAGCGGGCGGCCGAGCAGCGGCCGCGCGGGTCCGGCCGTCGGCACGCGGTGAGCCGTGGCGAGGATGGCGGCCTCGGTGGGGCCGTAGAGGATCCAGACCGCGGCCGCGGGGAAGGTCTCCCGCAGGTCGGCCGCCAGCTCGGCCGGCACCACGTCGCCGCCGACGAAGAGGGCGCGCAGCCGCCGCGGGCGGTCCGGCCGGCGCCGCACGGTCTCCATGACCTGGCGCATCAGCGCCGGCACGGCATGGAAGAGCGTGGCGTCCGCCAGCGCGTCCGCCAGCGCTTCGACGTCCAGCGCCGGACGCAGCGGCACGAGCTGCGAGACGCCGCCGGCGAGCAGCGGCGAGAGCAGCTCGAAGAGGAAGATGTCGAAGGAGAACGGCGCCACGCAGGGCATCCGGTCGCCGGGGCCGCAGGCGAAGAGCCGGCGGACGGCGGCGAGGGTGCTCTCCAGTTGCCGCCGCTCCACCATGACGGCCTTCGGCTGCCCGGTCGTGCCCGAGGTGTAGATCAGGTAGGCCAGATCCTCGGGACCGCCGAGCGGCTCCGGATCGGCGTCGCTCTCGGCGGCGGCCTCGTCGACGAGGAGGGTCCTTACGCTCCGAGGCAGCGCGGCGGCGGAGCGTTCCTCCGCGACCACCAGCGGGACTCCCGAATCTTCCAGCATGAATTCCAGGCGGGCCGGCGGCAGCGCCGGATCGAGGGGTACGCAGGCGCCGCCCGCCTTCCAGACGCCGAGCAGCCCCACCGCCAGCGCCGCCGAGCGCTCGCAGCACAGACCCACGATCACCCCGGGACCGACGCCCAGACGGCGCAGACGGTGGGCCAGCCGGTTCGCCCGGCGGTTGAGCTCGCCGAAGGAGACAGCCTCCCCGCCGGCGAGGACGGCCGGGGCCGCGGGCGTGCTCCGCGCCAGCGCCGCGAAGCGCTCGATGGTGCCCGGGCCGGGCTCCGGTCCGCGGGTGTCGTTCCAGTCCCGCAGGAGCTGGTGGCGCTGCGCAGCGGCGAGGAGAGGGATCTCCGAGAGCCGCCGCGACGGGTCCGCCACCGCCGCCGCCAGCAGCGCCTCGAGATGTCCTCCCAGCCGCAGGACGGTCGCCGGATCGAACAGGTCCGTGCTGTAGGTGACCTGAAGGGTGAGCCCGTTCCCGATTTCAGCGCCCACGATCTCCAGATCGAAACGGGTGAGCGGAGACTCCAGCTCGACCTGCGAGAGGATGAGCCCCGGCAACTCGACGGCGCGCAGGGGCGCGTTCTGGAGCGCGAACATCACCTGGAACAGCGGATTGTGCGAGAGCCGTCGCTCGGGCCGCAGCTCCTCGACGATCCGCTCGAAGGGAAGGTCCTGATGCGAGAACGCCTCGAGGGCCGCCCGCCGCGCGCGGCCGACCAGCTCGGCGAACGGCGGGTCGCCCGAGAGGTTGCCGCGCAGCACCAGGCTGTTGACGAAAAAGCCGATCAGCGGCTCGACTTCGGCGCGGGTACGGTTGGCGATGGCCGTGCCGACGGCGATGTCCTCCTGGCCGGCGTAGCGGCCGAGCAGGGCCTGGAGCGCCGCGAGCAGGACCATGAACAGGGTGGCGTCGTGCCGCCGCGCCAGGGCCTGCAGGGCGCCCAGGAGAGCCGCCTCGCCGCGGAAGGGCCGCGTGTCGCCCCGGAAGCTCTGCATCGGCGGCCGGGGACGGTCGGTGGGCAGGTCGAGCACCGGCACGCCGGCGAGCTTCCCGCGCCAGTAGCCGAGCTGGCGGTCGAGCACCTCGTCCTGGAGCCACTCGCGCTGCCCGATGGCGAAGTCGGCGTACTGGATGGACAGCTCCGGGAGGCGCGGCGGAGCGCCCTGCCGCGCCGCCTCGTAGAAGGCGCCGATCTCCCTCGTCAGGACGCCGATCGACCAGCCGTCGGAGACGATGTGGTGCATGTTGAGGAGCAGGCCGTGCTCCTGCGGTCCGAGGCGCAGGAGCACGGCCCGCAGCAAGGGACCGCGCGCGAGATCGAAAGGCCGCTGGCGCTCCTCCTCCGCCAGCCGCCGCGCCTCGCCAGCGGGGACCGTCTCCGGCAAGGCGGAAAGGTCGACCACCGGAGGCCGCCGGCGCACGCAGGGGAGAACCACCTGGACCGGCCGCCCGGCCGCCTCGCGGAAGACGGTGCGCAGGGCGTCGTGGCGCCGCACCAGAGAATCGAGCGCCGTCGCCAGCGCGGCTTCGTCGAGGCGGCCGCGCGCGGCGAACGCCAGAGGAAGGTTGTAGGCCGGGCTGCCGGGCGAGAGCCGATCGAAGAACCAGAGCCGCTCCTGGGCGAAGGAGAGCGGCGCCTCCCGCGCCGGCTCTCGGCGGAGCTCCGCCGCCGCGGCGAGCCGATGAGCGCTCAGCGACTCCGCGAGACCCCCGCACGTAGGGTTCTCGAAGACGCTCCTCAAGGGCACCTCGACGTCGAAGGTGGCGCGGATCCGCGATACGAGCTGGGTGGCCAGCAGCGAATGTCCGCCGAGCTCGAAGAAGTTGTCTTCCAGCCCGACCTGCTCGACGCCCAGCAGCTCTTTCCAGATCTCGGCGAGCGCGATCTCTGCCGGCGTGCGCGGCGGCGTGGCGCCGGCGGCCCGCCAAGGCTCGGGGGCGGGCAGAGCGGCGCGGTCCACCTTGCCGTGGGCGGTCAGCGGCAGAGAATCGAGCAGCATGAAGACCGAGGGAACCATGTAGTCCGGCAGCTCCGCCTGGAGCGCGCGGCGCAGCTCGGGCACCAGCGCGCGTGCAAGCCGGGTCCGCAGCGGATCGTTGGCGTAGCTCCGCCAGGGACGGGCAGCCTCGGCAGGTGCCGCATGCCGTGCGTTTGCATCGCCGTCGCCGATGTGCAGGACGACGTCGTACCGGAACCGCGTCAGCTCGTTCTGGTGCCGGCCGCTCTTCGGGAGGATCTCGACGCGATGGACCGGCAGCGCGCCGGTTAGGGCCTGGAACAGGTCGGGGTCGAGGACCAGCTCCTCCTCCGCTGCCACCCGCCGGCGCACCCGCCTCCGCAGCTCGTCTTCGGCGAGGGAATCGCTGGCGCGGAAGCGCTCGACGGACTCGTGGAGCGAGGCGAGCAACGGCAGGCTGCGCACGTCGCCGATCCATACGGCGCCGCCCGGGCGGACGGCCCGCACGGCCCCTGCGAGCACGCGCAGCAGGTAGTCGACGCCGGGGAAGTACTGCACGACTGAGTTGAGGATCACGAGGTCGAACGCGCCGGGCGCGATGCCGGTCCAGTCGTCGGCCGGCCGCCGGGCGAGCTCGACCTGCGCGAGGCCGCGGCGCCCCGCCTCGCGACGGACGAGATCCAGGGCTCTGGACGAAAAATCGGTGCCCGTGTAACTCTCGGCCTCCGGGGCCACGCGGAAGAGCAGGAGGCCGGTGCCGCAGCCCACTTCGAGGACGCGGCGGTGATCGAGGGCGAGCAGCCTTTCGACCGTGCCGTCCACCCACTCACGCATCTCCTCGACCGGGATCGGCTCGCCGGTGTAGCTGCTGTTCCATCCCCGGAGGTTGAAGCCGGCGTCCTCGCCGTCCGGGCCCAGCCCGTAAGTCTCGTCGTAGAGGGTCTGCCACTGGGCCACGTGCTCGGCGACCTCCGGCCCGGCGCTCTCCTCCTCCACCTCGCGCGGCACGACGTAGGCGACGAGCCGCTTGCCTTCGCCGCTCTCGTCGGCGCGCACGGAGACCACCGCCTCGCTCACCTGCGGATGCCTCGCCAGGGCGCTCTCGATCTCCCCGAGCTCGATGCGGAAGCCGCGGACCTTGACCTGATCGTCCAAGCGCCCCAGGAACTCGAGCGTGCCGTCCGGCAACCGGCGGGCGAGATCGCCGCTGCGGAAGAAGCGGCGGCCGTTGCGGACGGCGAACTTCTCCACCGTCAGCTCGCGGCGGTTGAGATAACCGCGGGTGACACCCGCGCCGCCGATCCAGATCTCCCCCGGCGCTCCGACGGACACCGGCCGTTCCGCGGGGTCTCGGAGGTCGATCGTCACGCCGTCGAGCGGCCGGCCGAGAAGAGGGCGCGCCGGGCCGTCCACAGGCAGGGGGTGCGCCGTCGCCAGGATGGCGGCCTCGGTGGGGCCGTAGAGGATCCAGAGCCGGGCCTCCGGGAAGGTCTGCCGCAAGTCGGCCACCAGATCGGCCGGCACCACGTCGCCGCCCACGAAGAGGGCGCGCAGGTGCCGCGGGCGATGTGGCCGGCGGCGTACGGCCTCGACGACCTGCCGCATCAGCGCCGGCACGGCATGGAGGAGCGTCGCGTCGGCGAGGGCGTCCACCAGCCCTTCGACGTCCAGCGCCGGCTGCAGGGGCATGAGCCGGGAGACGCCGCCGGCGAGCAGGGGCGAGAGCAGCTCGAAGAGGAAGATGTCGAAAGAGAACGGCGCCACGCATGGCATCCGGTCGTCCGGCCCGAAGGTAAAGAGCCGGCGGGTGGCAGCGAGGGTGCTCTCCAAATGCCGGCGCTCCACCATCACGGCCTTGGGGCGCCCCGTGGTCCCCGAGGTGTAGATCGAGTAGGCAAGGCACTCCGGCCCTCCCCGCGGCTCCGGATCGGCGTCGCTCTCGGCAGCGACCTCCGCGGAGTCGAGCAAAACCGCTCGCACGCCGTGGGCCGGCAGCGCGGAGACCGACCGCTCGCCCGTCACGGCCAGAGGCACGCCGGAGTCCTCCAGCAGGAAGGCGAGCCTGGCCGGCGGCAACCCGGGGTCCATGGGAAGGTAGGCGCCTCCGGCTTTCCAGATGCCGAGCAGCCCGGTCACCATCGCCACCGACCGCTCGAGGCACAACCCGACCGCCACTCCAGGGCCGGCGCCCAGCCGGCGCAGGTGGTGGGCCAGGCGGTTTGCCCGGCGATTCAGCTCGCCATAGGAGATGGTCTCTCCGCCGGCGGCGACGGCAGGGGCCTCCGGCTCCTGGCGGGCCCACGCCTCGAATCGCTCGACGGCACCGGCCCCGAATTCCGTCTCGCCGGTGTCGTTCCAATCCAGGAGCAACTGGTGACGCTCGGCACCGGCCAGCAGCGGCAGCTCGGAGATCGGTCTCCCCGGATCGGCTGCGGCCGAGGCGAGCAGGCGCTCGAGGTGGTGCGCGAGGCGCCGCACCGTCGCGGGCTCGAAGATCTCGTGCCCGCAGGTGATCACCAGCGCGAGCTCCTCTCCGACCTCGCCGAAGTTGAGCTCGAGGTCGAACAGCGCCTTCGGCAGATCGAGCTCCAGGGGGTGGATGGTTACGCCGGGAAAGTCGGGCTCAGCCATCGGCGCGTTCTGCAGCGCGAACATCACCTGAAAGAGCGGGTTGTGCGAGAGGTGCCGCGCGGGGCGAATTTCCTCGACCAGACGCTCGAAGGGGAGATCCTGATGGGCGTAGGCGTCGAGCGCCGCGCCTTTCACCCGGTCGAGCAGATCTCCAAACGTGGGATCGCCAACCAGGTCGGCCCGCAGGACGAGGGTGTTGACGAAGAAGCCGATGAGCGGCGCCGTCTCGTAGCGGTTGCGGTTGGCGATCGGCGAGCCGATCAGGAAGTCTTCCTGTCCGGAGTAGCGTCCGAGCAGGACCTCGAAACCGGCGAGCAGCGCCATGAACAGCGTCGCCTCGTGCCGGCGGGCCAGGACGCGGAGGCCCTCCGTCAGCTCCGATCCGAATTGGAAGGAAGTCTGCGCGCCGCGGAAGCTTTGCACCGCCGGCCGCGGCCGGTCCGTGGGCAGATCGACCGAGGCCGGCGCGCCGGCGAGCCGTTCCTGCCAGTAGCCGAGTTGCTGTTCGAGCACCGCGCCGGTGAGCCAGCGGCGCTGCCAGACGGCGAAATCCGCATATTGAATCGGCAGCTCCGGGAGGCTGGCGGGAACGTTCTCGCAGGCGGCGCCGTAGAGCGCCCCGATCTCCCGCACCAGCACGCCCATCGACCAGCCGTCGGAGACGATGTGGTGCATGTTGAGCAGCAGGCCGTGCTCCCGCGAAGCGAAACGCAGGAGGGTGCCGCGCAGCATGGGACCACGCTCGAGATCGAACGGTCGCTGCCCCTCCTCGCGGGCGAGCCGCCGCGCCGCTGCCACGCGCAGGGCTTCCGGCAGCGCGGAGAGGTCGATCACCGGCAGCATCCTGCGTTGGGCGGGGAGGATCGACTGAACCGGCTGCCGATCCGTCTGGCGGAAAACGGTCCGCAACGCCTCGTGCCGCCGCGTCACCTCGTTCAGGGCCGCCTCCAGCGCCACTCCATCGAGCGCGCCCCGGACGATCAGGGCGAGGGGCATGTTGTAGGCCGGGCTGTCCGGCTGCAGCCGGTGGAGGAACCAGAGCCGCTCCTGAGCGAAGGAGAGGGGGATCTCCGACCGCCCGGGATCGCGGCGGGGGATCCGCGTCTCCGCGGCCGCCTGCTCCTTTTTCCGGCGTAGCCGCTCGAAAAGGAACGCCCGCTGCTCGCGGGTCAGGCCGGCCAGTCGGTCGGGTGTCAGCACCTCGGTCAAGCGATCTCCTCCAACTCGGCCATCAGCTCCGCGAGATCTCCGGCGTCCGCCAGCTTCAGCTCCTCTTCCACGACGCGGTCCGCCAGCTCCGCAAGGTTGGTGGCCTTGAACACCATCTGGAGAGAGATCTCGAAACCGTACCTGTCGCGCAGGCGAGCCACGAACAGGGTGGCGAGCAGCGAGTGGCCTCCGAGATCGAAGAAGTTGTCGTGCATACCCACCCGCCGAACGCTCAGCACCTCTGCGCAGACCTCTGCGAGCTGCTCCTCGATGGGAGTGGCAGGCGCGACGTACTCCCGCTCCGGCCGGCCGATACGGTCCGGAGTGGGCAGGGCTTGCCGGTCGACCTTGCCGTTGGGTGTCAGCGGCAGCCGTTCGAGAGCCACGAACGCCGCGGGGAGCATCGGCTCCGGCAACCGAGCCGCCAGATGACGCCGCAACGCCGCCGGGCTGGGAGCGGTCGCCGGATCAGCGGCGAGATAGGCGACAAGCCGGTCCTCCCGCAGGACGACCACAGCTTCGCGCACCGCGGGGTGAAGGGCGAGAGCTGCCTCGATCTCTCCAAGCTCGATCCGGATGCCGCGGACCTTGACCTGGCCGTCACGCCGGCCCAGGAACTCCAGGACGCCGTCGGGTCCCCAGCGGGCGATGTCGCCTGTCCGGTAGAGGCGCGCCCCCGGCTCGGCCGAGAACGGATCGGGGAGGAATGACGCCGCCGTCAGCGCGAAACGCCCCAGATAGCCTCGCGCCACGCCGTCTCCCCCGGCGAAAAGCTCCCCCCACACGCCCGCCGGGACCAGCCGCAACGAGGCGTCCAAGACGTAGACCCGAGTGCCCCGGATAGGCCGGCCGATCGGCACCGTGGACTCCAGACGCTCGTCGGCAAGATCTGCCGCCGTCATCGCATGACAGGTGGTGAAGGTGGTGTTCTCCGTTGGGCCGTAGCCGTTGATCAGGGTGCAGCCGGGCAGGCCGGAGAGCGCCCGCCGCACGTGCGCCGGCGACAGCACGTCCCCTCCGGCCAGAAGCTGGCGCAGCGGCCGCAACGACCCCAGCCGCTCGTGGACCATCTGGTGGAAGAGGCCCGCAGTCAGCCACAGCGTCGTCACCCCGTGACGGAAGATCGCCGCCGCCAGCTCGTCGAGCGCGGGCCGGCGGTCGGGAAAGATCGCCAGCCGGCCACCGTTGAGCAGCGGCGCCCAGATCTCGAAGGTCGAAAGGTCGAAAGCCACGTTGACGAGCTGCAGGAAGGTCTCACCCGGTCCGAGGTCAGCCCAGTCCGCTCCGACGACCAGACGGACGACGCTGCGATGAGTGACGGCCACTCCTTTGGGCCTGCCCGTCGAGCCCGAGGTGTACAGGACATAGGCCAGTTGGTTCGCGGAGACCTCCGGCAAGAGCGGCGCCTCATCCGTGTCGTCTTTCTCATCGAGAGCGAGAACCTGCACGCCGTCGAGGTCGAGGCCGGAGGGCAGAACCTGACGCTCGGTCAGCAAGACGGCGGCCCCGGCGTCGGCGAGAAGAAATGCCAGCCGTTCGACCGGCAGCTCCGGGTCGAGAGGAAGATAAGCGCAGCCGGCCTGGAGAGTCCCCAGCAGTGCCGCGATCAAAGCGATCGAACGCTCGGCGACCACGGCGACCCGCGACTCCGGCGGCAGACCCAGGCGAATCAAGCGGGCGGCGATCCGGCCTGCGCGCGCGCGCAGCTCCGCATAGGTCAGCTCGTCGTCGCCGCAGACCACGGCTACGGCGTCCGGTGTATGAGAGGCCTGCGTGGCGAACAGGCCGTGAATCGTCGCCGCCCGCGGATGGACCGGTAGCGCGCCGCTCCATTCGATGAGAAGCTGGCGCCGCTCCTCCTGACTCAGGATGGAAAGGTCGTCCAGCAAGGCCTCCGGCGCCGCCGTGACTCCGGCGAGGAGATTCAGGAGATGGCTCGAGAGACGCCTGACCGTGGAGGCGTCGAACAGGTCGGTGGCGTACTCGACGTCGCCGGTGAGTCCCTCCTCTCCTCCGAACAGGGTGAAGGTCAGATCGAACTTGGTCGTGACACGGGGCGGATCGAGCTGCTCCAGGATCAACCCCGGCAACGCGAACGTGCCGAGCCGCACGTTTTGAAAGGCGAGCACCACCTGGAACAGCGGGTTGCGGGAGAGATCGCGCTGGGTCCGGACCTCCTCCAGCAGCTTCTCGAAAGGCAGGTCCTGATGCTCGAAGGCCGCGAGGGTCGTGCGGCGCACCGCCGCGAGGACCGCCGCGAAGCTGCCTTCCGCCAGGCGAACCCGCAGCGCCAGGGTGTTGACGAACATGCCGATCAGACCCTCTAGATCGGGCCGCGGCCGGTTGGCGATGGGCGCACCCAGGACGATGTCGTCCTGGCCCGTCCAGCGAGAGAGCAGAGCGGCGAGCGCCGCCGTCAGGAGCATGAAGGGGGTGGCTCCCCGCGCTCGTGCGAGAGCCGCCAGCTCGCGGTACAGGTCGCCCGTGATGGCGAGCGGCAAGCTCGCGCCGCGGAAGCTCTCGATCGACGGGCGCGGCCGGTCGGTCGGCATCTCCAGGGCCGGCGGCGCGCCTTCCAGCTCCCGCCGCCAGAAAGCGAGCTGGCGTTCGAGCTCGCCGCCGGTGAGCCACCCTCGCTGCCACACCGCGAAATCCGGGTACTGAACCGGCAGCTCGGGCAGGACCGCGCCGGCGTAGATCTCCGTGACTTCGCGGAGAAGAACCGCGATCGACCAGAGGTCAGCGACGATGTGGTGCACCGTGAAGAGCAGGACGTGGTCCTCGGATCCCAGGCGCAAAAGCCGGGTGCGCAGGAGCGGGCCACGCGCGAGGTCGAACGGCCGCAGCTCTTCCTCCACCGCCAGGCGTATGACCTCAGCGCCGGCCTCCGCAAGAGAACCGAGGTCCACTACCGGCAGAATCCAGCCGGCAGGCGGCGCGACGGCCTGCACCGGCCGGCTGGCACGCGCCAGGAACGTCGTGCGCAGCGCCTCGTGACGGCGCACCACCTCCGCGAAGGCCATTTCCAGGGCAATGCCGTCCAGACGGCCGCGCACCGAGAGGGCAACGGGAATGTTGTACGCGGCGCTCTCCGGCGTGAGCTGATCGAGGAACCACAACCGCTCCTGGGCGAAGGAGAGGGGCAGGTCGCCCTCGCGGTCAGCCGGTTGGATGGAGCGGGGAAGCTCCACGCCGGCGAGGTCTCCCTCAGCGAGCAGGTCTTCCAACTCCTCGGGAGACAGCTCGCGGGCTTCCTCGAGGGTCTCTTGGACGATGCGATCCGCGAGATCGAGCAGGTCCGAGGCGTCGAACACCATCTGGAGAGAGGCCTCGAGGCCGTACCTGTCACGCAACCGGGCCACGAGCTGGGTGGCGAGCAGCGAGTGCCCGCCGAGATCGAAGAAGTTGTCGCGCATGCCCACGCGCTCGCGGTCCAGCACCTCCGCGCAGACCGCGGCGAGCTGCTCCTCGACGGGACTCGAGGGTGGGAGGTACTCCCGCTCCGGCCGGTCGATGCGGTCCAGGGCCGGCAGCGCTCGCCGGTCCAACTTGCCGTTGGGCGTCAGCGGCAGCCGTTCGAGGATCACGAAGGCCGCGGGGAGCATCGGCTCCGGCAACCGCGCCGCCAGGTAGCGCCGTAGCTCGGCGGGGCTGGGAACATTCTCCGGATCGGCGGCGAGGTAGGCGACCAGCCGCCGATCTCCTGCCGGGCCCTCCCGCAGGACGACCGCAGCTTCGCGCACCGCGGAGTGAAGGGCGAGAGCCGCCTCGATCTCCCCCAGCTCGATCCGGATGCCGCGCACCTTGACCTGGCCGTCGCGCCGGCCCAGGAACTCCAGGACGCCGTCGGGCCGCCAGCGCACGATGTCGCCGGTGCCGTAGAGGCGCGCGCCCGGCTCCTCCGCGAAGGGATCGGGGAGGAAGGCCGCCGCCGTCAGGTCGGGACGCCCGAGGTAGCCGCGCGCGACCCCGTCGCCGCCGGTGAAGAGCTCGCCCCAGACGCCCGCCGGCACCGGCCGCAGGTCGGCGCCGAGCACGTAGGCGAGGGTGCCCCGCACGGCGCGCCCGATGGGCACCGTGAGCTCCAGACGGCCGTCCGCGAGGTCCGCGGCGGTCATCGCGTGGGTGGTGGAGAGGATGCTGTTCTCCGTCGGGCCATAACCGTCGATGACGGTGCATCCGGGCAGGCCGGCGAGGGCGCGGCGCACGTGCGGCGGCGAGAGCACGTCACCGCCGGCCACGAGCTGGCGCAGCGGCCGCAATCCCTCCAGCCTTTCCTGCACCATCTGGTGGAACAGGCCGGAGGTCAGCCAGAGCGTTGTCACGCCGTGGCGGGCGATCACCTCGGCGATCTCGTCGAGGGCCGGCCGGCGGCGCGGGAAGAGGACCAGCCGGCCGCCGTTGAGCAGCGGCGCCCAGAGCTCGAAAGCCGAGACGTCGAAGGTCAGGTGGCAGAGCTGCAGGAAGGTCTCGCCGGGCCCCAGATCCGCCCAGTCGACCCCCACCACCAGGCGGACGACGCCGCGATGCGGAACCGCGACTCCCTTCGGCGTCCCGGTCGAGCCGGAGGTGTACAGCACGTATGCGAGATGCTCCGCCGGGGCCTCCGGCAGGCCCGGCGCCGCGCTCCCCTCCTCCTCGCCGTCCAGGGCGAGGACGCGGATGCCGTCGAGGCGCAGGCCGGCGGGGAGCGCTTCCAGCGTCCCGCGCTCGCCGAGGAGGACATCGGCACCGGCGTCGGCGAGGAGGAACGCCAGCCGCTCGACCGGCAGCTCCGGGTCGAGGGGCAGATAGGCGGCGCCGGCGCGCAGGATCCCCAGCAGACCGACGAGCAGGCCGAGGGAACGCTCGGCGACGATGGCGATCCGCGACTCCGGCGGCAGGCCCAGGGCCAGCAGGCGGCCGGCGAGCCGGCGGGCGCGCGCCTCCAGCTCGGCGTAGGTCAGCTCGTCGTCGCCGCAGACCACGGCCACGGCGGTGGGCGTGCGCGCGGCCTGGCGCGCGAAGAGGTCGTGGATGGTGGCCTCGCGCGGATGAACGGGAGAGGCGCCGCTCCAGTCCACGGTCAACTGGTGGCACTCCGCCGCGGAGAGCCACGGCAGCGAGCGTGGCGGCCTCTCGGGATCGGCGGCGAGGGCTGCCAGCAGACCCTCGAGATGGGCGAGCAGGCGCCGCGTCGTCGCCGGGTCGAAGCGGCGGTCGGCAATCAGGCGAAGGATGAGGTCCCCGCGCGCCACGACGATCAAGGTGAGCGGATAGTTGGTGCGCTCGCCGAGCTCGACGTCTCCGATCCGCAGCTCACCCAACCGCTCGGCAACGGAAGGATCGACGGGGTAGTTCTCGAAGACGAGGAGGCTGGCGAAGAGCGGCTCACCGGCAGGCAGTCCGGCGAGCGTCTGGACGCGTGCCAGCGGGGTCCATTGATACTGCCGCTGTTCGAACTGGCTCGCCTGGAGGCGCGCGAGCCAGACGGATGAAGCCTCGGCCCGCGGGATCCCGACCCGTACGGGCAGGCTGTTGATGAACAGACCCACCATCGACTCGACGCCCGGCAGCTCAGCCGGGCGGCCGGAGACCACGGCGCCGAAGACGACCTCGGAGACCTGTGCGTAATGGGAGAGAAGGAGCGCCCAGGCACCCTGCACCAGCGTGTTGAGGGTCAGGTGCAGCCGCTGAGCGAGCGCCTCTAGCGCTCCGACTCGCGACGCCGGCAGCGAGACCTGGCGCTCGTAATAATCCTCGGGCCGGCTGCCGTGCGAGCCACTCCTGGTCGCAGGGCGGTCGAACGGCAGCGGGGTGGGTGTCGTGAAGCCGTCGAGCACCCGCTGCCAGTGCTGCTCGGCCTCGGCTTCGTCGCGCTGCGCGAGCCAGGCGACGTAGTCGCGGTAGGGGCGCGGCGGCGGCAGGTACGCCTCGCGGCCGGAGACGGCCGCCTCGTACAGCTTGAAGGCCTCGCTGAGCAGGAGCGAGAAACACCAGCCGTCGAAGATCAGGTGGTGCGTGCTCCAGACCAGCCGGTGTCTGTGCTCTCCGGTGCGCGCCAGGGCGAGCCGCATGAGCGGTGGCCGGTTGAGGTCGAAGCCCCGCGCGTGGTCGGCGGCGAGGAGATCCCGCCAGCGCGCATCGAGGTCCGCCGGCGGCAGGCCCCGCCAGTCCTCGACCGTCCATGGCAGCGTCGCTTCCCGCCGCACGAGCTGCAGCGGACGCTCGACCCCCTGCCAGAGAAAGGCCGTGCGCAGGGCGGCATGGCGCTCGACGACCCGCTGCCAGGCGGCGGCGAAAGCGGCCGCGTGCAGCGGGCCTTCGAGCTCGGCGGTGAATTGCTCGAGATAGAGGTCCGCGCCGGGGCTGTAGAGGCTGTGGAACAGGATGCCTTCCTGCAGCGGTGCCAGGGGATAGAGATCCTCGACGCCGCGATCGTTTCCAAGCAATCGGTCGAGCGCCGCCTGGTCGAGGCGGGCGAGCGAAAAGTCGGAAGGAGTGAAGCCGCCTGCCTCCGGCGACAGGCAATGGGCAGCCAGAGTCTCGAGCTCGGCGATGTAACCCTGGGCTAGCCGCTCGGCGGTAGCCGGGAGATGGCGGCCCGGGTCGTAGGTCCAGTTGACGCGCAAGCGACCGCTCAGCACCAGCGAGTCGATGGCGAAAAGATGACGGCCGGGGACGGGCTCTCCCTCGGCGCCGCGGACCGCCTCGGCCGCGAAGGTGAAGAGCCCGCCCTCCCCCACGGCCGAATCGAAGCGGCCCAGGTAGTTGAAGGAGACCTGCGGCGCGGGGAACGCGGCCAGGCGCTCGCCCATCTCGACGCCAGCGAGGTAGCGCAGCAGGCCGTAGCCCAGCCCGCGGCGAGGCACCGCCCGGAGGCTCTCCTTGACCGTCCGGATCGCCTGCCGCGGCCCGGCGCCTGGCGGCAGCGCGAGAGCCACCGGAAAAAGGGTGGTGAACCAGCCGGCGGTGCGCGAGAGATCCACGCCGGGGAAGATGTCCTCGCGTCCATGGCCCTCGAGATCAACCAGCAGCGTGTCCTCTCCGGACCAGGCGGCGAAGGTGCTGGCGAGCGCCGCGAGCAGCAGATCGTTGATCTCCGTGCGATAGACCTCGGGAGCCTCGTAAAGGAGAGTCCGTGTCGCTGCCTCGCCGAGCTCGACCGAAAGGGTCGCCAGGACAGCGTTCCCGGCGTCCTCCTCGAGATCGACCGGCAGCAGCGGTACGGAGGTAGGAAGGGCGAGCCAATAGGGTAGCTCCGCCGCCAATTCGGACGAACGGGCGTAGTCGACCAGTCGCTCCGACCAGTGCTTCCAGGAAGTCGTCTTCGCCGGCAGCTCAGGCACGGCACCCGCGGCGAGTTGATGATAGGCGGTCGCCAGATCCGCGAGCAGCACACGCCAGGAGACGCCGTCGACCATGAGGTGATGGGCGGTGAGGAGCAGTCGGTCGCCGTCCTCTCTTCCCAGGCGGAACAGAGCGGCGGTGAAAAGTGGTCCCCTGGCGAGGTCGAGCCCCGACTGGAGCTGTTCCGCGGCGGCTTCGAGCGCTCGCGTCCGCTCGGCGAGGGGCAAGGCTTCGACGTCGATCACGAGGAGAGGAGCCGACTCCTCCGCCAGCAGAGCATGTAGCTGGCGCCAGCCGACCGCCTCGCGCAGGAAGCGCAGCCTCAGGGCGTCGTGATGCTCGGCGAGTCGCGCCAGAGCGGCGGCGAGCGGCGCCGCCGCGAGCCGCTCCCGGGGAGCGAGGAGCACCGCCTGGTTGAAGCGCCACGGCTCGCGCCGCGCTTCTTCGAAGAAACGGCGCTGGATGGGCGTCAGCGGCGCCTCCCCCTCGACCGGCCCTCCGGGAGCCAGCTCAGCGTCTTCGACTCTCCCGGCGACGGCCGCGAGGCCGGCAATCGTCTGGTTTTCGAAGAGCTGTCTGGGATTGACGAGGAGTCCCGCGCCGCGAGCCCTCGCCACTACCTGGATGCTCAGGATGGAGTCGCCGCCGAGCTGAAAGAAGTTGTCGTGAATACCGACCCGCTCGAGGCCGAGCACCTCGCGCCAGATCCCGGCCAGCAGCTCTTCTCCGGCGTTGCGAGGAGACGCCGAGCCGGCCAGCGCCTCGCGCGCCGCCGCCGGTGTCGGCAGGGCCTTGCGGTCCACCTTGCCGTTGGGGCCAAGCGGCAGCGCGGCGAGGGGCACGAAGACCGCGGGCACCATGTACTCCGGCAGGAGCTGCCGGAGAAAGGCGCCGAGCTCCTCGGCCGGCGACGCAGTGCTTTCCGTCGCGACCACGTAGGCGACGAGCTGGTTGTCTCCTCCCATCCCCGAGCGCGCCACGACCACCACCTCCCGCACCGCGGGATGCCCGAGAAGCGCCGCCTCGACCTCTTCCGGCTCGATGCGGATGCCGCGCACCTTGACTTGCAGATCGATGCGGCCGAGGAACTCCAGAGCGCCCCCTTCGGCAGCCACCTGCCGCACGAGGTCGCCGCTGCGGTAGAAGCGGCGTCCGCCGGTGACGACGAAACGTTCCGCGGTCAGCTCGTCGCGGCGGAAGTAGCCGCGGGCGACGCCGGGGCCACCGATCCACAGCTCGCCCGGCACACCCAAAGGCACCGTCTGGCCCCGTGGGTCCACCACTCGCAGCTCGACCTCCGGCAGCGGGCGGCCGATGAGCGCCCGCTCCGGCCTGCGACTCCGCGGCACCCGGTGAGCCATGCAGATGATGGTCGTCTCCGTGGGTCCATAGACCACGTCGATGTGGGTGGACGGAAAGGCGGCGAGGAGGTCCTCCTGGAGCTCGGGCGCCACCATCTCGCCGCCGATGGTGATGGCGCGCAGGCCGGCGAACCGCTCCGGCCCCCGTTCACGTACGCCGGGGATGACGCGGCGGACCAACGACGGAACGGTGAAGACTGTGGCCGACCGCTCGAGAGCCAGGAGCAGCCGATCCGGATCGAGGAGCTCGTCGCGGCGAAGGATCTCGACCTTGCCGCCC